>ERZ827492.1778-NODE-1778-length-16502-cov-3.197483_pt1 | contig 16502 bp, 16 predicted proteins | sample MGYA00519704_ERZ827492 | MGnify/ENA primary metagenome ERZ827492 (study PRJEB31778, sample SAMEA3449325) | human gut metagenome | biome: human gut; feature: human-associated habitat; material: faeces | place: United Kingdom | collected 2010/2012 ...
GGTAAAGGCCACCCCAAATTCGCCGTCCTCCTTGGCATAGAAGTACAGTGCCACGGTCAGGGTTGCACCCGGCTTGGTGATCGCGGTAAAGAAATCATTCAGCACATGTCCAAACCCGGCCGTGAAAAGCAGCGCCGCCGATTCTCCCAAAATGCGCCCGACCGAAAGAATACACCCGGTGATAACACCATCCACACAGCCCGGCAGCACTACGGTACGGATCACCCGCCACTTGCCTGCCCCCAGGCCGAAAGCGCCCTCCCGGTAGCTCTGGGGCACCGTTTTCAAGCTCTCCTGCGTGGTGCGCATCACCGTGGGAAGATTCATAATAACAAGGGTCAAGGCCCCCGCGATAAGGGAGGTCTGCATCCCGAAGAACTCGCAGAAAAACAGCATACCCACCAGCCCGTAGATAATGGACGGGATCCCTGAAAGCGTTTCAGCCGCGTATTCTATCACCGCCACTATGCGGCTCCCCGCGGCATATTCGGTCAGGTAGATTGCCGCCCCGACACCCAGCGGCACCACGATGAGAATGGTCGCCAGCACGATATACAGGGTATTCAGAATATCCGGCCAGATACCGATAGTCCCGCTCAGGTAGCTGGGCGCGGTGGAAAGCAGCTGCCAGCTCAAGTTGGGCAAGCCTTTACTCAGTACATAAATAATCAAAAATAGCACCAGCGCTGCCGTCATGCCCGCCGTTATCCCCATCAGGATCTTCATGGTCGTGGCATAGGCGCGCCGCTTACCGCTCAGTCGTTGCTTCATTCTGTCAGCCCTCCTTGTTCCGCTTCAGCAGCAGGTTCAGCCCGGCATTGATAAGCATGATAAACAGGAACAACACCAGCGCTATGGAAAAGAGCGCCTGCTGCTGCAAGCCGGAGGAATAGGACATCTCGCTGGCCACTGCCGTGGTCAAAAAGCGCACGCTCTCAAATAGACTCGGCATCCGGCTAGTCGCGTTGCCGGAAACCATCATCACCGCCATCGCTTCACCAATGGACCGTCCCACGCCCAGCACCACAGCAGCCGCTATGCCGCTTTTGGCCGCCGGTACCGATACACGGAAATATGTTTCTATGGGTGTCGCCCCCAGCGCCAGGGAAGCATCCTCATATTCCGCGGGCACCGCCTCCAGCGCCGTGACAGTAACCTTGATGATGGATGGCAGTATCATAATCGCCAACACAATGATTGCCGCCAGAAGACTCGCACCATCCGGCACATGGAATAACTTCCGGATGCCCGGCACCAGTACCATCATACCCACCAGACCGTACACCACCGAAGGGATCCCCGCCAGCAAGCTCACCGCCGATTGCATCATGCTTTTCACCTTGGGCGGGGCCAGCTTGGCCAGGTACACCGCTGTCAAAAAGCCCACCGGCACCCCCAGCAGGATCGCCCCTGCCGTACCGTATACGCTGGTCAGGATAAACGGCAGAATGCCGAATTTGGGTTCCGCCGCGGTGGAAGCCCACACCTTCCCGAATAAAAAGTTCCATAGCCCGATCTCCCGGATCGCCGGGATGCCGGAAACCACCAGGTACCCGCTGATCAGCAGCACACATCCCACCGTGATAAGCCCCAGCAGGAAGAAGATCACATGGACTATAAACTCGCCGGTTTTCTTCATTGTTCCCTCCACGGAAAAGGACGGCCGCTATTGCCGCCGTCCTTCTCCATAAACACTTTAGTTGGCGGCTACCGCCCCGGCAGCGGAGATCATACTCGCTGCCTCGGAAGAAGTGATGTACTCAAAGAATTTCTGTGCGCACTCGCTTAGGGCCCTGCCCTCTACGGTCACCAGTACAAAGGGGCGCTGGATGGCGTAGCTGCCGTCCTTTACACTGTCCTCGGTAGGTACTATACCGCCAACAGAAAGGGCCTTCACGGTGTCCTTAATGGAAGCCAGAGAAGCATAGCCGATGGCATCGGGGTTCTGGGCCACAGTGGTGATAACATCGCCGGTGGAGGTCAGTTCCTGACGATACTGGCAGGCATCGGAGGTGCCGGTGATGGTCTCAAAGCCGTCACGGGTGCCACTGCCGGCCTCGCGGCCGATGAGAACAATCTCGGCGTCATTGCCACCAAGGTCCTTCCAGTTGGTGATCCTGCCGGTGTAGATATCGGCGATCTGCTCCAGGGTCAGGTCGCTTACGGGGTTCTCTGGGTTTACAATAATGGCGATGCCATCATAGGCCAGAACGGTCTCCTTCAGGCCGGCCTCCTTTTCCTCCGCCTTCAGCGCCCGGCTGGAAAGACCGATATCACAGCGGCCTTCCTGTACCGCCTTGATGCCGGAGCCGGAACCGGTGGGATTGTAGGTAAATGTGATACCCTTGTTTTCATTCATAAAGGCTTCGCCCAATGTATTGATGACCTTCTGCATCGAGGTAGAGCCATCAGTGGCAACCGAGCCGGTCAGCCCGGAGGGCTGAGGATCGGGCTGAGGATCATTGTTCTGTCCGCAGCCGGTCAGCAGCAGGGCGGCGGCACAGGCGATCGCCATAAGAATTGCAATGTACTTTTTCATAGTCGTGTTTCCTTTCTTTTTTTTCATGTTCTTTATTTCCTTCAGCGTCTTCATCTTACTGCCGCTGTGTAAAAAGCAAAACGCCGCATATGTAAAAAGAAAATCAAATCCACCCTAATGAAAAAACTCCCCGGAGCATCTCTGCTCCGGGGAATCATCGACTATGGGCTATACCTCGCCCTTTTTATCCGCTACGATGTTATTGATCCAAATCCCCTTCTTCACCATCACGGTGCCGATGATGCACTTGATGATTTCCAGGCTTTGGCAGCAGGCATACAGCAGCAGAATGGGCATGGCCGTATACCGGCTAAGCACATAAGCCACCGGAATATTGATCAGCCACACAAAAGCGCTGTCGAACAGGAAGGTGACCATCGTTTTGCCGCCGGCCCGCAGGGTAAAGTACAGGGCATTGGTCATGGCGGTAAAGGGCATCAGGCAGGCGCCGATGCGGATGAAATTGGTGGCCAGATGCCGGACGGTGTCGGTGGTGCGGTAGATCAGCGGGAAGTAGGTCCCCACAAAGGCCATCAGCAGCCCCACGCCAATAGAAATTGCCACCGAAAAGGCTGTCGTCTGCCGGGCTGTCACCTTTGCCTTCTCAAAGTCCCCGGCACCCAGCTCCTGCCCCACCATAATGCTGATGGCACTGCCCAGCGCCAGGTAAACGCAGGCAAACAGGTTCCATATGGTGCTGCTTATGTTGGTGGCCGCTACCACATCCAGGCTCCGCAGGGAGTAGCACTGATTCAGCATGGCCATACCGGCGGCCCACAGGCCCTCATTCACCAGCAGGGGGGTCCCTCTCCGCAGAATATCCCGGAACAGGCGGCCGGGAATATGCAGCGAACGGTACAGCCCGGTAATATACGGGAACCGCACGGCGTGCCGGTGGGCCCAGCTTACTACTATGGCCAGTTCCACAAAGCGGGAAAGCACGGTAGCAATGGCAGCACCCACTACCCCCATGCGCGGGGCCCCAAAGTGGCCAAAAATCAAGATATAGTTGAAGGTAAGGTTGACCAGCACCGCCACAATGCCCGCTTTCATAGGCAGCAGGGTTTCCCCAGTTTCTCGCAGCGTGCCCGCGTAGGCCTGTGTAATGGCATAGGGCAGCATCCCGATGTACATCACCTTGATGTACTGCAAGCCATAGCGCAGGGAGGCTTCGGCATCTTCCACGGCGCCCTCGCCTTTCAGGTAGAGATTGATGAGCTGGGGGCCGAAGGCGGTAAAGATGCCGATGCAGGCTGCGGCCAAAACCAGACAGATCATGAGCTTAAAGCGGAGGGTATGGCGGACACCGTCCATATCCCGGTTGCCAAAAAACTGCGCACCGAAAATGCCGGCACCGGCTATGGCGCCGAAAACCAGCATATTAAAAACAAACAGCAGCTGATTGGCGATGGCTACACCGGACATTTCCACAGTGCCTACCCGGCCGATCATAACATTATCCAGTAGGCTTACAAAATTTGTAATTGCGTTCTGCACCATGATCGGCACACTGATAGCCAGCACCCGATGGTAGAACTCCCGGCTCCCAAAGAGCTTATTTCGCATAATTTCCTCCTCTTTTTTTCGCAAGTATGTTCTATCGTACAAATTTTTTGGGAAATGTCAAGCCCTTTTCTGAAAAAAATTTTTGACAGAATGATCCCCCGCCTTTCCCAAGGGAAAAACGGGGGTGAAATTTTTTCCGGCTGTGATGAAAAAACCAACCATGTCTTAGGCGCGCTAAGCGCATACAGCCCATGCACAACCGTGTGACCCTATATTATGCGTGCACACGCACGCGTATGTAGCGCGCGTACGCGTATAGATAGGAAAAAACTTAAACAAGGTTATCGGCCCGGTCCGGTTCCAGTGCCGCAGGCTGTTTGGGGTGGGCCTTGATGTACTGCGTCCACTTGATGTAGCCGTAGGTGGTATTGGTGAGGTAGCCCGCCTTGAGCACCAGCAGCACCCACTGGCCGGAGATGATATTGATGGCAGCCTCCAGCAGGGCGCAGATATACCAGGCGATCCACTGTTCACGGTAACGCAGCAGGATGAACACACCATTGGCGATGCCGACCGCACTGGCGCAGGCATCCAGGTAGCAGACGATGGTTTCCAGTGTAGGCGTGGAGGAAAGCAGGCCCTCGATCTCCAGCGTGGTGAGGAAATAGCCTACCACCACCGTCCACAGAACAATGCCGGTGAGTACAAGAACCTCCTGCTTTCCCGTCAGGCGGCGGACCTCGGTGAGTTCTTCCTGCTCCCGGTCCTTGTGACGGTTCCAATTGATAAAGCTGATGATATCAATGGGGATCCAGAAGAACAGCGTGGTGGCCATAGTGGCGAAGCGGTAGGAAAGCACCACGCAGATAAGGATCTCGGTGATCTCCACGCCCAGTGAAACAATGAAATTCCACTTGCTCTGCTTGGAAATGAGCAGCTCACAGGTAATATTGAGGAAAATATCCAGCAAATACAGCGCCATGATGACCTTGCCGTTGACACCGCCGAAGTCCTCCTCCGGGAAGATGATAGCGAACACAAAGGCCAGCACCGTGATGCTGATGAACCAAATCTTTTCGTAGGTGGTAAAGTAATTCCAAAGGTTTTTCAGTTTTTGTTTCATAGTTTCTCCTCCATTATGCTTCCGGCAGGGTGATCAGACCGGCATCACACATTTTTTGCAGCGACATAAGAATGCCCAATTTGGCATGAGCCCAGGTAAGGCCGCCCTGATAATAGATGGCATACGGCTCACGGATGGGACCATCGGCGGAAAGTTCTATGGAGGAACCCTGCACAAAGGCGCCAGCAGCCATGATGACCTCGGAATCGTAGCCGGGCATGGGGTACGGCTCCGGGGTGACATAGCTATCCACCGGGGCAGCGCTCTGCACGCCCTTACAGAAGGCAACCATGGCCTCCTTGCTGCGCAGCTCGATGGCCTGAATGATATCGTGACGAGTCTCGGCGGAGGAAGGCACGCAGCGGTAGCCAAGTTTTTCGTACACACCAGCGGCGAAGATCGCTCCCTTTACTGCGGAGGAGGTGACAGTGGGCGCCAGGAAGAAGCCCTGGAAGAAGGACTGCATCAGTCCAAGGGTGGCGCCCAGCTCCGCGCCCAGGCCGGGGGCAGTCAGGCGGTAGGCGCACTGATCGACGCACTCCTGGGTGCCGCAGATATAGCCGCCGGTGGGAGCCAGGCCGCCGCCGGGATTTTTGATGAGGGAACCGACGATCATATCGGCGCCGACATCGCTGGGTTCGATGATCTCGGTGAACTCGCCGTAGCAGTTATCCACCATGCAGATGACGCCGGGCTTGAGTTCCTTGACAAAGCGGATCAGCTCGCCGATCTGCTGGACCGAGAAGGTGGGGCGGGTGGCATAGCCCTTGGAGCGCTGGATGGTGACCAGCTTGGTTTTTTCGTTGATTGATTTACGGATATTTTCATAATCGAAGGTGCCATCCGGCAGCAGTTCGGTCTCCCGGTAGGTGATGCCGAACTCGGCCAGTGAGCCCTTGCAGGGGCGGATGCCGATGACTTCCTCGAGAGTATCGTAGGGACGGCCGACCGGAGAGTAAAGCTCATCGCCGGGGCGGAGATTGGCGGCCAGCGCCAACGCCAGCGCATGGGTGCCGCAGGTGATCTGCGGGCGAACCAATGCGGCTTCGGTGTGGAAGGTATCGGCATAGACTTTTTCCAACGCTTCACGGCCGATATCATTATAGCCATAGCCGGTGGAGGTCGCAAAGCACTCCGCGCTGACACGGTTTTTCTGCATGGCGGCCACGACCTTGGCCTGGTTGTATTCCGCGATGGCATCGATCGCGGCAAAGCGGGGCTTGAGCTTCTCTTCCGCAGAGCAGCAAAACGCCAGCACCGCACTGCTGATGCCCATTTCATGATAAATCTTCTGTGTATCCATTGTTGTTACTCCTTATTCTCTTTCATCCTTTTGGGGCGAATTGACTTTGCCTAGTATCTCCATGGCGACATGATTCAGCACCTCGGCCCGGGCCAGAACAATGCCGTTTTCCTCATCGCCCAACACCAGCAGGCTATCCCCGGGGCTGAGTCCAAAAACCTGCCGGGCTTCCTTGGGGATCACGATCTGGCCTTTATCGCCGATTTTGACCGTGCCAAACACATGCTTGCCCTTTGGCATACCGCTGAGAATGTGCTTTCCCTTTGGCATAGCGGCGCTCCTTTCTTCCCACTTTTCTCACTTTTCTTACTTTGGCATACCTGTTTATTATAATCACTATCTGGCAAAAGTCAACCGTATTTGCAAAAGAAAACAGGCGAAACACCTGGTTTCGCCTGAAATTCTTGTGTGTAAAGGTTATTCGCTTTCCACTACGCTTTCGATGGTCTTCCGCAGCTCCTCGATTCCCCGGCCATTCATGGAGGACACCGGGAACAGCGTGACTTGATCGCCGCAGGGGATCTCGGTACGGATCTCCTCCAGCCGGGTCCGAAGCTGATTATTGGTCAGCTTATCGGTCTTGGTAAGCACCACCGCAAAGGGCAGTTCGCTATCAATGAGGAAATCCAGCATGGTGAGGTCATCAGCGCTGGGGGCATGGCGGATATCCAAAAGGGACAAGACCAGCCGAATGTCCCGGTCCTGATGAAAGTAGCCCTCGATGAGGCCGGACCAGCGGCGGCGTTCGCTATCGCTGACCTTGGCATAACCGTAGCCGGGCAGATCTGCAAAGCGGGCAACATCGCCGCAGCGGAAAAAGTTGATGGTGGCGGTTTTGCCGGGGGTGGCGCTGACACGCGCCAGCTGCTTTTGGTTGAAGATCTTATTGATAAGGGAGGACTTGCCCACATTGCTGCGCCCCGCAAAGACGACCTCCGGCAGAGTGCTTTGCGGCAGCTGGTTAGCCAGGCCGCAGCTCATCTCATATTTCACCAGATGAAAATTCATGTTGGCGTCCGCCCCTTTCTTTTTCTCAACGGCACAGTACCACCGAGGATGCTTCCTTGTGCTCGGTGGCTGCGGCGTGGTAGCTGCGCTTTTGGGCCCCACCGGGCAGCTGTACCAGTGCCTGTTCTAGCACCTCTTCCATGGTGTGGACCGGCACAAAATGAATGGCTTTTTTAACAACATCATCAATTTCGGCAAGGTCCGGTTCATTGGCGGCCGGGATAATGACGGTCTTGATGCCGTTTTTGTAGGCTGCCATGCTCTTTTCCCGCAGACCGCCGATGGCCAGTACCCGGCCCCGCAGCGTGATCTCGCCGGTCATAGCGACATCGTGCCGAACGGGGATATTGCCCAGTGCCGAAATGAGCGCCGTGCAGGTGGTGATACCGGCGGAGGGGCCATCCTTGGGGACCGCGCCCTCCGGGAAATGGATGTGGATATCCTTATCCTTGTAGAAGGTGTTTTCGATCTCGTAATGCTCCGCGACAGAACGGATGTAGGTGATGGCAGCCGTTACCGATTCCTTCATCACATTGCCCAGCGAGCCGGTGGTGATGGTTTTGCCGGTACCGGGGACGACCGCGGTTTCCTCCTGGAGGAGCTCGCCGCCCACGGCAGTCCAGGCCAACCCATTGACAAGGCCGATGCTGTCCTCCTTGGGGACGATATCCTCGGTGATGTAGCGGGGGCCCAGGTAATCGGGCAGGTCAGCGGCCTTAATGGTAACCTTTTCGGTGGCTTCGCCGGATACCACCTTGGCAGCGACCTTGCGGCAAAGGGCGGCCAGACGGCGCTCCAGGGTACGCACACCGGCTTCCCGGGTATAGTGATCGATGATATCATAGATGGCGCCATCGGTCACGGCAATCTGCCCGACGGAAAGGCCGTGGCGTTCCCGCTGCTTGGGCAGCAAATGGCGTTTGGCGATTTGGAACTTTTCTTCCCGGGTGTAGCTTGGCAGCTCGATGACCTCCATGCGGTCCAGCAGGGCGGGCGGAATGGCACTGCGGTCATTGGCCGTGGCGATGAAGAACACATGGGAAAGGTCGAACGGCATCTCGATATAATGATCCCGGAAGGTGCAGTTCTGCTCGGAATCCAGTACCTCCAACAAGGCGGAGGAGGGATCGCCGCGGTAATCATTGCTGAGCTTATCTACCTCATCCAGCAGCAGCACGGGATTGGCGCTGCCGGCCTGCTTGATGGCATTGATGATACGACCGGGCATACTGCCTACATAAGTTTTCCGATGACCGCGGATCTCGGATTCATCTTTGATACCGCCCAACGCGATACGAGCATAGCGGCGTCCCATCGTCTGCGCGATGCTGCGTACGATGGAGGTTTTGCCCACGCCGGGAGGGCCCACAAAGCAGAGGATCTGACCATTGATATCCGGCGCCAGCGCCCGAACAGCCAGAGCTTCCAGTACACGCTCCTTGATCTTCTTGAGGCCGTAGTGCTCCTTATCGAGGAGCTTGGCAGCCTTTTTGAGATCTATCACATCTTTGGTATAGCAGCCCCAGGGCAGCTCTAGGCAGGTTTCCAGATAGCCGCGGATAACCGCTGCTTCCTGCGAATTGGGGGGCATTTTTTCCAGATGGCTGACCTCTTTGAGGAGTTTTTCCTTGTTTTCATCGGTGGTCAACAGGGCGCGGATCTTTTCCCGGAATTCATCCGGCTCCTCGAAGCCCATATCGCCTTCGCCCAGCTCTTCATTGATGACACGGAGCTGTTCCCGCAGGTAGTAGTCCCGCTGGTTTTTGTCCATGGCCTCTTTGACACGGTCCTGGATATCGGCCTCCAGCGCCAAAATCTCATTTTCGGATTCCAGCAGCTGGGCGATGATCTCCAGCCGGCGGCGGGCACTGTTCTGCTCCAGCAGACGCTGCTTATCCTGTACCTCAAAGGGGATGTTCCCCGCTATGTATTCCGCGATAAGCGCTGGATCGTCGCAATCGAGGATATTATCCACGATCTCTTTAGGCATCCGGGGCGCCAGGCTGATATACTCATCGAAGAGGTCCTTGACAGTGCGAACCAGCGCATCACTGAAGGGGCGGCCCGCAATGCGGCCGGCCGCGGGATACGGCAGGATCTCACCGACCGAGGTGTGTTCTTCCTCAAACATATCGATGAGCTTGCCGCGGTAGCAGCCTTCCACCAATACACGCAGTGATTCTCCCTGCGAACGCACGATTTGACGGATCTCCGCCACTGTGCCTACTTTATACAAACCGTCCATCGACGGATTTTCTTCATTTTGATCGATCTGGGCCACTAGGAAAATCTTGCGGTCACCGTTCATCGCCATGTTCAAAGCGTGCAGCGATTTTTCCCGGCCTACATCAAAGTGCAGCACCATATGCGGGAACAGAACCAGCCCGCGCAGCGCCAATACCGGTACCCGAACCGGCTTCATCTCAGTATTTTTTGTGTTTTTCTCCATAGCTTTTGCCTCCCTTCACTATGGTCATAAAAGTAGGGTTACGATTGAATAAAGGGACGGTATGGGATCACGCGACCCCGTACAGCCCCCGATTCATGTCATATCCCATGGGTGCATTTCCCTGCCCCACGGGCAAGGATATGCAGCCGGATGTTATTTAAGAAACAGCACCGCGGCGGCGCTTCTGTGCCGGTGTGCCGGGCAGACGCAGCTGCAGGCGGGTGGGCTGCTTCATGGGGTCACGCATGATCATGGCATCCCCCAAACCGTTTACCATATCCGCCGTGATGACGATATGGGCCACGGTGCCATCGGAAGGCGCTTCAAACATCAGATTGCCCAAAAGCTCTTCCATGATGCCGCGCAGACCACGCGCACCGGTTTTACGCTCGATCGCCTTTTTGGCGATAGCACGCAGCGCATCCTCTTCGAAATCGATTTGGATATTATCCATCTCAAACAGCTTTTTGTATTGCTTGATGAGGGCGTTTTTAGGCTCCCGCAGGATACGAACCAGCGCTTCCTCATCCAACGCATCCAGCGAAGCGATGACCGGAATACGGCCCACTAACTCGGGGATCAGGCCGTATTTAACCAGGTCATGGGGCTCCACCTGGCGGTAAATGCCCTGCTCTTCCACCTCGGCTTTGGATTTTACCGTGCCGCCGAAGCCAAGGGAGGACTTATCGGTACGGTGGCTGATAATCTTTTCCAGGCCATCGAACGCGCCGCCGCAAATGAACAGAATATTGGAGGTATCCACCTGGATGAACTCCTGCTGGGGGTGCTTGCGGCCGCCCTGCGGGGGAACATTGGAGATGGTGCCTTCCAGGATCTTAAGCAGTGCCTGCTGGACGCCCTCTCCGCTGACATCACGGGTGATGGAGGGATTTTCGCTCTTGCGGGCGATCTTGTCGATCTCATCAATGTAGATAATGCCGCGCTCGGCCCGGGCCACATCGAAATCCGCAGCCTGCAAAAGGCGCAGCAGGATGTTTTCCACATCCTCGCCAACATAACCGGCTTCGGTCAGGGTGGTGGCATCCGCAATGGCAAAGGGGACGCCCAGCACCTTGGCTAGAGTCTGCGCCAGCATGGTTTTGCCCACACCGGTGGGACCCAGCAGCAGAATATTGCTCTTGCCAAGCTCTACATCATCGCCATCGCCGCAGCAAATACGCTTATAGTGATTATATACCGCCACCGAAAGCGCGCGCTTGGCGGCATCCTGCCCGATGACATACTCATCCAGGAAAGCTTTGATCTCCTTGGGCCGGGGGACATTCAGCTCTTCTCCCTGCGGCTCGTTTCTTACGGGCCTGGGGGCCGGAACCTCCTCATCCTCCAGCACCGCACGGCAGATCTCTACACATTCATTGCAGATGCATACGCCCGGGCCGGCGATCAGACGCGCTACCCGATCCTGCGGTTTGCCGCAAAAGGAGCAGCGCATCATTTTTTTGTTCTCATCGTTTGCCATGCTATTATGGACTCCTTTTATTCTCTGTGGGCAATGACACGGTCGATCAGGCCATAATCACAGGCTTCCTGGGCGGACATGAAGTTATCCCGCTCGGTATCCTGCATCACCTGCTCCAGCGGCTTATGGCAGCGCTCCGCCATAATGCGGTTCAGATTTTCCTTGATCTTGATGATGCGGTCAGCATGGATCTTGATATCGGTGGCCTGACCCTGCAGCCCGCCCAGCAGCGGCTGGTGGATCATGATCTCGCTATTGGGCAGCGCCAGGCGCTTGCCGGGGGCGCCTGCGCACAGCAGGAACGCGCCCATGGAAGCCGCCATACCAATGCAGATGGTGGAAACATCGCATTTGATATACTGCATGGTATCATAGATGGCCATACCGGCGGAAATGGAACCGCCGGGGCTATTGATATACAGGTGGATATCCTTTTCGGGATCCTGGCCCTCCAGGAACAAAAGCTGCGCTACCACCAGACTGGCTGTGGCATCGTTTACCTCCTCACAGAGCATAACGATGCGGTCATTGAGCAGGCGGGAAAAGATATCATAACTGCGCTCCCCGCGGTTGGTCTGTTCTATTACCATTGGTACCAAACTCATTTTTTCATACACCTCCGTTTATGGTATGTAGCACTAGGAATTTGTCAAAGGAGATTACAGCTGGGTCACTACGGCGCTATCGGTGATGACCTTGGCGGCCTTCTGGATGGTGAGCTGACGCTTGATCTCCTCTACGGGAACGATGGACTTGACCTTATCGAGTTCCATGCCGTAGTCCTTGACCATGCGGTCATACTCGCCGTTGATATCCTCTTCGGTGATCTCGATATTCTCCACCTCAGCGATCTTCTCCAGCAGCAGGGTGGTACGCACCTGGGCCTCGGCCTGGGGCATAAACTGAGCGGTCAGTGCCTCGGGGGTGGTACCGGTGTACTTCATATACATATCCATGTTCATGCCCTGGGTCTGCAGACGGTAGCCGAACTCTTCGACCATATCCTGGGCCTTGTTTTCAAACATCACAGTGGGGATCTCCACGGTCATGTTCTTGACGGCCTGCTCCAGCAGATCGTTTTCCATCTTGCTGTCGGCCTGGTCCTTCTTTTCAGCGGCCATCTTTTCGGTCAGATCCTTCTTCAGCTCTTCCAGGGTATCAAACTCGCTGACATCCTTGGCGAACTCGTCGTCCAGGGTGGGCAGCTCCTTGCGCTTGAGCTCCTTGATGGTTACTTTGAAGGTGGCGTCCTTACCAGCCAGCTCTTCGCTGTGGTACTCGGTGGGGAAGGTTACATTGACATCAAAGCTCTCGCCGACCTTATGGCCGACTACACCCTCCTCAAAGCCGGGGATAAACTGGCCGGAGCCAAGGGACAGGGGGTGGTCCTCGCCCTTACCGCCCTCAAAAGCAACATCGCCGACAAAGCCTTCGTAATCGATTACGGCGGTATCGCCCATCTCGGCCTTAGCGCCCTCGGGGGCTTCGCCCATACGGGCATTGCGATCAGCCATGGCGTTCAGCTCGGTCTCTACATCGGCATCGGTCACTTTGTCGCTCTCGCGCTCGGCCTTCAGGCCCTTGTACTCGCCCAGGGTAACCTCAGGCTTAACAGTAACCTTGGCAACAAAGGTATAATGGGTGCCGTCAACATCCTTCAGCTCCACTTCTGGATAAGCGACCGCCTCCAGGCCGGACTCCTTGAGGGCCTCCTCGTAGGCTTCGCCGTAGCTGGAATTGATGGCATCCTCATAGAAATAGCTCTCGCCTACCATCTTGTAAACGATGCTCTTGGGAGCCTTGCCCTTACGGAAACCGGGGATATTGAGCTTGGCAGCGTTCTTCTTGAAAGAAGCATCCAGCGCCTTAGCATACTGCTCGCCATCCACGGTGATATTCAGTTCGTACAGGTTGGTGTCCACTTTTTGGGTTTCGTTCAGTTTCATTTATGATGTCCTCCAGCAAAATTTTAGATTCCAGTAAATCTTATTGATTATAGCACATAGCAAACTAAATTGCCACTGTTTTTCGGTAATTATCGTATCTTTATGGGGCAAAATTTAAGATAATCTGCCGAGATCAACCGGCAATCCACTCCAAAAAATTCCCCCTGGTAGGCCAATGGGATGGCTCCGCCGTGCAAATGGCCGTAAAAGCACTGCTTGACGCCGTATTCTTTCATAGCATCGAAGAACTCCGGGATGACCTGTTGGCCAAAGATCGGCGGATAATGCAGGAACAGGATCTTCTCATTTTCCGGCGGGGCGGCCGCCAAAGAGCGCCGGATACGGCCCAGCTCCCGGGCGGTGATGCTGCCCTCGGCTCGCTCCCCTTCTTCAAACATCCATCCGCGGCTGCCGCAGAGAGAAACGCCCTCCACCGTCACCGCGTTATTATGGAGAAAATGCAGGGTATTTAATCCATTCTTATCCAAAAAGCGCTGCATGGAGGAAAGGGTGGTCCACCAATAATCGTGATTGCCCTTCATCAGGTACTTTTCCCCCGGCAGGCGATGCAGAAAGGTAAAATCGTCCAAAGTATCCTCTATATTCATGGCCCAGGAGATATCTCCCGCCAATATCACGGTGTCCTCCGAACTGATCCGCTCCAGCCAGTTCTGCTCCAGCCGCTGCACATAATCATGCCAGCCGGCAAAGATATTCATTTCCTTATTGCAGCCCAGCGAAAGATGTGGATCGCCGATGGCAAAAATGGACATAGCCCGCCCCCTGTTCCCCGAATATTCAAAGTCGTTTGCGCCCATAATACTGCTGTCCCGCCCAAGGGAACTAACCATAAAGGAGAATATGTATTATGAGCGATTTTAGCCGTCCTACCGATTGCAGCTGCATTCCCGGTATCAAATGCGATGTGAAAGACTGTGTTCACAACGATAAGGCCTGCCACTGCACCGCCGAGAGCATTACCGTGGCGTGCGACCACGCTGATGACGCCGCCTGCGATACCTACCGCAAGGGCTGATTCGATCTACCACAGCCGCCGTGCAGAGCCATGTGCTCTGCACGGTATTATTTTGCATCATATCGCCGCCAAAAATCAAGTGCGTTTTTGTAACATATTTTCTCTGTTAATGTGAACCCGAATGCTTCCCGCAGCCGTTGTGCCAGCTGGGGCAGCGCACCGCAATCCGGCAGGTCATGGGGCATATCGGCACCATCAAAATCGGAGCCAAGGGCAAGAATATCTTCCCCACCCAAATTGAGAAAATGCTCGGCGTGCCGCAGGATATCCTCCATGCAGGTGTGTTCCCTATCCTCCCGCAGGAAACCGGTGTAGAAATTGAGCCCCACCAGGCCGCCCTGCTGTGCAAGGCAGCGGAACTGGTCATCGGTCAAGTTGCGGGGAACATTACATATCTTCCGACTGTTGCTGTGGGTGGCCGCCAGCGGCCGCCGGGCGGCTTTTATCACATTCCAAAAGCTTTCATCATTGAGGTGGGATACATCTGCCACAATATCGCAGCGCTCCAGCTCCCGCAGGGCATCCCGGCCAAAGGGCTTTAACCCACCAGTAATAGCGGAACCACCCGCTAACTCATTTTCTCCATTCCAGGTCAGCGTCAGCATCCGCACCCCGTGCCCAGCAAGGGCCTGCACATATTCCAGCCGCCCAGCCAGCACCGCGCCGCCTTCCACCGCAAGGAAGCAGGCATTCCCGCCCTTTTTCCAACAGCTCTCGGCTTCCGCCGGGTGGTCCAGCAGAATCATCCTCCCTGCCTCAGTGATTTTCTCTTTCCAGTAAGTACTGCACCGCACAAAATACTGCCACGCCGGTTCCCCACGCAGGGTATCCGGAATGAATACCGCATAGCTTTGGCACAGGCTGCCGCCCTGCCACCGGTCCAAATCCAGCTGCAGGCCGCTTCCACGCAGTCCGGCACGGATCTTCATGGCTTCGGTAGCGGTATCGCAGTGCAGATCAAAGAAATTCATCGATTCTCCTCATTAAAAAGCGGATTTGTAGTATGTAAAGTCCAACAGCTTGTCGCCTTCAACGATTAACGCCGCTACATCAAATCGTGGCTGGCGATCGGTGGGATGTTCCAACAGGTAGCTTTCCGCCGTGAACCGCAACTTTTGCTGCTTCTGTGCGGTAACAGCAGCTTCCCCTGGCACCATGCTGCCTGCTCTCCGGGTCTTTACCTCCACAAAGAGCAGATACTCCTCATTTTCCGCTATAATATCAATTTCCCCATAGCGGCTGTGCCAGTTCCGCTCCACAATATGAAAGCCCTGCTTTTCCAGATACCGTGCGGTGTAGTCCTCCCCGCGGTCGCCTAATTTCTTTTTATCCGTCATGGTGCTTCTCCGTCAGGTTTTTCAGGAAACTCTTGCGGTGCAGCGGGGTAATGCCGTATTTGGCGATACCCTCATAGTGCTCCTTGGAGCCGTAGCCCTTATTCTTTTCCCAACCATAGCCTGGATACTCCCTGGCATATTCGGTCATCAGGTGGTCACGGGTCACCTTGGCCAGGACAGAGGCCGCCGCGATGTGTGCACTGGTGCCATCACCCTTGACCACCAGCTGTGTGGGCAGCGGCAGGCCGGGATCCCGGTTGCCATCCACCAGCGCCAAGCGGGGGCGTTTTTCCTCCGGCAGCTTTTGCAGCAGTTCCCCATAGGCACGGTGCATGGCCAAAAAAGTGGCCTGCAAAATGTTGATGTCGTCGATCTCCTGTTGGGTGGCAAAACCGATGCCGTAATAGACCTCCGGGCAGGCGGTCAACAGGGTATAGGTCTCTTCCCGGCGCTTTTCGGTCATCTTTTTGGAATCATTGAGAGCGGGCAACTCCAGCCCGCGGGGCAGCACCACACAGGCCGCGCATACCGGCCCGGCCAAAGGACCCCGTCCCACCTCATCAATGCCGCACAGGCCATCGAAGTCCAGCGCTTCATCGTATTCCCACAAAAAATGGTTATCGGTCATTGCGGTATCCTCTCCAGCGTGATGCGGCCCATTGCCCCACTGCGGAACTCATCCAGCAGCATGATGGCGGCACGCTCGGTGTTGGCTTCCCCGCCGGAAATGAGCATCCCCCGCTTGCGGGCGATGCGCTCCAGCAGCTCGTAGCTT
>ERZ827492.1782-NODE-1782-length-16461-cov-7.024503_pt1 | contig 16461 bp, 16 predicted proteins | sample MGYA00519704_ERZ827492 | MGnify/ENA primary metagenome ERZ827492 (study PRJEB31778, sample SAMEA3449325) | human gut metagenome | biome: human gut; feature: human-associated habitat; material: faeces | place: United Kingdom | collected 2010/2012 ...
GACCCCGAGGCGGCCGCCTGCTGGGAGCGCCTGGCGCGGGCGCAGCGCGCGCGGCTGCTCGCCGGCGCGCTGCTGATCGTGGCGGGCGTGCTGGTCTGGCCCATGGCCGCCCTGGCGCTCCTGGGCGAGGGCGCGCCGCCGGCCGCCCAGGCGGTGGGGATGGCCTTGGCGGCCGCGGGCGCGTTCCTCTGCGCGCAGGCCGGGAGCCTGGCCCGCGCCGAACACAAACTTCGCGACGCATGGAAACGGAGGGATTCCGAATGAGACACCCAATCCGCATTTTGCAAACCGCGCTGCTCCTCGCGCTGTGCGCGCTCTGCCTGAGCGCCTGCGCAGCCGGCGAAAAGGCGCAGGAACTCCGCGCATGGGCCGGCGCGGCCGGTGGGGACAGCTCGTCTGCGCAGGTCTGCCGCGCAGAGGACGCAGGTTTGACCGACCTGAACCCGGCGGACTGGACGCCCGCCCCGATCCCGGAGGGCGCGGCGGTCCTGGGCACGCTGGAGCTCCGGCAGGAGGAGACGCGCCGCCTTCTGGACGCGGGCGAACCCGCCATGCAGACGGTCTGCACCCTCACGCTCTACGAAGGGAATCGGGCGGCGCTGCAATGGGAAGCGCTCTCCCTCTCCTTTGAATTGCCCACGGCGGATGCGCAGCGCCTCGCCGCGCTGTTGCCGGAAGCGAACCCATAGCGCGCCCGGTTTCCCTAAAATTGTTGCCAAACGGTTGCCAGGCCGCGCACCGTTTTCCCCGAAATCCCCGCGAAAAACCGCGGAATTTGTCGATTCCCCTCCGCAAGGACGCTTTCGCCCCTGCGCGCCGGGTTCATGCGATCCGGCGCGCAGGGGCGAAAATTGTTGCCAATTCGTTGCCAATTTCTGCCGCGCTCACGTCCCCTCCTGCTCCTGCGCGCGGCGGCGGCACAGGGCGAGGAAGTCCTCTGCGGCGCGGGTGAGGAACTTGTTGCGGTGGTGGACGATGTGGCTGCGCCGCACGAGCGGCTCGTCGCACAGGTCGCGCGTGCAGACCGTGCCGCGCTCGATGTCCGGCTGCACGAGCATGTGCGGCAGCAGGGAGATGCCCAGGCCCTTGCCCACGGCCTGCACCAGGGCCTGGGTGCTGGCGCTCTCCCAGGCGGGCTGCACGGTCAGGCCGTGCACGGCGAAGACGTGGTCCAGGTACGCCCGGCCCGCGCTGCCCTCCTCCCGCAGGAGGAGGTCGTAGGCGGGAAGGTCGCGGATGGAGACGCGCGCCTGCCGGAGCAGCGGATGGCCCGGCGGCACGAGCAGCACCATCCGGTCCCGGAGGAAGGGCTGCGCCGTCAGGTCCGGGTCCTCGATGTTCCCCTCGATGAGCGCCAGGTCCAGCCGGTTGTCCAGGAGCTGCCGCTGCAGCGCCCCGCCGTTTTGGATCGTCACCTGCGTGCGCAGCGCGGGGTGGTCGGCGCGGAAGCGCAGGATCAGGTCCGGCAGCACGTGCGTGCCCAGCGCAATGCTGCTGCCGATGCGCAAAACGCCCAGCGCGTCCCAGTTGCGCAGGCTGGTCTCCATGTGCTCGAAGAGGTCCACCAGGTGCAGCGCCTGCGCGTAGAGCTGCTTGCCCGCTTCCGTCACCAGCAGGCGCCGGTTGATCCGGTCGAAGAGGCGCACGCCGTAGTAGTGCTCCAGCTCCTGGATGGCGCGCGTCACCGCCGGCTGCGTCATGTGCAGCCGCTCCGAGGCCCGCGTGATGCTCCCGTTGCGGTAGACTTCCAGGAAGATCTTCAGGTGCCGGACCGTCATGCGCGCTCTCCCCTATCCATATCAAAAAATGCATGGGCTTTATAAAATAATAGCATTTGCATTATGGAAATACAAGGGGTATGCTGTAAGGGAAGAGGAGGAATGTCCCTTGACACAGGAGATTGCGCAGACCCCAAAGCGGAAGCTGCTCTGGCAGCTGTTTTCGAGCACGTTCTACATCAGCATGTTCACCTTTGGCGGCGGATTCGTCATCATCACCTTCATGAAGCGGAAGTTCGTGGACGCCCTGCACTGGATTGACGAAAAGGAGATGCTGGACCTGGCGGCGCTGGCGCAGTCCTCGCCGGGCGCCATCGCGGTCAACGCGGCGATCCTGGTCGGCTGGCGCGTGGGCGGGGCGCTGGGCATGGCGGTGGCGGTCGTGGGCACGATCCTGCCGCCGATGATCATCCTCTCCGTTATCTCGCTGTTCTACGCGGCCTTTGCCACGAACCCCTATGTGGCGCTCGTGCTGCGGGGCATGCAGGCGGGCGTTGCGGCGGTGATCCTGGACGTGGTCTGCAGCCTGGGCGCGGGCGTCGTCAAGGAGCGCAGCGCGCTGAGCATCGTTCTGATGATTGCGGCGTTCCTGGCGACCTTTGTGCTGGACGTCAACGTCGTCTACATCATCCTGGCCGCGGCGCTGGTGGGCGTCGGCAAGATCCTTGTCCTGCGCAGAGCGAGGAAGGAGGGGGCAAAATGATGACGCTTCTGGAGCTGTTCTGGAGCTTTCTGCAGGTTGGCCTCTTCAGCATCGGCGGCGGCTATGCGGCCATGCCCCTGATCCAGGCGCAGGTGGTGGAGCAGCACCCCTGGCTGACGATGAGCGAGTTCACGGACCTGATCACCATCGCGGAGATGACGCCCGGGCCCATCGCCATCAACTCGGCCACGTTCGTGGGCATCCGCATCGCGGGCCTTGGCGGGGCGGTCGTGGCGACGTTCGGCTGCATCCTGCCCTCGCTCCTCATCGTCTCGATTCTTGCCAAGATCTACTACAAGTACAAGGGCGCAAAGGGGCTGGACACGGTGCTGTCCTGCCTGCGGCCGGCGGTTGTGGCGCTGATCGCCGGCGCGGGCCTGAGCATCCTCGGCACGGTGCTCTTTGGCGAATCGGCCGTGGCGCTGCAGAACGTGGACCTGGTGGGCGCGGGCCTGTTCGTTGCGGCGTTCTTCGCCCTGCGCAAGCTCAAGTGGAACCCCATCCTGGTCATGAGCCTGTGCGGCGTCGCAGGGCTGGGCATCAACCTGCTGCTGCACGGCCTGCCGGCCTAAGGGGCGCAAAGAAGGGCCGGGCGCGGTCTGGAAGCTTCCAGACCGCGCCCGGCCTTTTTGCCGCTCACTCCCAGGTGACGAGGCCGGCCTGCTCGAGGTACTCCTCCTGCAGGTCCATGTAGTCGTCCACCAGGGCGAGGATCTGCCCGGCGGTCTCCTCGCCGCCGCCAAAGAGCTTGAGCAGGTTCTCGGAGATGTACTCAAAGGCCTCGTCGTCGTCATAGAAGCTGTCGCCCGCGACGCCGTCGACGAGGACGCCGGCCTCCTCCATGTACTTCAGGTCCAGCTCCTGGGCCTTGCGCAGGAGGGATTCCACCTCCCGCGGGGAGAACGCCTTGTGCGCGCTGGGGTCCACCTTCTTGGAGATGTAGCGCAGCGCGGCTTCCCGGTCATATCCCTGCATGGTTCACGCCTCCTCCATGAGTCGTTCCATCTCGTCCAGCGCCTCCTCGAAGCTGCGCAGGCACTCCTCGACGGGCTCGGGGCTCTCCATGTCCACGCCGGCCAGGCGCAGCGTCTCCAGCGGGGGCTTGGAGCTGCCGCTGGCCAGGAACCCGAGGTACTGGTCGCGCTTGTGCGCGTCGCCCGAGAGCACGCGGCGCGAGAAGGCCACCGCCGCGGAATACCCGGTCGCATACTGGTAGACGTAGAACGCGCGGTAGAAGTGCGGGATGCGCATCCACTCGATGGCGATGTCGTCGTCCACGACCGCGCCCTTGTAGTAGACCTCGTTGAGCCGGCGGTAGACGGCCGTCAGCGCCTCGGCGGTCAGGGCCTCGCCGCGCATGGCCATGGCGTGGACCTCGCGCTCGAACTCCGCAAAGAGCGTCTGCCGGTAGACCGTGCCGCGGATCTGCTCGAGCTGGTAGTTGCAAAGGGCCATGCGCTGGTCGCGGCGGGTGAGCTTCTCCTTGAGGCTGCTCAGGAGGATGGCCTCGTTCGTCGTGGAGGCGATCTCCGCCAGGAACAGCGGGTACTCGCTGTTGAGGAAGGCCTGGTTCTTGTCGGAATAGAACGTGTGCATGGAGTGGCCGAGCTCGTGCGCGATGGTGAAGAGGCTGTCCAGCGTCGGCTCGTAGTTGAGCAGCACGTAGGGGTGCACGCCGTAGACGCCCCAGGAATAGGCGCCGGAGGTCTTGCCCGCGTTCTCATAGACGTCGATCCAGCCGTCGGTGAAGGCGCGGCGCAGGTCCTGGATGTAGGTCTCGCCCAGGGGCGCGAGGCCCTCCAGCACGAGCTTGCAGGCCTCCTCGTACGGCAGGCCGAGCTGCACGTCCGGCACGATGGGCGCATAGATGTCGTAGAAGCGCAGCTCCGGGAGCTGCAGCGCCTTCTTGCGCAGGGCGAGGTACCGGTGCATGGCGGGCAGGTGGCGGTGCACGGCCTCGATCAGCGCGTCGTAGACGCCCTCTGGGATCTCGTTCTCAAAGAGCGACTCCTCCCGGCTGGAGGCATAGCCCCGCGCTTTGGCAAAGAAGATGTCCTTCTTGACGGAGGCGGAATACGTCGCGGCGATGGCGTTGGTCAGGCCGCGGTAGGCCGCGTAGTAGGTCTCATAGGCCTCCTTGCGCACGGCGCGGTCCGGGCTCTGCAGGAGCGGGATGAAGCGGCCGTGCGTCAGCTCCACCTTCTCGCCGTCCTCGCCCGTGACAAAGCCGAACTTCATGTCCGCGTCGGTGAGCATGGAATAGATGGTGTCCGGCGCGGAAGCCATCTCCCCGGCCTGCGCCAGGAGCGTCTCCTCCGCCTTGCCGAGCGTGTGCGCCTCCAGGCGGAGCTGGCCCTCCAGCAGGCGGCGGAAGCGCTCCAGCTCCGGATGCGCGCGCAGGACGGCCTCGACCTTCTCGCGGCCGAGCGCCAGGACCTCCGGGCCAAAGTAGGCCGTTGCCGCGCCCAGCTCCACCGCCAGGGACTGCGCGCGGTCCGCCAGGCCCTGGTAGGTCGTGTTGCCGTTGTCCTCGTCCCGGCGCATGCGCGCATAGGCGTACAGGCGGGTCAGCAGGAGCTCCGCCTCCTCCAGGGCGCACAGGGCCTCGGGGAGCTGCTGCTCCAGCTTTCCGGCAAAGGCGGCGACGCGCGCGGCGGCGGGCTTCGCCTTCTGGAAGTCCTCCTCCCACGCTTGGTCCGTGGGGTAGATGTCCTCCAGTTTCCACAGGAAGCGCGCATCCATCTGCGCGCGGGTTTTCTGCTCTTTGGGCATTTGTTTTCACCTCATTTGTGGATCCAGTGTCGGGGCTGCGGCTGGTGCGGCCCACCGGGCCGGCGGAGGCCGCCCAGCACGCCGCGGACCATCGCCATGGGGTGGCAGTCCGCCTCGTCCTCCGGGAGCATCCGCAGCAGGAAGACGGAGACCACAAGGCGCAGCACGACCGAGAGCTGGAAGATGAATTGATACTGATTGATCTCAAAACCGAAGACGGACAGGTGCAGCTGCTCCGAGAGGCCGAGGAACACGTTGTCCACGAGCCATCCGCCCACCGAATAGGCCAGGGCCACGCCCACCATCTGCGTCACGCAGAAGTACACCGCGTAGTACATGGAGCGGTTCTTCTCCGGCGCCTGATAGAGGTAGATGTTCTGCATGGCCAGGTCCGCCGCCGGCAGCAGCATGCCGGCCAGGAACTGCGCCACGGCCACCATCCAGATCGCCTGCGAATTCGTAAAGAGCCACAGCGCCGGAACGAACGTGCCCAGCAGCGTGAAGACGCGGATCACGGCCTTGTTGCCGTAGCGGTCCATGAGCTTTCCCCAGTACCCGGCGAACAGGAGCGTTGCCAGGTTGCACACGATGCCGGAGAGGATGTTGATCTCCGTATAGCTCATGCCCATGGGCCCGAGCATGTGCACGTTGTAAAAGGGGCCGCAGATGTTGACCGCAAACGCCCACGCCGTCCACAGCGCGATGACCTTCATGTAGGAGCGGTTCGTCAGCACGCCGCGGAACATCGAGGGGAAGCTCTCCCGCTTCTCCCCCTCCGGGCGCGGGGCCATCGGCGGGAAGGTGACCCAGAAGAAGCAGATGATGTCCCCCGCGCCGAAGATGCCCGCCAGCACGAAGACGATCGTGTAGCCCGTGAGCGAGCCGTCCGCGGTGAAGGCGTCCAGCAGCAGGGAGATGAGGAGGCCGGCGAGGATGCCGGTGACCATCATCATCCGCTGGCGCGCCGCGAAGTAGCGCCCGCGGATGCGCATGGGCACGATGTCCGGCAGCAGGGAGTTGAAGGAGGAGTCGATGAACCCGCCCATGCAGGAGAGCAGCAGCACGAGCACCAGGATCACCCAGATCCGCAGCACCTCCTGCCCCGCGGGCACAAAGTAGGGCACCAGCGCCACGGGAATCCACGAGAGCCGCGAGATCAGGCCGAAGACGAGCATCAGCTCGCGCCGCTTGCGCGTCCGCTCCAGGATGTAGGAGGTGACCAGCTGCATGAACTTGGCCACATAGGGCATCGCCAGCAGCACGGAGTAGACAAAGTCCGAGGCGCCGAGCGCCTTGATGTACCCGGTCAGCGCGGTGCCGCCGGTGATGGTGAAGCTGACGTTGCCGATGACGACGCCCAGGATCACAAGGCGCAGGTTCTTGCGCGTTTCCTTGGCGAGTCCCGTCGTGTCATAGAGGCTAAACCGCGAGAGAAACTGGGAAATCTTGCCTTTCATGGGCTCTTCCCCCCGACTCGTATGAAATTTTTCTGTTGTGTTCTGTGTGGGTCAGTTCCTCAGGCTGTGGATGGGCGCGGGAATCCGCCCGCCGCGGGCGATGAAGTCGCGGCTGGACTCCCGGTGCACGGGGATGATGGGCGCCTCGCCCAGCAGGCCGCCGAAGACCACGCTGTCGCCCACGGTCTTGCCCGGGGCGGGGATGATGCGCACGGCCGTGGTCTTCTGGTTGATCATGCCGATGGCCGCCTCGTCCGCGATGATGGCGGAGATGGTTTCCGCGGGCGTGTCGCCGGGGATGGCGATCATGTCCAGGCCCACGGAGCACACGCAGGTCATGGCCTCGAGCTTATCCAGCGTCAGGGTGCCGCGGTTGGCGGCCTGGATCATGCCGATGTCCTCCGACACGGGGATGAATGCGCCCGAGAGCCCGCCCACGTGCGAGGAGGCCATGACGCCGCCCTTCTTCACCGCGTCGTTGAGCAGCGCCAGGGCCGCGGTGGTGCCGTGGGTGCCGGTGACCTCCAGGCCCATCTCCTCCAGGATGTGCGCGACCGAGTCGCCCATGGTGGGCGTCGGCGCGAGCGAGAGGTCCACGATGCCAAAGGGCACGCCCAGGCGGCGGCTCGCCTCCTGCGCGACGAGCTGGCCCACGCGCGTGATCTTGAAGGCCGTGCGCTTGATGGTCTCCGCCACCACGTCGAAGGGCTCGCCGCGGCACTCCTCCAGCGCGGCCTTGACCACGCCCGGGCCGGATACGCCGACGTTGATGGCCGCGTCGCCCTCGCCCACGCCGTGGAACGCACCGGCCATGAAGGGATTGTCCTCCACGGCGTTGGCAAAGACCACAAGCTTTGCGCAGGCAAAGCCGTCCTGGTCGGCGGTGCGGGCGGCGGCCTCCTTAATGACCTCGCCCATCAGGCGCACGGCGTCCATGTTGATGCCGGCCTTGGTGGTGCCCACGTTCACCGAGGAGCAGACCACGTCGGTCGTGGCCAGCGTCTCCGGGATGGCGCGGATCAGCGCCTCGTCCGCGCGGGTCATGGCCTTGTGCACAAGGGCCGAGAACCCGCCGAGGAAGTTGACCCCGACGGCCTTTGCCGCGCGGTCCAGCGCGCGCCCCAGGCGCACGGGGTCCGCCCCCGCGCACAGCAGCGCCGCGGGCGTGACCGAGATGCGCTTGTTCACGATGGGGATGCCGAATTCCCGCTCGATCTGCTCGCCCGTGGGCACGAGGTGCTCCGCCTGGCGCACGATGCGGTCGTAGACGCGGTCGTAGAGCCCCTCCACCGGCCCGGGCACGCACTCGAGCAGGCTGATGCCCATGGTGATGGTGCGCACGTCCAGCTTGTTCTGGTCGATCATGCGCAGGGTCTGCAGGATTTCACTTGCGTTGAGCATGGCGTTTCTCCCTCCTACAGTCCGCGCCTAGATGCGGTGCATCGCGTCGAAGATGTCGCTGCGCTGCACGCGGATTTCCAGGTTCATTTCCCCGGCCAGGGTCAGCAGCGCCTCGCGCACGACGTTGTACTCGCTGTCCTGCCCGATCTCCACGAGCATGATCATGGTGAACATGTCCGAGAGGATGGTCTGGGTGATGTCCAGGATGTTGACGCCGTGCTGGTAGAGCAGATTCGAGACCGAGGCGATGATGCCCGTGCGGTCCTTGCCAAGGACGGTGATGACAGCTTTCATAAGTCTCCTCCTGAAGGGCCCGCTTCGGGGCCCGGTTTGTCGTTGAGACCGCACGCCGGCGCATAGCCCTGGCGCTTCCGGTCCGCGTAATAGGCCGAGGTGAGCAGAGCCATGCCGAACGGCTGCAAAAACGCCGCGGCAACGCTCGTGAACACCGGCGGGAAGAAGAGCATCAGCGCAACGTACAGGTCCGCCGCAAGGGCGGCAACCCCCACCACGAGCGCAATGCCGAAATAGCACAGGTACAGCAGCGCAAACCGGCCGTCCCGCAGGAAGCGCTTCGCCGCCTCGTACAGGGCGAGGAAGTGCCACTTGTCCTCGTTGATGCCCACGAGCACGGCAAGGCTCAGGCACGCCCCGATCCCCAGCGTCAGCGCCAACTGCACGGCGTAGACGCCGATCAGCACGATCCCCGCCCCGCCCGGCAGCGCCGCCAGCAGGGAGAGCGCCAGGTTCACGACAAGACTCACCGCATACGCCGCCGCCATCCCGCACAGGGAGAGCACGATCAGCCGCCCGGCCCTGCGGCCGGCCGCGGAGAGCGCGCGCCGCGCCGGAATGCGCACCCCGTGCCACATGCGCGACTGCGCCTCGGCCACCGCGCCCTGCCCGATGGGCATGAGCACGACGCTGGCCAGGAGCTCGAGCGGGATCAGCACCAGCAGCAGGCCGAGCATCCCCAGGAGCATCGACAGCACGCCCTCCGGCGTGATCGCGCTCAGGTATTCCCCGGCGCGGGCCAGGGCTTCCTCCATCGCCTGGGTGTTCAGGCCCGACCTAAGCAGCGCCTGCACCACCTCCCGCACCGCCAGCAGCGCGGGCTGGAACAGAAAAACCGCCGCGAAATAGGCGACCGCCGAAACCAGCGCAGCCGGCAGCGCGAAGCACAGCAGGGACGGCGCGATCGACGCCGAAAAGGACGCGGCGTAAATTCTCCACCCGCGCGCAAACAGCGCCGCAAAGGTCTCGCGCGGTCTTTCGCTCTGCATATTCCATTCCCTCCCGAACCCCTGGCGCTCGCCGCCAGAGGGCGCTCTTGCTTCCCCCTAGTATAGCATATCCCCCGGCGTTTGTCCCCCCAGCAAACTGGGAAAGGAAAAAATTTCGCTCTCACCCCTATTGACAAGTAATATTATACGTCATATAATATGCGCGTAAGGCCAATATTGCTTTAGGAAGGAGGTCGAGTCATCGTGTTGCTGCCCGTCAACGCTGCCATGATGGATGCCTGCGTGCTTGCAACGCTGGACAAGGAGGACACCTACGGCTACCGCATCACGCAGCAGCTCTCGCAGGGCCTGGGCGTATCCGAGTCCTCGCTCTACCCCGTGCTCCGGCGGCTGCAAAAGGATGGGTGCCTGACGACCTACGACGTGGCCATCTCCGGCCGAAACCGGCGATATTACCGGATCACGCCGCGGGGGCGGCAGGTGCTTGCCACCTACCAGGAGGAGTGGGTGGAGTACAAGCGACGCATTGATGAAATCCTTGTCCAAAGTCAGGAGGAGAATGAATCATGACGCGCAATGAATTCATGACCGCGCTGCGCAAGCGCCTGAGCCACCTGCCGGCCGAGGAGCAGGACGCGGCGCTGAAGTACTACGAGGAATACTTTGACGAGGCGGAGTCCGAGGAGGAGGCCGCGCGCCAGCTCGGCTCGCCGGACGCGATTGCCGACCGCATCCTTGCGGACTACGGCGCGGGCAACGCCGCCCGCAAGGGACAGAAGGAAGGGCGCTCCCCCTGGTTCTACGTGGCGATCGTCCTGCTGTGCATCCTGTTCAGCCCGGTGCTGCTCGGGGTTGGGGCTGCGGCCCTGGCTGCGGCGCTCACGATCGCGGCGGCGTTTCTCGTCGCGGTGGTGGGCATCCTCGGCGGATTTCTCGCCGCGAGCCTTGCGCTGCTGGCGCTGTTTCTCGTGTTCCTGTGCGCCAGCTTTCCGGCCTTTGCCGGTTTTGCGCCGGCAGGGGCGATTCTGCTGGGCCTGGCGCTCGTCTGCGGGGGCCTGGGCGTGCTCTGCGGCATCTTCACCGGATACCTGTGCTATTGGACCGGCCTGCTGATGAAGAAGATCTTCACCGCCGGCCGGCGCAAGAAGGGAGCGGAAGCGAAATGAAGAAATGGATTCGCGTCACGCTGATCGTGGCGGCCTGCATGCTGGCGGTCGGCCTGCTGACGGGCGGCATGGGTCTGTACATGTTCTGGGCCACGGCGGACCGCTACACGCCGGAAAACCCCGTGGACCGCGACTACGCCGTGGATGTGTCCGCTCTGACCTCGCTGCGCGTGGACGTCTCGCTGGGCAGCGTGCGGATTGTTCCCATTCCCGCGGGAGAGTCGGCCCGCGTGGAGACGCGCGGCTACGGCGCGGACGACCTCCGGGTCACCCAGGAGGACGGCGCGCTGACCATCGAGAGCGCGGACGGCTTGCGCGACGGCACGCTGATCGACCTGGGCCTGTTCCGCATCGACCTGCGCGGCCGCCTGCACATGGGCTCCGTCGCGCCGCGCTCGGTGACGCTCTACCTGCCGGAGGCGGAGCTGCGCTTCATCGACGTCTCCACCAACGCCGGGGATTTCTCCAATACCATGCCGCTGCGCGCGGACGCGATCTCGATCACCTCCTCCGTGGGGAGCCTCACGCTCCAGAACCTGGACGCGCAGATCCTCACCCTCACCAACAGCGTGGGCGAGATCGACTTGGACGGCTTCTCCTGCGAGACGCTGACCGCCTCCGTGGACACGGGCGACCTGACCCTGCGCAACGGCAGCGCGAGCGTCAGCGCGGACATCCGCGCGAACATCGGGGACGCGACGCTGCAGGACGTGGCGCTCACGGGCCTGACCTTCAACTCGGACCTGGGCGACGCCCTGCTGGACGGCACGCTGCGCGGGGCCTGCTCGCTGGAGACGAACCTGGGCGACCTGACGCTGCGCTTTGCAGACAGCGCGGAGAACTACTTCGTGACGCTGGAGACGAGCATGGGCGACCTGTCCGTGCACAACGCGGACCTCGTGCGCACTGAGGGAGAGCCGGATCGCATCAACCCCCGCTCGGAGTCGGAGAACCGCATCTTCGTCTCGACGAGCATGGGCGACATGGACCTCTCCTTCGCGGAGTAAAAAAAGCGCTTGCGGCCTCCTCCTTTCCCATGGTATGCTCAAGCCAAACGGGAAATGGGGAGGCCTTTTTTATGGAAATCCGCACGGCAACTGCGCGCGATGCAGGCGCGCTTTCCGCCCTGGACAAGCACATTTCCGCGGACGCGCTCCGCGAGAGTCTCGCCGGCGCGCGCGTCCTCGTCCTCTGCGACGGGGAGGAGATCGCCGGCTGGCTGCGCTGGTCCCTGTTCTGGGACGAGATTCCCTTCCTGAACATGCTCTACCTTCTGGAGCCGCACCGCGGGCACGGGCACGGCCGCGCGCTGATGGAGGCCTGGGAGGAGCGGATGCGCCGGGCCGGGCACGCCGCGGTGCTGACCTCCACGCAGGCGAACGAGTTTGCCCAGCACTTCTACCGCCACCTGGGCTATGCGGACATCGGGGCCTTTGCCCTGCCCGGCGATCCGCTGGAGCTGATCCTGCGCAAGGCGCTGTGAGCCGGCCCCGAGCCCCAAAAATACAGGAGCCGCGCTTCCTTGCTCAAGGGAAGCGCGGCGCTGTTGCCGAATATGAGGAAAGCAGGCTAGGAATGGAGAGGAGGAGTCTTTTGTGTGTCAAATCATCTGGTTTGGGGATGTTTGGTTGCTTGCCTGCCGGGGTGGTTGAAAGAATTTCGGTGGATGAGGGATTTTCCTCAACCGATGAGTAAAGTATAGCAGGGAACTGTGTTTGAATCGTGACTTGTTTGTAAACAATGATGAACAAATCCTTCCTTTTTGGATTGCAATCGGGGGGGCCTTTTGCTATACTGTCCCTGCTGCCCTTTTTTTCGGGCAAACTTGAGCAAAGCGGAGGTTTCCCGCCATGAATCGCATTCGGCTCTTCCCCAAGGACTTCCTCAAGGCGGCCTTTTCCATTGGCCTGCCCATCGCCCTGCAGTCCTTCATCACCACGTCCGTCAACATGGTGGACGTGGTGATGCTGGGCCACCTGGGCGATGTGGACATCGCCGCCGTGGGCGTCGCCAACCAGATCTACTTTCTCCTTTCGCTGGTGCTCTTCGGCGTGAGCTCCGGGGCATCGGTCTTCATGGCGCAGTTCCATGGGAAGGGCGATCTCCCCGGCGTGCACCGCACGATGGGCATCATGTACCTGCTGGCGCTGGCGGCCTCGCTGCTGTTCTCGGCGGGCGCGCTGCTCCTTCCGGAGCGGCTGATCTCGATCTACTCGCGCGATGTGGCCGTCATCGCGGAGGGCGCCTCCTACCTGCGCATCGTCGGCCTCTCCTACGTGGTGACGGCCTTTTCCTACACGATGGGCTTTGCCTGCCGCGCGACGGGCAACGTGCGCCTGCCGATGCTGACGAGCCTTCTTTCCGTGGCGACGAACACGCTGCTGAACTCGATCCTGATCTTCGGCCTGCTGGGCTTTCCGGAGCTTGGGCTGCGCGGCGCGGCGATCGCCACGGCCATTGCGCGCGTGGTGGAGCTCACGGTGCTGGCCACGGTCGTCTACCGCAAGCGCACGCCCGTCGCGGCGAATTTCCGCCAGCTCTTCCTGCGCTTTGACCGCGACTTCCTGAAGCGCTATTTCCGCACGTCGCTGCCGGTGCTGCTCAACGAGACGCTCTGGTCCACGGGCGTTTCGCTCTACACCGTGGCCTACGGCCTCCTGGGCACGGGCGCCCTGGCCTCGGTCCAGATCGCGAGCACGGTCTTCCAGCTCTTCCTCGTGCTCATCCGCGGGCTCTCGGACGCCTGCGCCATCCTCATCGGCCACAAGATCGGCTCGGGCGACGAGGCCGGCGCGTCCCGGGACGGGCAGCGCTTCATGGCGCTCGTGCCCATGATCGGCGTGGTGATGTGCATCCTGCTGATCCTCCTGCGGCCGGTGATCCTGACCTTCTTCACCGTCACGCCCGAAACCCTGCAGATGACCATGGAGATGCTGGCGCTGCAGGCCTTCATGCTCATCCCCAAGGCGTTCACGATGGTCATCATCGTGGGCCTCTGCCGCAGCGGCGGGGACACGCTCTTTGCCTGCATCCTGGACACGGCGACGGTCTGGGTGGTCGCGGTTCCGCTGGCCTTCCTGGGCGCAAACCTGGGCCTGCCGCTCTGGGGCGTCTACCTGTGCGTCTGCTCGGAGGACGTGGTCAAGGCGATCCTGGGCGTGCCGCGCATCCTCTCCAAAAAGTGGCTGCACAACGTCGTCGCGGACATCGCCTAAACGCAAAAAACCCCTCCGCCGCCTGCGGGTTTCGCAGGCGGCGGAGGTTTACTTTTTAAAGAGCGTTGTCAAACGCCAGATAGTGCACGGAGACATATGCCTTGCCGTTCTCCCAGGCAATCTCACAGAAGTCGCTTTCTATACCCGTGATCGTTACTGCAGACCCGCGCGGCAAAAGGCCGATGCGGTCAAATTCTGTGCCGGGTCCGCTGCGCACATTGAGGTTGCGCGCAATGGTAACCGCCTCTTGCGGCCATGTCCCCCCAAACAGATAGGCTGTCGAGACGAAGCCTTGTCTCCCATCGGCGAGGACAACGCTTGCCCATCCATTCTCCTCGGACAGCACGGTCATCGACGTACCCCGCGGGAGCAGCCCCATGCTGGCGTGATCTGTCCCGGGGCCTGCGCGCAAATTCAGTCGATTGCACATCACGTAGCGCAACTCTGGAGTCGCCTCCTCTGCCGAGGAGGGCTCTTGCGTTTCGTCCTCGTAGTCCGGATAGTAGGGAGGTTCCACAAACGCGCTATCTGTGTCCCCCTGCGGCGCTTCTGGTTCAATCTCTTCGTCCTCCGGCCCCCAGATGAGCAGGAAGGGACTAAAGCTCTCCGTTGCAAAGAGCAAGCCATTCTCTGTGGGGGTAACGCGCACGCTTTCTCCGGTCTCATCCTGTTCGTTTTCGTAATGCTGAAGCGTGAAAGTGTAGTTCGCACTGTCGGCGTAGTCCATCCCGTCCGGATACGGCAGGAGGACCTCCACTACTTCTTCCGGCTCGACAATGTTCCCCTGCGCATCCGCCATGTCCAACAAGATATACTGCGCGCCTACATTTGCTTGTCCGGAAGTTTTTTCCTGCATCGGTACTTCATAGAGGATTTGTGCATCCTCCACTAAAATTGTTGGCTCCTCAACCTGCTTTTTCCCTATTTTATCCTTCCCCACTCCCATATTTCCGAGAGGCTTTGTTCTCTCTTCGATGGTGTAATAGACATACTCTCTGGAAACGGTCTCTCCCTCCGCATTGACCCAATCCACAAGAAGATAGGCAGCGCAGTTCGGACCATCGCCATACGTTGCAGGATAGTACACATTATAGCGAATCTTATTCCCCTGCAAGATCGGCGTGCGTACCAGCGTTACGGCATTCTTCATAGGTACCCCGTTCTCACCGGTATCTGCAAAATAGGTTATTGAATTTCCACGGACAAATCCATCCTGCTCTTTGGCCAGGACAGGATTGTAGAAGATCTTTGCTCCTGCGGATTGGTTCATGCGGTACCCAACGATCTCCTCCCCAGAAATTTCCGGCGGAAGGAGGTACAAGGGCGCCTCTCCTTTGCTATCAATGATGACCTTCTCAAAATTGTGCGCATTGTTTTTGGGGAACGTACAATGTGCATGCCCGTCCTCCGGAACTTCCACTTTCACGCCGTTCTTCCCAGTAAAATCCTCCTTGACCACAATGCGCTCCGACGCGGCGGGCTGCCAATAGATATCCATCCACTTTTTGCTGGTGACGAATTGCTGGACGATTTGCAAGCTGCTCGTGATCTTTGTCCCATCTGCTCTTTTCCAGCGCACCGTTATCTCCGCTGTCCAAGTTCCGGAATTTGCCACTCCATTTTCCGCCAGAGGAAAAGCAAATTCCACATACCCTTCCGGCAAAAGCTTTCCCGCTCCAGACACCGATTCAATGGTAGCCCCATCCCGAGGTCTTAACTGCACAATCAAATCCGCGGCTTTTTCGCCGGAGTCGAGTCGCTTCTGAATCGCATCCGCGTCAAAAAAATACATTACCCTTCTTCCGCTATACTGCGGCGCACTGACAAAATATTCCTCCGGAAGATTGCCCGGGTTTAATTCAAAAAAGCTTTCCGGAAGAGAGACTTCATCCTGGACAGGAACAAGAACCTGCTCCTCATGGCGAACAAAAACATTCAGGTACTCCATATAGCAGACCTTTTCCTCTTCCGGTGCAAGGTCAATCAGGTTTCCCTCTGCATCTTTCCATGCCACACCGATTCCATAACTGTCATCATACGGGCGCATATACAGTTTGTTTCCGTCTTGTTTTACATCACCAAACTGTACAGGACGTCCGCAGATTCCAGAATCAATCGGCCACCATTCTTCGTCCGGCATTTCTTCAATCCCAGCTGCAAGAGAGGGATCGGGATATGCATCCGTTGTCACCGAAAAAAAGGATACCGCTCCTTCAGGCGGCACAAATCCCACCTCAATGAATGCGCTGCTGTCAAAGGATGGGAGACTGTCGAAGACGTTTTGCCATTCCTCTTTTGTCAATCGGAATCGAAAAGTCAAATTCCCAATCGCACTTTCACTTGTATCAATCTCCATATTGGGCAAATCTACGCCTCTGCCCACTGAGATTTTCACTTCTCCACGCGTATACGGCTGGATGCCGAGATTCTCAACTCCTTGCTGCATTTCCTCTGCATGTACATGGAGGGCGAAGACAGGTGTTCCCAAACCCAGTAAGCACACCGTTAGCAGTACAGCCAGAATGCGTCGATGCATGACTCTTCTCCTCATTTCCTCGTATTTTCTTCATTATATCACAGAATCATCACAATTCCAGCCTTTTTTCCATGGGCCTATAAAAAAAGGATCCGCCTCCCCGATAGGAAGCGGATCCCTTTTTATGCAATTATTCGATGACCTTGATGACGACGCCGGAGCCAACGGTGCGGCCGCCCTCGCGGATAG
>ERZ827492.1788-NODE-1788-length-16415-cov-3.307579_pt1 | contig 16415 bp, 11 predicted proteins | sample MGYA00519704_ERZ827492 | MGnify/ENA primary metagenome ERZ827492 (study PRJEB31778, sample SAMEA3449325) | human gut metagenome | biome: human gut; feature: human-associated habitat; material: faeces | place: United Kingdom | collected 2010/2012 ...
TTCCTGGGCTTTGAGCAGGTGTTCAAGAACTCCCTGACCACCCTGCCCATGGGGGGCGGCAAGGGCGGCTCCGACTTTGACCCTAAGGGCAAGAGCGACGGGGAGGTCATGCGCTTCTGCCAGTCCTTCATGACGGAACTCTACCGCCACATCGGCCCGGACACCGACGTGCCCGCCGGTGACATCGGCGTGGGCGCCCGGGAGATCGGCTACCTCTTCGGCCAGTACAAGAAGATCCGCAACGAGTGGGCCGGTGTACTCACCGGCAAAGGGTTGAGCTATGGCGGCTCCCTGGTGCGCACTGAGGCCACCGGCTTCGGCCTGTGCTACTTTGCCGACGCCCAGCTCAAGGACAACGGCCAGTCCTTCCAGGGCAAGCGGGTGGTCATCTCCGGCTCGGGCAACGTGGCCATCTACGCCAACCAGAAGGCCACCCAGCTGGGGGGCAAAGTGGTGGCCATGTGCGACTCCAACGGCTACATCGTGGATGAGAACGGCATCGACTACAAGGTCATCCAGGAGATCAAGGAGGTCAAACGGGACCGGATCAAGACCTACCTGAACTACGTACCCGGCGCCAAATATGTGGAGGGCTGCGCGGGCATCTGGACCGTGCCCTGTGACATCGCCCTGCCCTGCGCCACCCAGAACGAGCTGGATAAGGAATCTGCCAAGGCCCTCATCGCCAACGGCTGCATCGGCGTGTTCGAGGGGGCCAATATGCCCTGCACCCCCGAGGCCATCACCGCCATCAAGGGCGCGGGCCTGATGTTCGCCCCCGCCAAGGCGTCCAACGCCGGCGGCGTGGCCACCTCCGGCCTGGAGATGAGCCAGAATTCCGGCCGCATCAGCTGGACCTTCGAGGAGGTGGACGGCAAGCTGAAGAACATCATGGAGGGCATCTACAAGGCCTGTGCCGACGCCGCCGAGCAGTACGGCATGAAGGGCGACATCCAGGCTGGCGCCAACATCGCCGGGTTCCTGAAGGTGGCCGACGCCATGCTGTGGCAAGGAGTCTGTTAAAGGCCTGACCCATTCGGCGGCATAGTTTTTTGCCCCGCCGGGAATTTTTCCCGGCGGGGCTGGCTTTTGGTCTTGCCGAGGATAATTTTTCTTTTCGTCGAAGATCGAGCTTCTTTCTGTTCTTTCTGAATGATCAGAAGAATTGCCGGGGGTAGGTATGGAGGGGCAACGGCCAAAGAGCAGCCATGCCTCAAGCGCCTGCCCACTCCTTCCCTCCTCCTCTCAAAATTTGCTTTTATGAGGTTCCCTTTTTCAGTTCGCCGATACGGGAACCGGCAGACTTGCCCCCGAGGGCCTGGATGCCCTTCAACGGAGCGTCTGAGAACTCTACCCCCCTTTTCAAATTCCCTCTTTTGTGGTATCCTTTTGCTGACCGCTGAAGGGAGGGCTTTCATGCGCCGAAACACTGTGGCCCTGTTTCTCATCCTGGAGGGAGCACTCTACCTTGCGTTTCTCACCCTGGACCTGCTGGGCCTGGGCGCAAGCTCCATCTGGCTGAAATACACTGGCATTCTACTGTGCGTGGTCTTTACTTGCCTGTGTGCCATCCGGGGTGGGGATTGGCTGGTGCCCCCCGCCCTGGCCCTCACCGCCCTGGCCGACCTGTTCCTGCTGGTGCTGAACCGCCACTACGGCGTCGGCGTGACCTTTTTCCTGGCGGTACAAACCCTCTATCTCATCCGGCTGCGCCGGGCGGGGGCGGGCAGCGCCCTCTGGCTGCGCACCGCCCTGCCCCTGCTGCTGGCTCTGGCGGTATACCGGTTGGCCCTGCTCTCCCCGCTGAACCTGTTGGTGTGCCTCTACTTCTCCCAGCTGCTGGCCAACGCCTGCCTGGCCTGGACGGTGCGGGGCCGCCGGTGGCGCGCCTTCGCCCTGGGCCTCACCCTGTTTGTGGGGTGCGATGTGTGCGTGGGCATCTTCAACCTCCCCGGCCTGCTCCCGGACGCCCTGTACCAGTTTTCCCGGATTGGCATGTGGCTGTTCTACCTGCCCTCCCAGGCGCTCATCGCCCTGTCCGCACTTCCCGAAGAAAAGGAGTCCTCCCCATGAAGACCGCAGCCCCCGTGAAAACCTCCAAGCTGCTCACCGTCCTGCTGGCCCTCACCACCGCCGTGGCGCTGCTCACCGGGTCCATCGCCGTGCCCATCCTGTACCGCCCCTTCTACTACCTCCAGATCGGCCCGCTGGAGCTGGAGGAGCGCACGGGGCTGAGCGAGGAGGAGATCCGCACCGCCTTTGACGAGGTGCTGGACTACTGCACCGGGCGGACGGAGGAGTTCTCCACCGGGGTGCTGGCCTGGTCGGAGAGCGGCCGGGACCACTTCACCGATGTTCGGGGGCTGTTCCTGCTGGACCTGCAGGTGCTGGTGGAATCCGTCCTGCTGCTCATCATCCTGCTGCTGGTGGGACGACTTACCAAACGGAGATCGGCCAAGCTGCTTGGCCGCGGTCCCGCCTTCTGGGCGGGAGCCGGGCTGGGGGCGGTGTTCCTGGTGATCGGCGGCCTGGCCGCCCTGGACTTCAACCGGGCCTTCACCGTGTTTCACACCATCTTCTTCCCCGGCAAGGATAACTGGATCTTTGACCCGGCCACTGACCAGATCATCACCATCCTGCCCCAGGCCTTCTTCCGCAACTGTGCCATCCTGATCCTGGCCGTGCTGGTGGCGGGGTGCGCCGCCCTCATCCTGTGGGACCTGTTCCACAAGGGCAGAAAAAAGTAGAGAGCCCCGCCTGACAAATCAACAATCCCCCTGGGAACTGTCCGCGGACAGCCCCCAGGGGGATCGCTTTTCCCATTCTATTTGATTGGTACCGGCTGGAACGCCTCGCCCAACTCCCCCGCCTGGCAGGCGCCGGCGGACAGCTCCACCATCCGGGCGGAAAAGGCGGCCACCCGCTCCTCCGGCAGCAGCAGGCGCACCGTCACCTGGTCTGTGTACCCGATGTCCCCCAGCACGCCGGCCTGGGCGGCGGCCTCGCTTTTCACCCGCTCAAACAGGCTGTAGGGGCAGGTCACCTCCACCTCCACCCACCGGCGGACCACCGAGATCCCCGCCTCATCCAGGGCCAGCTTGGCAGCCTGGGTGTAGGCCCGCACCAACCCCCCTGCCCCCAGCAGCACGCCGCCGAAGTACCGGGTGACCACGCAGCAGACGTTGGTCACCCCCTCCTTCTGGAACACCCCCAGCATGGGCTGGCCGGCGGTGCCCTGGGGCTCCCCGTCGTCGGAGTAGCGCTCCACGCCCCCCTCCCGCAGCCGGTAGCACCAGCAGTTGTGCCGGGCGTCGTGGTGCTTCCTCTTCACCGATTCCAGAAAGGCCCGGGCTTCCTCCTCCGTCTCCACCGGCCGGAGCTGGCCGATGAAGCGGGAGCGCTTCTCCACCAACTCCGCCTCAGACGGGCCGGTGGGGATGTAGTATTCCGTCATGGGGCACCTCCTGTTCTCAGCGCTGCCGCTCCCAGTCCTCCCGGGGCAGGACATAGCAACAGGTGGGCCGTGAATTTCCGTCCACGTCCACGGCGTTCCGGGTCAGGCGGTAGGTAAAGCCCAGCTTCTCGATCACCCGCCGGGACTGGGAATTGAAGTCGGCATGGCTGCAGTGGACCACCGTGCAGCCCAAATCCTCAAAGGCCCGGCGAAGCATCGCCCGGCCCGCCTCCGGCGCCAGCCCTTGCCCCCAGTAGGGCCGGGCCACCCAGTAGCCCAGCTCCAGCTGCGCCGCTCCGGCGGGCAGGTCCAGGGGCGGACAGTAGTCCTCCGGCGGGAACAGGCCCACGCTGCCCACCGGCTCCCCGGTCTGCTTGTAAACCAAGGCGTAGGTCTCCGGCTGGCCCAGGGGGCCATGGATGATCTCCAGGCTGTTTTCCACGCTGGTGTGAACCGGCCACCCTGCCCGGGGCCCCACCTCCGGGTCGGAAGCCCAACGGTACAGAACCGGCGCGTCCCCGTCCTGCCAGGGGCGCAGCAGCAGCCGGGCGGTCTCTAAGTTCTCCATAGTCATTCCTCCCACGGCTCCTTATAAGACGTCCACCCCTCTACCAGGGGGCCCAGCCGGCCAATGGTCTTGTGAGTGCACACCGCCGTGACGTCGATGGTGGCCCCATACTCCACCTGCTCCACCTTGGCCTCCCGGTAGAGCATGTCCAGCACCCCGCCCTTGTCATAGGGCAGGTGGATGGTCACCCGGCGCTTTCCGGTGTCCAGCCGCCGCTCGATGGCGGCCAGCAGCTGGTCCAGCCCTGCCCCGGTCTTAGCGGAGATGGTCACCCGGTCCTCCCCGTGGGGCAGGATCTCCCCGGGCACCCGGTCGCACTTGTTGAACCCCTCCAGCCGGGGCTTGTCCGCCACCCCCAGCTCGTGAATAAGCCGCTCCACCACCTGGGCCTGCTCCATCCAGCGGGGATCGGACACGTCGATAACGTGGAGCAGCAGATCGGCGTACTCCAGCTCCTCCAGGGTGGCCTTGAAGGCGTCCACCAGCTGATGGGGCAGCTTGGAAATGAAGCCCACCGTGTCGGAGAGGAGCACCGTGCAGGTGTCGGAAATCTCCAGGGTGCGGGTGGTGGTGTCCAGGGTGTCGAACAGGCGGTTGTTGGCGGGGATGTCCGCCCCGGTGAGGGCGTTTAAGAGGGTGGACTTGCCCGCGTTGGTGTAGCCCACAATGGCCACCACCGGCACCTCGTTCTTCTCCCGGCGCTCCCGCTGGGTGGAGCGCACCCGGCGCACCTCCTCCAGCTCCCCTTTCAGCTTGGCGATCTTCCGGTGGATGTGCCGCCGGTCGCTCTCCAGCTGGGTCTCGCCGGGGCCCCGGGTGCCGATGGCCCCCTCCTGCCGCTCCAGGTGCTTCCACATGCCGGTCAGCCGGGGCAGCAGGTACTGGTACTGGGCGAGGGCCACCTGGAGGCGGCCCTCGCTGGTACGGGCCCGCTTGGCAAAGATGTCCAGGATGAGCCCCGCCCGGTCCATCACCGTCACTCCCAGCGTCTCGGTGAGGGCCCGCTGCTGGGAGGGAGACAGGGGGTTGTCGAAGATCACCAGGTCCGCCCCCAGGGTGCGGACCAGCTCTTTGACCTCCTCCGCCTTGCCCTCGCCGATGAAGGTGCGGGGGTCGGGGCGGTTCTTATTCTGCAGCACCATGCCCAGACAGGTGCCCCCGGCAGTGTCCAGCAGGGCGGCCAGCTCCTCCAGGGACTCCTCGCCGGCGTTCTCCTCATCGCTCAGGCCGGGGCAGCTCAGGCCCACCAGCACGGCGCGGTTGATCTCCTTGATCTTGTGTTCCTCGAACATGGCAGTCTCCTTGTAGTTTTCTCATCAACGGGCATGGCACGGTTCCGCCCGTGGGGCGGCCTACTTTCTGTGCGAACAGAAAGTAGGCAAAGAATCGCTCAGGGGGGAGTCAAGCCAACTCGAGTGTGCCAAAGGGCGGCCCACTCTCCAGGCTTGCCGCCCCCTGAGAATCCCCGGAAGGGCTACGGGGGCATCAGTAGGGGTGCCGTGTTCTCCTTCCGGCGGCAGCATCGACACCTGGAAGGTTCCCCCGACGGGCTCCGCCCTGGTGCCACCAGGGTGGTTAGACAGTACGCCCCCCTGGGGCGCCTGGACTGGTAAAGCCCTGAAACGGTTTCTTCTACCGGCCAAACGGGAGACAAATCCCTGTCCATCGCCCGGCCAGGCGGTCACCTGGGTGCGGACAACTGCCGAAAGCTGCTGGGAACAAGGGCGGAGCCCGTCAAAGGAATCAGCATACCGTCGTGTTTCGGACACCGGAAAGCTGTGCTGGCACCTCTTCTGAGCGGGGGGTGTCCAGGGGGACCGCCCCCTGGACACGCTCTTTGGGTACTTTCTCTGGTGCAAGAGAAAGTACCTCGTCTGCCGGGACGAGACCCGGCGAACTGAAAGGAGGCTTTGGGGGCAAATCCCCCCATCACGCCTTGACCAGTGCCTCCACGATCTCCCCCCAGTACATGGTGTGGTAATCTCCCTCGTACCACTTCTCCCGCACGTCCGGGGGGATGAGGTTCTCTTCCATCCTCTGGACCATCCGCTTGCGGCACACGAGCACCAGCTCCGCCTGCTCGAAGTAGGGCGCGCCCCCCGCACCCTCGGCCACGGTGAAGCCGCACTCCTTCACCTTGTCCATGTCCCGGCCGCTCTTGGTGCCGCACAGGGACAGCTGCTTGCGGTACTCCTCCGGGAAAAAGGACAGGGTGAAGGACTCGTTCTCGTCCACGAACTGCTTGGTATACCGCTGGGGCCGGATATAGACGGTGGCCATGGGCGCGCCCCACAGGACGCCCAGCCCGCCCCAGGAGGCGGTCATGGTGTTGCACCGCTCCTTTGTCCCGGCAGTAATGAGCATCCACTGGTCGCCAATAGCGGAAAATACGTTGAAATTCAGGGCTTTGGGATCAATCTTCAAAAACATGGCGATACCTCCATATCCGTTCTGCTTTTAGTATATGCGTTTCTCCGGTCGGGGGCGCACCCGCCCTCGCTTTCAGAGACACCCCGGCGAAAGGCTACAGCTCCAGCCGGTAGCTCTTTGAGGGAAAGGTGGCGCTGCCGTCCAGCTTGGAATACTGCCCGTCGTGGTCAAAGACCAGGCCGCACTTCTCCAGCACCCGGCCGGAGGCGGGGTTGTCTACGGCGTGGTCAGCCAGGAAGATCCGCGCCCCCCGTTTCCGGTGGGCGAAGTCCACCATGGCCCGGGCAGCCTCGGCGGCGTAGCCCCGGCCCCAGCAGTCCCGGCGCAGGTTATAGCCCAAGGTCCACCAACTGCGCCTCCACCACGTTCCCTTTTTTCGGTACACCCCGCCGGAGCCGATGAGCAGGCCGTCCTCCTTCCGAACGAAACCGAAATCAAGGTCATTGCGTCCGTCAGCCCGCTCCACTTCCCGAAGCCACGCCTCTGCATCGGCCATACTGCGTTCCAGCGGATAGGCCATATAGCGGTTCACTTCCGGATCCCCGCCCCAAACGAACACCGCCGGGGCGTCGGCCAGGGTGAGCGGGCGCAGAATAAGCCGTTCAGTCTCCAGTACAACCCGGTGTCCCATGATTTCCCCTCCCATCTGCCGTTTTTCTCCGGAAACGCACAGGGCCCCGGCGCGGAAACCTGCGCCGGGGCCCTGAAAAAGACCGGTTTTACTCCAGACCGAACTTCTTGTTGAAGCGGCTGACACGTCCGCCGGTGTCCACCATCTTCTGCTTGCCGGTGTAGAAGGGGTGACACTTGGAGCAGACTTCCACCTTGATGTCCTTCTTGGTCGAGCCAGTCTCAATCACATTGCCGCAGGCGCAGGTGATCGTGGTCTGCTGATAGTTGGGATGGATGCCTTCCTTCATGGAATTCACCTCTTTCTGTGAAACTGATGTGAGGGCGCAGTTACGCCTTGTAAACGCAAATGATAGTTTACCACGGCCGGAGGCAAAAAGCAACTGTTTTTTTCAAAACTTTTTGCCCCTATAGCTCCACCGCCCGGTCCAGGGCGAAGAACCACAGCACCCGCCGCCTGACCGGCAGGCCGGCGGCCACAGCCAGCGCCCGGGTATAGGCCTCCAGCTGGGGCCGATAGCTCTCCGCCCGCTCCCCCACCGTGTCCTCCGTCACCCGGTCGGTCTTAAAGTCCACCACGGTAACGGTGCCGTCCGTCTCGCGGAACCAGCAGTCCACCACCCCCTGGAGGAGTACCGTCTCCCCCAGCCCAGCCTGGGGATAGTAGTCCCGGGCGGGCACCAACATGGAGAACTTCCGCTCCCGCTGCCGCTCCTGGGAGGCCAGCAGCCGCTGGCCCAGGCCGGATTGGAAGAAGGTAAGAATCGCCCGGGGATCCACCGCCTGGCCCTGCTGGGGGGTGAGGTACTGCCCCGCCACCAGCCGGGCGATCTCCTCCCGGATGGCCGCCTCGCTTCCGGTGCGGCCGTAGTCGATGTACTGCATGACCATGTGCAGGGCGGTGCCCCGCTGGGCCGCGGTCAGGGGCCGCCGCCCCTCAAAGACCGGGCGGCGCAGGCGCACCTCCGGCGGGGCGGGGCGCAGCTCCACCCCGTCCTGGGCCACCTCCCGGTCCCGCTCCCGGCCCTTGAGCTGGGTGGCGGTGAGCTTGGAGGGCACGTCCACAGCCCCCTCATAGGGATAGCGCCAGGCCAGGCGGGCCTCGATATCCCCAGGCAGCTCCAGCTCGGCCGCCGGGCTGGAATTCCGCGCCCCCTGGCCCGCCGGCTCCTCGTAGTCCGCCCCCCGCAGGAGGCTCATGTCCCACGCCGGCCCCGGATCCGCCGTCTGGACGGGCCGGGGAACGGACAGGCCCCCCCACAAAGGGGCGCTGTCCGGCCGGCACAGGGCGGGCAGGAGCACCCACTCCGCCATGGACCGGGCCTGGGCCACCTGCTGGGGCGGAGGCGGGCACTGGGCCCGGGCCGCCAGCCCCTCCAGGGAAGTGCCCGGCCCATTCACCGCGGCGAAGAGGATGAGCTTCTCCTCCGCCCGGGTCATGGCCACGTATAAAAGGCGCATCTCCTCCGCCCGGAGCTGCCGCCGCAACCGCAGGGCCACCGCGTCCCGGGCGAGGGTGGTGTAGCGCAGCATCCGGCTGCGGTCGGTGCGCTTGGGCCCCAAGCCCAGCTCCGGATGGAACAGGATGGTGGCCTTGGTGTCGGCCTCGTTGAACTGCCGCTCCAGCCCGCACAGCAGCACCACCGGGAACTCCAGCCCCTTGGACTTGTGGATGGACAGGATGCGCACGCCCCCCGCCTCCTCCCCGGCCACCGGGACGGCCACGCCGCTGTCCGCCATCCGGGTCAGGTGGAGCAGGAAGGCCATCAGCCCCCGGTGCCCGCCGACCTCAAACCGGCAGGCCTCGTCGTAGAGGGCCATGAGATTGGCCCTGCGCCGCCGCCCGTCGGGCAGGGCGGCAAAGACGGCGGGAAGGTCGGTGCGGTCGTAGATCTGCCACAGCAGCCGATGGCTGCTCTCCTGGGCGGCCAGCTCCCGCAGCTCGGCCAGCAGGGCGAGGAACTGCACGCAGTCCTCCTCCTCCCGTCCCGCCCCGGCGGACACAGCGTCGTATACCGTCCCCCCGCCGCCCATCCCCCGCAGCTGGGCCAGCCGGTCGGGGGTAAACTGGAAGAGAGGGGAGCGCAGCACGGAGAGAAGGGGCACGTCCTGCACCGGGTTGTCCACGATCTGGAGCAGGGAGATAGCCACCGAGATCTCGGTGGTGCCGAAGAACTCCCGTCCCCCCTCGGCGCTCCAGGGGATGGACAGCTCGTCCAGGGCGGCGGCGTAGTGGCGCAGCACCGGCCCCGGGGAGCGCAGGAGGATGACGATGTCCTCCGGCCGGAGGGGCGCCCCGTCCCCCCGCCGGCCCGTGTCCAGCAGCCGCCGGATCCGCCGGGCCGCCGCCCGGGCCACCACCAGATCCTTGGGCGTCTTGCCCCGCTCCGGGTGGTCGGTCAGCCCCTCCAGATCCACGCAGGCCAGCTCCACCCGGCAGTCCGGGTTGGGGGGGAACTCCCGGCCTGGACGCAGCGCCTCAGCCGGGGTGTAGTCCAGCTCCCCCGCCCGGGCGGTCATGATGTTGCGGAAGATAAAGTTGGTGCCCTCCAGCACTTCGGGCCGGGAACGGAAGTTGTCCGACAGGAGAATCTTCCGCCCCTCCCCCTCCTTGGCCTCCTCCCGCAGGGGCCAGGAACGGTACTTGTCCAGGAACAGAGTGGGGTCGGCCAGGCGGAAGCGGTAGATGGACTGCTTCACGTCCCCCACGAAGAACAGGTTGCGGCCGTTGGACAGGGCGGTGAAGATGGCGTTCTGCACCCCGTTGGTGTCCTGGTACTCGTCTACCATGATCTCTACATATTGCTTCCCCCAGTCCCGGGCCAGAGGGGTGGGCTGGCCATCCGGGCCGGTGAGCAGGCGCACCGTCAGATGCTCCAAGTCGGCGAAGTCTGCCAAGCGCCTGCGGCGCTTTTGCTCCACGAAGGCCCGGTCGAACTGGGCCGTCACCTCCAGCAAGGCGGTCATAGCCGGCCCCACCGCCCGGAGATCCTCCATGGCCTGGGCGGCGGTGACGTCGAACCGGGCGGCCAGGTCGGTCAGCTGCTTCCTGCACCGATCCCGCAGAGCCTTGGCATGGGCCTTCAGCGCCTCGTCGCACTCCCCCCGCTTGGCCCCCAGCCGGGGGAAGGGGATGGGGAAGCAGGCCGCCGCCCGGTCCCAGCTCTCCTCCAGGGCAGACTGCAGGACCTCCAATCCATCGATGGTGCCCCGGAGGGAGGGACCGTAGTTGGCCGAGAGCAGGGGGTCGTCCCCCAGCCGCGTCAGCAGGCTCTCCAGCTGTTCCCGCCAGTCCGCCGCCAGCCCGGCCGCGTCCGCTAAGAGCAGCTTTCCCCAGGGGGTGTCCTCGGGCATGGCCTCCGGGGGCAGGTCGAAGTCCCGCCGCCGGTCCATCAGCCAGCCCACCGGGTCGGCCTGGGCCTGCACCCGGCGGTGCATCTCCAGCACCACGTCCTCCAGGGTCTGGTCGTCCCGCTCCCCCGCCAGATCGTCCACCAGGGCGGCGAAGGCGGGGTCCTGGCCGATGGCGGCGTACCGCCCCTCCAGCACCTCCTCCAGAGCCTGGCGGCGCAGGACCTCCCCCTGGGCCTCGTCGCACAGGCGGAAGTCCGGGTCCAGCCCCGCCAGATGCCCCCACTGGCGGAGGAAGTCCAGGCAGAAGGCGTCGATGGTGCAGATAGGGGCCTGGTAGACCAGGGTGGCGTTGCGCCGCAGGTGCCGGTCCTCCGGGTGGAGGGCCAGCCGCTGGTGGATGCCCGCGGCGATGCGCTGCCGCAGCTCGGCGGCGGCGGCGTTGGTGAAGGTGATGACCAGGAAGCGGTCGATGTCCTCCCCCTGCTCCACATAGCCCATCAGCCGCTCCACCAGCACCCGGGTCTTGCCCGAGCCGGCGGCGGCGGACACCAGCAGGTTGCCTCCCCGGTCGTCCACCACGGAGCGTTGGCTCGCGGTCAGCTCAATGGCCATCCTCTTCCCCTCCCTCCTTCCGGTCCAGCCAGCTCCAGAACTCCTTCCCCTCCAGCTTCCGGCGGTAGCGCACGCTGTCCCCCTGCTCCGGCTCGAAGTGGCAGGCCGCCCGGTAGTCGCACCACCGGCAGGCGTTGTGCTCCCCGTCATGCCAGAAGGGGTCGGCGGCGATGCTCCCCGCCGCAAGGGTTCCCGCGGTCCGGCGCAGGGTTTTGGTGACGTACCGGTCCAGCTCCTCCAGCTGCTCCCGGCTCACCTGGAACTCCGGGCGGTCGGGCAGGAACCGCCTGCCCTCCTCTCCGTGCTCCATGGCCTCCAGCACCGGCTCCTCTCCCAGCACCAGCCCCTGGCGGCGCAGAGCCCGGCCGCGGGCCTTCTCCACCTGGGCGTCGGTCATTCCCCGCTCCCCGTCCACTAAGGGATTGCGGGCGGGGATATACAGCACCCCTGCCGGCTGAACCGGCTCGGGGCCGAAGTGATCGGCGTGACGGGTGAGGGCGAAGAGGTAGAGGAGCATCTGCAGCCCCCGCCCGTCCTCCACGTCGGCAAAGTCAAAGCTCTTCTTCCCCGTCTTATAATCCACCACCCGCAGGTAACGGATGCCGTCCTTCATCCACTCGTCCACCCGGTCCACAAAGCCGGTCAGGCGCAGGGCGACCCCGTTGTCCACCTCCACCGGAGGCAGCTCCTTGCCGCTGCCGAAGCCCAGCTCGAAGCGCGCCGGGGTGAAGTCGGAGGCGGCCAGCTCGTCCACCACGCTGCGGGTCACCGACAGCACCGCCCCCTTCATCCGGTCAAAGAGGTAGCGGAACCGGGCGGTCTCCCCCTCCAGCCCCGCCAGGGTCTCCCGCTCATAGCGGTCCGCCGCGTCCCGGGCCAGTCGGTCGCACAGGGCCGGGTCGGCGGCCAGGGCGGCCACACCCCCGTGGGCCTCCGCCCGGCTGAGCACCTCCTCCAGCACCGCATGGGCGAAGGTGCCGTAGTCTGAGGGGCGGAACTTGGCCGCCTGCCTGGGCTTGGCCGCCAGGCCGAAGCGAAGGAAGTACTGGAACCGGCAGGAGTGGTAGGTGTCCATCCGGGTGGCGGACATGGGCACCACCCGGCCGTATAGGGCCCGCACCCCCTCGGGGGACAGGCTGCCCCGCCGCCACTGTCCCGCCGCCTCCAGCCGGGCCGCCCGCAGCCCGATCCCGGGCAGCTCCTTGAGCAGCCCGGCCAGGCGGGGGCTGCGCCCAGCCAGCTCTAAGGCGGGCCGGGGGGCGGCCAGCCGGCTGAGGACCGGGTCGGCCCGCCCTTCCCCCTCCGGGAACAGCTCGGCCAGCCGCTGCCACAGGAAGCAGGGGGTGCGCTCCTGTCCAGCCCCATCCGACCGGGCATAGCTGAGACAGAGCCTCTGGGTGGGAACGGCACACACCTCGTACACCGCCGTGAGCTCGTGGGCCAGCTTGTCCTCCTGGCGCAGGCCCAGCTCCACCTCCAGCCCCGCCAGGGCCAGCCGGTCCTGGTCGGAGAACAGCCCGGGCTCCGGCAGGCAGCTGGGGATGGCGGTACTGTCCATGCCCAGGTAGAACAGCGCCTTGGTCTCCCGGTTCACCATCCGGGGGGCCTCCCCCACCGTCACCCGGTCCAGGGAGACGGGGATGGTGCCCACGTCGTACTGGGACAGCACCAGGGAGAACAGCCGGGAGAACTCCTCCAGCTCCAGCTGGGTGTCCGAAAGCAGCAGGGCGCACTGCTCCAGCCCCCCCACCAGGATGTCCCATAGCTGGCGGCACTGTCCCGCGGTGTTCAGATCCCCCCGCCCCTCCAGGGCGGCGGCCCGCTCCCCCAGCCGCTTGGGCAGGCCGATGTCCTCCAGCAGGTCGTACAGGGCCAGGGCCCAACCCCTCCCCGTTTTGTCCGCGTTTTTGCGCAGCCTCTCCAGGGGGGCGATCACCCGGCGGCGCAGGCCGTCCAGCCAGGCCACGTGGGCCCGCTGCTCCTCGGTGAACGCCTGTCCGTACCCCTCCGGGTGCATGTCCCAGGGTTTTTCCCGCCGCCACTGGCTCCCCCGCAGGTCCCAGGTGAGGGCATAGTTCTCCAGAGCATCCCGCTCTTCCAGGGTCAGCCCCGTCAGGTCGGTTTTCAGGTAGCGGAACAGCTCCTCATAGGGATAGTCCTCCGCCGCCGCGGCCAGGGCCCCGGTCACCAGGGCCAGCACCGGCTTTTGGAGCACGTCGTCCATGGCGCTGCGAAACACCGGGATGCCGTACTGCTCAAACACCCCGCCGATGAGCTCCCCATAGCTGTCCATACTCCGGGCGCACACCGCGATGTCCCGGCAGCGCAGCCCCTCCTCCCGGAGCAGGCGCAAGACCTCCGCTGCCGCCCACTCCACCTCCTGCCGGGGGTCGGCGGCCGCCGTCCGGACCACCCGGCACGCCTCCCGCCAGGGCTGGGGCAGCGGGCCGAACAGGTGCCGCTCCAGAAAGGCCAGAGAGGGGTGGACCCGCCGGGGCCGGTCCAGCCCCTCCTGCCGGGCGGGGATCCCCTCCTGCCGGGCCCGGCGCAGCAGCCGGGCTCCCGCTCGCCGCCCGGGGCGGAACAGGTCGGAGGCATCCTCCCCCAGATCTCCCGTAAGCGCCACCGTCACATCCCCCTTGGCCGCCAGGGCCAGCAGGACGGACTCCTCCTGGGCCGAAAAGTCGGTGAAGCCGAACACGCAGCTGGCCGCCCCGTCCGCCCAGTCCGTCTCCTTCAGCTGCGCCGCCAGCCGGTCCAGCCGGTCCCGTGGGTCCGCCGCGGCCTGGGCGGCCAGAGTCTCATAGGCGGCGTAGACCAGCCCGATATCCCGCCACTTGTCCCCCTGCTGGCCTCCGGCCTCCTCTCCCGCCTGGATGAGCTGTTCCGGGCTGATCTGGCAGGAGCGGCACTCGTCCACCGTGGCCAGAAGGCCGGTGAGAAAGGCAGGCTTCCGGGAGGGTGCGCGGTAAACCCGGAGGGAGTCTGCCGACCGCCGCAGGGCGGCGTACATCAGCAGCATCCGCCCCCCCGCGTCCAGCACGGGGGCGGCCCCACCCCCCGCCGCATCGGTGAGGCGTCCGGCCAGCCGGGTGAGGGAGAGCACCTCGCACCCCTGGGCCGCCCGGTTGCCCAGCGTCCGGCACAGGGCCCGCTCGCTCTCGTGGGAGTCGTTCTCCGGCACCAGAAGCAGCCGCCGGGGCGCGCCGCTGCGACCCAACCGCTCCAGCAGCTCGCCCCGAGTGTCCTGCCCTGCCCGGGCATACAGGATGGTCAGCATGGCTTCTTCCCCCTCTCGTGGTTTTTCCCCATTATACCAGACTTGCCCCCGCCGGACAACTGGCAGCGGCGGCTCCCATGGCCCGAAAAAGGAACAGCCGCCCTGCGCGCCGCCGCAAGCTCCATATCCCTCGCTTCCGCCGATGGCGAAGGCTCGACCATTCCGCTGCGGCTCCTTTCCCCGCGAAACCCGCTGCCGCCGGGTTTTCGCGGGGACCCCAAAGATTTCCACCACACACTGCGCCGAAACCGGACTTGTCCATATTGGCGCCCGCTGGGGGCCCCAAAGATCAACATGCTCGGGCGAAATGAATTCGCCCTGCGCCAAGGCTTTGCCTGCGGCAAACCACTTGTACAGCGCATCCGCGCCGACGGGCCTGACCAAGCCCGTCATTTCACAATCAGGCTCTCCCCAGTCATCTCCGCGGGCTTGGGCAGGCCCATGAGCTCCAGCATGGTGGGGGCCAGGTCGGCCAACCGGCCGTCCCGCAGTTTCACATCCGCACCCACCAGGCAGCAGGGCACCAGGTTGGTGGTGTGAGCGGTGAAGGGGGAGCCGTCGGCATTCACCATGTGCTCCGCGTTACCGTGGTCGGCGGTGATGATGGCCGCGCCGCCCATCTTCAGGGTGGCGTGCACCACCTGATTTACGCCGTCGTCCACCGCTTCTACGGCTTTGACCGCGGCGTCATATACGCCGGTGTGGCCAACCATATCGCAGTTGGCGAAGTTCAGGATGACCACATCATACTTACCGCTCTCGATGCGGGCCACAGCCTCCCTCGTCACCTCGGGCTCACTCATCTCCGGCTGGAGGTCATAGGTGGCCACCTTGGGGGAGGGAATGAGGCAGCGGTCCTCGCCGGGGAAGGTTCGCTCCACGCCGCCGTTGAAAAAGAAGGTGACATGGGCATACTTCTCCGTCTCAGCGATGCGCAGCTGGGTCAGCCCCAGCTTGGAGATGTACTCCCCAAAGACATTTTTCAGTGCTTCACTGGGGTAGGCCACTTCCACGTTGGGCATACTGGCATCGTAACAAGTGGTGCAGACGAACTGAAGGGGGAAAAAGCCCTTTTTCCGCTCAAATCCGTCAAAGTCCGGATCCACCAGGGTGCGGGTGATCTGCCGTGCCCGATCAGGACGAAAGTTCATGAAAATCACGGTGTCATTGGGCTGGATCTCCGCATCCTTTACACAGACCACAGGAGTCATGAACTCATCGGTGACTTCCTTGTTATAAGAGCCTTGCACAGCGTCCAGTGGGTCGGGGATATAAGTCGCTTCCCCGTAGACCATAGCCGCATAGGCTTTTTCCGTCCGATCCCAGTTGGTGTCCCGATCCATGGCATAGTATCTGCCCTGAACGGTGACGATCTGGGCACCGTATTGCTTGCAATACGCCTGCATCTGTGCCACGAAGCCTTTCCCCGAAGTAGGCGGCACGTCACGGCCGTCCAGGAAGCAGTGGACATAGATTTTCGGGCAACCCAGCTGAGCTGCCATCTTCACCGCCGCCTGGATGTGGGTGATGTGGGAGTGTACGCCGCCATCGGACAGCAAGCCCATGATGTGGACAGCCGTCCCCTGATCTTTGGCGGCCAGCATAGCCTTCTGGTAGGCCGGATTCTGGAAGAAGGTGCCCTGGTCGATGTCCCGGGAGATCTTGGGCAGATCCTGATAGACCACACGGCCTGCGCCAATATTGGTGTGCCCCACCTCGCTGTTGCCCATTTGCCCATCCGGCAGGCCCACGTCCTCCCCGGAAGCCGCGATCTGGGTATGGGGATAGGCGGCGGCCAGGGCCATGATGTTCTTGGCGCCGTCGGCGGCGATGGCGTTGCCCTTGGTTTCCGCCCGGCAGCCAAAACCATCCAGAATGATAAGGGCCGTAAGTTCCTTGGTCATAGCTGGCACCTTATTTGTCATAGTTGACGACCTGGGCAAAATCCGCTGCCTTGAGGCTAGCGCCGCCGATGAGCCCGCCGTCGATCTCCGGCTGGGCCAGCAGTTCCGCGGCGTTCTTCTCATTCATCGAGCCACCGTACAGAATGCGCACCCCGTCGGCTGCTTCCTTACCGTACCGCTCTG
>ERZ827492.1806-NODE-1806-length-16259-cov-6.527154_pt1 | contig 16259 bp, 14 predicted proteins | sample MGYA00519704_ERZ827492 | MGnify/ENA primary metagenome ERZ827492 (study PRJEB31778, sample SAMEA3449325) | human gut metagenome | biome: human gut; feature: human-associated habitat; material: faeces | place: United Kingdom | collected 2010/2012 ...
TCCAAACATACCGCGCGCTTTGCCTTGGTGGAGCTAAGGGGACTCGACCTCGTCTGCGGACGAGGCCGGGGCGCGGCTCTGGCAGCCCACTGGGCTGCCATTCACTCCCGCGCCCGTTCGAGTCCCCCGGTGGCCGCGGCAAAAAAAGAAAAGCACGCGGTCCAAACATACCGCGCGCTTTGCCTTGGTGGAGCTAAGGGGACTCGACCTCGTCTGCGGACGAGGCCGGGGCGCGGCTCTGGCAGCCCACTGGGCTGCCATTCACTCCCGCGCCCGTTCGAGTCCCCCGGTGGCCGCGGCAAAAAAAGAAAAGCACGCGGTCCAAACATACCGCGCGCTTTGCCTTGGTGGAGCTAAGGGGACTCGACCTCGTCTACGGACGAGGCCGGGGCGCGGCTCTGGCAGCCCACCGGGCTGCCATTCACTCCCGCGCCCGTTCGAGCCCCCGCTGGCCGCAGCAAAAAAGAAGAGCACGCGGTCCAAACATACCACGCGCTTCTCGTTGGTGGAGCTAAGGGGACTCGACCTCGTCTGCGGACGAGGCCGGGGCGCGGCTCTGGCAGCCCACCGGGCTGCCATTCACCCCCGCGCCCGTTCGAGTCCCCAGTGGCCGCGGCAAAAAGAGAAAGGCGCGCGGTCCGAACTAACCGCGCGCTTTGCCTTGGTGGAGCTAAGGGGACTCGAACCCCTGACCTCAACACTGCCAGTGTTGCGTACTAGCCAACTGTACTATAGCCCCAAAGCTAGGTTGAGTTTAGCATATCTCTCCGCACCTGTCAAGGGCCGAGAGGGGGGCGGGCCTTCTCGCGCCGCGGGGATTGACCTCGGCGGCGTTTTCCGCTACAATAAAAAAAGACCCTTGGAAGAATCTGCATTCCCTTGTACCCGCCTGCGCGAGAAAGGAGATCGCCCATGCGGCACCTGATTCTTGGCTATGCAATGGATGCGTCGCTTCCTCTGTTCACCCGGGAGGACTTGCGGCGCTTGACGCACATCAACCTGGCCTTTGGCCTGATCCGGGACGGCGGCTTGACCTTGGAAAAGCTCACGCACCTGGACCTTCTGCCGCAATTCCGCGCGTGGAATCCGGACATACACATCGTGCTCTCGGTCGGCGGGTGGGGCGCGGGCGGCTTTTCCGAGATGGCCCGGACGGCGGAGGGCCGCAGGTACTTTGCCCGCTGCTGCCGCAGGGCCGTGGACGAATACGGCCTGGACGGCATCGACATCGACTGGGAATACCCCTGCAGCGACCTTGCAGGCATCGATGCGGACCCGTCGGACCGCGAAACCTTCACCCTTCTGCTGCAGGCCCTGCGCGAGGCGCTCGGCGACCACCTGCTCTCCGTCGCGGTCGGCGCCTCGACGGAATTCGTCCGCAGCACGCAGATGGACCAGGTCGCGCGCATCGTCGACTATGTGCAGATCATGACGTACGACATGCGCAGCGGTTTTACGCACCAGGCCGGCCACCACGCAGCCCTGGGCGCCAGCCGCGGGGACATGAGCAACCTCAACACAAAGGACATGGTCGAGATGTTCCACAGCGCAGGCGTGCCGCTGGAAAAGATGGTCATCGGCGCGGCGTTCTACGGCAGGCTGTGGAAGGGCGTGCGCAATGCAAACCACGGACTCCTCCAGCCCGCCCAGACCGTGGGCCTTTCCGGGCCGCGCTACAGCGAGATCGACGAGGAGTACCTCAACCGCAACCGGTTTGTGCAGTATTGGGATGCTGACGCCCAGGCTGCCTACCTCTGGAACGGAGAGGACTTTGTGAGCTTCGAGCCAATGGAGGCCGTGCGCCTCAAGTGCGCCTTTGTGCGCGAAAAGGGTCTGCTCGGCATCATGTATTGGGAGCACGGGTGCGACCCCTCCGGCGAGCTGCTGCGCGCCATCGAGGAGGCGCTGCACAGCCCGAGCGTGCGGGCGGGCCGCGGCACAAAGCGGATCTAAAGAGAGGGAAAACGGCGCGGTCCCGGCCGGCCGCACCGTTTTCCCCAAAAAAATTTGCATTTCCCCCTTGACGAGCGCAACCTTCCGTGGTAGAATATTCTTCGTGCTCGGGGCTATAGTACAGTTGGCTAGTACGCAACACTGGCAGTGTTGAGGTCAGGGGTTCGAGTCCCCTTAGCTCCACCACTTGGACCGCTAGCTCAGTTGGTAGAGCACCTGACTCTTAATCAGGGTGTCCAGGGTTCGAGTCCCTGGCGGTCCACCAAGCGCCGCTGAACCCCAACGGGTTCGGCGGTTTTTTTGCGCATGGCGGCTTTTCAGCGGCCGGGCGCTGTGGTATACTTTGGAAAAAGAGCAAACTGCGCTTCCCTGCAAAAGGAGAGGAGTTATGAAGAGCGACGACGGTTTTACGATGCGCCAGCTGAACGAGGGCGATCTGGAGCAGTTCAACGCGCTCCTGCGCTACGCCTTCCAGGTCACCACGACCGAGATGGTCAAGACCGGCTGGTCGGAAGAGGAAATCAAGCGCGAAAAGCTGCCCATGCTCACGGAGGGATATGTGCTGGGCTGGTTCCACGGCGACCAGCTCGCCTCCCAGATCGTGATCTACCCCATGGAGGTCAACGTCGAGGGCGAGATCCTGAAGATGGGCGGCATCACGGGGGTGACGACCTATCCGGAGTACGCGGGGCGCGGCCTTGCCCACCGCCTGATGAGCGAATGCCTCAAGCACATGCGCAAGGAGCGGCAGCTCATCTCCTTCCTCTGCCCCTACTCCTTCCCCTTCTACCGCAAGATGGGCTGGGAGATCGTCTCGGACAAGCTCACGTTTTCCCTGCGGGATACGCAGCTTCCCCGCCGCCAGGAGGTGCCCGGCATGGTCGAGCGCGTGGACCTGGAGAGCGAAGACCTCAAAAACGTCCACGAATACTTCGCCGTGCAGCGCCACGGCTGCATGCTGCGCAACGAGCTGGCCTGGCACGAATACTGGCGCTGGGACAACGACGACATGATCGCCGCCATCTACTACAGCGAAAAGCACAAGCCCCTGGGCTACCTCGTCTACTACATCGAGGACGAGATCTTCCACGTCAAGGAGATGGTCTACCTCAACCTCGAGGCGCGGCACGGGCTCTGGAACTACATCAGCGCGCACTTCTCCATGATCACGGAGGTGCGCGGGGCCAACTACTCCGGCGAGCCCCTGGCCTTCCTCTTTGACGACAGCGAGATCGAGGAGACGATCTCGCCCTACGTCATGGCGCGCATCGTGGACGTGCGCGAGTTCCTCCTCGCCTACAACTGGCAGAACACGCCGGAGGACCTGCGCATCTTCTTCCAGGTGACGGACCCCTTGGCCGAGTGGAACAACGGCACCTTCCTGCTCTACTGGCAGGACGAAAAGACCTATTGCGAGAAGGTCGATCCGGACGAGGCCGTCAACGCCATCCGCCTGGACGTCGGAACGCTGACCGCCATGCTCATGGGCTATAAGCGCCCGACCTACCTCTACCGCAACGACCGGCTGGACATGGAGTATTACTGGGTGCGCATCCTCGAGCAGCTCATCCACCACGACAAGCCCTACTTCTCCGACTACTTCTGATGGCGCAGAAAAAACGGGCGGGAGGTTCCCCCATTTTGGGGAGCCTCCCGCCCTTCTTTTTTGGGCCGGTCTACCGGGATTCGTCCGGGAACTTCCCGGCGGCGCTCCAGCAGGCCGCCACCTCCAGCATCCGCCGTCCGGCTTCTTCCTGGCCGATCTGCAGGAACACGAACGCGGTGGAGACGGTCTGCACAACGCCCCACTCCCAAATCCCCCGCTCCGGGACGCCGGTGCGCGCGTGGAGCTCCCGGCAGCGCTGCCTCGCCTTCTCCACGGGGGCTCCCTCGTATTCCTCCATCCATTCGCGCATGAGCACGCCCAGATCATAGGCCCTTTCGCAGAAGAGGCCGTCCGGGTCGATGCGCTTACAGCCGTCGCCCGCCCCGGTCGCCAGCGCGTTCCCCCCGTGCGCATCGCCGTGCACCCAGGCGAACGCGGACGGGTCCAGCGCCTCCTCCCGCGCGCGCAGGCAGGAAAGCGCATAGTCGATCACGGCCTTGGGGCACGGGCGGCCCAACTGCTCCCAGGTCTCCCCGAGGAAATCCCGGAACCAAGCGATGGACGCCTCGCCGCGGAGCAGTTCCTCCCCCTGCACGGGGATCTGCCAGGTCTGCTGCAGGACGGAACAGAGGATCCCGATCTGTTCGCGGACCGAGAATCCCATCTGGTTGATGGGCTTTCCCAGGCGCTCCAGCAGGCAGGCCCTGCGCTTGGGGTCAAAGGCGTAGACCTTTGCGCAGCCCCGCCCGTCCGCCATCCGCAGCGCGGCCATGCCCCGGAAGAACTCGCCGCCCATGTCCTCGGGCAGGTCGATCTTCAGCGCATACGGCTCCCCGTGCGGGCCGTCCGCGCAGGCGACGAAGGCGCGCGAACCGCCGGCCAGGGCCTCCCCCACGGAGATCTGCCACTCCGCCTCCAGCTCGGCAATCATGGCGTCCAGGTTTGCGAGCCACGCCTCCCCGACGGCCCCCAGGGACTTGGCCCGGCTGACCACGAGCGGCGGCAGCGCCCGGCGGCGCCTCCCCGGCTCCGCGCGGAGCGTGGCGCTCAAGATTCGATAGAATTGCTCCCGGTCCACCGCGCACGCGATCTCCACATTTCCCTCCTCGCAGGGCGTGAAGGCCGTGCCGCCCATGTCGCGCTCCCGCTCCGTCTCCACCTCCACCCTGCCGCGCGCAAACCGGCAGACCTCCGGGTGAAAGACGGAGACCGCGGCCAGCGGGTCGTGCAGCGTCAGTTTCCCGGCGCTCTCCAGCCACGCATTCCCAAAGGAGAAGACCGCCCGCATCAGGTCGCTGTCCGCCCGCAGGAGGACCTCCGCCTGCCGCGCCTCGATGGTCAGCCGGTCCGTGATCTCCAGCGGCACGGCCCGAAACACCGCCGGCCGGGCGGCGAAGGCGATCTTTGCGGCCAGCGGATCGGCCCACGCGTTCCAGTTGTAGTACGGGTCCGGCAGGGGCTCTGCGCCGAAGTAGCCGTTCATCACAAAGAGGCCCTTGAGCAGCCCCACGGAATCGGGATAGTCGGTGAAGAGCGTGGCGACGTTGGTCAGGTTCCCGATCGCGATCAGCACCACCTCGTGCGGGTTTTCCCGGATCTTTTGGCAGAGGAAGGCCGGGGCGTCCCCCTTTGCAAACGCGTCGTGCGGCCAGCGGTCCAGGGCCGCCGCGCCCTCCGGCGTCGGGTAGACCGGGATCGGCTGCAAGGTCGTGTCGAGCCCGGCCACGATCGGGATTCGCCTCCCCGCGGCCCGGCAGATCGCGTCCGCGACCGCCGCCCGCTTCTCCGGCTCGCCGCAGACGGTCGTGATCCCGAGCAGATCGCACCGCGGCTCCTTCAGCAGATAGGCCAGGCAGATGGCGTCGTCGATGTCGCCGCCGATGTCCGTATCCAGCAAGATCTTTTCCATCTTGAAATTCCCCCCAAGACAGACTGCGGGGCGGAAGGCGCTGCGCGCTAGCCTTCCGCCCCGCTTCTCTTTCTTCTCTGCGCGAAAGAGGTCCTCCCCTACTTGCCGAAGACCTCGGCCGCGCCGCGCATGTTCTCCCGCACGGGCACGGCGAAGGGACAGCGCTCCTCGCACTTGCCGCAGGCGATGCAGTCCCCGCCGTGGGCCGTCAGCGCCGCATAGTGCGCGCGGACGGTGTCCGGCGCCCCGCCGTGCTGTCGGGCCAGGTCGAGATACTTGGTCACAGAGGCGATGTCGATGCCCGCGGGACAGGGCAGGCAGTGGTTGCAGTACATGCACTTGCCGCGCATGGCCGAGCGCGCGCCGCGGCCGAGGACGGAGTAGTCCCGCTCCGCGTCGGTGGCAGTCTCGTAGGCGAGGCTCTGCCGCATCTCCTCGACGGTCTTTGCGCCCAGCAGCACGGAGGAAACCGCGGGCCGCTCCAGCGCGTAGTGGATGCACTGCACGGGCGTCAGCGCCACGCCGAAGGGCGAGGACGCCTCGTCGAGCAGGCGGCCGGCAGCCAGCGTCTTCATGACCGTGATGCCCACGCCCTTTTCCTCGCAGAGGCGGTAGAGCGCCGCGCGGTCCGGGTCGATGGCAAAGCGCCCCTCGTAGAGCTCCTCCTTGAGCAGGTCGTCGATCTCCGTCTCCCCGGGCAGCAGGTCAAAGGCCGGATTGATGGAGAAGAGCAGCACGTCCACCAGGCCGGTTTCCACCATCTTGCGGGCCGTGACCGCGTTGTGGGAGGAGGCGCCGAGGAAGCGGACCACGCCGCGGCGCTTGAGCTCCTGGCAGTAGTCGATGTACTCGCTGCCAAAGGCGAGGTCGTAGTCCTCCTGCGTATCGATGAAGTGCATCATGCCCAGGTCGATGTAGTCCGTGTGGAAGCGGGTCAGGAAGTCGCGGATGTACTCGTCGCAGAGCTTGACGTCGCGGGAGCGCAGGTACTGGCCCTTTTGCAGGACCGCGCCGATGTGCCCCTGCAGGAGGACGTCCTTGCGGCGGGCGCCCAGCGCGTCGCCCATGTGGGAGCGGACGTCGGGCTGGGGCATGAACACGTCCATGATGTTGACGCCGGCCTCCATCGCCGTGCGCATCACGGCCTCGGTGGTGGCAAAGTCCGCGTCGGTCACGTGCTCGCCGCCAAAGCCGATGCGGCTGACGCGCAGTCCCGTCTTTCCGAGGTCCCGGTATTCCATACTCTTTTCCCCCTTGCGTTTTTTTGCTTCGGTGCCTTCAGTATACGCCAAATTCCCCGCGGTGTAAAGGCGCGGTCCCAAAAACGCAACGCGGCGCAGCCAAACTGGCTGCGCCGCGCTGCACGGGGTTCCAGCATCAATACTGCTTGCCGAAGTAGATGAGCTTTGTGGCCTTCTTGCCGCAGACGACGCAGGTGTCGCCGATGGGCGTCTGGTCAAAGGGCATGTTGCGGGTCTTGGCGTTGAAGCGGTTCTTGACCTCGAGCTCGCAGGCGTCGTCGCCGCACCACATGGCGCGGGCAAAGCCGTGCTGCACGGCCTCGCCGAGCTCCTCCATGTTCGTCACGTCCTGGATGTGGCTGTCGCGGAAGGCGAGCGCCTTCTGGAACAGGCCGTCGTGGATCTCGTCCATGAGGGCGGCGACGCGCTCGCCGACGCTGTCGATCGGGAGCTGAATCTTCTCCAGCGTATCGCGGCGGCAGACGGTGACCACGCCGTTTTCGATGTCGCGGGGGCCGACCTCGACGCGCGCGGGCACGCCCTTCATCTCCCACTCGTTGAACTTCCAGCCCGCGGAATAGGTGTCGCGGTCGTCCAGGAACACGCGCAGGCCCGCGGCCTTCAGGGCGTTTGCGACCTCCTGGGCCTTCTCGGCGACGCCGGGCTTGTGCGCGGCGATGGGCAGGACCACGGCCTGGATGGGCGCGACGCGGGGCGGCAGCACCAGGCCGCGGTCGTCGCCGTGGACCATGATGATCGCGCCGATCAGGCGGGTGGAAACGCCCCAGCTCGTCTCCTCGACGTACTTCTGCTTGCCGTCCTTGTCCAGGAACTGGATGTCAAAGGCGCGGGCGAAGTTGTCGCCGAAGTTGTGGGAGGTGCCGGCCTGCAGGGCCTTGCCGTCGTGCATCATGGCCTCCATGGAGTAGGTCGCGCGCGCGCCGGCGAATTTCTCCAGCTCAGACTTGCGGCCCACGAGCACGGGGATGGCGAGCACGTTCTCCGCAAAGTCGCGGTAGATCTCCAGCATCTGCAGGGTTTCCTCCTGGGCCTCCTCCGCCGTGGCGTGGATGGTGTGCCCCTCCTGCCAGAGGAACTCCGAGGTGCGCAGGAAGGGGCGCGTGCTCTTCTCCCAGCGCATGACGTTGCACCACTGGTTGTACTTCATGGGCAGGTCGCGCCAGGACTGCACCCACTTGGCGTACATCGTGCAGAAGATGGTCTCCGACGTGGGGCGGATGGCCAGGCGCTCGGCCAGGGGCTCGCTGCCGCCCTGGGTGACCCAGGCGCACTCCGGCGCAAAGCCCTCGACGTGGTCGGCCTCCTTCATGAGCAGGCTCTCGGGCAGGAGCATGGGCATGTAGACGTTCTCGTGCCCGGTCTGCTTGAACTTGGCGTCCAGGTGCTTCTGGATCAGCTCCCAGATGCCGTAGCCATAGGGCTTGATGACCATGCAGCCGCGCACGGGCGCATAGTCGACCATGTCGGTCTTGCGGATCACGTCCGTGTACCACTGGGCGAAGTCCACGTCGCGGGGCGTGATCTCCTTGACGAATTCCTGCTGGGGTTTGTTCTTTGCCATGATTCTTCCTCCTTGATCGGGGCGAAAAAAAGGCTTCGCCCCCAAAAATCCTTGGGGCGAAGCCTTGGCTTCACGGTACCACCCAAATTCGGCGCAAAAACGCGCGCCCTTCATTCGATGCGCCGTAACGCGGCGCGGCGGCGGGTCCTCCCCGCGGCCTCCGGGGACGGGATGCGGTCCTCGGCGCGGCGCGCTGCTTTCAGCCCCTGGCAAGCGCTCTCTTTCTCCCGCGCGGTGCGGCGCAATTTCCCCTTCACAGGTCATGACCCTATTATAGCGCGTTTTCCGCGGTTTGCAAGTAAAAACTTTCGCCCTTAGGCCTTGGCGTGCGCGCGCTCGCCCCAGGCATAGGCCATCAGCAGCGCGGCCTGCGCCTCGGCGCTGGTGCCCTGGGAGACGAAGTGCGGGCAGCCGCAGACCTCGCGCACGATGCCGAAGCGGTCCACCTTGGACTGCACGGTGGCCAGCGCCCTGTCCGCGCGGTCGACCATCGCGCCGTCGTGAATCCAGCCCTCGAGCACGCCGCGGTAGATGTAGACGCTCATCATCATGGCGGAGGTTCCGTCCACGAAGCTGTTCTCGTCGTCCACGATGTCGCGGAAGCGGCCGTCCGGCAGCTGGAAGCGGACGAGGGACTCGAGCACCTCGTTGCCGCGGGCCGTGAGCTCCGCCAGGATGTCGAGCCGGCCGCGCTTCTTCGCCTCCGCAGCCACGCGCGCGATGCCCATCAGCGCCCAGCCGTTGCCCGTGGCCCAGCGCAGGCGGCGGACAAACTTGCCCGTGCCCACGTCGTAATTGTGGAAGAACAGGCGCGTGCCCGGGTCCTGCAGATAGCGGAAGTAGCCGCGCAGCTGGCGGGCCGCCTCGTCCAGCTCGCCCATGACCGCCAGGAACGGCGGCGCCATGTAGGCCGCGTCGATCCAGAGCTGGTTCGGGGAGAACCCTTCGGCAAAGGACACGGTGTTGTGGTAGAGCACGCCGTCGTCCGTGCGGGGCGCGTCCTTCATGAGGTAGTCGAGCATGCGCTGCGCGCCATCGCGGTAGAATTCGTCGCCGGTCAGCGCATAGGCGCGCAGGCAGACCTCGCCGTTTGCGGCCGGGTCCGTCACGGCGACGTTCTCGTTGATGACGGCGAGGCGGCCGTCCTCCTTCTGGCGCAGGATGGCGTCGTGGGCCATGGCGACCCAGATTTCGTTGTCCCCCAGTTCATACATGGCCTGCGCGCAGACGCCCTGCTCCCAGGGATAGCGCTGGATGGCGAGCATCGCGCCGGCGACCTTCTGCATGGTCTCATTCATGGGAAAACCCCCTCCTAATTGGTTTTTTCTCTTTTTTCATTTGCTTTCTTCTTCTCGGATTTCGCCCTTGGGCAGCGTGCCGGCAAAGGCCGTGCGGCCGGGCGCGCTCTGGACCGAGATCTCCCCGCCGCAGTCCTCCACGAGCTCTTTTACGATGGAGAGGCCCAGGCCGTGGCCGGACGCCTTTGTGGTAAAGCCGGTGTTGAAGATGCGCGGAAGGACCTCGGGGTCGATCGCGGGGCCGTTGTTGACCACGCGGAAGCCGTAGGAACGGATGTCCTCGTAGAGCTCCACGACGAGGCGCCCGCCCTCCATGCCCTCCATGGCGTCCATGGCGTTGTCGATGAGGTTGCCGAGCACCCGGCACATCTCCCAGTCGTTCATGGGCAGGCCGGCATAGCGGGAGGTGACGTCCAGCTCCATGCGCACCCCGCGGCGCTCGGCGTCGCCGAGCTTTGCCTGCAGGAGCGCGTTGATGGCGGGCTTATCCGTCTTCATTCCGGCCGAGAGGCGGTGCATCTGGCCGTAGACGGTCTCGATGTACTTGGTCGCCTCGGCGTTCTCCCCCATGTCCACGAGGGAATAGACCACCTGCAGGTGGTTGAGGAAGTCGTGCCGCTGCTTGCGCATCTGCGTGTTGAGGTCGTCGAGCTGGTCGAAGGCCTCGCGCAGCATCTCGTTTTGCCGGTTGGTCTTTTTCCAGACAAAGCCGTCGCGCACGCTGGTGAGGCCCTCGACGATGAGCACGACGAGCGCCACGGTGGAAAACGGACGCACAATGCGCAGGAGTTCCTCGCTCAGGTCGAACATGTCCGCAACAAGAAGCGCCACCAACAGCACGACTTCTACGCAGTTGATGACGATGGACATGGTCGCGGCCTTGTCGATATTGATGTGCCGATCGCGCAGCTTCTGCACTTGACTCCCTCCAATTCCCCGCTTATCGTACCACAAACCCCTGCGCTGCGCAAGGAGAGAGCGCGCAGGACCACAAGAAAAACGCGCCGCGCCCCTGCCGCGTTGCAGCGCCAAAACGAACAAAACACGGCCAAAGGCCGTGTTTTGCTGGCTTTTACGGGATTACTTTCTGTGCTCGCGGACGCACTCCATGCCGCGCTCAATCGCCTGGCGGTTGATGGGCAGCAGGTGCGCCTTGCGCTCGCCGAACATGAGCTTGAGGTTGTCCATGACGGTATCGACCGTCACCGCGTGGGCGACCTCGATGTAGGCGCCCAGCATCACCATGTTGGCGACCTTGGAGTTGCCCAGCTCGTTTGCGATGTCGTTCGCGGGGACGTAGATGGCCTCGATGTCCGTGCGCTCGGCTTTGCGGTCCACGAGGGAGGAATTGATCAGCAGCGTCTTGCCGGGAATGACCGCGCCCTCGAACTTGTCCAGCGACGGGCGGTTGAGCGCCATGACGCAGGTCGCCTCGTTGACGATGGGCGAGCAGACCGGCTCATCCGAGATGATGACGTTGCAGTTGGAGGTGCCGCCGCGCATCTCCGCGCCGTAGGACGGCAGGAAGGAAACCTCCTTGCCCTCCTCCATGCCGGCCTCGACCAGCATCTTGCCGATGAGCTGCACGCCCTGGCCGCCGAAGCCTGCGATGATGAGCATTTCTTCCATCTCTTACACCTCCTTGTACACGCCAAGCGGGAACTGGGGAATCATGTTCTCCTTGAGCCACTTGAGCGCCTCCTGGGGGGTGAGGCCCCAGTTGGTCGGGCAGGTGGAGAGCACCTCGACCATGCTGAAGCCCTTGCCGGCGATCTGCGCCTCAAAGGCCTTGCGGATGGCCTTCTTGGCCGCCACGACGTGGGGCACGTCGTGCACGGAGACGCGCTCGATGTAGGCCGGGCCGTCCAGCTGCGCGAGCATCTCGCTCATCTTGACCGGGAAGCCGCAGTGCGCGGTGTCGCGGCCGTAGGGCGAGGTGGTGGTGATCTGGCCGGGCAGGCTGGTCGGGGCCATCTGGCCGCCGGTCATGCCGTAGATCGCGTTGTTGACGAAGATGGTGGTGATCTTTTCGCCGCGGGCCGCCGCGTGGACGATCTCCGCCGCGCCGATGGACGCAAGGTCGCCGTCGCCCTGGTAGGTGAAGACCACCTTGTCCGGGTGGACGCGCTTGGCGCCGGTGGCGCAGGCGGGCGCGCGGCCGTGCGCCGCCTCCATCATGTCGCAGTTGAAGTAGTTGTATGCAAACACCGCGCAGCCGACGGGCGCGATGCCGATGGCCGTATCCCCCACGCCCAGCTCCTCGAGCACCTCGGCCACAAGACGGTGGATGATGCCGTGCGTGCAGCCCGGGCAGTAGTGGAAGGGAGTGTCGGTCAGCATGGAGGTCTTCTGGAATACCACTGCCATTTTACTTGCCCTCCTTGATGCCGGTCAGATAGTTCAGAATCTCCTTGACCGTGGGCACGACGCCGCCCGCACGGCCGTAGAAGGAGACGGGCTTGCAGCCCGCGACCGCGATGCGCACATCGTCCACCATCTGCCCGCAGGACATCTCGATGGAGACGACTTCCTTGACGCTGTCCTGGTTCGCCGCGTCGTGCACCGCCTTGTAGGGATAGGGCCAGACCGTGATCGGGCGGACGATGCCGACCTTCAGGCCCAGCTTCTCCCGGGCCTCCTTGGCCGCGCGCATGCAGATGCGCGCCATGGTGCCGTAGGCGACGAGGATCACGTCCGCGCCCTCGACGTCGATGTTCTCGACGCGGACCTCGTTCTCCTCCATGACCTTGTACTTGGCGGCGAGCTTCTCGTTGTGCTGCTCGCAGTCGTTGGGGTCGATGTAGAGGGAGTTGATGATCGCGCGCTCGGTGCGGCCGGGCTGGCCCGCGGCCCAGGGCTTGGCCGGCAGGGCCTCCGCACGCGCCTCGGGCATGTTGACCGGCTCCATGATCTGGCCGAGCATGCCGTCGCCCAGGATCATGACCGGGTTGCGGTACTTGTCCGCAAGGTCAAAGGCCTGGCCCATCAGGTCCACGGCCTCCTGGACGTTGGCCGGGGCGAAGACCAGCAGGCGGTAGTCGCCGTGGCCGCCGCCGCGGGTGGCCTGGAAGTAGTCGCTCTGCGCGGGCTGGATGGAGCCAAGGCCGGGGCCGCCGCGGACCATGTTGACCACGACCAGCGGAAGCTCGGCGCCCACCGCGTAGGAGATGCCCTCCTGCTTGAGGCTGATTCCCGGCGAGGAGGAGGAGGTCATCACGCGCGCGCCCGCGCCGGACGCGCCGTAGACCATGTTGATGGCGGAAACTTCGCTCTCCGCCTGCAAAAAGCAGCCGCCCACCTTGGGCATGCGCTTGGACATGTATTCGGGGATCTGGTTCTGGGGGGTAATGGGGTAGCCAAAGAAGAAGCGGCATCCGGCAAGGATCGCGGCTTCGGCAATGGCTTCATTGCCCTTCATCAGTACCTTTGCCATGGTTGAACGCCCTCCTTACTTTTCCACCTTGATGACAACATCGGGGCACATGCGCGCACAGCTCGCGCAGCCGATGCACTGGCTCTGGTCGATGCACTCCGCCGGGTGATAGCCCTTGGCGTTGATGCGCACGGGAGCCATTTGCAGGATGTGCTTGGGACAGAAGGTCACGCAGAGGCCGCAGCCCTTGCACTTCTCCTCCTGAAACGTAACGCTTGCCATTTCCTACCCTTCCTTCCGTCTGCGCTTCCAGCAGACCCTACTAGAATCAAAAAGTCGCGAAAAACGAATCTTTTCATTACATTTTACACAGACTTTGCCCGCCTGTCAACTTTGCCGGGCGGGCATTCAGATTAAATTTCGTTTACAAACGCCTCTTTTTCGCTTTGCGCGCGCCTTGACGCCGCGCGCGCCCTGCGGTAGAATAGGGCGGAAACCGCGGCGCCCGTCCGCTGCCGCTGCAAAATCCATATAGAAAAGGTAGGAATCGCACATGAACTTTCGCAGGGCCGCCGCGCCCGCTTTTCTGCTCGCGCTGCTCCTTCTTTTGAGCGCGTGCGCCTCCCCCGCCGCCCAGACGGACGCGGGCGAGGCCGCCATCTCCTTTGCCGACGACAACGGCCGCTCCGTCTCCCTGGCCGCCGCGCCCGCGCGCGTCCTCGCGCCGCAGTCCAGCTTTGCGGACATGTGGGTCCTGGCCGGCGGCGAGGTCTGCGCCACCTCGCAGGAGACCTTTGACGAGGGCGTGGTCCGCCTTGCCGAGGACACGGTCAACGTCGGCTCGCTCAAGACCCCGGACCTGGAGACGATCCTCGGCGCCGGGGTAGACTTTGCCATCCTCTCCTCCAACATCGCCGAGCACGCGGACATCAGCAGCGCGCTGGAGAGCGCGGGCGTGACCTGCGCCTACTTTGACGTGGAGACCTTTGACGACTATCTGCGCGTGCTCAAGGTCTTCACCGGCATCACCGGCCGCGAGGACCTCTACCAGCAGAACGGCGCGGACGTCCAGGCGCGCGTCGAGGCGGCCATCGCCCGCAAGGAGGGCCGCGAGGCCCCGACGGTCCTGTTCCTGCGCGCGTACTCCACGGGCGTGCGCGCCAAGGGCAGCGACAACATGACCGGCGAGATGCTCAAGGACCTGGGCTGCATCAACATCGCGGACAGCGAGGACTCGCTCCTGGAGGACCTCTCGCTCGAGGTGATCCTGGAGCAGGACCCGGACTTCATCTTCGTGACGACCATGGGCGCTTCGGAGGAGGCGGCGATGGCCTCCCTGGATGAGCTCCTGCTCTCCAACCCGGCCTGGGCGTCGCTGACCGCGGTGCAGGAGGGGCATTTCCACCTCCTGCCCAAGGACCTGTTCCACTTGAAGCCCAACGCCCGCTGGGGGGAGAGCTACGAGATCCTCGCGGACTACCTCTATGGCGAGGCGTAGCCCCCAGCGCAGGGTGCGCCCCCTGCGCTGGGTACCGGCCTGGGCCGCGCTGCTGCTGTGCGCGCTGCTGGTCGCCGCCGCCTGCGCGCTGAGCCTGCTGCTGGGCGCGTCCACGCTCTCGCCGGGCGAGATCCTCTCCTCGCTCCTGGACCCTGCGAGCACGGGGGCGCGGATTCTGCTGCACGTGCGCCTGCCCCGGCTGTGCGGGACGCTGCTCGCGGGCGCGGCGCTGGCCGCGGCCGGGGCGATCCTGCAATCGGTCCTGGGCAACCCGATCGCCAGCCCCAACGTCATCGGCGTCAACGCCGGGGCGGGGTTTGCGGTGGCGCTGTGCACGGCGCTGGCGCCCACGGGGGCGGCGCTGCTGCCGGCGGCCGCTTTCCTCGGGGCGCTTGCCGCGGTGCTGCTGGTCTTCTTCCTCGCGCGGGCGACGGGCGCCTCGCGCACGACGCTCATCCTCTCGGGCGTCGCGCTCAACAGCCTGCTCAACGCCGGAACGGACACGGTGACCACGCTGTTTCCGGACGTGCTCGTGGGCAGCCTGAGCTTCCGCGTGGGCGGCGTTGCGGGGCTTACGCTCGAGCGGCTGGCCTTCCCGGCGGTCTACATTGGGGTGGGGCTGCTGGCGGCGCTGCTCCTCAGCCACGACATGGACGTCCTCTCCCTCGGGGATGAGACGGCGCGCTCCCTGGGCCTGCGCGTGCAGGCGACGCGCTTCCTCCTGCTGGGCACGGCGGCGGCGCTGGCGGGCGCGGCCGTGAGCTTTGCGGGCCTGCTGGGGTTTGTGGGGCTGATCGTGCCGCACGCGGCGCGGTTCCTGGTCGGGGGCGAGGCCCGGCGCCTGCTGCCGGCCTCGATCCTGCTGGGCGCGGCCTTCCTGACGCTGTGCGATGTGGCGGCGCGGCTGCTCTTTGCGCCCTACGAGCTGCCGGTCGGGATCGTGATGAGCTTCCTGGGCTGCCCGTTCTTCCTCTACCTCCTCATCCGGCGGAAGGGGGGACATGCCCATGCTTGAGCTGCGAAACCTCACCGTCGGCTACGCGCGCGAGCCGGTGCTGCGCGATTTCAGCCTCGCCCTGCCGGACGGGGGCTTCACCGCGCTGATCGGGCCGAACGGCTGCGGCAAGTCGACGCTGCTGCGCACGGCCTGCGGCCTGCTCCAGCCGAGCGAGGGCCAGGTCCTGCTGGACGGCGAACCCCTGCCGAGCCTAGCGCACAAGGCCGTGGCGCGCAAGCTCGCCTTCCTGCCGCAGTCCCGGCCCGTTCCGGACCTGACGGCGCGCCGGCTCGTGCTGCACGGGCGCTTCCCCTACCTCGGGTATCCCCGGCGCTATTCCAAGGCGGACTACGCGGCGGCGGACGCCGCGCTCGCGGCCGTGGGCGCGCAGGCGCTGGCCGAGCGGGACCTGCAGGCGCTCTCGGGCGGGGAGCGGCAAAAGGTGTTCCTGGCCATGGCCCTTGCGCAGGACGCGCCGACCATCCTCCTGGACGAGCCGACGACGTATCTGGACATCGACCGGCAGTTCGAGGTGATGCGCCTGCTCGCAGAACTGCGCGCGCAGGGCAAGACGGTCGTCGCCGTGCTGCACGACCTGCCGCTGGCCTTCCACTTTGCGGACCGCGTCGTGCTGCTGCGCGCGGGCGCCATCGAGGCGGACGGCACGCCGGACGCGGTCGCGAACTCCGGCGCGCTCGCGCGGGCCTTCCGCGTCGCGGCGCACCGGATCGAGGTGCCGGGCTTTGGCGCGCAGTACGTGTTCTCTCCCTTGGACCGGCCTCTTTAGGCGAAAAAAGGCGCG
>ERZ827492.1810-NODE-1810-length-16230-cov-12.340526_pt1 | contig 16230 bp, 17 predicted proteins | sample MGYA00519704_ERZ827492 | MGnify/ENA primary metagenome ERZ827492 (study PRJEB31778, sample SAMEA3449325) | human gut metagenome | biome: human gut; feature: human-associated habitat; material: faeces | place: United Kingdom | collected 2010/2012 ...
TTGCCGCAATAAACGCATGGGCGTCCAGATTGCCGTGCAGCCAGATCTGCATGACCGTGCCCAGATCCTGAGTTTCGAATTTTCGTATCATGGTCTGACTTTACATCCTCTGTTTACATACACAGCCCCAAAAACACTAATGACAAGAAACAGCGCCAGCCCGATCCACAGCAGAGCGATTTCCTTGAAAACCTCGCTCGACGCAATGACCAGCCAGCACCCGGCCAGCGCGAACATCAGCCGCGACATGGCCTTACAAAGCTTCTTTTTGTCGTAGTTTGCTTTCTCCTCGGCGGTGGCCGTGTTATAACCGGCAATCAGTCCGGTTCCTTTCCCGGACGCAAACACAACGCCCAGCAGAACGAATGATCCGGTCATGACAAGATGAATGGCAAGCAGCATATAAGACCCCTCCCCTATCGTTGACTATTTTCTGTGAAATTTCTCTTTACAGCGCCTCAAAGTGATACCTCGGCTGTCCAACGCTCTTTTTGCCGTACTCGATCGCGCTGACCGGACAGTAGCAGATGCACGCCATGCAGTGCGTACAATTTTTGCCCCAAATCGGCTTGCCGTCTTTCAGCGCGACATTGTTCATCGGACAGCGCTTCGCACACTGCCCGCAGCCAATGCAGGCATCCGATACGGTAAAAGCATCCGCTTTCACAAAAAATTTGTAGAAAATCGGGTTGACCGGCCCGCTCATGAAGCGGTCGTAGAGCTTGTTCCGCGTCGGCGCGAACGGCTGATTGGCTTGAATCGCCGCAATTGCTCGGTCGATGCTAGGCTCGGCTTTGGCAACGATTTGCCGTGCTTCGTCTGCCTGCGGCGCGGAGAACATCGCAATGTAATTCTCCGGCATGACGATCTGCGTCGTGCCCATGCAGGAAATCGCCTTTTCCGTGCAGAGTTCGCGGTTATACCTGTCAGCATTGCCGATCTCGCCGCCGCAGGTCATAACGAACCAAGCCTGCCTTGCGCCGCGCAGCTCCGTTTTCAGAAGCCAATCGTGTACGACGCGCGGAATGCGCCACGCATAAGTCGGCGTGACGATAATCAGCCGTTCGTCGGTTTCGACGGGCGAAGTGTCAGAAGACTTGATGCGGTCGTTCAGGTTCACAAGCGCATCGCCCAGCGCGTCCGCGATTCGCTTGGCAACATATTTGCTGTTTCCAGTGCCGGAAAAATACAAAATCATATCAAAATCCCCTCACAATGGTCAATTTCATGCTGAATGATCTGCGCCGTCCAGCCGGTAAATGTTTTGATGCGCGTCTGGAACTGCTCGTTCTGCCACTGCACCTTGATGGTTTGGTAGCGCTTTGTTTTCCGCGTGCCGGTCAGGGACAGGCAGCCCTCCTCCGCGTCATATGGCGCGGATTTTTTGACGATCACGGGATTGAACATGACCATGTATGTACCAATGTTGTCGAACGCGATGATGCGCTTGTTGACGCCAATCATATTCGCCGCCATGCCCACGCAGCCATCCTTGTGCGCGGCGAGTGTATCCAATAAGTCCTGCGCTACGCTCAAGTCGTCCGCCGTGGCAGGTTCTGACTTTTGAGATAAAAAGAATTCGTCTTTGCATATTTCACGGATCATGGGAAAACCTCCGTTGCGTGTTTCTTATGTGGCTATTGTAGCAGAGAAATGGGTAAGGCTCAACTGCATTTGTGGGAGTTTCGGTGAAGACACTCATTTTTGCACCCGCTGCTGATATTCCTCGATCGTCACAAAATGCCCGTCCACGTCGCGGATGTGGCGGAGATTCAGGCGATAATCCGGGAAGAAAAAGCGGACGGTTTCCAAAAACTTCGGGAAGCGGTCTCCATCGGCAAACGGATATTCAGATACATAAAAGACGCGGTATCGGTTGATCCGTTCCGTGTCCACGCGGACAATTCGCATGGCGTAACCGGCATCGTCTATGTAAGACTGAAACAGCTCCGCGAGATTTTGCAGTATCGCTTCCGTGGCGGCTTCCTGCTCCCGTTTCATGCGCTGAAGCTGTCTGGCCGTCCGTTTCTGCTCTTTCTTACGGTCACATTCTTTCCAATACCCTGCGTCCTCGTATTTTTCGAAGTACCGGCAGTTCTTCCCAAGGCAGTCATGCTGCGTCATATCTGGTTTGCAGAGGTGATTACGCGGACGCTGTGCGTGCCTGCTTCGGCTTTTAATCTGCCATAAAACGAAACCGCCCACCGGAAATTTCCGGTGGGCAGTTTGTGCTTGTGATGCATTGCTTTATTTCCGGTAACCGGCCCACATGGTGTCTGTGGCCTGACGGATGGCGCATGTCACATCTTCTACCAGTGCTGCGTCCCAGGCGGACGGCTCTGCGCGGAGGAAGGAGGTCTTATCCACACGGTTATCAAAAATACCGATCGGCACATGATAGGTATTTCCGTGCGCCTTCACAGTTACGGTGCCCTTCCGCTCGGACGTGTTTACAAGATACTCCATATCGTCGCAGCCGTATTCTCCCAGCATGACGGCCAGCGGCACGCCATGGTGCAGGTTCGAGCCGGGATCGTTGGGGTCGGCGCGGTCGGCATTTTTGCGGCGGGACTCCTCCGGTGTGACCCAGATGTAGAGGATTGCAGCGTTTTCCAGAATTTCCGGGCAGAACATCGGAAGCGAATACTGGTATCCGTCGGAGCCTGTCAGCGGCATCGACGCGCCGTCCGGTCCGCCGCGCGCGCACTCAATGATAATGGTCTTGCCGTCAAAGGAGTCGGGATAAGCGTCCTGTTTTTCTTTCAGCATGGTGGCCGCCTCGGCTTCCAGCTTTTCCGCCAGTTTTTTGCGGATTTCTTCCGGGAGCTTTCCGAGCCGCGGCGCAATGCCGACGATCTGACCGGCTCTGTCGTAACGATCAAAAAGCAGCTGCGCGCAGGAATCGGGCTTCTGCACGTTGCGGTTGAGCAGATCGTGATAGTCCTCGTTCAACAGGCAGCAGAGCGTGCCCCAGTCTCTTCCGTCAATGAAGGGCTCCTCGCCCGGATAGAAGAGTCTGGCCTGGCCCATAGCTTCGAGCTCATTGTCGATGCGGCGCATCATATGGACGTAGGGGAAATCATCGAGCTGGAGGTTTTCGCCGATGTGGAACTCCTTTTTTAGCCGTTCGGGCTCGATGTTCGCCATAAAGTTACGGACTTCGGATTTGCCGGACGCGGGAAGCGCCTGCAGCAAGACGACCTTGAATACGTTGTTTTCCATAGTTCATTCCTCCTGTGCCGCGTTATGCGGCTCTGTGTTCAATCGCTGCAAAATTGCAGCCACTTGGTTTTGTCGACGGTAATCTCGCGATGCTGCAGCACATACTGTGTGACGAGATCAGAGATTTCTGTCAAATTTTCCGACACAAGCGGACAGCTCTTGTAGCAGCCGTAGCCGCCGGCGCCGGAGGCGCGGTAATTGTTGAGGCAGAGCGTGAGCGTCTGATCATCAGGCAGCTCTCTGCCCTGGTAGACGATGGACCGCACGCGCCGGCCGACCGGCTGGTAAAGGTCTGCCGTGACGGTAAGCCCGGAAAAATAGTCGTAGTTGAAATGCTGGATGATTGGCCGCAGGAATGTGTCGCTGATGCAAAGGCTTCCGTCCGGCGCAAAAGCAAAATAGGAAAGGCTCCGTTCCAGCGCGGCCGTCAGAACAGCTCTTGTGACGCGGATGGTCTGGAGCGTGTTGGGAAATGCGTAGGCCGAGACGATGGCACGGACGGTCACATCCTGCGGAAAATCAACCACACGATTGGAAAGGCTCGTGAGAGAAATGTCCGCGCCGGAAGCTTCCAATTGCACCTGATTGATGAGGTTTGCGAGCAGGGAGCCGTTTTTCGCCAACGTCAGAGGATCTTCCGCCGGAATCGGCACATCGAGCCGGCCAACCGGTGTATCGAGCCAGCAGGCAGTCTGTGCCTCGGCACTCTGAAGTGCGTCTGCGGCAGCCGGAAGCGCGACCGATCCTGCCGGTATCAGCTGGGAGACGGCATGGACGCTTCCACGGTCGGCCGTTACGTCCATGCGGATAAACTTTGCGGCTTTTTCCGGCGGCTGGCAGGTATACGTCCCGCCGATCTGAAGATTTTCGGCCTGCATATGCTGGTGCGCTGCAAGCAGAATATCAAACCCAAGCTCCCGGCAGATACGGCAGCCTTGGTTCTCGCTGGTCTGTGAGAGAATTTCTCCTGTTTTGACGTCCGCTTCGAATCCGCCGTGGTAGATGCAGATGGTGAGGTCTGTTTTGTGCCGCAACTCGGAAAGTGCGGACCAGGCGGCGGCAAATGCGTCGGTCACAGTGATGCCGGCCATATTCTCTGCGCTTTCAAACTGTGTGACAAAGGGCGTAATCATACCGGTCAGGCCGACGCGAAGCCCATTTTCCATGGTAACAACGGCCGTTTTCTCCACGCCGCGGATACCCTCCACATTTGCACACAGGCAGCGGGCGTTCAGAGCGGCAAGATAGCGCTCGATGGTCTGTTTCCCATAGTCGAAGTCATGGTTGCCGAGCGTTACAAAATCATACCCGCCGAGGTTTAAAAGCGCGGCCGGGAGCGTTGTGACATCGCGCGCTTCATGGCTCAGATAATAGGTGAGAGGACTGCCTTGCAGGGTGTCACCGCCGTCGATAACAAGGGTGTTGCCGTCTTTCCGGAACTGCGCCATGCAGTTGGCAAGGCCGGAGTCTGCCGGCAGGCCGGTGGCATAATCAATCGGCGAGAAGCAGCCGTGGATATCGCTGGTATAGTAGATTGTCAATTTCTTTTCCATAGTAATGGCCCTTGAGGATACGTTGGGGGCGCTCAGAGCGCCCCCAGTTTTTTTATTCGCCGTGCGCAAGCTTTCTGCGGATGCGCGTGGAGATGAGTTCGATGATCAGGACAAGCACCATCAGGCCCCAGACGAACGAGCCGACCATACCCCAGCGGCGGGAGTTGAGACACTGCACCAACGACGCGCCGATACCGCCCGCGCCGACGATGCCGAGCGTCGTGGCATCTTTGAGGTTGATGTCAAAGCGGTAGATCGTAGTCGAGATGAAGCTTGCCGTCAGCTGCGGCAGAACGCCGTAGCGGATTTTCTGGAACGGCGTGCAGCCCATGGCGTCCAGACTTTCGAGAATATGCGTATCCAGATCTTCGATGGCCGTGATGTACATTTTGGAGATCATGCCGATCGAGCAGACTGACTGCGTGATAACGCCGCAGGCGGCGCCCGGGCCTGTCACACGGATCCACATCAGCGCCCAGACAATGGACGGGATGGTGCGGATCATCAGAATCAGAATGCGGACAATGTACGCAACCGCCTTCGGCATGATATTGAACGAGGCCAGAAACGCGAAGGGGATGGCCAGAATTGCGCCAAAAATAGTACCGAGCACAGCAATGGCAATGGTTTGCAGCAGCAGATACGGCACATCGGAGTCGCCGGTACCGAACAACAGATTTGTGTCCGGGTGGAACACGCCGTGGACGACACCCTTGGCGACCTCCGTACCGGTGGCGGTGAGGCCCGTAAAGTGGATGTCGTCTGCCGACCAGCCGACAAGCAGTGCGACCGCCAGCACAATCACAAGGTACAAAATCCACTTGCGCGGGCGGTTTTCATACATTTCAAGCGTGGTGAGCTTCCGGTCAAGCGACTGCTCCAGCATGGCGATTTTGTCTTTCTTTTCCATCTTGCAGTCTCCTTTCAGCTCAGCTTCTTGCGAAGGTATTCGCTGAAGAAGTCGATGATGACAACGACCACGAACAGCGACAGCAGCACCGTGCCGAGGCTGTTGTAATCGCGCCAGCCGATGCGCTCGTTGATCGTGATACCAAGGCCGCCAGCGCCGACGTAACCGAGAATTGCCGATGCGCGCACGTTCATTTCAAAGCAGTACAGGCAGTGGCTTAAATAAACGGGCAGAATCTGCGGCACGCAGGCGGACCAGAATGCCTGGAACTTGTTCGCGCCGAGCGCTTCCATCGCCTCAAACGGCCCCATGTCGATGGTTTCAATCGACTCAAAGAGCATTTTGGCCACGATACCAAAGGTAAAGATGGCGATTGCGATGGTGCCGGAAAACGTGCCGAGCGAGAAGATCAGCGCGCACACGAGTGCGATGATCAGAGTCGGCAGTGTCCGGATAAGGCCAAGCAGGAATCGGATGAGCCAGACGACGGGAATGCTCTTGTTGATGTTGCTCGACGAGAGAATCGCAACCGGCAGCGCCAGCACGCAGCCGATGACCGTACCGAGAATCGACATTTTGATGGTATCGATCAGAGGAGAAACGACCTTCGGGAAGAACGACCAGTCCGGCTGAAGAATTTTCTCCAGAAGGTCCACCATCTTGCGGAATTTTGTGATGACGACGTGCAGATCAAAGCCTGTCATGCGAAGAGACAGCCAGATTGCAACGGCCAGGAAAAGGACGATTACCGGCGTGCGGCTTCTGCACCGCTGGACCGAATGTCCATTGGGAAGCGTTACGGTCTGGGGTTTGAAGATGCGGTCGTAGAGTGTAAGCTTCATCAGAGAAGACGTGTTGTTTTCCATGGCTTAGCCCTCTGCTCTGGCAGCCTTCGGCAGCTCGCCCTCGCCTTCGCCCATGGTGGGCGCCTTTGCGCCGTTGTAGACCTCGTCGATCTGTTCCTGGGTAATGGTGCTGGCCGGGCCGTCAAAAACGATTTCGCCCGCGCGGATGCCGATGACGCGGTCACAGTATTTGAGCGCGAGGTCCACGTGGTGGATGTTCAGCAGAATCGAAATTTTATATTCCTTGTTGATGCGCACGAAGTCCTGCATGACCTGCTTGGCCGTGATGGGGTCAAGGGAAGCGACAGGCTCGTCGGCGAGGATGATCTTCGGATTCTGGTTCAGCGTGCGGGCCAGGGCCACGCGCTGCTGCTGACCGCCGGAGAGCTGGTCACAGCGGGTATAGGCCTTATCCAAAATGCCTACCTTGTCCAGACTCTCTAATGCCCGCATTTTCTGCTTTTTTGTAAAAATGCCGAGCAGTACCCGGAAAAACGGCATGTCTGGGACATCGGCCGTCAGAACGTTTTTGATCGCCGTGCTGCGGGAAACCAGATTGAAGCTCTGGAAGATCATGCCGACCTTGCGGCGGTAGCGCCGGAGCTCTTTGCCGCGCAGAGAGTCCACCGTGACACCGTCAACGGTCAGCTCGCCCTTGGAGATATCGTGCATCCGGTTGATGCAGCGCAGAATCGTCGACTTGCCTGCGCCCGAAAGGCCGATGATGGCGACAAACTCGCCCTGCTCAATTTGCAGGTTGATGTTTTTTAGTGCCGTGAAGCCGTTCGGATAAGTCTTATACACATTTTTGAATTCAATCATGCTGCGACTCTTTTCTTTCTGAGGATTTGAATGGAGAATATCGGAGATGTGCTTTTTGCTGAGATATCTGTAAAACGAAAAGCGCCCCGTTGACGCGGGGCGCTTTATTCATTTGGACGTTATTTGGTTGATGACGGATTACTCGGCAACAGCCTGCAGAGCAGCGCGTGCGCCGTCGTAGTCAGCGTCGGTCGCCTTGGCGTAGCCGGTGTGGCTGTAGACGTCGAAGATGGCCTTGCCTTCATCGGTGCCGATGATGTTGATGAAGCAGTCCTGAAGGGCAGCGACGATTTCGGGGGTGTAGTACTGGCTCTCCTTGGAGATGGCGACGGTATCGTTGTAGATGCCCTCGGTGACGCCGATGACGTTCATCTCGTTCCAGATGGAGTCGGAGCGGCCCATGCCCTGCTTGCCGGTTTCGTCCTGCTGGTCGGTGGGCAGCGTCCAGGATGCCTCGTAGTCGTTACGGCCGTCGGCGTAGCAGACGATGATATCGACGGATTCCGCAGCAGCGTAGGAGAACGCGGTGCCGTAACCGGAGTCGATGGGCATGACGTTGGACAGATCAGAGATCTTCTTGCCGTCGTAGTTGGCCATCAGCCACATGGACGGATAGATGTAACCGGCAGAAGAGGAGGTCTTCTGGACAGCCCAGGTTGCCTTGTCGAGGTCTTCCCAGGTAAGCTTTTCGCCAGCATTGACCTTAGCAGCGAGTTCCTGACCATAAGCAGACGGAGTAGCGTAGATCAGAGAGCGGTAGTAGGTGACCTGCGGGCCATCCTTCTTGGTGGCGTTGGCTTCACCGTTCCAGTCGGCGGGGTTGGTGGAGTCGTTGGACAGGCCGTTACGGGTAGCGGTCAGGATGACATCCACATCGTCGGAGTACAGCGCATACGTGCCGCCGGGCAGCCAGCCCAGATCGATGGAACCGGCAGCCATAGCCTCGCCGGTGGCGTCGTAGCTGGTGCCGACCGTGATGTCGACTTCGTCGATGTCGTAGCCGAGCTTGGACATTTCAGCCTTCACGAGTTCGGGAAGGTTCTTCGTGCCAGTGATGATGACGTCGGCGTCCTTGGAGGGAACAAACTCAAGCGTCAGTTTGTCGAAATGCTGGTTTTCGGTGGTTTCTTCGGTCGTGGTTTCTTCAGCTGCGGGTTCCGTGGTTTCGGTGGTTTCCGTGGCCTCAGTGGTCGTGGTTTCCGTTGTGGCGGGTTCAGCGGGGGTCTCGGTCTTGGCTGCGCAGGCGCAGAAGCCGATTGCCATGACCGCCACGAGGAGCAGTGCAATGATCTTCTTCATTTTCTATATTCCTCCTGAAACATGTGTCCGCGGCAGCGCCGCGGAGGTGAGCTGAGACTGCGCACAGCGCAGCCCCGCAAGATACTGGTATTTCTACCAAGGCAAATATACCAATCCTGTGAGACAATACAAGAAGTCAAATGCAAGAAATATGTCAAATTTCTTTAAATTCGGCTTAATAATTTGAAACTGTCCACAGTATAAAGACAAATGTTCAAAACGGCGCGCAGCGCACCTTGCCGATGGAAACATAGCCGTTCAGAACCGCGTGGATATCGCTGCCGTCCGTCACGGCGTCTGCGTGCAAAACCTTTGCAACAGGCGACAGATAGCGCACACCGTTTTCCTCGCGGACGCATTCATAATGGTTTTCGTAATACGACTGCTTTTCCGGGAAACGCTCGTACAGAATGCCGCGGCAGTCGCAGAGCGGACAGGTGGGGAAGTTGACGTTCCAGATTTCGCCCCGGCCGAGCGGCTTCTCCAGAAGCTCGCCAAGAACGGAGCAGAGGTAGTGATCGGTAACGTCGAAGGATTTGCCGTCGCGCATGGAAAATGCAATGGCGGGAACGCCGTGCATGGCCGCCTCTGTCGCCGCGCCGATGGTTCCGGAGTAGGCGACGTCAAGACCCGCGTTCAGCCCGTCGTTGATGCCGGACAGGACAATATCCGGGCGGAAGAGGAGCAGTGCGTTCAGCGCAACCTTGACACAATCGGCGGGCGTGCCGTCTACGCTCCAGGCGGCCTCCACAGGAACCGGGAAATCATAGCGGTAGACCGCCATCTGGCTCTTTTCAGAGATAGTCAGGCGGACAGACATGCCGCTGCACTGGTGTTCCGGTGCAGCGACCCAGACCGTTCCAAATGAAGCAGCGGCGCGGGCCAGCTTTGCAATACCTTCCGACCGGATCCCATCGTCGTTCGCAATCAGAATTTTCAGCTTTTCTTTCATCTGTGCAATACACTCCTTTGTGTGCCTATCTTATCACAGACAAAGAGCCGGAAACAAGCCGCAAATTCGACAAAAAGCCCCCAAGAATTCAAAAATCTCTTCAATTCCCCAAAAGCCTCGCAGAGTTTTGCGCCCGCAGGCGAATATGCCCGCCATCGTTGACTTTCCGCCTTACATGGGCAAAGTCCGCAAGCCCGGAACGGGCTGCATCAGCCAGATCAACGACCACCTCTTTGAAGGCCGCTACTCCCCGACATGGATCGACGGCAAAAAGCACGCGCGGAATGTGTATGCGCACACGCGCGAGGAATGTGAGGAGAAGCTGAAGGTGCTGATCGCAGAGACGAAAGCGGAGTTGGCGGAGTTGAAGCGGCAGAAGGGCGACAGACATTGATCGAATGAACGGAACGCAGCCGTCCGGAATGCTCCGGACGGCTGCGATTGCGCTTTGGCAGATCGTTTGCTATAATGAAACAAATCGGAATTTGTGGAGGTAAGGATGATAGTACCTGTAGATGAAACAAATCTTCTTCAAGCCGCAACCATCCATTCAATATCCTGGAAGGAATCGCATCGTGCATTTTGTGCTCCTGATTTCATAGAAACACATACGCCAGATCGGCAACGGGAGTATTTGAGAAACAAGATGAACAACGGAACAAAGCTCTATATGCTTGTAGAAGAAAAACCAATAGGGGTTGTTTCTGTAACAAAGGGTTTAATAGAGGATCTTTATATTCTTCCAGATATGCAAAACATGGGTCATGGAACGAAATTGTTACTATACGCAGTAGGCCAATGTACGGATACCCCTACGCTGTGGATTCTTGAGAATAATATAAATGCTGAGAGACTCTATCGTCGAATAGGTTTTAAGGAGACAGGGAGAAAGAACGCAATAACAAATAAACTTGATGAGATTGAGTTTGCATTGACATAAATTCCAGTTTATCGAATCCGCAGCGCAAATCCTGCACTGCAAGAAACAAAGAATAAGTTTTTGAAAAAATCAAATGATTTACATAGAAAACCCGCTGAAATCTTATGATTTCAGCGGGTTTTCTGGTCCGAGTGACTGGTTTCGAACCAGCGGCCTCGTGGTCCCAAACAGGAATCGAAAACTTTTTTCGGACGTTTCTAACGCTTTTCTATCATTTCCGCTCGTATTCCGTTACTCTCGTACCCTCTTTTGAACCCCCTTTTCCGCCTGTTCCGCGCGCGTCTGTAGTAATCCATGTGGTCAAAAAACGCTTCCCGACAAAAAAAGACGGGAAGCGTTTTCTATGTTCAAAGTGTCTGCATTGTAACTCCGGGCAGAGGGTTATGCAAGTGGTTTCTGCGAGGACGGCAGTTCAAAGATTGCGGTGCTATAGACAAAGAATACAATCATCTAGTTTATACGCTCTCAACATGGTGATATGCCATAATCAAATTATCCGAAATTTCCTGATATGCCACGGAACTGTCCACATAAGACCATGGAGTGCCAGCGCGGTGTGTGAGATCAACAAGCGCTCCCGCAGAGTACTTTCCGTATTTTGCAATCGTCCTATCAATAGACGAGAGTTTTTCTGTGCCTTCTTTAGCAAACAGAATGCGGCTTCTTGCGGGTAACTCTTTTACGCCAGTCCGAATATCACTGTCGTCACCAAACTCGAACGGCTTCACATATTGGGAGCCACTTCGCTTAAAAGTCTCATAGACACTGTTAATGACAGGACCATGACGGAATGCATAAATGTGATCTTCAAATAGCCGCTCAGAATGCTCACAGAGGTAATCCGCATATGCATAATAAACGAGTTTTTCCAGTGAAAGATGCGTACACCGAATTTTTGAAAGAATGTAATTTGCAACGTCCAGTCCTGACAAAACTCTACCTTTTTTGATTTTCTCAGAAAACGCTGTTGTCGATTTAGTACATTCGACATCCTCAAAGAATGGATCATACGCTACAACAGAATCCCATGAAGCGGATTCTGTTTCGATGAAATGCGTTGATAGAGGAACATCTTTGCCGCAGTTTTTCCTGATTTCCTCAATCATTTCTGCAATTGCTTTGCTGTTAAGAAAGCAATCCTCCGTAATATCCAATGCTACACGACTGCCATCGGTGTACGAACTACTCATAATAATGTAGTGCTTAATCATTGATGATTCCTCCTTCCTTGCTTTCTTTCTCCCATGCGGTGTATTCCTGCTTGTATTTTTTGTGAGATGAGAAATTGCTATCCATGTCACACATATTCCAAATCTGCAGCTCCCACGGAAATGACTGATTATTCTCTTTGAAATAAAGGTGAACAGCTTTATAGTCAAACTTTGATGAGTCAATACATCGGTACCTGTTTGGATAAGTATCTTCTATGAATGAATAAACCTCATCAAAAGTCAATGGCTCTCGCAAAAAGATCCTGATGCCGAATAAATCGTTGATACATTTGTTGATTGGAATTTTACCAAATTCATGTCGCTCTGTCTTGTAGTTTTGAATTTTAAACTCAATCGAGTTTTGCGCTTTTACCCGCGCAGTTACTTTACAGGAGCATACGCTAGCAAGAGGCAATGTGATATCTGCGCTTTTTTCGTTCAGAAGCTGAACATATTCCATTATGCTTTTATAAATTATACCATCAGCGTCAATGTCAGCGACCAAGGCGTTTTTCAAATTCGTTTTTGTAGGTGTTTCTCGCAGCCACTCATCTGTAATCTCAGTATATGGGGAATTTAAAGGCGATGTTTTTCTGTTGATCGTGCAGCGCCACATTGCATTTTCTTTTTCATATTTGGCTATGGTTGCATTGATCTCACTTTTCCAGAAGATCCTCCATTGTGCAGCCAAGGACTTTGGCAAGGCTGAGAACCGTTTCCGCGCTGGCTTTATTGATATCCTTGTTGTGTTGCTCGTACATCTGGATCGACCGGAGGCTGACGCCGCTTCGCTTGGCAAGCTCTGCTTGTGTACAGCCGTAGGTCGTGCGGATGCGTTTGAGATTGGTATCTGTAAAATACGCACGCACTTTGGCATCGGCAATATCGGCAAATTTGCTGATGTCTGCTTCGTGAAGCGGAGCGTACATCTGCTGCAAATCCTCGAACGAAAGGACCTTGAAAATATCGCTGAATTTCCGGCCGGAGAACCATTGATAGTACGCGATAGCCCAGCCAATCCAATACTCTCTGGAACGGCTGAACGTTACCTGCGGTTTGGCAGTTGGCGTTTTACCGGCCGTCTCGACAAGAACATCTGCCACAACTTCAATTCCGCTTTTTCCTGCCAGATAGGCAGGCTCACCATTCTCGATTCGCTTGCTGACAGAGCTTACGGAAAATAGCTTCACAAAGTCATTTCCCGAAATTCCGCAGGCGTTGATGGCATAGTCAAAAGCATCGCCCAGCAGCGCCTGTGCGTTACTTAGATACATTTCTTGGTATGCGTGGGTCATCGTTTTGAATGCCTCCTCTCAGGATATCCAGCATATACAGACCATTGGTTTCTTCTTCAAGTATGCTCACATAATGTTGATCGGCTTCATCGTTCCGGGCCTTGCGGAGAACATAATATTTTTCCTTTTCTGCGATGGAAAATCCCTCGTAATGCAGCAGCGAGAACGCATATTTGGACTTGACGACGAGCTGCTCTCCCAGCTTTCCCAGCCGCATGGCTTTTGCAAGCTGCTGTACGGAAATTCCGTTATTTAAGAAAGACTCGGCATAGTCAAAATAGGAGTCATCAGCGCGATAGCCGATAATCAGGTCATAGGCATTGACGTTGACGCTGAAATTGTCAATCAAGTACCGTTTTGCCCGCTGCGCTGCCGGGGTTTTGATGGAAAACAGGCGGTGCTCCACTAAAACGGCGATCCAGTTCAGAATCGTATAGTCCGGACTGTTCAGATTCAGGATTTTCAGGTATTCCGTATCAAGACTGTAACGATTGGCAAAGCCATTGTGCAGAGAGGACACGGCCCATTCTTTCGCAAGTTCTTCGCTTTCCGTGCAGTAAAAGCCAAGACCGAAGTCATTGTTTTTCTTGCCCAACCCGAAAGTCGGCGTTTCCACAAGCTGCTCGGAGCCGTGATACAGTGTGATTTTCTGATTCATCCGTGTGTCCCTCCTGTATATCTCTATCTGCAATAGTATCACCAAAGTGATATAAAATCAAGTCGTATTTGTAGAGAGACTTCAAGAAAGAACGTTCCCAGCGTGAAACAAATTTATCTGCAAGTGGCTTCTTCAAAAGCAACAGTTCAAAGGTTGCGTCGCTATAAACAAAGAATAGGCGGTTTACGACTAAGATTATAAATCCCTTAATTCAGGCATAATAGTAAGGGATTTATCGCACAGCCATTGACTATTCCCTTATTTTATTCTAATATTTAAGGGAAACAGAATGGAGGCAAGGGAATGAGAACCTTCAATTACTCTGCAATCAGGCAACAAAAGTGGGACTCGGACGTTCTTGGCCTGATTGCGGCCATATACAAGGAAGCCGGGAAGCAGGAACTGTATTTGAAGCAGCGCCCGGAGGAACTCGAAAAGCTCGTGGAGATTGCCAAGATACAGAGCACCGAGGCATCGAACGCCATTGAGGGCATCGTCACCACAAGTACCCGAATCCGGCAGCTTGTCAAGGAGAAAACCACGCCGAGGAACCGGGATGAGCAGGAGATCGCCGGTTACCGCGATGTGCTGAGTATCATTCACGAGAGCTTTGACGCGATACCAATCACGCAGAACTACATCCTGCAGCTTCACAAAATCCTCTACAGCCACATGAATAACCCGCTTGCGGGACGCACAAAGATCACACAGAATTATATCACCGCTACCTATCTGGACGGTCATGTGGAAACGCTGTTCACACCGCTTGCCCCTTATGAGACGCCGGAAGCATTGGACAGGATCTGCGCAGAATACAACCGTGTAATTGGCAATATGGAACTGGAGCCGTTGATTGCAATCCCGGTTTTCATCCATGATTTTCTGTGCATCCACCCATTTAATGACGGAAACGGAAGAATGAGCCGCTTGCTCACGACGCTGCTTCTGTACCGAAACGGCTTTTATGTTGGAAAGTACATCTCCCTTGAAGCCAAAATCGCCAAAAACAAGGACCTGTATTACGCCGCACTTGCGCAGGCGCAAATCGGCTGGCACGAAGGAACCGAGGATGTAGTGCCCTTCATTAAGTACCTGCTGGGAACGATCCTTGCGGCGTATAAAGACTTTGAAGATCGTATGGCGCTTGTGGAAACCAAGCTGCCCGCACTGGAAATGGTGCACAGAGCAAGCGAGAATAGAATCGGGCGGTTCAATAAGCAGGACATCCGGGAGCTTTGCCCGACGCTCAGTGACAGTTCCATAGAGGGCGCCTTGCGGAAGTTGGTTGCAGCCGGAGAACTGAAAAAAGAAGGAAAAGGGAAAAATACCTGCTATTTCAGGCTGAATTAAATTCCGTTCAATACGAGCGACTTTTTAGAGGACCGCACCTGCTCATGCGAACAGGTGCGGTCCGTTTGTTACTTTTCGCAATATACAGCAATCGCCCTGGATACGAATGCCGCTGTGCCTTCTCCGCTGGCCTTGTCGATGTTCTCGCGGAAACGCTCGTCGGCGACATACATCTCGCCCAGTCCAGCCAGAATTTCCGGTGTGCAGGCGTAGAAATGGTCGGTGATGAACTGCTGCAGCTTGCAGATTGCGGTCTGCACCTCCGGGGCGGCAGGCGCAAGATTTTTCAGCTTGCCCAACTCGGCGAACTGCGCCATCAGCTCGGCAGAATCACCGGCAGAGCCGTTTTCCTCGCGCTGCTGGTATTCCTGATACGCGGCCGTGCCGCCCCACTTTTCCTTGACCTCGGCGGCAAAGCGCGCCTGTTCGGTCTTGTCAAATGCGTCAAATTTCATAGGTGTCACTCCTGTTTTCAAAGTCTCACGGGCGAGGGCGATGAGTTTTCCAAGCTGCTTCCGCCGTAGCTCCAGCAGTTTAATCTGGTCTTCCAGCGCGGCAGATTGGTCAAAATTCGGATCATCTAGAATCCGTTTGATATCCTTGAGCGGAAATTCCAGCTCCCGAAACAGCAGAATGGATTGCAGCCGCGCCAGTGCTGTATCGTCATACAGCCGATAACCCGCCTCGGTGAGCGCGGTGGGCGGCAGCAAGCCAGTCGCGTCGTAATGGTGCAGCGTCCGGACACTGACACCGGCGAGCCTGCTGACTTCGTGAATAGTCATCATGGCAATCCCTCCTCCGTGTGAGTTTAGCATACACTATGACGTAACGGAAGAGTCAAGAGGGAAATTTGATATTTGTGAAGAACACGTCTATGGGCACTGATTGCGGCAAAAATCGCGCAAATTCATCGCTTCCTTGCCTTCTTCACCAGAATATGCTAATATGAAAAAACAGTCAGATCTTTCATTATAAGAGGAAGAATCACTATGCTACATCCCGGCCTATACGAACAAGTCATCAATAACGCCCTGACCAGCGAACTTGCGGAGATTCCGGAGGCTCGCAAGTCTGTTGCGCCCATTGACAAGGTGGAGGCCTCCAAGGTGCTGGCGCAGTATCTGGCAGATGTGGTTCAAAAGGGCTTGGATAACGTGCTGGACAACGGCGGGG
>ERZ827492.1811-NODE-1811-length-16228-cov-5.870710_pt1 | contig 16228 bp, 17 predicted proteins | sample MGYA00519704_ERZ827492 | MGnify/ENA primary metagenome ERZ827492 (study PRJEB31778, sample SAMEA3449325) | human gut metagenome | biome: human gut; feature: human-associated habitat; material: faeces | place: United Kingdom | collected 2010/2012 ...
CCCGACTTCCCATCGTGCCCGGCGGCTTTGCCGGCGGGCGCGGGGCGATTTCCGCTCTCTACCGGAACCCCCAGTCCCGCCTTGTTCGCACCCCACGCCCCAGCCGTTCCTCCAACCTTGGCACGGCGGAAATCGCTTCCTTTCAGGCCGCGGACGTGTGCGAGGCGTCAGCCGAGTGCGCGCCCGCGGCCCACGGGGCCCGGCCCTTCGGCGCGCGGACGGCGCCAGCCGTCTGCGCGCCGAAGGAAAGCGGGCCCCTCCCGGAAACGGACAGCGTCCGTTTCCGGGACAGCGCGCCAGCGCGCCTATTCCGTCTCCAGCTCCAGCCCGCCCGTGAAGCAGAATCGCGTGCCCGATACCGCGGAAATGTCCACCCGGAACCTGCGCCCGCCCAACCGAAAGCGCCGCTTGTAGAGCTTCTCGCGCGGGCCCAGCGCCTCGAGGTAGCGCACCTTTTTCCCGCGCTCGCTCTCCACCGTCACCCGCACGCACGGCCGCCGCCCCGGGCTCTCCAGCCGTCCGTAGAGCGCAAAGGCCCGCAGCACCTTCTCCTCGCTCGTCCCAAAGTCGATCCAGGGCGTCGTCCACTGCGCGCCCGCCGTGTTCTCCGTGCCCAGCGCGTAAACCTTCTCGTCCGCACCCAGCGCCAGCAGCCTCTCCCGCATCAGCCCCGAGCGCGCAAAGCCCCGCACCGCAATCTCGTCGTGCAGCACGTACGTCTCCCGCGCCAGGTCGTATTCCAGCACGATGGAGTTCGCCGTCTCCTGCCCCAGCGGCAGCGCAAAGTAGAGCCTCTCCCGGAAGCAGATCCCCGCCGCGCACCCGCCAAAGTGCGGTGAAAGCCCCTCCGCGCAGTTTTCCTCCTCGCAGAACGTCGCGTCAAAGAGCCGCGGCAGCTTGCGGTCGTCCAGCAGCACGATGGTCGTGCCGCTTTGCACGCCGATGCCGTGCGCCGTCACAAAGTACCCCGTCTGCCCGTAGACTGCCGCCGTCCGGCCCGCGATCGTCCCCAGCTCCCCGCTCATGCGCGTCACCTGGTAGTTCTCGGGCGAGGTGCCGTAGAGCAGGAGCGCCGTCGTGCTCTTGAGGATGCACAAATCGCCCCCCACGCTGTAGAGGTTCGTGATCACCCCGCCGTCAAACGTCGGCAGGTCCACAAACCCGCCGCCCATCTCCGGCGTCACCACGTCCCCGGTCCAGTCGTTCGGGTCCAGCATCCGCGAGTAGTAGAGCCGGTCCGGGTTCTCCGCGTCCCCGCACATCCACACCCGCTCGTAGTGCAGCGCAAAGTACTTGCCCTTGGCCGGCGCGCCCGCAAGCGCCGCCGAAGTCTCGCTCGCCCCGTCCCAGCACTGCACCGGGTCCACCCCGTTGCCGAAGATCAGGATGCTGTCGTCCTCCTTCTTGTAGGAGAGAAAGCCCCAGTCCCCCGCCGTGCCCGTGTAGAGCGTCTTCCACTGCCCGTCCCGAAAGACGCACACCGCGCTGTCCGTCCCCGCGACCACGTACTCCGTCCGCTCGCCGTCCGCGTCCGTCTCGCAGAACACGTACAGGCTCTGCGCGCCGCCGGGCGCCGGCGCTTCGATGTAGGGCGAGGCGCCCGCAGCCGAGGCCAGGCGGCCGTAATCCGTGGTGACGTTGCGCGCCAGGCGCGCCGCGGCCGCGTTGCCCGCCAGCTCCCCCGCGCTCTCGTTCACCCCCTCAAAATAGGGGATCACATACCGCGCCATGTCCCTTCCCCCTTCACAATGCGCGCCAGGCCGCAAAGGCCCCGCGCCTCTCCCGCGCCGCCTCGGCAAGGCCCCGCTCAAAGGCCGCGTACAGCCCCGCCGCCTCCTGCGCGTTTCCCCGCAGCTCCTGCCCGCGCGCCGCCGCGTAGTCCGCCAGCAGCGGGTGCAATGCCTCCGGCAGCGCTTCCGGCTCGTCCGCGCCGCCCCGCAGCGGCGCAATCGCCTCCGCCGCCTCCCGGCCGCACAGCCGCTGCACCGCCCGCGCATAGCCCTCGTTCAGCCAGCGCGCAAGGCTCGGCGCGTATTCCTCCACCACGTCCGGCTCCGCCGCGTCCGCGCGCGAATAGCCCATGTTCAGCAAAAACGCCTCCGTCATCTGCGATACCGTCATCGCGCTCCCTCCCCCTGCCGTGCCTCCGGCGGGAGGGGCCAAGGGGGTGACCCCCCTTGGCTATCCCCCCCTGTCCACGTTTGGCCTGCAAAAATGGGGAGGGGAATCCGCCCCTCCCCCGCCGCAGCCCTTCTTCCTGCTGCCGCTACGCCTCGATCGCGTGCTCCAGGCGCACGATCCAGTCGCCGTTCAGGATCACCGCGGCAAAGCCGTCCACCTTCCAGCCGACGGTGGCCATCTGGTCCAAGGGATCGGCCGTGCCCGCGCTGCCCAGGGGCTTTACGATCGTGCGCACAGGCGAGGCGCCCACCTGCCCCAGGTCCACCACGCCGTAGGCGTCCTCGCCAAAGACGAGCGTCGCGCCCACGTCCGCGCTGCTGGCGCCCGCGCCTGTGTAAACCGGCGCCTCCGAGCTCTCCAGGAAGATCACGCCGAAGAGCTTACCGATCTCGCCGTTTTCGATCTGCTCGGCCTGCTGGTACTTGGCCTTGTCCTCCCAGAGGGGATCGCCCAGGAGCGAGAACTTCGCGTCCGGGCCCACGATCGCCTTGTAATAGCCCTTGCCCCCGCGGTTGAACTTGGGCGCGCCGGCCTTCTCCAGGCTGCGCACCGCGCGGCGGATGCCCGCAAGGTCCAGCACATCCGCGCTGGTCAGGGCGCTGCGTCCGGTTTTGCCGCCCATGTACTGCACGTTTTCCCCTGCGCTGATCGCGTCGCGCACGATGTGGTCCACGCTCAGCGCGCCCTGCTTGGCCATCAGGTGCACGAGCTGGTTGACCTGGGTGTTGACGCCGGTCAGATCCAGCAGGTCGGTCGTGGCCACGTACCCGCCGTAGGACTTGACCGTCGCGGTCACCTTCTCCATGGAGAGGGTCTGCCCGTCCGGCACGACGCCCTCGGTCAGCGGCGTCGTCACCGCGCCAAAGGGCTCGTAGCGCCAGAATTCGACCACCTGGCCGCTGCCGCGGGGCAGCGTCTTCTTCTGCCCGCCCTGGTAGAAGACCAGGCGCTTTTCCATCTCCAGCAGGAGTTTGCCGTCGTAGTAGTTCTGCAGCGTCGTGTGCAGGTTCTGCGTGCTCGTCTTGTTCACGGTGGTGCTGGTGCTCATGTCTTGCCTCCTCCTTGCTGCGCGCTAGTCGAGCGCGTATCGTCCGTTTCGGTCCACCAGGTGGGAGATCCGCTCGATCTCCTCGGCCGTGAGCCGCTCCCCGCGCGGCATCCCCAGGCCCAGGTTCGCCTCCGTCTGCTCGGTCTCGTCCCCGCCGCCGAGGAAATAGCGCCGGTAGACCTTGCCCACGCTCGCGCCGTCCTCCAGCATGCGCAGCGCCTCCGGGTGCGCCCGCAGGCTCTCGACCGTAAAGCGCGGGTCGTCTATGGCGCGTATGGCCGCAACGGTCTCCAGCGCGCGGGCGCGCAAGTCCTCTTGCCTGCGCAGCGCGCCCTCGAGCAGGCGCAGCGCACCTTCCGCGGAGATCCCCCGCTGCGCGAGAAATTCCTCCAGCGCGGCCATGTCCTGCTCCCTGTCAGGAACCGGGTTCCGTCTTTCCATCTTCTCCCTCCTTTTGCAGGTTCTCCGTCTCCTCCAGGGCCTTGAGGATCGCCTCCTTGTTGGACAGATCCATCAGCCCAAAGGCTGTGCGCGCCGGCAGCACGCCCATCTGCAGGAGCTGCATCAGCAGCTGGTTCTGGTACACACTCTCGTACTTGGGCAGCTGCTGCAGGCGGACCTGCAGATCGAACTCCCAGGCGCCCTGGGCGTCCGCGCTGCCCAGCACCGCGTAGCCCTCCGCCGTGCGGTAGCTCTCGTCCCGCGTGCCAAAGGCCGCCAGCAGGCTGACCACCTGGCGCGTCATGCGCAGGTAGGCCTGGTTGATCGTCTCCTGGTGCAGGTTCGTGCGCTTGGAGCCCGCAGCCTGCAGCATGGAGATCGCCGTGCCGGACGAGGAGGCCGCGGGCAGCTCCCCGCGGCTGGCCGCGTTCTGCCCGCTCTCGGACTTGAGCATGTCGCACTTGCGGCCCAGCATCTCCACCGCGTAGGGCGCGAGCGGCGCGCTCTCCTGCCAGCGCAGCGCGCTCTCGTCGATGCGGTCGGCCAGGACCACCTCCTGCTCCTCGTCCTGCAGGGCGGCGATGTCCAGGCCCGCGGCGCGGTTGACCATCAGCCGCGGCCGCGCCCCGCGCGCCAGGTTCTGCAGGATCAGCGTGTCCAGCTTGTCGATGTAGCGCTGCACGGGCGCCAGGTAGTCGAAGGCCCCGAACCCCCAGGGCGTGCCCGGCAGCCGGTCGTAGTACCAGGCGACAAAGGGGTATTCCCCGTGCGGGTACAGCCCCTGCGGGTGGTCGCGCCGGGAGTCGTAGAGGACCGCCCCGCCGGCGATCTTCATCTGGTGCACGGCCGCGCGCCCGCCCCGGTAGGTCTTGTAGTAGGCGGTCAGCAGCGCCGTCAGCTTCTCGTTTGCGGGCGGCGCGCCCAGGACCTCCTCGTCCGGCCGCATCCGGCGAAAGGCCCCCGGGTAGTGCGCGCGGTAGTACTCCTGCGTGTGGTAGGAGACCTTGAACACCGCGCGCCCCTCCTGCAGCTCCTCGGCCAGCGGGTCCGTCAGGATCGCCCGCGGGTCAAAGGCCGCGACCTTCGGCTCGCCGCGCACGACCATCGTCTCGCAGAAGCCCACGCCCAGCCGCGCCCGGTACTCGCAGATCTGCACGTAGACGCGCGCAAAGTCCATCCGCTCCAGCACCGCCCGGTGCAGGGCCGTAAGGCGCGCGGCCCGGGCCTCGTCCTCGCGCCGCCGGGCCAGGAACACGGCCTCCGGCATCATCTCCACCGCGTCGGCCAGCTCCTGCCGGTAGGTCGCGTAGAGCACCGGGGTGCCCGTGCGCGGCCCCCGGCGCGCGTCCGGCCGGCCCAGCGCCTGCTCGAGGAACAGCTCCTGGTTGCGCGCATACTTCTCGCGCAGCGCGCGGCTGTCCTCCCGGAACTCGCGGTACAGGCCGATGAGTTCGTCCCGCTTCTCCTCCGCGTTCAAATCGCGCGTTCCCCTCCTTTCTCCTCCTGAGCGCGCATGCGCTCCGGATTTCCCCTCCATCCTACGCCCCGGCGCGCCGTATACCGCGCGCGAGGTTCCCGCGCCCCCGTTCGCCGCCGCGCGCCGCGCAGGAGGCGGGGCCTTGCCCCCCTCCTGCAACCTCCCCCCGCGCACGCCCGGCGCGCGGCGCGCCCGGGGACGCTTCCCCTGCCGGCCGCACCACCCGCCCCGGGTCCCTGCCGCAGGCAAAAAAGGGGAAGGGGCCCAGCCCCTTCCCCAAGCGCCCCAGCGACACCGGCTCGCTTCCAAAAAACGCAGGCGCTTTTCCCGGGGCGCGTGTCCCCGAAAAGAGCAGATCGCGCCCGGTTCCCCCTCGCCTCTGCTGCGGATTTCCGAGGGTGGGCGCTCAGCCTGCGGCGTCCTCCCGGCGCGCGCCGCAGCGCCCCTCCTGCGGCAGAACCCCCGCCAGCGCCGCCTCCAGCGCCACATGCCAGAGGAAGTAGTCCCGCCAGTTGTAGAGCGTGGACCGCTCGATGAACAGGTTCGCCTGGATGTCGTCGCAGCTCAGCCCCTCCTGGAAGAACTGATCGAAGAACGCGCGCATCCCCTCGTCCGGCACGTCCGCCAGCACCCGGTCGATGCACTGCAGCCAGCGCGGGTCTGCGTCGATTTCCCCGCTGCGCAGCGCCTTGGTCCTCTCCAGCGCGTATAGGACCCGGTTGTGGTATTTGCGCGGAAGCTGCATCGTCTCCTCCCCTCCCCCGTCTACAGGATGCCGCGCACGCGGATGGCGCGCGCGTGGTTGGCGTAGCGCTCGATGAGCTTGTCCTGCTCCAGGTGCTTCAGGTGCATGCTCACCGTGCCCGGCGAGGACAGCCCCAGGCCCTGCCCGATCTCCCGGATCGTCGGCGGGAATCCGTATTGCTCCGTAAAGGCCACGATGAAGTCGTAGATCGCAAGGCGCGTGTGTCCCCTGCGGCGCGGCGCCGGCATGCAAAGTTCCCTGTTTTCGCGTTCCATCGAAAGATCACTCTCCCTCTCTTGTCCGTTCGCGGGCCCTTCCCCCGCCCGGCAATGACACTCCTTGTTGCTGAGACTAGTATAGAACACCAGTTCCCGCATGTCAACACTTTGTGGAAAGTTTTTGAAAACTTTGAAAAACTCCCTTGCAAAAGCGCACAAGCAGTTGCATAATAGAGGCAAAGGAGGGATGCGCGATGTTGAAGAACCTGCGCGCCATTCGCCAGGAGCGCCACATGACGCAACAACAAGTCGCCAACCATCTCGGCATCACCCGTCAGGCGCTCTCCAACTACGAAAACGGAACCCGCGAGCCGGAGTACGACCTGCTCTGCCGCCTGGCCGAGCTGCTGCGCTGCCCGGTGGGCCGCCTGCTCGGCTTCTCCGGCGCGTACGAGAGCGCGGGCGCGCGCATTCCGATCCTGGGCACGGTCAAGGGCGGCTTCAACCGCCTGGTGGACCAGGAATTCGAGGGCTATGAGGTCGCGGACGTCGCCTCGCCCGACGAATACTTCTTCCTGCGCGTCACCGGCGACAGCATGGCCCCGCAGATCCAGGCTGGGGACCTCGCCCTGGTCCACAGCCAGGAGACCCTGCAGAGCGGGGAGATCGGCGTCGTGCTCCTGGAGGACGACGAGGCGACGATCAAGCGCGTCGTCTTCTCGGGCCGGAGCGTGATCCTCCAGCCCTTCAACAACGCCTATACGCCCATCGCCCTGCGCGGGGACGAGTGCCGCATCCTCGGCAAGGTCATCCGCACCATCCGCGAGTGGTGACGCGCCAAAACCGCAAAAGAGGGAGACGACTTTCGTCGTCTCCCTCTTTTTGCGCAGCTTTAGCGCCTTTCGATCCGGCAGTCCGGGTAGGTCTGCGTCGGGTGCGAGAGGTGCAGGTGGCTGAAGCGCATCTTCCCGTCGGGGCAGCGCACTGCCATGCCGCTCATGCGCACGGGCAGGATGTGGCGCGTGCCGCGGCTGGACTCCATCAGCATCTTGGCGGAGAGCGTGTTCAGCTCGTGCAGCAGCGTGGCCGCGTCGCCCCCGCGCAGCACCAGGTCCTTTACGTCCATCATCGCCCGGCCCAGGAACGCGTCCTCCGCGATCTCCCAGTCCACATACCCCGTGAGCACGAAGTCCGCCGCCGCGCCGTAGTCGTGGCGGATCAGGCTGTCAAAGTCGAGCATCAGCGTGCCCCAGACCGTCCAGTCGTAGCCGATCAGGCGCAGGATCCGCCCTGCGCCCAGGCACTCCTCCGCAGGGCTCACGCCGAAGTAGACCGGCTCCTCCTCCACAAAGACCTCCCGGATCCACTCCTCCGCCCGCGCAAGATCCCGCTCCGCATAGGCTCCCTGGAAGTTTTCCAACAGCTCCATCAAGTCGTCCATCGCGTCAGCCCCCCGTTTTCCAACACGTCCTGCCTGTATCTTACCATCGCCGAGGCCATGGGCAGCGCCCGCAGCGCCGCCGCATCCGCCCAGGCCCAGTCCTCCCGACCCGCGATCTCCTCCCGCGCGCCCGGCAAAAGGCGCGCGTAGACCCCGCGCATCTCCCAGATCCGGTGCGTGAACACGTGCCGTGCCGGCGGCCCTTCGCGCACGGGCTGCGCAAGGCGCGCGATCTCCTCCCCGTGCGGAAACTCCCAGAGCCCCGCCAGCAGCCCGCGCGCCGGGCGCCGCCGCACCAGCGCGCGCCCCTCCTCCAGGATCAGATAGACGTCAAAGGCCTCCACCGCCCGCGCCGGCGCGGGCGCGCGCACGGGCAGTACGGCTTCCAACCCCTCCTCGCGCGCGCAGCACCCGGAAGCAACCGGGCAAGACGCGCACTTTGGCCCCCGCGGCGTGCAGACGAGCGCGCCCAGCTCCATCAGCGCCTGGTTGTACGCGCCGGGGTCCGCGTCCGGCGGCATGGCCGCGAGCACCGCCGCCTCGCACGCGCGCCGCGCGGAAGGGCTGCGCACGTCCTCCGTCACCGCGTCCAGGCGCGCCCAGACGCGCAGCACGTTCCCATCCACCGCCGCCGCGCGCTCGCCAAAGGCGATCGAAGCCACGGCCCCGGCCGTGTACGGCCCAAAGCCCGGCAGGGTCCGCAGCGCCGCGGCCGTGCGCGGAAAGCCCCCGCGCGCGACGATCTCCTGCGCCGCCCTGCGCAGGTTGCGCGCCCGCGCATAGTAGCCCAGCCCCTCCCAGAGCTTGAGCAGCGCCTCCTCCGGCACCGCGGCCAGCGCGCGCACGTCCGGCAGCGCCGCGAGGAACGCCTCGTACCGCGGCCGCACCGCCTCCACCCGCGTCTGCTGCAACATCGTCTCCGAGATCCAGACCCGGTAGGGGTCCCGGTCCCGCCGCCAGGGCAGGTCCCGCTTTTCCCGCGCATACCAGGCGAGCAAGCCCTCCGTCCTCATCGAGTCACCGCGATGGGCACGAGCGTTGCCGACGCCTGCGCCGCGATCCCCTCGCCCCGGCCGGCAAAGCCCAGGCGCTCGGTCGTGGTGGCCTTGACGTTGACCGCCGCGCCGGGCAGCGCCTCGGCCAGGCTGCGCACCATCTGCGCCATGTACCCCTGGAGCTTCGGCGCCTGTGCCACGATCGTCACGTCCGCGTGCGCCACGCGCAGGCCCGCGTCCTGCACGCGGCGCGCCACGTCCCGCAATAGGTCCATGGAGTTTGCCCCGCGGTACCTTTCGTCCGTGTCCGGGTACAGGCGGCCGATGTCCCCCAGGCACGCCGCGCCGAGCATGGCGTCCATCAGCGCGTGGACCGCTACGTCCGCATCGCTGTGCCCGTCCAACCCCCGTTCATAGGGGATCTCCACGCCGCAGAGCACCAGGCGCCGCCCCGGAACCAGCCGGTGCACATCGTATCCCAGCCCCACGCGCGGCGCGGGATCTGCGCGCTCCTGCGCGCTGCGCGCGCGCAGCACCGCCTCGGCCAGCACCATGTCCGTCGCGGTCGTGATCTTCAGGTTCACGTCCCCGCACTCCACCAGGCGCACCGGCAGCCCGAGGCGCTCCATGGCGCTCGCCTCGTCCGTGATCCGCGCGTTCTCCGCCTGGGCCGCCTCCATGGCGCGGCGCAGATCGGCGGCGCGGAATCCCTGCGGCGTCTGCACGGCGCGCAGGCCGTCCCGCGGCACCGTGCCCTGCACCATGCCGCCCTCCGCGCGCTTGATGGTGTCCGAAACGCGCGTGCAGGCCACGGCCGAGCCCTCCGCCCGCAGCGCGGCAATGCAGTCCGCGACGATCCGCTCCGTCACGAGCGGCCGCGCGCCGTCGTGCACGAGCACGAACTCCGCGTCCGCCGGCAGCGCACGCAGGCCCGCAAGGACCGACTCCTGCCGCGTTTCCCCGCCGGACACGAGCGTCACGCGGTCCGCGTCGCCCTGGAGGGCCTGCCGTATCCGATCCTGCTCGCTCGGCTTGCACACGACGCAGACCCCCGCGATCTCCCGGCACGTCAGGAACGGCCGCACCGCGTGCCGCAGCACGGATTCGCCCCGCAGATCCAGAAGCACCTTGTTGACCCGCGCGCCCATGCGCGTCCCGCTCCCCGCGGCGACGATCACCGCATAGACCGCGCCCGCAGGGCCGGCGCCGCAGGCGCTCACGGCAGCGGGCGGTACAGATCCGCCGCTCCCGCCTTTCCCACGTTGTCCTGCACGGAGAGGACCTCGTAGCGGTTCAGCTTTTCCCCGAACCGGATCTCGATCACGTCCCCCGCCTTGACCTCGTAGCTCGCCCGGGCGATCTTTCCGTTTACCACGACGCGCCCGGCGTCCGCCGCCTCGTTGGCGACGGTGCGCCGCTTGATGATGCGCGATACCTTCAAGTATTTGTCCAGTCTCATCTTCTTGCATCGCACCCCCTATGGGTGCGTTTCCTCCTCATTCTTCTGTGCGAACGGCGCAGGCCTCAGCCCTCCGCGCCGCCCGCCTCCGCAGCCGATTCCGGCGCAGGCTGCGTGTCCGGCTCGGGCTGTGCGTCCGGCGCGGGCTGGGCGTTCTCTTCCGCCGCGGCGTTTTCCGCGGCTTCGGCCAGGATCACGCGCTCCGCCGCGAACCCGCCGCGCCGCAGCGCCTCGGCCACGCCCGCCTGCCCGCCGCGCGCCACGAAGAGCGGCGCGCCCTCGGGCGCCTCCTCCACGTCCAGCGCAGCGTGCACGCTCGGCCCGGCCATGCGCGCGCAGAGCGTGCAAAGCGCTTCCTCCGCCCCGCCGCGCGCCGATGCCGTCACCAGGATGTGCGCGCCCTTGAGCTTGTCGTGCAGCAGGCGCACGTCCGCAAAGTCGCGCAGCACGCGCTCCAGCGCGTCCGCCTCCGGCGCCTCCCCCGCGTAGGGGAAGGAGAGCAGCCCCGTCACCTCCGGGCCGAAGCGCCGGTCCATCTCCGCCTGCATCGCGCCGAGGATCGCCGCCTCCGCGCCCGCGGCCTCGTCCTGCCCGGAAAACGCGCCCGCGCGCACGAGGATGCACTCCGCGTCGCCAAGGGCCGCGGCCTCGATCGCCGCAAGCGCCTGCGCGCCGTCCACAAAGGCGACCGCGCCCTTTTCCGCGAGCAGCTGGATGGGCTCTTCCTCCGACTGCACCGCCGCCGGGAAGGCCAGCGCCCACGCCTCGCAGAAGTCCTGGCCGTTCGCCCTGCCGGTCACGCGCGCCTCGCCCTCCTCCCCGTCAAAGGGGAAGGCGATCGCCTCCTCGCCGGAAAGGTCCCCGACCTCGGCCCGCGCGCCCGCGAGCTCCACGCAGACCGCCTCGGCCTGGCCCGCGACCTCCAGCGCCGCATAGTCCTGCCCCAGCACGCGCACACGGCCCAGCGCCCGCAGGCTGACCTTTGCGCCGCTCTCCTGCTGCAGCGCCGCCTGCGCGTCCAGCACCGCGGGCAGCAGGTACGCCACCGCCGGCCGCAGGGGCCGGCGCAGGATCTCCTCCCGCGCGCGCAGCAGGCGCGCCGCCTGGCCCGCGGGCGCAAGGCACGCCGCGAGGACCTCCTTCCACTCCGGGTGCGCGCCCTCCGGGTCCGCCTTTTGCAGGCCCGCCTCGTCAAGGGGCCAGGCCGCGTAGTCCGTGCGCGCCCGCTCCCCGGCGACGAGCGGCTGCCAGGCCGCGCGCAGCTCCTGCGCGGTCTCGGGCACCTGGCCGAACCGGCGCAGCAGCTCCGCCCGCAGCGTCACCATGCCCTTGCCCTCGCAGAGGATGCCGCACAGCCTTCCCATCGCGCCCTCGGCCGCGGCGTAGAGCCGGGTCAGCGCGTCGAACATCGCAACCCCGCCGTACGTCGCCTGCGCCAGGAAGGAGGGCAGGTCCTCCCCCGCGTCCTCGCTCGCAAAGCACCGCAGGTAGGCCAGCATCGCCTCGTCGCGCTTCTCGCGCCGCGCGTCGCTCAAGGCCGCGCACTCGAGCAGCAGGTCCTGCGCGCTCTGCGCGTCGCCGTCGCGCGCCGCCTCCTCCGCCCGCAGCAGCAGGTGGCCGCGCAGCGCGTCCTCCTCGCCGCCCCAGGCGCGCAGGTATGCCGCGCAGTAGGCGTCCAAGGGCGCAGGCGCCTTATTCGCGGGCGCGCTGTCCGCCTCGCCCGCAGATTCCGCCGCCTTAGAGGCCTCCGCGCCCGGATCGGCTTCCCCCGCCGGGGCCGCGTCCTCCTTGGGTTCCGGGTCCGGGCCGCCCTTCTGCGGCCAGGAGACGCGCCCGGCCGCGAGCTTGCCCGTGGGCAGGCGCTTGATGGAGAAGGTGACCAGCGTCTCCTCGATGTCCAGGGCCGAGCGCGCGTTCAGGAAGTCGAGCAGGCTCAGCTGCATGACGTCGCTGGCGCGGAAGTAGAAGCGCTCGCCGTTCTCCGCGCGCAGGCGGCCAAAGAACTTGTCCGGATTGTAGAACATCAGCGCGCCCGTGCGCACGCTCTCCTCCATGGTCGTGCCGTCGGTAAAGGTCACGCGCGCCTGGGGATTGTTGTCGTCTGCGCGGGGCGCATCCCCGGCGCGGGGCGCTTCCACAACGCGGGAGGCTTCCCCGGTCTTGGGCGCACCCGAAAAGTCCGGCGGCGTGAGCGCGCCATCCTCCACCAGCGCCGCGATCTCGCGAACCCGGCCGTAGCGCGGCCCCTTTTCGTCCGCGGTCACGGTGAAGGCGACCTTGATGCCGCAGGTGTTCTCCGAGCGCAGAATCTCCTGCCAGAGCGCGCCGCTGGCGATGTCCTCCCGCCGGAAGAGGAACTTGACGTTCCCCTCCTTCGCCTTGCCGTATCCATTGACCTTGTCATAATGCACAATCTCGCCAAAGCCCTCGCGCGGGAGCGTTTCCCGCACGTCGCGGGGGCGGAATTTCTCCTCCGTCTCGCGCAGGGCGACCTTTTCCGCCACGCGATGGCCGTTCTGCACGCGCACCGTCGCCTGCGCCGGGAGCGCCCGTCCCGTCCAGCGGCCAAGGCGCTCAGCGAGCGCTTCGTCCGCGATCTCCGTTCCAACGAACAGCGCCTGGCCGCCGCCGTTGAGCGCCAGGCTCCCCACGCCCGCGGCCGCGTCATACCGGTCGATCCATCCCTCCGCGTGCACCGGGGCCTCCTGCGCCGCGTCCGCCGGCTGCTCCGCCTGCGGCTCGTCCATTTCCTGCGCCGGCGGCGCCTCCTCCCGCATGGTTTCCCCCTGCGGCGCGCTCTTCTCCCGCCGCACGCAGCGCGTCAGGGCAAACGTCGCAATGCCCGCAAACGCGATGGGGCGCTCCAAATTCCCCTCGCCGAGCAGCAGCCCATCCTCGGCAATGTCCAGCACGCGCCCGCGCATCTCGCGCCCGCCGATGAGGGTGATATCCACCTCTTCCCCCACGCGCACCTGTTTTCTCCAAGACGATTCCACAATTCCCATACAAAAAATCCTCCTTTCAAAAAACCGCGCCACACAGCGCTCCGGGATTTTATTTCCATTATAACACAGCCGGACGCTTTGTAAAAGAAAATGTTCCCTCTGTGAACGATTTCGCCGGCGAGCCGCCGCGCGTTTTTGCCCGCCCTTCTTGCAGGAATTTTGCGTTTGCTGGGCGAATCCCTGTACCAAGGCTTCCCATGGCGCGAAAACCTCAAGATTTTGAAGGAGGCGTTTGCATGTATAAATCCATCAACCAGTGGTCCTTTGCCGGCGGCATGGACGCCAAGGCCTGCCTGCTTGCGGCAAAGGCCGCGGGCTTTGCCGGCTTTGAGCCGGCCTTTGATGCGGAGGGCCCCCTCTCCCCCAAAGCGGGCGATTCCGGCGCGCGGGAGCTGCGCGCCCTGGCCGATTCCGAGGGCGTGCGCCTGCCCTCGCTGGCCTCCGGCCTCTACTGGCAGCATCCGCTGACCGCCGAAAGCCCCGCCGCGCGCAAAATCGCCGAGGACATCGTCCGGGCGCAGCTGGACTGCGCCGCGGCCCTGGGCGTGGGCGCGATCCTGGTCGTGCCGGGCACGGTCGGCCGCGGGTTCTGGGGCGGAAGCGAGTGCACCGCCTATGCCGACGCCTATGCCCGCGCGCAGGAGGCGCTCGTCCGCCTCGCGCCCGAGGCCCAGGCCCGCGGCGTGGTCATCGGCGTGGAGAACGTTTGGAACAACTTCCTCCTCTCCCCGCTGGAGATGGCGCGCTTCCTGGACGAGATCGATTCTCCCTTTGTCCGCGCATATTTTGACATCGGCAACGTCGTGCGCACGGGCGAGCCCGCGGACTGGATTCGCACCCTGGGCAGCCGCATCGCGCGCGTGCACGTCAAGGACTTCAAGCGCAGCGTGGACACCATCGCAGGCTTCTGCGACCTGCTGGCCGGCGACGTGGACTTCCCCGCGGCGCTCGCCGCCCTGCGCGCGGCCGGCTATGACGGCGCTCTGACCGCGGAGATGAACCCCTACCCCGGGTACCCGACCGCCATGGCCGAGCAGACCTCGCGCGCAATGGACATCCTCCTTGCCGCCGCTGGGGAGGGCTGAGCCATGGCCAGAGAGGACCGCTTTGAGAAAGTCTTTGAACAGGGCATGGTCAACGTCACCGAGATCTGGGTTGACCGCGTCACGGGCGTGCAGTACGTCTTCCACGCTTCCGGCTACGCCGGGGGCCTGACCCCGCTGCTCGGCCCGGACGGCCGTCCCCTGCTCTGCGACAAGGCGCAGGAGGACGAGTACAACCAGCAGGATTGACGAGCAAACCCGGGAACAGCCGGGCGGCGCGTTCCGCGGCAGGGGGTTAAGAGAGGGCTCGCCGCCCCCTCTTAACAATCTTCCCCGGTGCCAGAACGCAGGTCGGCCTTCCTTGCTGCAGTTTGGATTTCTCTGACGCCCGCAGTGCAGAGAGAGCCAATGCGGATTTTCACAACAACATTTTCATTTTTTAGGAGGAACGAAACCATGAAGGACGGAATGCTTCGCGTCGGGCTCGTGGGCGTCGGCGCCATGGGCAGCGGACACCTGAGCAACTACCTGCGCCTGATGCGCGAGGGACAGAAGGTCCAGCTCGTCGCCGTGTGCGACGTGCGTCCTGAGCAGATGGAGCGCAAGGACAACGCGGATCTGAACATCGAGATCCGGCACGAGACCTTTGAGGCCCACTACAACAAGTACACCAACTACCTCGAGATGCTTGACAAGGAGGACCTGGACTACGTCGACTTCGCCGTGCCGACCTACCTGCACGCAAAGCTGGCCATCCAGGCCCTGGAAACCGGCCACCACGTCCTCTCCGAGAAGCCCATGGCCATGACCGTGCAGGAGTGCGAGCAGATGATCGAGGCCTCCATGCGCACGGGCAAGACGCTCATGGTCGCGCACTGCCTGCGCTTCTGGCCCGCCTACGAGGAGCTCAAGCGCATCGTTGAAACTGGCGAGTGGGGCGCGGTCGTCAGCGCCATGTTCTTCCGCGGCGGCTCCACGCCCATGTGGTCCTTCGAGGATTGGCTCCGCAAGAAGGAGAAGAGCGGCGGCGTGCTCCTGGACCAGCACGTCCACGACGTAGACACGATCCAGTGGCTCTTCGGCACGCCCGAGTCCGTGCAGACCCTCGCGCGCAACGTCATCCCCGGCAGCGGCTACGACGCCGTCTCCACCAACTACTTCTACCCGGACGGCAAGGTCGTCAACGCCATGGACGACTGGACCATCAACGGCGACTTCGGGTTCGAGATGATCTTCCGCGTCAACTTTGAAAAGGGCTGCGCCGTGCTCACGCGCGACGGCCTCACCCTCTACCCGGTCGGCAAGCCCGCGGTCGTCCCCGACCTGCCCGCGGACGACGGCTATTACCGCGAGATGCTCTACTTCCAGTCCTGCCTGCGCGCCGGGACCGCGCCCGAGCGCTGCACGCCCCTTTCCACGATGGAAACCATCCGCATCGCGCAGGCCGAGCAGCTCTCTGCGGACCGCGGCGGCGAGCGCGTGCGCCTCTGAGCCCGTGTATACGCTGGTGCTCAACGGCTCCCCGCGGCCCGGCGGCGATACGGACGCCCTGTGCGAGGCCTTCGCCCGCTCTGTCCGCGGCCGCGCGGAGACCGTGCGCGCCTATGGCGCGGACGTGAGCCCCTGCCTGGACTGCCGCGCCTGCCGCCGAACCCCCGGCTGCCGCGTCCACGACGGCATGGACGAGATCTATGCGCGCATCGACCGCGCGGACGTGCTGGTCATCGCCTCGCCCGTGTTCTTCTCCCAGCTCTCCGGGCCGCTGCTCTCGCTGCTGAGCCGCCTCCAGTGCCGCTACCTGGACCGCGCCCTCCGCAGCGCGCCGCCCCGGAATGCGCTGGGGGTCGTGCTCCTGGCCGCCGGCGGCGCAGGGAGCGTAGAGCCTGCCCTGGCCGGCGCAAAGTCCGTCTTTGCCGCCTTGGGCGTCCGCTTTCTCGGACACGCCTTGGCGGGACACACGGACCTCACCCCCGCCGCCCGCGACAACGACGCCCTCGCCCAGGCCCGCGCCCTCGGCCTCCTCGCCCGCGAGGAAGCCCTCGCTTCCCCTCCCTAACGCAAGAAAAGCCCCCGCTTCGCGGGGGCTTCAGCCTGTCGAAAAAGGTCACCAGAAGGTGGCCTTTTTCTCATTGGAGATTCTCGAATTGAGGAAAAGAATGCGGTATAATAGTGAGG
>ERZ827492.1828-NODE-1828-length-16169-cov-2.689525_pt1 | contig 16169 bp, 22 predicted proteins | sample MGYA00519704_ERZ827492 | MGnify/ENA primary metagenome ERZ827492 (study PRJEB31778, sample SAMEA3449325) | human gut metagenome | biome: human gut; feature: human-associated habitat; material: faeces | place: United Kingdom | collected 2010/2012 ...
GGCAGAAAAGAAGCAGGAGTCTGAGGAATAAAGATGTATATTGAACGGATAGAGCAGCTTGAAAAGAAAGTTGATAAGCATAATAACTTTGCAGAGCGCATCCCAGTCCTCGAGGAAAAGATAGAGGTTGCTAACAAGCGAATACACGACCTTGAAAGACATGAGGAGAATGAACATGCTTAAGTGCTTATTAACAAATAATGGCTGCTATAAAGAGGCGAAGAGGATGACTCCTGTGGGAATCATCATACATTCTACAGGGTGTAACAATCCAAACCTCAGAAGATATGTGCAGCCGGATGATGGCATCATCGGATACAACATATATCAGAACGACTGGAATCATCCTGAGACCAATGTGTGTGTACATGGATTTGTAGGCAAGACATTGAAGGGTGACGTTAGATTTGTTCAGACACTGCCGTGGAATTTCCAGTGCTGGGGTTGTAGTAGCGGCTGGAAGGGCAGCTACAACAGAGGATATATACAGATTGAGGTCTGTGAGGATGATCTTACGGATGAGAAGTATTTTGAGAAGGCTTTTGCAGTTGCCATGGAAGTCACAAGATACCTGATGAAACAGTACAACATCAGTATCAACAATGTCATATCGCACAAGGAGGCACATGATAGAGGCTATGCATCCGACCATGTGGATTGCAATCATTGGCTTGCTAAGTTTGGAAAAAATATGGACTGGTTCAGGCAGCAGGTCAAGAAGGGGCTTACAACTACGACCACGAAAAAGCCTACAACATTAACAACGAATAAAACGACAACTACAACATCATCGTTTAAGTCGTACAGGGTAAAGGTAACGGATCCGGCTCTTAATATCCGTGCCGGTGCCGGAACAAATTACAAGGTGAATGGAATGATAACGGATATGGGAGTGTATACGATCATCGCTGAAAAAAGTGGAACAGGAGCGAAGAAATGGGGACGGCTTAAGAGCAAAGCCGGCTGGATTGCCCTCGATTATACACGGAAGATATAAAGGGGTGAGGCCAGGGACGAGCCAAAGCTCAAGCCGCAGCTCAAGCTGATGGCCACATACTACATTGGTGAGTGTGCCGGCAATGCAGAACAGTCTGCGATTCGTGCCGGCTACTCGAAGAAGTATGCAAGAGGTAATGCATATAAGCTTATAGCGAGACAGGATGTGCAACAGTACATAGCATATCTCAGATATCTGCAGAGTGTTAATCCTACAAGTCCTATCTTGCATATAGCTACAATCAATGAGATTCAGGGATTTTGGACAAATGTAATGGACTCAAACAGGTACGACATTAAGGACAGGCTGAGAGCATCAGAGCTTTTAGCTAAGAGCATAGGAGGATTCGATGAATTCTAGGACATTATCAGACTTCTATCACTCGAGAGAGTGGCAGAAGTTTACATATGTAGTTAGAAGTGAAAGAGTAGATGATAAAGGACAGATCATATGTGAATACTGTCACAAGCCGATCACGAAGGCTTATGACTGTATTTGCCATCACAAGATATATCTGACCGAAGATAACTACAGGGATGTGTCAGTATCTCTGAATCCGGACAACATAATGCTTGTGCATCACAGATGCCATAATGTGATTCACGATAAACTTGCCAGCAGGCGGTCTGTATATCTGGTGTATGGATCGCCACTTGCGGGCAAGACCTCCTATGTCGATAGTGTTAAGTCTGCCGGTGATCTTATCGTAGACATGGACCGCATCTGGTTGTGTGTTTCGGGATGTGAGCCATATGTTAAGCCGGCACGACTTAACGCTGTTGTGTTTGGTATGAGAGACTATCTCCTTGACTGTGTTAAGTACAGGACAGGCAAATGGCAGAATGCGTATATAGTTGGAGGATATCCGCTTATAAGCGAGCGAGACCGCCTGTGCCGTGAGCTTGGAGCCCAGGAAATATTTATAGACACAGGCAAGGAAGAGTGTTTGTCACGCTTGTATTCAGATGGTAACAGAAATACGGAGTTGTGGCAGAAATACATAAACGATTGGTGGGAAAAATACTCCCCCCCACCTGAGCTGTGATTGGCCCCCTGATGGGGACTGTTGGGGGGTGGTAATTTTCACCGAAAACCGAAAAATGAGATTTTCGGTTTTGAAAATGCATGAAGATAGCAGAAAGGAGAGCAAAAGTGGCTGTATATGGTTTTGATGAGGCTTTAAACAAGGTGGAGGTACTCACGGAGAAGGATTTTGGAGATGACTCAGCGTATGGCTGTGTGGTGCCTTGTAAACCTCACAACATTCGAATAATAAAAACATCCCTTTCGGTTGCAAAAGGAATTGAGCCAGGGAAAACGGGAACCGCAAACGCTATAGGGATTGGCAAGATAGGAGAATTATTTGTCAACCCTCTTTCAGTAATGGTACTTGTATCAGGAAAGTGTAATACACCGGATTTAGAAGCAGCATCGGTCAATTTTTGCTCGGGTGTAACGATGGATATAAGTGGCAAGTATAGTGTCACTACATATGCTTACAATGCTGGATCAGCAAAAACAACTATATCTCATGACTGCGATGTTTTGATAGTAGGGGAATGTGATTAATTTGGGTAGAAAAGAAGAGTTGATAAAGCTGACAGGTAATAGCAGTGAGCTCATGGAACAACTTGTTGACGAGATATTGTACATGGAAACTCAGCTTAAATATTACAGATCGTTGCCACAGATTCGGGTCGATAAGGAAAGGCCTGAGAGACAGCGTGCCACTCCGGCGGCGAAGCTCTACAAGGAGACAATGCAGCAATACACAAACTGCATCAAGATCATTGCGAAATGTGCTGGATTTGATGCTGACGACGAAGAGTCGCCTCTTAGAGCGTGGGCGAGGAAGTTTCTTGATAAATGCTGATACAGAATAAACCGATATGGACACCGGACAATAGTAACTTACTCCGGTACAAAGAACTTTGTGAGATTGGAACATACATCATCGGCGAGGATCTGAAGACACAGCTTGTGAATTTGTCTGAAGACCTGAAGACCGGTGAGTATATATATGATACAGAAGATGCTCTTCTTAGAATAAATTTCATGGAGAATTGTGTCAGGCTCACAAAATCGCCGTTCTATAACCAAGCCATGGTCCTTATGGACTGGCAAAAGGCACTCATCGAAGCTGCATACAGCTTCAAAATGCCTGATACCGGGTTTGACCGGTTTAAGAGAGTGCTGCTTGAGATAGCAAGAAAAAACGGCAAAACAGAGACATGTGCAGGCCTGGCATTTGCGGAACTTATAGTTGGAAATCCTGGATCAGATATAGTCGCATCCTCGAATGATGATGCTCAGGCAAATATTACATATAATGCCGTGGATGTTATGAGGCTGCTTGTTGATCCGAAGAGTCAGGACACCTGGAAAAATCAGTTTGGAATATCCAATCTGAACAATGGATCAAAGATGACCAAGCTCACGGACCGTACAAGAAATAAGGAAGGACGCAACATTGATTTTGCTGTGGTCGATGAAGTTCATGAGATGAAACAGAATGTCATTGTGAAGTCAATAGAGCAGTCCCAGAGTATTAAGGATAATCCAAAACTATGGTTGATCACGACAGATGGATTTGTATTTGAGGGATTCCTTGATGATGAGCTTAAGAAAGCTCATGCAGCTATATACCGTGAAGATGATTCGATGGCAAGCAAGCGAAGACTTGACTGGCTATACACACAGGATTCGGAGATGGAGATCTGGACAAATCCAAAGAGCTGGTACAAGTCGAACCCTACACTTGGAATGGTGAAAAAACTTGAATATCTTGAGGAACAGGTTGAACTTGCAAAGAAGTCAAAGGCAGACCGTATATTCGTGCTGACGAAGGATTTTAACATTAAGCAGAATGGTACAGAGAGCTGGCTCAATATTGAGGATTACACATACAAGGCGGTATATGACATTGAAGATATGCGAGGAGCTATTGCCCTTGGAATGGTCGATCTTGCGGAGACAACAGATCTATGCTGCGCAAAGGTGCTCATGATGAGACCAGGCGATGACACAAAGTATATATATACAAAGTATTTCATCCCACGGCAAAAACTGGACGCCGATAAGGACGATCATAAAGCGGGTGCCCGCTATAAGGAATGGGCGGACGCCGGATATATAGCAGTATGCCAGGATAACGAGATAGATCTTGCGGTAGTGGCAGATTGGTTCTATCAGTTGTACAAGGACTATAAGATCAGGATCATATATTGCGGTTACGATCAGAGGTTTTCCAAAGACTGGATAGAGAGAATGTCCATGTATGGCTGGACAAGAGAAGGCAAAGAGCTTGAGATGGTGCTGCAGAATGCGGCGACACTGAACAATGCACTGAGACTTGTCGAGGCTGACTTGAAGAGCCGTCTGATCAACTATAACGAGAATCCGGTAGATAGATGGAACTTTAAAAACTCGTGTCTGAAGATGGATGATAAGCGTCAGGCACTGTGTATCAAGACTAACGATGAAAATAAGATAGATGGCTCGGTAACACTCATAGGTGTATATGAGATGTTTCGCCGACATAAGAGTGAATTCCTGTCAAGGGTGAATAAGAAAGGTAAGTAGAATGGGCTGGTTTAATAACCTGATTAGAAAGAAAAAAACAAATACATATCTTGCAGATATGCTAAGTGGATATGCACCTATATATAGCCAGTTTGGACAGGATATATACGCAAGTGACGTAGTACAGCAGGCTGTGAGCTGCATCGTCCAGGAATGCATTAAGCTGATCCCCAAGCACATAAAGACCAAGGGATCAGATATCATCCCGGTAAACAGTGACATACAGCGGTTATTAAGGCAGCCAAATGAATTGATGACTACAGCAGATTTTATTGAAAAGTTCATGTGGAATCTGATGCTGAATTATAACAGTTGGATAATCCCGACATTCTACACCTGGAAGGATGCGAACGGAAAGGAGCAGAGGAAGTACACCGGTTTATATCCGGTGCTTCCGACCAGTGTCGAATGGCAGCAGGACAAGGACAACACCCTGTATGTCAAGCTTGGATTTGCAAATGGCTATGAGATGACATTGCCATACAGTGAAGTGATACATATCAGATATAGATATAGTGTCAATGAACTCATGGGCGGAAATGAAGCTGGCCAACCGGATAATCAAAGCTTGTTGAAGACTCTGCAGATCAATCAGGACCTTCTTGAAAGTGTGAGCAGGGCAGCCAAGAGAGGGATGAACATAACAGGAATAGTTAAGTTCAACACATACATGGATGATGACAATGCGACAGAGACGGCGCTGAAGAATTTTGAGAAGAAGATCAATCAGAGTTTGAGCGGATTTCTTCCTCTCGATCTGAAGACAGAATATACACCTATTACCCCGGACATTAAGCTCATTGATCCAGATACCTTGAAATTTGTCGACGAGAAGATCCTGAGAAATTATGGCACATCTATCCCGATCCTTACAGGCGATTATACAAAAGCTCAGTATGAGGCTTTTTTCCAGAAAGCTATAGAACCTATTGTTGTAAAAGTAGGGCAGGCGTTCACTAAAACCATTTTCACTCCTGGGGAGAAAGCAAGAGGCCATGAGATCCGGTTCTATACGAAGACTCTTGAGTTCATGACGACGGATCAGGTAATTGAGATGGTAAGAATCCTAGGTGATTCGGGCGACCTTTATGCAAATGAAAAGAGAAATGCATTTGGCTTTGAACCACTTGCAGAGCTCGAAGGTAAGAGAATGCAGTCGCTTAATTATATTGACGTCAACAAGGCGTGGATATATCAACAGAAGAAACTTGGAGGGCAGAACGATGAGAAAAAGTGATACAGAAAAAATGACTGTAACAAGGGCATATGATTTTGAAGTCAGGGCTAAACACGATGACGAGCACGGATATTATCTGGAAGGTCGCCCAATCATATATGGCAGCAGAACAGACCTTGGCTACTTTGATGAGATCATAGAACCTGGTGCGCTGGATGGGGCTGATCTTAGAGACGTCAGATTCCTTGTGAATCACAACACGAACATGATCCCTTTGGCCAGGTCGAGGCGGAATAACAAGAATTCGACAATGCAGATGAGTGTTGACGATAAAGGAATGCACATCAGGGTTAATCTCGATGCGGAGAGAAATACTGATGCAGCAAATCTGTACAGTGCAGTTGAGAGAGGAGACATAAGCGGCATGTCGTTTATGTTTACCATAGATGATGAGGAGTGGGAGAATCTTGAAAGTGATCATCCCCTCAGACACATCAGGAAGGTGAGTAGTGTGTTTGAAGTATCTGCGGTAACCTTCCCGGCGTATGAAGCTACTGAAATCTCAGCAAGAGCGAAGGAGACGCTGGATAGTGTCAAATCCACGCTGGACAGCGTGAGGGCTAAGTCGGAGGAGTCTGACACGGATTTGGAGCTTGCAAAGCTGAAAGCAGAGATTCTTTACAAATAAGGAGGCAAAGAAAAGATGAAGAAAAAATTAAGGATTTACTTACAAAAGACTATTGATGCGAAGAACAAGAGAGCCACAGAACTCAGGGATCGCATCAAGACAGCTACTACAGCTGATGAAGTCCGTAGCCTTGGAGATACTTTAGATGAAGTACTTACAGAGCTTGAGGATGCAAAGGCACAGCTTGCAGAGCTTGATGACGAAGGAGATGATGGTAACCCTGGAGATGACGGCGACAATTCTAGAGCACAGGTGCCTGCTAATGCTGAATTCCGTGGGGGCACACCATTTGCCGCATTTGCAACTAATAAGAGATCTGATGATAATGTAGATCGCCATGATACCCCAGAGTATCGTCATGCGTTCATGGAATATGTGTGTAGAGGTGTAGAAATCCCACATGAACTCAGAGCTGATGCGGTGACAGGCGTGGCAGATGCCAGCGCAGTGATACCAACATCACTCATGCACGAGATCATTACGAAGATGGATACCTATGGAAACGTATACAAGATCATCCGTAAGCTGAATGTTCAGGGAGGCATTGCGATACCTGTTCTTTCTCTTAAGCCAGAGGCTACGTGGGTTGGAGAAGGAAAGTCTGATTCACAGGAAATCAAGGCTGATGAGAAGATTACATTCTCATACTATGGCATAGAGTGTAAGATTGCTCAGACGCTGCTTGCTAACGTAGTTACACTGGAGGCATTTCAGGCGCTGTTCGTACCACTTGCTACAGAGGCTATAGTTAAGGCTATAGAGATATCAGTCTTTAAGGGTAACGGAACATCAAAGCCTCTTGGAATCCTTACAGATACTAGGATTCCAAAGGCAAATATTATAACAATGACACCATCAGAATTCGCATCCTGGGAAGGTTGGCATAAAAAGGTTAAGGCAAAGATGAAGAAAGCATATAGGAATGGTGCGTTCTTCATGAATCAGTCAACCTTTGACGAACATATAGACGGCATGGTTGATAAGAACGGACAGCCTATCGGAAGGACTAACTACGGCATTAATGGCGAGGAATCATACCGCTTCCTGGGAAAGGATGTTGAGACTGTCGAGGATGATCTCATATCATCGTGGGATGATGCGGCTAAGGGTGATGTTGTTGCAGTATTTTTCAAGGGAACAGACTATGCAATCAACACAAACATGCAGATGACCACAGTCAAGTGGGTTGATCATGACACCAACGAAATTAAGAACAAGTGTATCATGATTGTTGATGGAAAGCTCGTTGATCCGAATGGTGTACTTATCATCAAGAAGGGCGAGGAGCCGGCATCATCAACAGAGCCAACAGAGAATAAGGGAGAGTAAAGAGTAGCAATGACCAGAGAAGACCAGCTTACCGCTTGTAAAGAATCAATGAATATAACAGGTTCATATCAAGACGCCCGCATAGGCAGACTCCTTGATGAAGTCAAGCAGATGCTGGTTGACGCTGGTGCGTCGGAGGAACTTGTTAATTCGGATGAGGCGATAGGAACAATATGCTGCGCTGTCGATGATCTCTTTAACTACAAAAAACTGAGTGAGTACACGCATATGCGTATAGTGAATCTTGGCTGTAGAAAGACATGCAGAAAGGCGGAGACATGAAAGCATATACACCAAATCTGCCGTATGCCGTGCCGGCAGAGCTTATGACGCCATCTTATGAAAAGGTCAAAGGAACTAACAAGAAAATATTCACAAAAGTTGATGATATCTATATCAGCTTTAAGACTTTTGGCGGCACAGAGACACAGGACAATGGGGTTATTGCTGTAGAGGATACGGCCACGGTGGAAACCTGGTATAGGCCAGACATTACATCTGCATCAAGGATAAGGGTGTATGGCAAGGATTATGAAGTCCTTGGCACACCTGAAAATATCAACATGGCGAATACTTACCTAAAGTTCAAGGTTAAGGCTGTGAAAGGCGGTGCGTGATGGCAAAAAGCAGAAACCGGATAGGGCTTGAGTTTGAAGGATTTGAGGACATAGTGGCCCAGCTTGACAGCCTTGAAGGTGATGTTAAGAAGGCCACGGAGGAAAGTCTCAAGGTTGCTAATCAGATTGTAGCTGAAAGGCTTACACCTATCATGGAAAAACATAAGCAGACCGGTAGAACCCTTGGCTCGATCCGTGATAATTATCCAATCGAATGGGAGGGTTTAACAGCTTCAACCAAGTGCCATATTGCACTCTGGTACGTGTCTATTATATCAAGCCTCTCGTTGTCCTGATTTAATACGTATATGTCCATTTATACTCCTTCATATTCGTTCGTATAGATTATATTAGTACAAATATGTTCACGCCCCTCATTTGCAGTCTGACCAACATGATTTATTCCAGGGCGCAGGCTTAACCAGCTTGATGACGCCGTCATCTTATTGATAAGATTTCGTGTTTTATTATGATATATTCCTTTGATCGACTTACGCCCCGTGTGTGAATCTATCTCAATGACCTCGCCTTTGTTATAGCTTCCTTTAATTTCGATATATTCACCCGTCTCTATCATATATATTTTAGGGTCGACTACAGTAGCATTGAACTGCATTCTGCATATAAAGCCTATCTCATCATCTGACTCGTTATATATAGATGCCTCCATATTTTGATCATATATTCCAAATACAATATACTTTGTCAAAGATGCATTATCATAATCGCACACTATGTCTCCAGCGTTTACTACAAGATGATATATCCTGTATGTGCCGCTCGTGAGGCAAATATTAACCGAACACCTATTACTTGCATCAAAAGCAAGTTTCACTTTGTTCCAGCCTTTCCGGAGCTCTATCTTTTTTATAAACTGACCCACCGTTACAGACGTAAATTTATCCGTATCTGACCAGACCCAGCCACACATTACATATGATCCTTTTACCTTTATTACATCATATATTCTTAATACAGCATCTGAAGAGAGTGATATTTCGCACATTGTATCAATCTCACCAAGGGGATTTTCCTTCATGCAAGTGTATTTTTTGTTCATTTTCCCTCTCAATTCTTGATTTTATTACTGTTCTGAATTTGGTAGCTCTATTGCTATTCTCCAAATTGAACTTGTATTGCCTGGAATGAAATACTCTTGGTCATTTATAATAAAACTTTCACCAGAAGCACCTGATGCAACATCTGGCCCAGCTAATATATAGTATGCTGATGGAATTACGAGATACCCTGCAGGATACACATATTGAGCAAGACTTACCACGTCATGTATGTTGCTATCCTGACTCCAAGCCTGAGCATAATAAGATGTCTCGTCTACATCAGAATAAATGATGTACCTAGCAGAAGTGAATGACATATAAGCTATTCTATCTTCATTTGTTTTTAGATCTTTTGCAGGCAATACGATATGTAATAGATCAGTAATGTTAGATCCCTCACTGAATATTCCAATTCCGAATACCACTCCTTCTTTGCATGATACAAAATGCAAAAATGCATTAGCTGCACCACTATTGGCTGATCTAACCAAACTCATGTTATACGAATAACAATATGTAGATGCGGACGGAGTAGCCCCCTGAATCACAGTTGTCATAATCAGATTAGCTCCAGAAAGACTAAACTAAAAACCTGTTGTGTTGTGCTCATCATCTCCCATGTATAATATCCACGTAGTGTTAGACTCTACAATATTTAGTTTCATGCCAAGGGCTGCCGCAATCTCCTGCATTTTTGCGTCATCCACGTCCGCATTGTAAAACGTTGAATCCGCCTCTTTTTTTCCCAGTCTTATTCTTTGTACAGTATATCCCATCAACTAACCTCCGTTTCTGTTGGCAATAATCCATATATGCCGCATACATACCCATATGGTTTTGTATATAAAGATGTATTAATAATCATCCCATACGCTCCTGTACTAATTTTTTTCGCATTAGCAATCATATCATCAAAAGATTCATTGCTTGCGGTCGGCACTCCCTTCTCAGTGATGACGTCCGCAAGCCTTTCTTTGACATCACTGACATGTTTTTTTACATCTTCAAGTGTCTCAATAACATTTTTTTCTATCTTAACAAGTCCTTCTTCTATGTGGTCCATCTGTGCAGCCGATAGCACTTCCCCAGGCCGAAAGTTCTGCTTCTTGTACATAGTCATACCTCCATTTTCAGTTGCACCGGTGCAACTTACCCTAATGTACTCTCTTCGAGTTTGTCTGAATTAAGTATCAATGTCGTATCTGTCATATTTATAAGTTCACATCTGATGTCATCAAGCCCCGCTCCTCCTGGCATGAGATTTGATGCGATCAGTGTATAGAATGGGAACGAAAATTTGGGTGTGGAAACAGAATTGACAACTGTCATCTCCTGCGCATCAATGAACGCTGGAGCCGGACACAGGATACTAACCTGCGCTACCTGTGTCCGGGCAAATAGATCTGTTTCAAATGATTCCACATATCCATCTATATATACATTTCTTGTACCATTCTTAAAGAACACCCTGATCCATGCACCTGTAGATATGTACTTATACAGATTGATTCTGCTTGTCTCTATATCACGCTGTGGATATATCATAAGGACTATATTTCTCTTTTGCTTTTTCGAGCTTATGTACTTTGCACCGGGCATATTTGCCACTGTTGCAGTGACAATGTTCGCATTTTCCGGAGACAATCCCGATGCGGTAACTATATAGTCCTTATTCTCCGTCAGCTCTAACCTGTCACCTGTCGCATTCTGTATAGCAATCTGATACATCTATGACACCTCCGGCTTCCTTGGATCGATAAGATTCTTTGTCTGTCTGTATATTTCAAGGCGGTTCAGTGGTTTTGGTGAGGTATTGTTCTGCACAAAGTTGTATGTAGTGGTATTATTCGTGGTTGATCCGCCTTCTCCTCCACCTCCCGACTTTGGTCTCGGCATATGTTTCTTTACATCGTCAAGGTTAAAGCCTTCATCTGTTACACTCTTTGCCTCGTCTACTATTCGCCTCAAAGATTCATACACTTTATGCTTGTACAGATCCACACCATCCGCCACACCAAGATCAAGGAATTTCCCAATTTCGTCTCTAGCTCTTCTCGATGGTGAATGTATGCCAAAGAAGTTCTTGAGTTTGTCCATGACGCCATCGGCAAATCCTTCAAGCTTATCTGTCAGCCAGCCAAATTTGTCTGTTATTCCATCCCAAAAGCCTTCGATGAAATGCCCTCCAATGTCCTTGATATCGTCAGGCAGCCCCTTTATCGCATCCTTTATAGTATCAACAAATTTTCTTCCGGCGTCCTTGGCCTTCTCCTTGAGGTTGCCGCCAAACTCAACAACCTTTTGTATTCCCTTATCGAATATGTCCTTGAGTTCTCCTGGGATGCTTTCTATTTTTTCAGCAAGTCCATTGACGAATTTCAGTCCATACTCAGCAGCCTTAGCAACCATATTGCCAAACCAAGCTATTACTTTTGCAAGTATCTCCCCGCCAAATGTGGCCAGTTTTGGTCCTAATTTAGCAAGGGACATCATGATAGATGCTATTATCTGAGGGACAGACTTTCTAAGCTCTAATATGATCTGTGGAATGGCCTGGACAAGTGTCATGAACAGTTCGACCGCACAGTCTAAGAGCAAAGGTATGTTCTCGATCAGCACCTCTATGATGGTCGTTATGATCTGAGGCAGCGCATCTATGATGGCAACTGTGATCTGAGGCAACGCATCTATGATGGCCATCCAGAACGATATGCAAGCCTCCAGGAGCTGTGGTATAGCGCCAAGAAGTCCAGATATCACTGAATCTATAATCTGAGGCAGCGCAGCGACCAGCGAATCTATGATCTGAGGCACCGCCGAAACTATCGCCATTAAGAGGGATATAGCCCCATCGGTCAAAGCCTGATAGCCAGATAAAAGCCCGTCTATCAGCGCCTGGATAATCTGAGGAGTCGCAGCGACCAGTGAATCTATGATCTGAGGAAGAGCTGACACCAGCCCTTGCACAAGCGTTATGCCTGCAGCTATGAGGTCAGGCAGCTTGGCCAGGATAGCAGTAATGATCTGAGGCACCACATCTGCTGCCTTGGTTGCTATTTTCGGAAGCTGTTTTGACAGTCCGGATAATATCTCGGATGCCATGTCTATTGCCGCATCTGCTATATCAGGTAAGGAATCAAGCACTCCTTGTATAAGACTGCCTGCAATGGATATACCGAGATTTGCAGCCCTTGGCAGCATTGATGTTACTTCATCAAGTGCCATAAGTATCAGATTGCTGACAGCCTCTCCAAGCGCTTCGTCCGCGCCTTCCACACCAGTAATAGAATCTTTGATGGCTGGCATAAGATCATTAGTAACTTCCTTCACAAACTCTCGCATTGAGCCTGTAGCAGATTCATATATAGTAATACCAAGATCTTCGTAAGCACTGTTCAGAGCCTTCAGGTCGCCTTCAAGGTTGTCATTCATGACATTTGCCATGTTCTCAGCGGAGCCGCTGCATTTTCTCAGTTGCTTCTCGAAGTCTTCTGCATTGCTTACCCCTGCATTAAGGATAAGGTTCAGACCCTTAATTGAATCTGAGGTAAACGTTGACGCAAGAGCTGTGGCCTTCTGAGCATCACCCATGCCATCCGTGGCTTTCTCGACGTCTTTCAAAATATCAGTAAGATTTCTGTAGTTTCCCTCAGCGTCCATGACCTGGACATTTGTATCACCGATGGCAATAGCTCCATCTTTCATTTTAGCAGTCATATCTCGCATGACTGCTGTAAGAGCTGTTCCACCTTCGGAGCCCTTAAGTCCCTGATTTGCCATCATTGCAAGAAGGCTTGTAGTTGTCTCAATGTCCTGTCCGGCAGCATTGAGATTGGCAGCACAATTCTTATAGGCTTCGCCAAGCTGTTCGGCTGATGTATTTGAATTACTCTGCGAATAAGCAAGCAGGTCGGCAAAATACGCACTGTCTTTTGCCTGCATACCAAATGCAGACAGGTAGTCCGTCACCATGTCAGATGCCTTGGCCAGATCCATGCCTGATGCCGCCGCAAGGTTAAGTACACCTCCCAGTGCATCTGTACTCTGGTGTGCATCCCAGCCGGCGAGAGCCATGTACTTTAATGCGTCCGCTGACTCGCTTGCGCTAAATACCGTAGATGCTCCAAATTCTTTTGCTGTGTCCGACAGGAGTTTCAGGTCTTCACCTGTTGCCCCGGATATAGCCTGGACTTCGCTCATAGAAGATTCAAAAGTTCTTCCGGTCTCAAGTGCATCTGCAGCAAGATCCTTAAGTCCGTCAAGCGCCTTGCGAATTCCTTCAGCAACAAGATTTGCCAACACACCTTTCATCACAGTGAATCCTTCGCTGGATTCCTCTGCCGCTGCTCCTGCATCTCTGGCACCATCTTCAAGATCATCATAACTGTTGTCGAGTGCGTCTGCCGCATCATTAGCATCTTTTAATGCTTTCTTGTTGTCTGACAGATCTGTTGACAGATCATCTATCTGCTTTGCAAGATTCTTTGCCGCTTCCGAATTCTTACCCTGTGTCAATACTACAGATGCATATTCTTTCTTGATATCAGTAAGGCTCTTCTCCTGAGCGTTGATTGTATCTGAGAGATGATCTGTTGCAGATACAGTCTTGTTCTGCTCCTGCGTAAGCTCGGCAAGCACATTATTGTACTTATCAATACTTTTTTCAGTGGTTTTAATCGCTGCTTCCTGATTCTCGATCTTGATCTTGAGATCGACTGCAGCCTTTGAGTTCTCTCCGTACTGATTTTTAGTGAGCTCATACTGCTTACGATAGTCCGTTAATATACTTCTCTGTGACTGCAGATTCTTGCCGAGCTGGGTCAGCTTACTGCTCACCCCATCAGCACTTTTAGACCAGTTGTCCAGTCCCGCTGTAGAGTTCTTGAATTCTGCAGATGCCAGAGCCATCTGCTTCTTTGCTGCCGTGATATTTTTAGTCAGATCACTGATGTCTACTTTAAATTTAGTTGTCGCTTCGTCTGTCTTCTTCGCCAATCATTGCATTACCACCAGCCTGCATCATCACTCGCTCTGCGTCGTCTCGGCTTGTCCTTTGTCTGTGCCTCCCGGATCTGCATCCGCCTCACGTCTGCATACATCACAAGTACATCGTGATATGATGTTTTAGTGAGCGTCAGCGGATTAAGCCCTGGATATAATACGCACAAATTATTTATGATCAAAAAAAGTGTCTCATCAAGGGGGATATCTTCCCCCTCATCTAGTTTTTTGGGTCTGTCGGGATACTGAGCATATCCTTTATAGCAACTACAGCTATATTCTTAATTACGATAAGGAGCTCCTTCATCTTGACATGATCCCAGTCGTCATTTTCCATGTCTGGAAAAGCTTCAGAAAGGATTGATACAAGATCATTCCATTCTTCGAATATCAGTGAGAGCAGTGTGGCATTATCGAGATTCTTGTAATCAAACAGGGCCATGAGCCTTCTGACAGTGCCAAACTCCAAGTCAACGGTATCTGCCTTGCACTCCTTCTTTACCGTCTTTTTATCTTTCTCATATACTTTAATTGTTATATCCATCTTATCCTCCTATTAATAAGCGTGAAGAGTATACCCCTCCACGCCGTTTGTAAACATGATTTACTGATGTGATTCCGCCTGATCTACTGTCGCCTGAGAAGCTTCGATCCAACTGTCCGGAGTATGTACTTTCTTGAAGAACTCATCCTCATCAACATCCTTGTATCGGTCGTCAATGACTATTCCCTTGACAGAACACTTCTTCCACTTACCATCCTCAAGCTTTCCGTGCTCAAACTTATGCTTCGTCCTGATTGCGGTAAATGTAAGCGACTGGTTATTTGACGTAGTGCCATTGTCCTCTGTCTGGGATGTCTCGTCAGGGATTGCAAATGTGCCTTTATGTCTTACTACATACCTATACTTACCATCTGTACCCTTCGTCCTGTAGCCAAGCGCATAATATGTGGTATCTCTATCACCTTCTACAAGCATCCCTGACCCCTTGTCAAAGGACTTACCTGTAATCTTTGCATACATATCAAGCTCAGGAACTGAAGTAGTCAAAGTGATCGTATCAGGCCCCTCAGAGCTGATGACAAGCATAGGCTGATTGTCATAATACTTTGACTCGGAGCTCGTCTCCACCGTCTTGCTGACTTCTGCTACCGGAGCAAGCGGCTCCCAGTCGCCTGTTACATATCCATGTTCCGCCTCTGTGCTGTTGTCGTCACACTTAACCTCCGCTATGCAGAGCATGTCAACGCCACGGAATTCTATTACCTTATCGTTCATTGCTTAATCCTCCATGTATAAGACTCCGATACCTCTTCCTGTGTGTGTCGGCCTGTCACTGCCCACATCATGCCCGGAGTCATAAATTATAAAACTTTTTTCCTTGAGCTTCTTTTTTGCTGCACGCAGGACTGAGTATGTTTTTTCAGGATCAACTGAATAAAAATTGACATCAAAATCCTGTACTTCCATCGTTGCCGTGTTGTCATAATAACCAGCCTCTTCTGATGAGTTATTCCAGAATGTAAAGAAATGTTCCGGGTATTTATCACCATCAGTGAAGCTCCCCTGTCTGTATGCCTCATACCCTACGCTTTCGAGAATGCTTATCAATATATCTTCCATATCAGCCTCCCATTCTCTTATGTATAGCTTCTGAAAAGATCTTTTTCTGTTCCTCAGCTATCATATTCTTTGTTTTTCTGCCATACACAGCAT
>ERZ827492.1830-NODE-1830-length-16136-cov-3.680928_pt1 | contig 16136 bp, 5 predicted proteins | sample MGYA00519704_ERZ827492 | MGnify/ENA primary metagenome ERZ827492 (study PRJEB31778, sample SAMEA3449325) | human gut metagenome | biome: human gut; feature: human-associated habitat; material: faeces | place: United Kingdom | collected 2010/2012 ...
TGTCAATGCAGGGACGCTTAACGCTACACGTCCGCATATTAGTACATATATCTCAGGTTAGTGGCGTTTTTTTGAAGGATCAATGTCAGTGCAGTTGCACAGATGCACTCACGAAAATATTAACACCTTGTCGGTTAGTATAATGTTTTAAGCGGTGATGGCGATATGTTTAACGGTGCGGATTCAATAATCGGTTTTTTACAGAATGATTATGTTAATTTTGTTGTATAAGTCTTGACGGCTCGTGATAATCGGGGTCATTGATAAGATGAGAATTTATGGTGGAGTTGTTTATGATACAGCCTTTGTTCATAAAACCTATATCGAGCGAGTAAACGCCTGAGGATGAGCTTGATTTTATATCGCTGTTCTTTATAAGCAGAGAGCCTTTTCCTTCTGCGCTTCCTATGCCTGCGACAGCGTCGCCTTCAACGTGTACGGTGATGTCCGAGTCGGATATAACGGTGTCGCACGCTGTTTTGCGGCAGCCTACGGCCGAGCCGCACAGCGCATTGAGCGACAGATTAAGGGTGGAGTTTTTGATATTTATCCTTGACGGAGTGCTGCCGTCAAGCGCCGCCAGCGAACCTATACAGCCTGCACGTTCTCCGAGCGAGCGGATAAGGAACGTTGTGCCGTCTGCTTTTATATCGGTATATCCGCAAAGAGAGCCGACAGCGAGTGCGTTATTGCCCGAACAGCTTATATCTATCGTAGCGTTGCCGGTTTCTATGCCGCAGCTTCCGTCACAAGAGCCTGCACCGATACAATCCTTGCCGGTGGAGGACATTTTGATATTGCCGCTGAGCAGCTTTATGGGCGTTTCACAGGGGGAAACACCGCCGCCGATACATATGCCGTGGTCGCCGTTTGCCTGCAGTTCAACATTGCCGTTAACATTTATTGTAATCTCGCCGAAGGTGTCGTTGTATCCGCTTCCGATACAGCAGCCGTCATTACGGTAGGAGTCAATGTAGAGATTGCCGTTGCCGGTTATAAGCAGTTTTGATGAGCCGGGAACGGATATTCCGTCATAGCTGAGAAAATCGGTCCCTTTTATTTCGAGCGTGGTGTCGGAATTTTCACCAAGACGTATGCACTGGCGCAGAGCGCCTTTTATGTTGGCGTTTTCGAGTATTATGTGTGGCTTTGAGCCTTCTGCGGTCTTGATAACAAACGACATAACATCACAGCCGTTTGCGTAAAGGTGTGCTACGGCGTTTTCGACTATAACTCCTGTGTATCTGCCTGACAGCAGTTTTTCTATATCGAGATGCTCCTCGCAACCGTCGTGGACGATGTAATCACGAGCCTTTTTTATTTCGGGGCGGCACATATTGAGCATACGCATCTGCTCAGCGACAGCGTCGGGTATATCGGGAACGATCTCCTTCTGCGGCTTTGCAGTATAGAAGCCCTGAATGAAATCTACTCCTCTGCGTATGGTGACGCTCATTTCGTCATAGGTTTCGACACCCTCCGCAAGCACCTTTATATTGTTCAGCCTTGCAAAATCAATGATGCCTGTGAGAAAGTGCTGTTTCTTTACGTTTGTGTTGATGTCGGCTATGAGGGAGCGGTCAACTTTTATGACATCGGGCTGAAGGCTAAGCACAGCGGCAGTATTGAAGTATCCGCTTCCGTAATCGTCAATGGCTATCATACAGCTCTTTGACTTGAAAAGGTAACGCAGGCTTGCTATCTTGTCGCCTGTAAGGTCTGCCTGCTCTGTAAACTCGATAACAAGCTGTGACATGATATTTCCGTATTTTTCGCAGAGCCTGTTGAAATCGTACTCCGTAATCATACTATCTGGTATTGAGTTTAAGAATATCTTCTTTTCACCGAAACGGGCACGGTTTGCGGAGATTATCTCCAGAACGTTTTCGAATGTGAGCCGTTCAATATCATAAAGCCTGCCGTGTTCTCTTGCTATCCTGAGCACCTCGAGAGGCGACGAATTTTTCGGCCGCATAAGCGCCTCGTAAGCGTAAACGGAGCCGTCAACGGTAGACACTATCGGCTGGAAGCAGTAGCTGAAATTGTTATCGTAAATAAGTCCTGTCAGGAGCTTTGAATCAGAATAGCTGTTGCATTCGGCTACATATTCTTCCACTGAGAACTCTCTTTTTATACTGCCGAGCGCTTTTGCTCTGAAAAGGGCGAAATCGGCATAGTTAATCATCATATCTATAGTAGCCGCCTGCGAGGGATACCAGCAGTATCCTGCGGTTATCGTATACGCTTCGCTCCGTGTTTCGATGGTGTTGCCGAATTCATCGGTCAGCTTGCAACGTGCAACGGAATCGTACATCTTTTTCATAATGTCGGATATTTCGGACTTTGTCATCTGTCTGAAAAATATGAAAAAATCCTTATAGCTTTTCACGCCGATTATAACGTTATCGGAAATAAAGCGTTTTATCGCATTTGCCGCAGTTGCAACGCACAGTGCGGTTTTATCGTAGTTCAGCTCGCTGTCTACACGCTCTATGCCGTTGATGTGTATCGCCGCCATACAGCACTGTGCAGTACCGCTGATCTCAGAGAGCATACTGCGTACACGTTTTATGAAGTAGTTACGGGTATACATACCTGTGAGCATATCATATTCATTAGCGTTATCCTTGTGTGAACGGGCCTCCATTATCTGTGTTACGTCCTGCACAAAGCCGAGCATATAATCCGTGTCATATACAATCTTGATTTTTATATAGCTTGTTTCGCCGCCTGCGGTATACATATATATGTTCTTGTAGTCTTCTATCTGATTCTCGTTAAGGCTGTCAAGCAATGCGTAGAAGCTGTCCTTGCTCATATTATCGCCTTCTATATGGAGCATAGAGGCGACGTTTTTATCGTAATATGCCTCATTCGAATCGTGCGGCAGCTTGAAAACACCTATAGTGGGAAAGTTGTCGAGAAATATATTCCAGTCGTGTCGGCTGTTTCCGTCTTTATCAAAAAAGCTCATATAAAGTCCTCCGGTTTACACAGATTACCAAGTTCATTATACAAGTTTTTACCACAAAAGTCAATTAGATTTAAACAAAATGCACAAAATAAACAAATTATCAGGTCGATTTTGTACATTTTTGAGAAAAGCAAAGCCGTGCGGGTGTTACAGCGGTTTTGCTTTCAGACAGTAAAAATCTTTTTTCTTACAATTTTGCAAGTTAGCGAAATAAGGAAATAATTTGCTGTATAATCATAGTAAGAAGAACTGTCGGTTTAACTGCTTATTATGGCGGTTATAGCGGCAATCTGAGGAAGGGTGGTATTTATATGGCATTTATGAAGAAGAAAACAAAGCAACGATGCAAAACCATCCTGTCGTTATTCTTTGCGCTGACGCTGATAATGTCGGCGGTCACCTTTGCGGTATCCGCCGCAGAAGCGGCGGCGCTGTCGGTACAGCTGAAAACCGACAAGGAGGAATATACGGCGGATGAGGATATAGCATTAACGCTTGAGATCAGAAACGGCAGTACGGGCAGGCTTGTCGATATTGCTTACGATATTACGGCACCGGACGGCTATGAGCTTAAAAGCGGAAGTGCAAGCGGCGGTGAAACGGAGCTTCTTGCGGGAGGAACGCTGAAGTTTGACAGCGTGTATTCTGCGGTAAAAGCGACTCCGGATAATCCTTCGACAGACGGAAGGATAAATCCGACCGTGCCGCTTATATCGGCGGTAATATGCGCTGCGGCGCTTGTTGCGCTCAACAGGAAGAAGGCAAAGAAAATGCTCGCCTCGCTGCTGTGCGTATCCTTACTTTTGACGGCACTGCCGCTTGATGTTGCCGCAGAGGAAATCGGCAAAGCTGCGGCTGATACCGCAGATGTGACGGTTACAAAGGATATTACCGCAGGCGGTGCGAAAAAGACGTTTACCGCACGGGTAACGGCAGGTAAAACCGCCGACAGCGTAACTGTTACATATGATACGCTGGGCGGAAATAAGATAGACAGCGTTACGCTTGCCGCCGGAGAAACTATAGGCAGGCTCCCCGAAGCGATAAAGAAAAACGCTGTCAATAACGGCTGGTATCTTGACAAGCAGTGCTCGACACAGTTCTATGAGGACGAGCCAGTAAACAGTGATATAACGCTTTATGCGGGATATGACGAGGATAAGATAAAGCCGGAAACGCCGGATTACAACGAGATAACCATATCGGACGCACCTGAGGACTTTTCATTCTCGCTTATCTCATCACAGAGCATAACGGATGATAATTTGCAGGACGTTATCAGTATTGAAAATCAGTTCGGAGAAATGCCGCTGCTCAAAGTTGAAAATACAGGCAGCGGAGTATACACTGTAAAGCCTGTTATCAACTGGACGGAAGGCGGCGCATATGTGCTGAGCCTTATAGATAACGGGGTGCGGTTTGACGGCATCAATTCCGACATTATGCCTGACGAGAAGATAAGAACCATTACGCTTTTCATTTACAGGGAAGAAACGAACAACGTAGTTCTGAAGGACGGCATAGTTACTATCCCGAAAAGCCGGATAAGAGAAGATGACGATAAGGAGCATATCTATTTATCACGCAGTGAATTCGAGGCGCTCTCGATACACGAGGGTACCGTAATATTCGCTGACGACGCTGAAGCACCGAGCTATCTGAACGTTGTGTCGTATGAGCTTTTCGGCGATGAATACAAGATTCTCACGGTCGGTAGTGATGTTGACGATATATACAAAGAACTTGATATTTACTTCAAGGAAAAGTATGTTGAAAACGATGTGCTTGCCGAGGCGATAGACACGGAAAAGCTGGTAGAACAGCTTTATGCAAGCGAAGGAACACAGCAGCTTACATATATGCTTGCCGCCGCTGTATATGACAGCAAGACGGTAAGGGAGCTTGGCGACGGCAATGCACCGTTTGAGCTTATGTCCAACACATATATGGACGGGGTAAACTGGAACGACAAGCAGATAAAGCTGAATGTAAAGGAGCTTCTCGAAGGGCTTACAATCAGCGCTAAGGTCGGTACGGCGAAGAACACTAATTTCAAATGCATAAACGGTTTCCCGAATGAGCAGGACTGGACGGCGCTCAACATCACATTCAGCTATGAGATGACGCTTAAAAACAAGGTAAAGCTGGAGGCTGAGGTAAGCATCAGCGAATACCTTATCATAGGCGTAGGCGGCACTCTCAGCTTAAAGCGTGACTTCAATGTGAAGTTCCTGCCCTTGTCGCAGACGGATGTAACATTCAAGATACTTGTCTGCTCGGCAGATGAGGAAGAGGACGATAAGCAGCAGGATAACGAAGAAAAGAGAGATGTTTCCGTTGAGATAGAAGCCATAATGAACGGCGAGGATAAGGAAAGCGGAAATATCATAAAAGACGTGCGTGAAATGCTCGAAAACAAGGGCGGAGCCATAAGGCTATGCGAGGTGAACCTTTTCAGCGCAACGTTTATGCCTATACTGCCGCTGTCTATAAAGACGGAGCTTAACTTTGTGGTTAATGTTTCGTTTGCGGCGGGTATCAGTATGGAAGCATCGGTGCTTCAGGCAAAGGGTCTTGGCATAAGAGGAAATATCAAGGAACCGTCATCTATAAACGTATACAGATTTATAATGGCGGGCGACGACCGTTACATATTTGATATGTACGCTTACGGCTATCTTGGCGTTGAGGCGGGCATCGAGGGTAAGGTATCGGTATCGCTTCTTGGTCTTAATGATCTCGGAAGTGTCGGTGCGGCACTTGAAATAGGCGCTTATGCCGACCTGTACGGTTATCTGCACTATCATTCGCAGGATATGCGACACAATAAATACTACGCTTCTCCGAAGGAACATTACCACGAGCTGCAAGGCGGAATATACTTCGAAATGGGCGTGTATATAAAAATCTCGATATTTGCGGAAAGCAAGCTGTTTAAGAAAAAAGCGGAGCTTGCAAAGCAGTTCAAATTCCCGCTATTCAGCGTAGGCGACAAATATATCTATGCGGATAAGCCGACGCTTGAGGGCAATACCGACATAATACTGCGGGAAACGGATACGAATGTTTACGAGATAGACGGACTTATCCCTGCGCAAGGCACATATCTTGATATAACTACAGGCGATATTGTAACACGGCAGATGAGCAGCAGTGAGTTCAAGGCTGCCTGCTACAGCAAGTATTTCAAGGTGAGCAAGAGCGACGACGGCAAGATAACGCTCACGGTATCTCCCGACGCTCCGAGCAGATATACAAGCGGCTTGCTTAGCTGTATACTGCGCCTTTACTATACGGGCGGACAGAATCTGCTGTTCACATCCGACACTGAAAATCTGTACTATGACGCAGACAAGGGCGCTTATATCAGCAGAAAGCATATCGGCGACATTGGCGTATATTATTATCGCAAGGGGGTTGACTTCCCTCTTGAAGACAAGGATAAGACCGCAACGCTGAAGTTTGCGGTATCGGCTGACGGCAGGACTGAAATTGTAGATACGGTAACTGTAAGCAAGGGCGGATATGTAAGCGGCTATTCGCTTGCGGTTTCGACCTACTGTGATAAAAACAGCTATATCTATGATAAGTCGCTGTTTGATACAGAGATACAGCCGTACTACTGGCTCAGCAATGATATGACCATCACGCTTAACACATACACCGCACAGAAGCTGTACTCGGTGGAATACTTTGACACTGAAAATGACAGATGGGTAAGCGAACTGTGGGCGGTAGATTATCTTGACGATATAAAAATGTTCGACAGATATAAACAGTCTGTGAACAGCGTTACTCATTTTGCAAGCTTCGGTATCGACAGAGCGGATGGTATGAGATACCAGATGTACATGAAGGACGCTCTGGCATACAGATACTATGACAGCAGTTACAGCGGCAGTGTACACGGTCTTGATACGACTAAGCCGCTTGCGGTGAACTATGGCAGTGAAGAAGATCTGCAGGCATTCAGGGCTGAATACGAAAAGCTGTACCCGACAGCCTACAGTATTATGCTCAAAGCAAACTATCTTGTAAGAAGATGCATAGTCGATATTTATAACGAGAGCGGTTATGCGGGCGCAAGATATGTTGAATACGGCACTTAGTTCAGAGTGCCGGATACATTTATCGACAACATCAACAGCAGTAAGGAAAACGAGCTTATCGGCTGGGATATTGACGGTGACGGCAAGGCGGATATTGCTCCCGATGAAAAGATCACCGTTATGGGCGATATGAGGCTGAAGCCTGTAATGAAGCGAAAGCTGTACACGGTAACGGTAAGACTTGCGGATTATACCGAAAGAAAGTTTGACGTTATTTACGGCAAGCCTTTGCCGCAGGAGCTTGACCGGCTTATAAACAGCATTCCCGACAGTCCGAAGCCGGACAGCGAGGATTCGTTCTACGAGCCGTCATATGTGCTTATAAAGAGCGATGTTACGGTAGGCGGTTATACGGCAGGAAAAACTGTAAGGTACAACGGCGATATAAGCATAATGCCGGAAAGCAATGTGTACTTTGAGATAGTTCCTGCGAAGCTGTATCACTACATAACGCTTATCGCAAACGATGGCGGCGGCTTCAGATATACCGATGAAAACGGTGCTGAAATAGAAACTGACAGGATAAGGACGGTTGTACAGGACGGTTACCGTTTTGCAACGGCGCTTTACGGATATTCCGCATTCGCACCTGAGGACACATATACTACCGAATATCTGCTGTCGTATTTTGTGGACGCAGACGGAAACAGAATCGGCAGTAACGATAATGTGAAGAAGCCCGGTACCTACTATATGAAGTGGAATACCAACGACAGACGCTGTTATATAAACTATGACGTTTATATTTACAACGAGAACGGAGCGGAGGTTTCACACGAGGTAAAGTCCGAGTTTGACGGCTACAGACCCGAATATGACGAGCTTTGTAAAAAGTATGACGCCGAAGTTGAGGCACTTGCGCAGTATGATGACGAGTATTACACATATACTCTTAAGGAAGAGCCGATAAACGAAGAAAACACAACGATTGACGGCAAGACTTACAAGACTATAATTGTAAGGTGGAACAGAACGCCGAAGGAGTTTGATGTAACGTTTGACTATGACAACGGCACGGAAAACGAAACGGTAAAGGTAAAGTATGGCTATCTGTATCGTGCAACGGCAGGTGCTTTAAAGGATGATAAGTACAACGATTATGAGCTTGTCGGATTTGACCTTGACGGTAACGGCACAGCAGATGTGATGCCGGGTGAATCATTCAGAGTAACGGGCGATATGACGCTGAAGGCGGTATGGAAAGCTACCAACAAAATCTACAGCGTGGTGTTCTATGCTATGAGCGGTGAGTTTGATGACGGTACGGCAAGCTATGCGATAACGGGTAAATACGGCGACGCAATCTCACTGTCGGATATTCCTGTGCCGACAGGTACACAGGGCTATGAGTTTGCAGGCTGGGATAAAGCTGTACCGACGACATTCGGTAATGACGACGGTATTATAAAGACCGAGATCAAAGCAACATACAAGCTGAAAAAGATGACGATAACCTACCGTCTTGTAAATCTTGATACCAACAAGGTTTACGAAAGCTATAAAACAGCCAAGTTTGACTACGGAACGGTGTTCACGGCCGATATGCTTGAGGCATCTCCTGATACAGACGGCTGTCTGTTCGGCGGCTGGCTTGGCGAAAACGGCTATTCAGTCATCGGAAAAGAAATCAAGTCCGATATGACGCTGACGGGTACTATCACTCCTGTTTATGTCATCTATTCGCTTGACGGTGTTGAAAGCTCAAGGGAAAAGGCTAAAATCGGCGCTGAGGTCACAGTAAAGGAAAAAGCCGAAGGTTATCTTGAGTGGACAACGGACGATGTGACGGTTGACGGCGGAAAGTTCACGATGCCGTCGAAGAATGTATCGTTCACAGCCGAAAAGGATATGAGCGGCTATCTGACAGTTTCAAACGGCAGTGCAAGCACGATAATAGATACCGAAAACAAGGCATTCATCAGCGGTAAGGCAAGCGGCTTTGAGTATGATACCGCTACAGGCATACTGACAGTGACCAAAAGCGGTCTTAAGCTGTCGGGTGTCGGAAAGAATATAATGCTGTATATTAAGCAAAGCGTTTCGGATATTACGTTTGAAAATCTTACGCTTACGGCAGGAGATATGAACGGCGTGAAGCCCGACGATTTCAGCAACAGCGGAAGTATAGGCGACGGACAGGGTTCAGCTGACACATATCTGATGTTTGTAAGCTCAAACAGCCTTAAGGTAAACATAAACGGAAATGTTACGCTTTCTAAACGTAACACGGCGACTACAGAAAACCTGCTTGCGATAGATCAGGCGCACCTTGACTATGACGATGTAACTCCTATGAGTATGGAGTTTATCGGCGGCGACAGCCCGAATCTCACAGTAACGGGAAATACATACGCTATACAGAGTATGGGCAGTGTTGATTTCAGCAATATGACATTTACCGCAGCAGCCGAATATTACGGCGTACACGCAGAAATGATCCGCTTCGACAGATGCAGTATAATAACAACAGGTCTTGCGGGAACGAACATAGAATCGTCAACCGGCATATACAGCAACGACCTTTCGATCGTTGACTGCAGCTTAGACATAAGAACCGGAATATTCGGTGAAACGATTGATATTTCGGGTGCTACAGACGGAATAGTTACCTCCGGATATGGTGGGGCGGTTATGGTAAAGTGTAAGACAAAGGGCTGGTCGGAAACGGCAAGCGGACTGCTGACGGTGGCACTTGACAAGGGTCGCTCCGTACTGTTTACGGTATCGGCAGGAAATTCGGCAATTCAGGCGTTTGACTTTGAGGGAGGGGAAAACAAGGTAGTTTCCTATCCGCAAACTACGGTGCCTGATAAGGAATTTGAGCTGACGAAGGATTTCTACTGGCTTCTTAAGGAGAAGAACGGTACGGCGCTTATAAATGAGATAAGATTCTCGGGTAAATAAACGAACAAGCGACCCCGACAGAGTTTTCTGTCGGGGTCGATGTTTTATTGACAGGTATTGAATATAGTAGTATAATTTAACTGATACCGTTAACAGCGGAAACTATTTTGAATCAAGGATGGTGTTACATGGGCGCTGTACTGACACTGGGCTGCGATATGATACCGAAAATCAATTTCGCAATGCAACAGAATTACATACCTTTCATAAGAAACCTTACCGTCGGCAACGAGGGCGATGAGGATATAAGCGATGTAAGGCTTACTATCGCTTTTGACCCGGCTTTTGCAAAGACCTTCACATACGATATAAGCTGTGTGCCGTCGGGAAAGTCGGTTGAAATTTCACCGCTGAGGATAATTCTCAGCACGGAAATGCTGTTTTCACTGACGGAGGCAGTGTCGGGTACTGTAAGCTTTTCGCTTTCAAAAGACGAAAAAGAGCTTTACCAAAAGGATATTCCCGTTCAGCTTCTTGCGTTCAACGAATGGAGCGGTCTTGCGTTTGACCCGGAGCTTATTGCGGCATTTGTGACGCCGAATCACCCGGAGATAGCGAAAGTCATATCGGAGGCATCGGTCTACCTTAAAAAATGGGCGGATACGACTGCCTTCAGCGCATATCAGCGGCAGAATCCGAACTTCGTAAAACAGCAGATGGCGGCTTTATATGCGGCGCTGTGCGCAAGAAGGATAGCGTACAATATGCCGCCTGCCAGCTTTGAATATATAGGGCAGAAGATACGTCTTGCGAATACCGTGCTGGAGCAGAAGCAGGGCACTTGTCTTGATCTTGCGGTGCTGTATGCGTCCTGCCTTGAGGCTGTAGGTCTTAACCCTATCATTATATTCATAGAGGGTCACGCTTTCTGCGGCTGTCATCTTGAGGAGGAAACCTTTGCGGACTGTGCTACCGATGATGTGTCGGCTATAGAAAAGCGTATTGCGGCAGGGGCGGAGGAGCTTCTGCTCGTGGAATGCACGGATATGACAAAGGAGAATGTTGACTTTGACAAGTCGCTGAAGCACGGCAGGGATCATATGAATACACCGGGCAGTTTTATATGTGCGGTCGATATTGCCCGTACAAGAGGAAGCGGTATCCGTCCGATACCGCTGAGACTTGAACAGGCTCTGACGGCTGAAAACACAGAAAGCGACGGCACAAGGCGTATAAGAATGAGCGCACCGAGCGAGCTTGATATGTCGCTGTACGGAAAAGTGGCGCAGGGCAGTAACGAGCCTATGACAAAGCAGAAAATATGGGAAAGAAAGCTGCTTGATTTTTCTCTGAGAAATTCTCTGCTGAATTTCAGAATAAATAAAAGCACGGTCGAAATTATGGTGTCGGATCTGTCGCTTCTTGAAGATAAGCTGTCTGACGGAACGGATTTCCGCATCCTTGAGGCACCGTCAGAGTGGACGGTTTCTATGCGTGACGCTAAAACGTTTGAGATAGAAACCGATAAGGACCTTGTAAGGAATATAGCCGAGCAGGAACTGAAAAACAAGAGAATAAGGACGTTCATGGACGCAGCAGAGCTTGAGGAGAGTCTTAAGAAGCTGTACCGTGCGGCCAAGGTGAGTATGGAGGAGAACGGCTCGAACACGCTGTTCCTGTCGCTCGGAATGCTCAGGTGGTTTGAAAGTGAAATGTCGGAAAAGGCGAGATATGCGCCTCTTGTGCTTATACCGATAGATATAGTCAGAAATGTCCGTGACAAAGGTTATATAATCAGAAGCCGTCAGGAAGACGCTCAGATAAACGTAACGATGATAGAGTATTTACGGCAGGATCACGGCATTGAGATAAATGGTCTTGATCCTCTGCCCGAAGACGAGCATGGCATTGACCTGCCGCTTGTTTTCAATACCGTAAGACAGGCGATAATGGGCAAAAAAACGTGGAATATTATCGAACACAGTTTTATCGGGCTGTTCAGCTTCGGTCAGTTTGTAATGTGGAACGATATAAGAAATCGCAGTGACGAACTTAAAAGCAACAAGGTGGTATCCTGCCTTATGGAAGGTGCGACAAGTGAAGCGCTGACGGGGGACTTTATTGCGGATACTGATATTGACAGCAAAATATCGCTTACGGATATTGCTGTCCCCGTTGACGCAGATTCTTCACAGCTGAGTGCGGTGGTTGCGGCATCGGCAGGAAGGAGCTTTGTGCTTCACGGTCCTCCCGGAACGGGTAAATCGCAGACCATCACCAATATGATAGCGAATGCGCTTTATCACGGAAAAAGCGTTCTGTTTGTGGCGGAGAAAATGGCGGCGCTGAGCGTTGTACAGAAGCGTCTTGCTAATATCGGGCTTGACCCGTTTTGCCTTGAGCTTCACTCAAACAAGACAAGTAAATCCGTTGTTTTAGCGGAACTTAATAAGTCGCTTGAAACGGCAAGGGTAAAATCTCCCGAACAACACGCCGCAGTTGCACAGAAGCTTGCACAGGAAAAGGCAAAGCTGAACTTTGTGATAGAGGCTCTGCACGAAAAGCGCAATTTCGGTGAATCGCTGTATACGGCTATCGAACGCTATGAGCAGTGTATGGCTGAAAAGGGAAAAATATCTATCGGCAGAGATGCTTTGCAAAATGCCGACGAAGGTACTATCGCACGATTTGAGGAAATTATATCGGAATATGTTGTCGCAATATCCGAGATAGGCGTTTATGCACAGCATCCGCTTATAAGATACGGCGGATGTGAATATTCCACAGAAATGCGTGACAGCTTCAAAAACGGCCTTGACAGACTTGCAGAGGAATACGGCAGGGCAGACGAGGCACTGAACCTTATAGCATCTGCTGTCGGCCTTGACGGAAATATCAGCCGTGAAAAGCTGAACGCCGTATCGGGTCTAATAGACGCTTGCGGCGAGGACGCACCTGTAATAAACGAGATATTGGGTACGGTGGATTTTGACGCTGTCGTTTCAAAGCTGAAAACGCTGTGTGAAACGGGAAAAGCATACAATGCGCTTTGTGCCGAAATCGAGAACGGCTTTGACAAGGCTGTGCTTTCATATCCTGCACAAAGTGCAAGGGTGAAATGGAAACAGGCGGAGGCTAAGTGGTTTTTACCGAAGCTGATAGGTCAGAACAGGCTGTATAAGGAGCTTAAAGTCTACAGTAAAAATCCTGCCGCATTTAAAAAGAGCGATGTATGCCCTTTATATGACAGGCTGATTGAACTGTCGGAAAAATCGGAGCAGATGGGGCAGATAATCCCGACGCTGAATATAACGGGCGGAATATTGTCCGGTATGGCGACCGACTGGGATATGCTTTCAAGGGCGGTGCATAAGACAGAGGCAGTTTATGGGGCGGCGGCTTCAGACAGATTCAGCGACAGCGAAAAACAGCATATTATGAATGTGTTCGTAAAATGTTCACCGCAGGAAATTGCCGGATTTGCGAAAAATCTTGAGGCGGTAAGAAGCTATACGGAAAAATCCGACAGACTGGCTGAACTTTATTCGGTGAACACGGAATTTGAAGAAAGCGCCGATTGGCTTACAAGCGTCAACTCGGTATTTAAGGCGATTTCGGACAATATTTCGCTTGTAAAGAGCAAGGCGGCGTTCAACTTGGCGGATAAGCGGCTTTGTGACGCAGGGCTTGCGGCTGTGAGCCGTGCCTATAAAAACGGCACTGTATCGGCAGATAATATAAGAGCGGCTTATCACTGCGAGCTTTATTATCAGCTGGCGCTTATGACTATCGCCGCAGACAAGCGGCTTGCCTCCTTCAACGGAAAGCAGTATGACGCTCTGATTGACGAATACAGAAGAACGATAAAGGAATATCAGAGGCTCACTATGCAGGAGCTTGCGGCAAGGCTGTCGGCAAATATACCCGTATCAGACGGTACGAGCGCCGCATCCTCCGAAATGGGAATACTGAAGAAGGCTATAAAAAATAACGGCAGAATGATGCCGCTCAGAAAGCTGTTCGATCAGATACCGACACTGCTCAGAAGGCTCTGCCCGTGTATGCTTATGAGCCCTATCTCAGTGGCACAGTATATCGACCCGTCATTCCCGAAATTCGACCTTGTGATATTTGATGAAGCGTCACAGCTTCCGACAAGCGAGGCTGTCGGCACTATAGCAAGGGGCGAGAATGTCGTTATAGTAGGCGACCCGAAGCAGCTTCCGCCTACGTCATTCTTTACAAGCAACCGTATTGATGAGGACAACAGCGAGCTTGAGGATCTGGAGAGCCTGCTTGACGACTGCCTTGCAATCTCTATGCCGCAGATGTATCTCAAGTGGCACTATCGCTCACGGCACGAGAGCCTTATCGCATACAGCAATATGAAGTATTATGACAACAAGCTGTATACGTTCCCGTCACCGAACGACCTTGTATCGCAGGTAAGGCTTATACGTCCGGAAGGCTTCTATGACAAGGGCAAGACAAAGCAGAACAAGGCTGAAGCGGAGGCTATAGTCAATGAAATCATCCGCAGGCTGAGCGATGAAAAGCTGAGGAATGACAGCATAGGCGTAGTAACGTTCAGCTCTGTTCAGCAGAATCTTATCGACGATATGCTGGTTGACGCATTTGCGAAGAACCCGGATATAGCTGATTTTGACGCAAAGTGTGACGAGCCTGTGTTTATCAAAAACCTTGAAAATGTACAGGGTGACGAGCGTGACGTTATACTGTTCTCGGTTGGCTACGGTCCTGATGAAAACGGAAAGGTTTCGATGAACTTCGGTCCGCTTAACCGTGACGGCGGATGGAGAAGGCTTAATGTTGCAATCTCAAGGGCAAGAAAGGAAATGATAGTTTATTCCGTTCTGCGTCCTGAGCAGATAGACCTTACGAGAACACGCTCGGAGGGTGTTGCGGGGCTTAAGGGCTTCCTTGAGTTTGCAACGAGAGGTACGAATGTAATCGCAGGACGCACGGATATGTTCACAAAAGCGGATGACAGCCTTGTAAGCGAGATAGCGAAGGGCATCGAAACGCTCGGATATAAGACGAGGTGCAACATAGGCTGTTCACAGTTCAGAATGGATATAGGTATAATTGATCCCGAAAATCCCGAAACATATATTCTCGGTATTATGCTTGACGGTGAAAACTGTCACAGAAGCGCAACCGCAAGGGACAGATTTGCGGTTCAGCCGGGTGTGCTTGAGGGGCTTGGCTGGAGTGTAATGCGTGTATGGACGCTCGACTGGCTTGACGACAGCAACGGAGTTTTACAGCACATAAAGCAGGCTGTTGAAAATGCACAGCATCCGCAGGAAAAGCCTGTCGGGGAAGTAAAGACAAAGCAGGTACCGGTATTTGAAACGGTCGAGAAAACACCTGCACCGAATAAGGCAACGCTGTATGAAACGGCAGATATAGCGCCTGTCGGAACGCCCGAACAGTTTTATCTTCCAGAAACGGTTCCTGTTATACAGTCGCTTGCAGTGCTTATTTTGTCGGCAGAAGCGCCGATAAGCCGTAACGCTCTTGTGCATAAACTGATAGGTGCGTGGGGCATAACAAGAAGCGGCGACCGCACGGACAAGGTGCTTGCCGATGTGTTCAGAATGATCGACAAGCGTATAACGATCGATGAGAACAATGCGTTCTTCTGGCTCGGCAAGCAAAACCCCGATACTTATGACATTTATCGTCCTGCCGATATTCAGGGCAACAAAAGGGAGCTTACGGAAATCCCGTCGGAAGAAATAATCTCCGCTATGACGGAGGTGCTTTCAGAGCAGATTGGGCTTTCAAGGGCCGACCTTATTCGTGAAACTGCAAAGAAATTCGGCTACACAAGGCTTGGTACGGTGATGACCTCTACAGTCGAGTTCGCAGTCGATAAGGCGGTAACGGATGGTAAAATCAAGAATAACGGTGATAAATACACGCTCTGATCTATGGTGTGTCTGCCGGCGATTTGCATAACGATGTATGATAATAAAAAGCACCCCGCTGTGTCGGGGTGCTTTAGTTTGTCGAAAAAGTCTTTCATTGGGATATACTTCTGTTATATCATTCAGCCCTGACTATGATAATAGGCTACCGATAGTTCTGTTTGTCGGACAGCACTTCTCGGGTTCGCTATTCGAGTGGGTACACCTGTCAATATTAACGAGGGAAAGAACCAAAGAGACTAGGTGCAAGTCTGA
>ERZ827492.1831-NODE-1831-length-16124-cov-5.657913_pt1 | contig 16124 bp, 11 predicted proteins | sample MGYA00519704_ERZ827492 | MGnify/ENA primary metagenome ERZ827492 (study PRJEB31778, sample SAMEA3449325) | human gut metagenome | biome: human gut; feature: human-associated habitat; material: faeces | place: United Kingdom | collected 2010/2012 ...
ATACTCCACTGCTTGTGCGGGCCCCCGTCAATTCCTTTGAGTTTCAACCTTGCGGTCGTACTCCCCAGGTGGATTACTTATTGTGTTAACTGCGGCACGGAAGGGGTCAATCCTCCCACACCTAGTAATCATCGTTTACGGCATGGACTACCAGGGTATCTAATCCTGTTTGCTACCCATGCTTTCGAGCCTCAGCGTCAGTTAGTGCCCAGTAGGCCGCCTTCGCCACTGGTGTTCCTCCCGATATCTACGCATTCCACCGCTACACCGGGAATTCCGCCTACCTCTACACCACTCAAGACTGACAGTTTTGAAAGCAATTTATGGGTTGAGCCCATAGATTTCACTCCCAACTTGCCAATCCGCCTGCGCTCCCTTTACACCCAGTAATTCCGGACAACGCTTGCACCCTACGTTTTACCGCGGCTGCTGGCACGTAGTTAGCCGGTGCTTCCTCCCAGGGTACCGTCATTATCGTCCCCTGGGACAGGAGTTTACAATCCGAAGACCTTCTTCCTCCACGCGGCGTCGCTGCATCAGGGTTTCCCCCATTGTGCAATATTCCCCACTGCTGCCTCCCGTAGGAGTCTGGGCCGTGTCTCAGTCCCAATGTGGCCGTTCAACCTCTCAGTCCGGCTACCGATCGTCGCCATGGTGGGCCGTTACCTCACCATCTAGCTAATCGGACGCGAGCCCATCTTTCAGCGGATAAATCCTTTGACCCCTGTGCCATGCGACACTGTGGTCTTATGCGGTATTAGCATTCGTTTCCAAATGTTGTCCCCCACTGAAAGGCAGGTTGCTCACGTGTTACTCACCCGTTCGCCACTAAGCTGAACTCTCTTCCATCCGAAAACTTCAGAGAAAACAGCTCCGTTCGACTTGCATGTGTTAGGCGCGCCGCCAGCGTTCGTCCTGAGCCAGGATCAAACTCTTCATTAAATGGTATTTAAACCAGCTAATGCTGAATTCAAATCTCTGTAATCTCATTACGCAATCGCTTGCGTCCTGCATTACTGCTTTTTAAAAGGAATTTTTATAGTGTTTTCCACACTCTAAAAGGGTTCCGTTAAGCTTCTTGATATTGTTTAATTTTCAAGGTCCTGTGCGTCCCTCTCGCGAGGCAGCTTATTTATTATATCAGGTCCAGCCCTTTTTGTCAAGAACTTTTTTCTGATTTTTTTCGAGCCGCTTCGCTCTCTTTTTTCGAGACAGCCTATTTATTATATCAGCTTCCGTCCTTCTTGTCAAGAACTTTTTTCTGACCTTTCTTTCGGCTTCTTCTCTTCTCTCAGGTCCGCTCCGTCCCCCTCGGGACAGCTTAGTTATATTATCATAGCAGCGGCTTCTTGTCAACACTTTTGGGAAAGTTTTTTTACGTCTTTTTTACTCATGATAGATATAGTGTCCTTCGTCCTTTTCGCTACTATATCTGTCTTCTATTTTGCATGCATTTTCCGCTTGCGCACCGGCTTTCTTTATATTACTATATATAGGGAAAGAAAAAGAGCTTTTCCGGGAGGGCGTCTTTGTATGATCCTGACAGTCAATGTGAGCAATTCCAATATTCTGCTGGGTGCTTACCAGGATGACAAGCAGTGTTTTTGTTCCAGTATGCATACCAATCTGTTAAAAAGCGCAGACGAATATGCTGTGCAGTTTGGGTCCGTCTTGTCTCTCTATGGTGCGCAGCCGGAGGATATCTCCGGCGTCATTCTTTCCTGCGTTGTGCCCTCTATGCTGGCCTGTGTCCGCAAGGCGCTGAACCACCTTTACACGGGACGCATCTATGTCGCAGGGCCGGGCCTCAAAACCGGGCTTTCCATCCGGACAGATGATCCCTCCCAGCTTGGCAGCGAACTGGTGTGCAGCGCCATTGCAGTTCTGGCCGACTATCCGCCTCCTTGCGTTATTATCTCTATGGACACCGCCGTTTCCATCACGGCTCTGGACAACCGGGGCGCACTGCGGGGCGGGGCCATTCTGCCGGGTGTAAAGATTGGCGTTGAAGCATTGTGCGCACGTACCGCACAACTACCGCAGATTGATTTGTCCGCTCCCGCTTGCGGGGTTCTGGGCACGAATAGTTCCGCCAGTATGCAGGCTGGCGCGATTTTTGGCACAGCTTCCATGCTGGACGGCATGATTGACCGCTTTGCCCAAGCTTTGGGCGGTACGCCCACCTGCGTTGCCAGCGGAGAGCTTGCTCCCGTAATCCTGCCGCATTGCCTCCATAAGATCTATTATCGTGAGAACCTTGTTCTGGACGGTCTGTATAGGCTCTACCAGAAAAACACAAAATAGAATACATCTTACATGATTTTGGTGTTCCGCTTCTTTATATTACATTATATAGGGGCGTGTACATAAATTAGCTTACGCTGTATCCGCTTTAGGCGGAACAGCAGTAAAGGAGTACAATATGAAAAGCACAAAAACCACGTATCTTGTCCGCATCGCGCTTCTGATGGCTATTACCATCGTTCTGGCCGCCACACCGTTGGGCTATATTCCCGCCGGAGTGTTGTCCTTCACCATCATGGTACTTCCTGTCGCAATCGGTGGCGTTTTGATGGGGACGCCGGCCGGCCTGATTCTCGGTCTTACCTTTGGTGTAACGAGTTTTATCAAAGCCCCTACGGAGGCTCTGGGGCAGTTGATCTTGAGTTATAGCGGTCTGTTTACTGCGTTTGTCTGTATTGTGCCGCGCGTCTGCGTCGGACTTTTTGCCGGGCTGATGCACAATGTGATGAAAGGCCGCCAAAAGCAGCCCGCCTGGCTGTATCTGCTGGCTGGCGGCGGCTCCTCATTTGTAAACACAGCGCTGTTTGTGGGAATGATCTACCTGTTCTGCCATGGTATCGTAGAAAACGCGTTCGGGCTTGCAATCTGGTCTTCCACACTGCTGGGCGGCGTCGTGGAAATGGCCGCAAACGCCGTACTGACTATGGCTATCGCCAAAGCGCTGGAACGCTTTGTGCGGCCCGCAGCATAAGAATTCCCCCGACGACGCACAAAAAACGTTTCAAACGCTTGCAAAATTGAATTCTTATGATATGATAAATAGTGCCCTCCTTGTAAGGGAGGGCACTATATGAATGTGCGTCTGTAGCTCAGCTTGGATAGAGCGTTCGGCTCCGACAACTCCGACACCCCGCTGGGCGCAGCCGAAAAACCGCATAACAAAGCCATTTTTCAGCATCGCGTTCTCCGGTTTTATGGTAGTCTGACTACTATTTGACCACTTACAACCGAATAGTTGAAATCCGTCTTCGGACGGTTTTCATAGATGTGCGTCCGTAGCTCAGTTGGATAGAGCGTTCGGCTCCGACAACTGTGATACGTTTTCACTTCAATGCCAAAAGGCATGCAAACATGCGGTTTTATCGTGTGCTCAATTCCGTGAAAGCAGTAGCCTGACTACTGTTTGACGACTAAAATTAAATAGCTGAATCCCGTCCTGCATGGTCGGTTTTCATACATGTGCGTCTGTAGCTCAGCTTGGATAGAGCGTTCGGCTCCGACCCGGAAGGCCGCTGGTTCGAGTCCAGTCAGGCGCACCAAAACAGCCCTCGGAATTCCGAGGGCTGTTTTTCCTTTTCCTCTATAGTCCCATCGCCTCGGCCAGCTTCTGCTGTGCGAGCTTTTTGTTCTTGTCGAAAGCATGGCTGTAAATGTCCAATGTGGTGCTGGGCTGTGCGTGCCCCAGCAGGCCCGCCACAGTGCGTACATCTACGCCCTGAGCAATGAGCATGCTGGCGTTGGTGTGCCGCAGGCTGTGCACGTTCAAATTGTCCGGCAAATTGCCCTCCCGCAGAATCTTTTTGAACCGGAATGTGAATGTACCCGGCACCCTCGAATCCCCGCCGGGCTGCCGAAACAGATAGTCCTCTTCCTCCAGCCCCCCTTCACCACGCTGCTCTTTCTCCCACCCACTTTCCTTACAGGATCCGAACGGCATACATCTTTGAGCTCTGTATTTGGCTTCGGCCTGCCGCATGCGGAAAAATACCGTTCACTCGGTATTTCGGAAGAGATTTTTCCCGATACTATGGGCTGCTTTTCCGCTTTTGCTGGAGGCTAAAGCCCGTTCCGGCCAGTTCATATTTGACCGTGCCTTTTGGGGCTGGCGGCATCTTTCCTGCCGGTTGTTCCGGGTCGGTACATTGGAGTTTGAATACCGTCCCGGTCGATTCAAGCGAACCGCTTCCGCCCGGCATTGCAGCACACTGCCCTGCTCTGTCCGTATACATTCTCCCGGTTGCCCAACTTTCAGATCATGCGCTGCGCGATTCCTACGAACAGGCAGAGCGCTTCTTTGCTCTGCACGCTTCGTCTTTGTATGAGAACGGTAAGCCCTTGGCCGTGTTGTGCAGCACCGGGCTTCTCTGGCCCGCGCTGGACGCATTCCTGCCGGAGGACTCCGGAATTCTCTGATTTGGAAACGACTATGAGATATACGAGGCAGGCCCCGAAAACCAATCCTTCTATTTGTGACCATTCAATGGAAACAGCTCCCGCTGCGCTGCCAAAACAAACCCGCCTGCAGCGCACTGTTGCCGCCCATTTGGAACATGGCGGCTCATAGGCTCCGGGTACGGAAGCAAAAAACAACCGTAAAGGCTTTCCAAAAGCTGTTTTGCTGCATCTTTATCACCTCGCCCGGCTTCCGCCGGGTGAAATTTTTGCTGCGGGCATCTGAAAAACAGCGGCGCTCTCCATTTTGTAAAAAGCATTGTGGATTTTTCTTGTGATTCCAAAGCCATTTTTCAGATGTACTTTTGTTTTCTCTGCCGGATAATGATATAATTAGTTTATCAAGAACGCCCGGGAAACCAACCCCCGGACAACTGTATATGGGGGAGAAGCGCATGCGCAGCAAATGGATCATCCGCATCTGGCTCGGCCGCCTGACACGTTATCTGGTCGTACCTCTCGTGTTCTGCGTCATTCTTTTTCCCTTATACGGCCTGATGCACCAGCAGACTGAAAAAGCGCAGCTCACCGACGCCGCCGAACAGCTCGCCACTGCCGTGAGCACCTTTGAAGGATATCTCAGCGACCTGCGGTTTACCACGAACAAGCTGTTCAACGACGATTCCTACAAACTGCTGGCCGTGAGCGATGACGATTCGCTGATGGGCGACTACATGACGTCTTTCAACGCTTCCACACTGCTTCAGGATCTTACTTACAGCATGTCTTACACCGCTTACAGCTACGTCACCTTTGCGCGCAACCATTTTGTGATCGACCCTTATCGCGTTTTTTCCGGATATGAGAGCTTTTATCCGGGCGCGCTGGAGTACCGCGATGTCCCCCAGGACACCTGGGCCGCATGGCAGGACGCGCGTGAGACGCTTTACCTGCCCGCACAGAGCGTTGTGCTGAACCGCACGAATTATCCGGATTCCTATCTGACGATCACGCAGCCGTTCATCAACTCCGGCGGACAATTCCGCGGTGCCTGCAATATACTGATTCGGGAACGCACTCTGTCCAACCTGTTTCTGCCCACGGAAAAATGGCGCAATGACGGCTTGTTTTATCTCGTGCGGGACGACGGCACGTTGCTGAGCCAGTACCGCTGCAACGGGGCCGCCCTCTCCTTCTCCGGAAATGAAACGGGAATCGAATGGTATGATGGGCAGAAGTATCTGTTTGTTTCCCGTAGCATCCCCAGCCTTGGCGCCAGCGCCGTGATTGGCCTGCCCTATTCCGTTTACGCCGAAAACCTGCGCGCCGTCAACCGCGCCATATGGTTTTACATCGGTGCGGGGCTGCTGGGCTGCTTTTTGCTCAGTTCCGCAATGACGCTGTGGGAGCTGCGCCAGCTCAAGCCCATATTGGACACGCTGGATGATGCCGAAACGGCGAACACCCGTCTGTTCAACGATCTGCTCGTCCAGAAGCTGCGCAACCACAGCCAGCTTTCGGCTGAACTGGAACGCGCCCGCGGCGAGCTGGACCATAGCCGCGTAGAAGCATTTTTAAAGACCGGCGCAGCGGGCACGGCCGAAGAACAGAAAAAAATGTGCGAACAGATGCATCTGACGGACTACAACTATCTTCTTTTGATCCCCGCGCAGGAGCGGCAGGCAGAGACGCACGTGGGCGAGGAGCTGCGCTTGATGATGATTGCGGAGCAGGTGCGCCAGAGCTACGGGCGCACGCAGTTCGTTTACAACACCACCGAGGGCAGCGTACTCGTTGTTCTGACGCTGGACAAAGGTACCGAAGCCGAGCAAGTACAGATGTGCCGGCAGACCGAGGCTCTGCACGGCCTTTTGGAAATGACGGAACCGCTGATTCTCAGCGGACGTTTTACGCGGCTGGAACAGCTTTCCTCTGTATATTGGCAGGCGCGCAACATGGCCGCTTATTCCGACCGCACACAAAAGGTATGCTATCTGAGCGGCGAAAGCCTTGTCCGTGTAACGACAACCGATATCACCAGTCTGGAACGGCTGAATGAATACCTTTTATCCGGCCGCGCACAGGAAGCGCAGTCTCTCATCGGCGAACTGTTCCATGTGGACGATCTTTCGCCGCAGAACTTTCAGCAGGCATTCTTCAGCGTGCGCGGTGTGCTGATCGCCGCGGCGCAAAAGGTGGAGTGCGAAGACATCGCCTATCTTTGCTCTTATGATAACCGGCAGTCCGCCAGGCGGCAGGTGCAGAACCTGCGCGACTGCTGCTTTGAGATATGCAGCCATGTCGATTCCCTCAAGCGCAGCCACAACGAAGCTCTTCAGCGGCGCGTTCTCGCCTGGCTGAACGAACAGTACACCCGGCCGGACCTCAACATCGCCATGGCTGCCGAACAGTTCCATATCTCAAAAAAATACGTCACACAGTTTTTGAAGGACCAGACAGGCAAGAGCTTTACCGAGTATGTGGAGGAATTGCGGCTCTCCCGTGCAATGGAGCTTCTGCGCGGCTCTGAGCTGGGTATAACCGAAATTTCCGTACAATGCGGTTTTTCCACGCAAAACACGTTTTATAAGGCTTTCCGCCGCAGGTTCGGCATTTCGCCCTCGGCGGTGCGCCGCGGGGACAACGCAGGCTGACCGGTTCCTCTCTTTCTGCCAAAAACGGCAGGGCGTGCATGCCCTGCCGTTTTTTGTGCGCCTCTTTGGCCGGCGCTTTATGTCTGCCACTGATAAAACGCATAGGTGCGCGGGGCTGCAAAACGCAGGCACAGGTCGCCTGCGGGCGTGTATCCCTGCCCAACCGGGCCGTTTGCACACAGCAGGCGCAGCCGGGCCTTCTGCGGCATCCGCGTAAAGGTGAAGGCGCTTTCCGGCACATTTTCACGGAACAGCAGGAGATATCCCTTCTGCCCACAGGGACTTGTAAATGCAAAGCCTGTGAACGAGCGGCCATCCGGTTCCTGCCCGACCGGGCGCACATCGCACGCCCACATCGCCTCCCGGTGCAGACGGTACACACCGATGATCTGCTGCAGGCGCGCCGCGTCCTGCCGCCCCAGCCCGGAGAGCTCCATCCAGAGCAGCGGCTGCGCGGCCATAACGGACGCAAACAGATAGTCTGCCGTATACCGTCCGGGCGCAAGGGGGTCGGCCCGATACCGCTCTGTGTTGCGCGCCGGGTTCAGCAGCTCGAACAGCATCCGCTGGGCCGGGACATACCGGGCAAGCATCCACAGATTGCGCAGCGTACGATGGGGATAATAATTGCCGAAATCCGTGTAGCGATTTTCCACAAACAGCGTGCCGTATTCCCGCGCAGCCAGATATCCCATACGCTGCTCGGCGGTGATGTCCTGCTGAAGCATCACGCGCCTCCCACTTTGTGCTGTAACCATTTCCAGCAGGGAAAGGTATTTCGCGCGCGCCGCCGGCGTGCGCAGCTTGACGCCGTCCAGCTTGAATACCGCCACTCCATAGGTCCTCCACAGCCGCAGCAACGTTTCCGCGTCCCGCCGCCAGTTTGCTAATTCTCCGGAGGAATCCGGAGAGAACCACAAGCCCAGCGCTACGCCACGCGCGGCGGCATGCTCCGCCACTGGGTACAGCCCGCGGGGAAACCGTTCCGGATGCGGCGTCCAGAAGTCCGCATCCGCCGCGTAATAGCCCTCCCACACGCCCCCCAACGGACGCGCGGAATTCACCGTCGTGCCCTTCTGCCAGCCGTCGTCGATCTGCACCGTGTCCAGGCCAAGCGCTGCGGCGCGGTCGATCTCCTGCAGCACGAACGTCTCGCACACCCGCGCGTCCCTGTTCCGGTCTCCCCAGGTGTTGGAAAGCAGCAGCACATGCCGCTGCCACGGTGCCTGCCAGCCCAGCCGGTAAAACGCACGGTACTGCTCCCACAACCGTTCTGCAGGCGCGGTGCCCAATACACACGTACATCCCACCGTTCCGGCGGGCGGCGCGCCTGCACAACCGTTTTGCAGTACACACAAGCAGTTCTCCGCCAGAAGAAACTGCGGGCCGGGCGCCGGCGTTATGGGCGCATGGCGGGCCGCAAGCAGTGTTTCTCCCGTCCGTGTGTCTTCCACGGTAAAGAAACTTCCGGACGCCTCTACACGCTCTGCGGGATAGACCGGCGCGCCCTGCTCCCACACAAGAGTGTCATGCACATCCGTTTGGTCCGCAAGGCGTATGCACCGCCACCGCAGATGACCGCGTGGCAGCGGCACGGCAGCCATAACATCCCCGGGCACGCTGTGCGCCGCCGCACGCGCGCTGTCCCGCTCTACACCTGTCGCGCCGGGAACTGTCTGCCGAACAGCGGCAAACACCCCTTCCGGAGGAGCCTCCCATTCGGCCCATATCGTGAGGAACGGCGTTTGCGGATACAGCAAAAAACACCGGCTCACACTGCGCGCGCCCTGCCTCCAGGTGCAGCGCACGGACCAGTGCTCAGCACACAGGCCTGCCGCCTGCGGCCGGGCCTCCCATTCCGGTTCCCCGTCCGGCGGGGCCATGCAGGCCGGAGCCAGTGCCGCACCGTCCGCGCTCTGCCAACAAAAGCCCGTAAAGCGGTTTTCCACGCAGGCCAGCGCCAAACCCTCCGGCTCAAGCCTCCAGCATGTGCGCAGCGCGGCATTTTCCAGCACGACCTGCGTGCCCTCCGCCGTAAGGCGGCAGTCCTTCCATTCCAGGCGTATCATTCGGCGCAGCTCCCCTCCGGCAGCAGGTTGAGTCTCACCGGGCCCGGCTGCTCCACGTCCAGCGTGATCTCCCACAGGCCTGCGTGGCGCTGTTCCGCCGCCACGCCCAAACGGCAGGAAATGCGCATTTTACCCGGTGCAAGCGCCGCCAGAACTGCAGTACGCCCGGGCCGCGTACAATAAAGCTCCGCCTCCAGCCCCGCGTTTCCGGGCAGCCAACGCGCGCACTGTACAAAGACGTCGAAGCCGGTTGTAAGCGTTCCGGGTACGTAGTAGGCCGCAAACCACTGTGCCACGGGCGCGGAAAGGCCGCCAAACTGGTGCCAGCCCGCGCCCCGGCGGCTCTCGATCATAAAATGCTCGAAGCAATGGTAGGACGCCGCGCATTCATCCTGCCACAGCCGCAGGGCCGTATCCGCGATACGGAACGCGAAGCCGGTTTTGCCCGCATCCAGCGCCGCTTTGAAGAACATCCACTGGTATGGCATCCACACCGCGCCGTTCCAGTATCCGTCCCTGCGGTAATAGGGGGCGGACCGGTCCACTGTGGAAAGGCCGCAGGCGCTCCACAAATGCTCTTCGCTCGCCAGCTTTTCCCACAGGCCTTCGGCCTGCTCCGCAGTGCACGCGCCGGCAAACAGAGGTGATGCGCCGCCCAGCCCCATGTTATGGTTCACGCCGGAAGCGTCCCGCAAAAAGCCGGCAGCCCTTCCCTGTTCATCGTGCAGCACATACCCGAAGTATCCGGCGCCCTCGTCCCACGCGTGCTCCTGAAGCGCCCGGGTGAAACGCTCCGCATCCTTTTCCAGCCGGTCTGCGTCCTCCCCGTGGGCGAGCAGGTGCGCAGTATAGGCCAGGATGCGGGCGCACCGTACCGCGTGCGCTGTTGTGACCACAGGCGTGCAGCGCTTTTCCAGCCGCTGCTCATGGACGGCCTTTTGGGGCGGATAATCGTCCCAGCCGCCGGAATTGTAGAAGTAGTCCCATGGGCGCAGCAGGCCGCTTTGCAGGTCCGCCGTGGTGGAGCCTCCCGCCTGCCCGGTAAAAAATGCATAGTATTGCATCAGGCGCGGGTAACAATATTCGGCCAGTGCCCGGCTCTGCGTTCTGTTCAGCAGCTCGGCAAACAGGTAAAACTGCGCAGGCACCAGCGAGCCGTGGTGGATGAACGCGGCCTCGTCGTCGCCCGGCGGCGTGAGGTAGGCGTTCAGACAGTCGAACCCGCGCCGGGCGGAAAACTGTGCAAGCCCCATGCCGATGAAGCCCGAATCCCAGGTGTACAGGCTGTCCCACCAGCGTCCGGGGGTATTGTGACGGATGTACTGTCCCCGGGTGTAAACGGGATATACCACATTGGTGCACAGCACCGCCCGCATCAGCTGCCCGCCGAGGGCAAAGGGCTCGCCCGCGGGCAGCATGGGCGCCGGCTCCAGCGCCGGTGACGCGGCCTGCCACACAGCCTCAAAGCTCTCGCGCCGCGCCCGCAGCTCCCGGCACAGCGCAGCCGCTTCCTCCGGCGTGCCCGCGCTGCAGACAGCGCCGTAGACCCGTTTCGACTGTCCCGCCGCCAGCGGGATGGGGCGCAGAAACACGTTGGTGAAATGTCCTTTTCCATCTCCGTGCAGCGTGGAGGAAACATGGTCGTGTACCGTTTCGCGCAGAAAAACATCCAGCTCGCTGTTTTCGATCTGCCGAACCTGCACGCTTTCATAGTCCCACAATACGCCATAGCACTCGCGGATGTGGGGATATTTCAGGGTGAGGAAGCCCTCTTTTTCGTACAATTCCATTTCCGGACATGCGCCGCTCCCCCGCGGCGTGACGCAGAACGCTCCGCTGTCCGCCGCTTCGCACAGCGCAAAACAATCCAGCTTGGCGCCGCCTGTGCCTGCGGCCGTCAGCGTCAGCGTGTGCGCGCCTGCCGCCAGCGGCCGGGACAGACAAATGCGCGCTACCTCCGGCTGCGGCACGGGCGGCAGCTCCAGCACATCACCCGAGGAAAGCCTATATCCCGAGGCTGCGCTGTCTGCGTTGATATAGCGCACACACAGACAGGGCCTCTGCAGCGGCTGCTCCAGCGTGAACGTATAGGTTACAGCGTCTCCCGCGCCGCTTGGCAGCGGCTGGCCGAACGGCCCGTACCCGGCCGCACAGCCGAATCCAAGCCCCACGCCGTATCCGCCCGCAAAGCCCTCCACCGGCTCCTCGGCGCGGCGCATGCCGTCCCATCCCAGCCCGTCCGTGGGACGCGGCACGGCAAAGCGCAGGTCGTCATAGTCTTTGGCCAGCACAAAAGCCGCGTGCTCCGGCAGGCGCACTTCCGCGCCCGTCAGCGCAAACCTGCGGTAAGAGGGCACGGGGTCATGCGCGCTGGCCATATAATGCAGCACAAGATTCTGCGGCGTGTCTGTCCCGTTGCAGCATTCCACACGGACCAGACGGGTGTTTTCGCCCAGCGGCGCGAACGAAACGTCCGCGTATACGCGATCTTTCCATTCCAGCTCGTGCCGCAGCGTATAGCAGGAAAGGTCCGGCGCGGCCTTCCACACGTGATATCCGCTTTCAAACCGTACGTTGGGCACATCCACACGGCGGCGGTACAGCCCGGGAAATACGGCAAGGTCAAACCGGACGCCGTCGTTTGCGGCCGGGATATGGGAAATACCGCTGTACTGCTTTGTATACGGCCCCCACGCGGGCAGAGAAAGATCGTGGGTCTGATATTCTGTTTTCATTCTGTTCCCTCCCAAATGGCAAAAAAGCGGCGCGCCCATCTGCCGGAGCTCCGGCGGGCGCGCCGCTCAGGCGCCTGCGCGCCCGGCTTTTCGAAAAAACGCCTGCGCGCTTATCCCTTGACAGCGCCGATCATGACGCCCTTTACAAAGTATTTCTGCAGGAACGGATACAGGCACATGATGGGCAGCGTAGCCACCACCATGGTGGCATATTTCAGGCCGTCGCCGATGATCTCCACATCACCCGAGGAACCCGCCATATTGCTGATGTCGCTCTGGATGAGTACTTCACGCAGCACCATCTGCAGGGGATACAGGCCGCGGTCGCTGATGTACAACAGCGCCGGAAACCAGGAGTTCCACTGCGCCACACCGTAGAACAGCACCATGACCGCAAGAATGGGGCCGGAAAGCGGCAGCACGATGCGGAAAAAGATGACAAGGTCGTTGCAGCCGTCCAGCGAGGCGGATTCCACCAGCTCGAAGGGAATGGTGGATTCAAAAAACGTGCGCATGATGATGAGATTGTACGTGCTGACAGCCGTTGGCAGAATCAGCGCCCACATCGTATTGAGCAGGTGCAGCCGCTGTACGATGAGAAACGTGGGGATCATGCCGCCGGTGAAAAACATCGTGAACACGAACACACCCATGAACAGATTGCGGCCGTAAAAATCCTTGCGGGAAAGCGGATACGCCGCAAAGGCGGTGAGCACCACGCTGATACAGGTGCCCAGCACGGTATATACAATGGTATTTCCATAGCCCTGCCAGATGCTGGCGTCCTTGAATACCTTTTCGTACATGGAAAACGTAAAGCCCTTGGGCCAGAACGATACCTCGCCGCGCAGCAGGGCCATGGGGTCGCTGAAAGAACCGCTGACGATATGCAGCAGGGGGAAAACGATAATAGCGCAGAACAGGATCAGGATCGCATAGATCACTCCGGTAAAAATGCGCTCCCCCGTACTCTCTTTGATTTTTGTCCTTTGTTTTGTCCGTTCCATTACCAGAGGCTCACCTCGCTTACCCGTTTGCTGATCTTATTGAACACGATGATGACGATGAAGTTGATGACGGAGTTGAACAGGCCCACCGCCGCCGAGAAGCTGTATTCGCCGCCCTCGAACGCGCGCCGGTATACATAGGTGGAAATGACGTCCGCCGTCTCATACGTGGCGGGGTTGTACATCAGCATGATCTTCTCGTAGCCCACGGTGAAGATGCTGCCCATACGCAGGATGAGCATCGTCATGATCGTTGGCAGGATGCAGGGCAGGGTGATGTGCAGCAGCTTTTTCCATTTGGACGCGCCGTCCACCGTCGCCGCCTCATACAGCGAGGGGTCGATGCTGGTGAGCGCGGCCAGATAGACGATAGAGCCGTAGCCCGCTGTCTGCCAGATATCCGAAAGCACATACACCGTCTTAAAGTATTTCGGCTCGGCCATGAAATGGACGGGATCCCCGCCGAACATTTGGATGATCTGGTTGAACAGGCCGTTGCTGGGCGACAGCATTGCATTGATGAGGCTCACCACAACGACGGCGGAAATGAAATGCGGCATATAGACGATGGTCTGTACGCCTTTTTTGAAATACTTGCTGCGCACCTCGTTCATCAGCAGTGCAAGGATGACCGGAATGGGGAAGCCCACCACGATGGAATACACGCTGATGCCCAGCGTGTTCTTCATCAAGCGTACAAAATATTCCGATTTGAAGAACTGGATAAAGTATTTGAAGCCTACCCATTTCCCTCCGGTGATGCCGAGGGCGGGCATGAAATCACGAAACGCGATCTGAGCGCCGTACAGCGGCGCATACATGAAAACGATATACCAGACAAACGTGGGCAGCAGCAGCAGATACAAATACCTGCTGCGCCAGATCTTCTTGCCCGCATGGCTCAGTCTGCCGTTTTTATCGGTGCGGGAGGGTCTCGCCTGTCTGGAGGCCACGGCGGTTTTCATAAATGTGTCCTCCTTCCAAAATAGGGCCGGGGCTCGCAGGCCCGCCGCCCGTCATACGGTGTTCGCCGGAGAACGCCGCGCACCCGGACATCAGGCGCGCGGCGGGCTTCCCGGTTCTGTTTCAGCTGTTCCAGGCGTCCAGGGCTTCCTGGTAGATGCCAATGACGTTCTCAATGCCCATTTCCTTCACTTTTGCCACATAGGTATCCCAATTTTCGATGGGTTCGCGGCCGGTGATGAATTTCATGACCATCTCGTCCACATAGGTCTCGATATCCGCCATGGCGGCACGGCGCTCGGCGTCTTTCTCAGATGAGAACGAAAGCGTGCCGGGAATCACATATTTGTTGGATTCCTCCAGGAACGGGATGATGCAGTTCTCCTTGGCCTCCAGCACGGCAGCATCGTCCAGCTGGCTGGTCTCGCTGAAGCACAGCACAGAGGGCATGGTTCCCTGCGCGATGGTGAACGTCCCCACCGCCTGTTTCGGGGAAAGACCGTCCGGGTTGTTCAGGATATAATCGGTAAAGATGGGTTCGCCGTCCTGCATGGTGTAATGCGTGCCCTCAATGCCCATGTTCAGCAGCATCTGGCCCTCGGCGCTGTACATATAGTCCAGCCATTCCACAACGCGGTCTACATTTTTGCAGGTGGAGGTGATGGTGGCGCCCACAACGGCGCGGGGGACAAGGTCGATGTTGGTGTGGATCTGTACGCCGGCCTCGCCTTTCGGCGGCTCGGTGGCGGCGACGTGGAAGCCGGGCACGGATTCCGCCATCGTGGCGTTCTGGGCGGCCAGCATGCCGCCGAGCGGGCCCGCGAAGGAGCCGACGATGTTCTGCGCCAGCTTCGCGCTGAAGGCCGAGTAATCTGTGGTGATGATCTCCTGGTCAATGTAGCCCTTGTTCCACATGTCGTTCATCCAAATCAGGGCTTCCTTGTATTTGTCCTCGATGGGGCCGTAGTGCACCTTGCCGCCGTCGGTGGGGTCGGTGTAGAAATCGTCCAGTACGCCCCAGGCCGTGCAGAAATTGCGCAGACGCTCAATTTCATAGGCGCTGAAGGGGATCTCATCATTTTTTCCGTTGCCGTTCAGGTCGGTGGTCTTGACGAGCGACCAGTAGTTTTCCCAGTCCTCGATGGTTACGGGGCGTTCCAGTCCAAGCTGGTCCAGCCAGTCGGTGCGGACGATATACGGGATGTTGCCCGAGGGCGTCTCATCCAGCATGGGAAGATAGTAAATGTTGCCGTCAGAGTAGGTGAGGGCTTTCTCCACGCCGTCGCGCTTGTCCATTTCCGCTTTCAGGTTCGGCATGCTGTTTTCAATGTAATCATTCAGCGGCAGGATCACGCCCGTTTCGCCGTATTTCAGCACATCCGTCACCGGGATCTCCATGATGACGTCGGGCAGTTCCGTTTCCATCATCACAAGGTTCAGGCGTTCGGTGTAATTTTCCTGCGGGGGATTGTCAAATTCAAAGTCGATGTTGAACATCTCACCCATCACCTTGAATACGTCCATCTGGTCCATGGCCACCTCATGGGAGGCCTTGCTGCGGAATACGCGGACTGTGATGCGTTCGCGCTCCGCGGAAGACGAGCCGGCGGAGGCGCCGCCGGCGGACGAAGCCGCAGGTGTTCCGGACGAAGAGCCGGCGCAGCCTGCAAGCATCCCGGCAGCCAGCGCCAGGGTGAGGGCTGCACTGATAATGCGTTTCATCTTTTTCATGTTGCTTTCCTCCATATGTAATGAAAACACGGTATAGGGTACTCTTTTCAGGCCGGACGGCTTACCCGTACGCTGTACGCCTCCTGCCTGCAGCCGCATGCCCGCCGGATGGCGGAGCAGCCAACTGCTTACGAGGATACCACGGCAGAAACTCCAAAATCAATAGCTTTTTGTGTGTTTTGCCCAATTTTTATCCCAAAAATCAAGCATGATTCACATACATTTTATACAAAGATTTGATTTTTCTTCCTTCCGTCAGGGTCCGGAAAACAATTTCAGGCTTTTCTCCCTTGACTGCCCGGCGGCGGCGGCGCTATGCTGGATTTGTATACGGGCGGCGTTCGGTTCCGCTCTGCCCTCTTTATTTTTCATCACATCAATCAGGAAAGGATCTGTCCGTAATGGCAAAACAAATCACAGCGATCATCGTTGGCGCGGGGCATCGTGCGCTTCTGTACAGCTTGTACGCCCTGCAGAACCCGGAGAAATTCAAAATCGTCGGCGTGGCCGACCCGGACCCCATCCGCCGCAGAAAAACGGCGGAGATGC
>ERZ827492.1833-NODE-1833-length-16116-cov-6.449972_pt1 | contig 16116 bp, 11 predicted proteins | sample MGYA00519704_ERZ827492 | MGnify/ENA primary metagenome ERZ827492 (study PRJEB31778, sample SAMEA3449325) | human gut metagenome | biome: human gut; feature: human-associated habitat; material: faeces | place: United Kingdom | collected 2010/2012 ...
CTCTTCCCACCGCTTTCGGAGATGTAGAAAGGGGCTGGCGGCCCTTCCTCTGCAATCCGCAGCGGCAACGCGCACGCCTCCGAAGGGAGCGAAGCGGGAAAGGCGGTCCTAAGGCCCGCCTTTCCCGTATTCAGTGCGCCGGGGCTTCCTTGCCCTAGGGCGCCCAGCTTGTAGAAAAACCCTCTTCCCACCGCTTTCGGAGATGTAGAAAGGGGCTGGCGGCCCTTCCTCTGCAACCCGTAGCGGCAACGCGCACGCTTCCGAAGGGAGCGAAGCGGGAGAGGCGGTCTAAGGCCCGCCTCTCCCGTATTCAGCGCGCCGGGGCTTCCTCACGCGCGGAAGCGGATTCTGCCGCCCATGACCGTAAGGTACGGCGAAAGGTCCTTGACCCGCTCGGGCGCGACCTCGAAGAAGTCCTCCGCAAGGACCGTGAGGTCCGCGTCGAACCCGGGGACGAGGTCCCCGCGCCGCTTTTCGTCCCCGCTCGCCGCGGCGACGTTGCGCGTGAAGACGCGCAGCGCCTCCTGCGCGGTGAGGTCCTCCTCGGGCCGCCAGCCGCCCGCGGGCTCGCCGGCAAAGTCCGCGCGCGTCATGGCGCAGTAGAGGTTCTTGCAGCTGTCCATGCCCTCGACCGGGCAGTCCGAGCCGCCGGAGACGTTGACCCCGCGCCGGAGCAGCCCCTTCCAGCTGTAGCTGTGCGCGGCGCGCGCCTGGCCCACGCGGTCCTCGACGATGTGCGCGTCGTATTCCAGGAATACGGGCTGCACATAGGCCTGCACGCCCAGCGCCGCGAACCGGTCCAGCAGCGCCTCGTCCGTGATCTGGCAGTGGACGATGCCGTGGCGGGGCTTGTGGTCCGGCTCGTCCTTCTGCGCATGCTCGATGGCCGTCAGGCACACATCCATGGCTGCGTCGCCGATGGCGTGGATGGCCACGGGCATGCCGTGCGCGTGCGCGGCGCGGACCATCGCCTCGATCTCCTCCGGCGCGTAGCAGAGCAGGCCGCGCGTCTCCGGCGCGTCGGCATAGGGCGCGCGCAAATACGCCGTGCGCGCGCCGAGCGACCCGTCGGAGATGATCTTGAGGCTGTAGAGCGAGAAGGCGCCCTCCGCCTCGCCCGAAAAATGGCCGTCCGCAAAGAAGCGCTCGATCTCCTCCTGACCCAGCAGCTGGCACTGTTCCAAGACGCGCACGGCCAGCGCGTCCTCGCGCGCGAGCTTCCGGTAGGCCGCGATCACCGTCTCCGGGCTGCACCCGGCCATGGCGTGCAGGTCGTCCGAGTGGACGCAGGTGATGCCGCGCGAGGCCGCGTACTCCGCCGCGCGGCGCAGGATCTCCGCCGCCTCGTCCACGGAGACCTCGCGCTCCGTCTTGTACAGCAGGCTGACCGCGTTCTCGCTGACGATGCCCGTGAGTCTGCCCGCCTCGTCCAGGTAGATCTCCCCGCCCGGCACGCGCGTCGCCTCCGTGATGCCGAAGCGCTCCAGGGCGCGCGTGTTTCCCACCGCGATGTGGCCGCAGATGCGCGGCGCGACGATCGGGTGCTCCGTGGAGACGGCGTCCAGGTCCTGCCGGGTGGGCATGCGCCTGTCGGGGAAGCGGTCCTGGTTCCAGCCGTGGGCGTAGACGACCTCGCCCGCGGGGATGTGGTTCTGCTCGATGAAGCGGCGGCAGAGCGCCTGCACCTCCTCGATGGAGTTGGCGTCCTTGAGCTCCACCTCGCGCAGCGTCACGCCGAAGTGGAGCAGGTGCATGTGGCTGTCGCCAAAGCCGGGGTAGACCGTCGCGCCGTGCAGGTCCACGCACTCCGTCTCCTCGCCCCGGAGCATGAGGATGGCCTCGTCGTCGCCCAGGGCGTAGATCTTGCCGTCCAATATGGCCATGGCCGTCTCCAGAAGGAGGCCGTCCAGCCCGCGCAGGCGCGCGTTATAGAGAATCAACTGCATGTCGTCCATCAAAAGATACTCCCGCAATCCGTCATGGTCTCGCGCAGGTCCCCGCGGTAGCGCGGGTGGCCCGGCGTCAGGGAGGCCAGCACCACGCCCTCGTCCCCCTCGTGGGAGGTGGAGTGGATGAACAGGCCGTTGCGAATGTACATCCCCACGTGGCCGGGGAAGAAGAGCAGGTCGCCCATCTGCACCTTGTCAAAGGGGATGCTGTGCACGGGGAAGCCGGGCACGATCTTCGCGTCGCGGTAGATGAGCACGCCGCAGAGCATGTAGGCCATCGAGCACAGGCCCGAGCAGTCGATGCCCAGCGGCGACTTGCCGCCCCAGCGGTAGGGCGCGCCCAGGTAGGGCAGCGCCGCCTGCACGATCTCCCGGCGCAGCGCCGCCTCGTCCTTGCCCTGCGCGCTCGTCACGTGCGGCGCGAGGTAGTTCGTCCGCGTCCAGGCGCGGTTGCCGTCCGGGAGGATGACCTCGGACCAGCCGTTCTCTGCGGTGCGGCCGCTCACGCCCAGCAGCGCCCCGCGCGGCACGCTGACGCGCGGGCTGCTCTGCACGCGCGGCTCGCGCATCAGGTCTGCGCAGCGCTTTGTGAGGATGCGCTTTTGCGCGGCGTCAAAGTCGCGCGTCCCCTCCCCTTCGGGGAAGAGGCGCCCCCGCTCCACCCATCCCTCGTAGCGGTGGTGCGTGCGCACGCGCACCCATTCCTTCTTCTCCTCCAGAACCTCCACGCGCATGCCGAAGAGCGCCTCGTCCACCTGCTCGCAGGCGCGCGCCGGCTCGCTCATCAGGGGCGCAAGGCCCGTGACAATCCGTGCAAACACGGCAATTCCCCCTTTTTTTCTCTTTTTTCGTCTATTGCAGTTCGTCCACGACGCGCTTTGCGATGCGGCCGATCGTGCGCCGGCCCGCGCCCTCCTTGGGCAGGTCCGTGACAAAGACCCCAAGGTAAACGGGCGGCCGGTCCGCAAGGAAGAAGATCCCGCTGTCGTGGTCCACGTCCGCAAGGCTCCCGGTCTTGTGCGCGGCGCGCAGCGGCTGCGGGATGTAGCGGAAGAAGTCGTCCTTGCAGCGCTGGGCGAGGAGGATCTCCATCGCGTGGCCGCACATCCCGGGCGAGAGGACCTCCTCCCGGTAGATCCCGCGGAACATCGCGCACTGGTCGCGGGCGCTGGTGTAGTTGTTGCGCCCGGCGTCGATGGCGGCGTAGTCGAGCATGCACCGCTCCAGCCGGGTGCTCCCCCAGCCCTGCTCCTGGCAAAAGGCGTTGACGCGCTCCATCGTCAGCCGCCGGATCAGCGCGTTTGTCGCGGTGTTGTCGCTGGTGATGATCATCCAGCGCAGCAGCTCGTCCAGGGTCAGGGCCTGCGGACCGCCGTCAAAGACCTCGCTGTCGGGCAGGATCTGCGGCGCGGGGACGAAGATCTCCTCCGCAAGGCTCGCCCGCCCCTGCTCAACCTCGCGCAGCGCGGAAAGCAGGATCGCCACCTTGATCGTGGAGGCGGAGACCACGCGCCGGTCCGCGTCCCATTCCAGCAGCGTCTCCCCGCTCCCGGCGTCCGCAAGGAGCAGGGACGCGCGGCCCGGGCCCGCCTGCGCGATCGAAAGAACCTCTTGTTTCCAGTCCATGTGCGCCTCCGTTCTCAGTCGGGAAGGATGGTGAGCGTCTGCGCGCCGGCGTCCAGCTCCGCCCGCGCGCCCAAGGGGAGCGAGAGCGTGGGCTCGCTGTGGCCGCAGGTCAGGCCCGCCAGCACCGGGATGCCAAGCGGCGCCAGCAGGTCGCAGAAGACCTCCTCGAGCGTCAGGCTCTCGCCCTTTGCGTTACAGTCCGTAAAGTATCCCAGCGCGATGCCCCGGCAGCCCGCGAGCGCGCCGGAGGCCACGAGGTGCCAGAGCATGCCGTCCACGCGGTAGGGGGCCTCGCCCACGTCCTCCAGGAAGAGGATCGTTCCGCTCAAGTTCGGCGCATAGGGCGTGCCGATGGCCGAGGAGATCAGGGAGAGGTTGCCGCCCACGAGCGTGCCCGCGGCCCGGCCGGGCGCGACCGTCGTGCGCGGCGCGCCGTCGCAGTTGGGCAGCGCGCCCCACTCCCCGCCAAAGAGCGCCAGGCGCAGCCAGCGCTCGGTGTAGGGGTCCAGGCCCTTGTGCCACTCCGTGGAGGGCATGGGCGTGTGGAAGGAGCGGATGCCGAGGTTCTGCAGCATCGCGTGGAAAAAGGTGATGTCGCTGTAGCCGAACAGGGGCTTTGGGTTGCGCGCCACGGCTCCCCAATCGATGCGGGGATAGAGGCGCTGCGCGCCATAGCCGCCGCGCAGGCAGAGGATGCCCTCGACCTCGGGGTCGAGGAAGGCGGCGTTGACGTCCGCGGCGCGGACGGCGTCGCCGCCGGCGAGGTAGCCGCGGCGCGCGCGGGCGCTGGGATAGACCTTGGCCGCAAGGCCCAGGGCGCGCACGGCCTGCTCCGCCGCTTCGAGCCGGCCCTCGGGCAGCGGGCCGGAGGGCGCCAGCAGCGCCACGCAGCTCCCCTGCCGAAGCGGCGGCAGGGGCGACAGATGCGTATCCATGAAAAAACGTCCTTTCCGCAGACAAGGGCGCGCCGCGGCGCGCCCTTGTGCGTTGATTTTTTGCGATGCAAAAGCGGTTCGGTCAGCGGAGCAGCCGCTCGCGGTACTCGCCGATCTCCTTCTGGTTGCCCAGGACGAAGTGCCCCTCCTCCAGCTCGATCCAGATGGGCTTGTCCACGCTGTAATCGTGCATGCGGGGGTCGTAGATCTCGAGCTGCTTGTTCCGCTCGCGGACGGGGTCCGGCTGCGGGATGGCGGAGAGCAGCGCGCGCGTGTAGGGGTGCAGCGGGTGGGCGAAGAGCTTCTCGCACTCGGCCAGCTCCACGAGCAGGCCCTTGTGGATGACGGCGATGCGGTCGCAGATGAAGCGCATGACCGACAGGTCGTGGGAGATAAACAGGTACGTCAGCCCCCGCTCCTTCTGGAGCTTGGCCAGGAGGTTGAGCACCTGCGCGCGGATGGAGACGTCCAGCGCGGAGATGGGCTCGTCCGCGATGATGAACTCCGGCTCCATGACCAGCGCGCGGGCGATGCCGATGCGCTGGCGCTGGCCGCCCGAGAACTCGTGCGGGAAGCGGGAGGCGAACTCCGGCAGCAGGCCCACGGCCGCGAGCGCCTTGTGGACCCTGTCGCGCCGCTGCTCGGCGGTGATGCCGCCGATGTTGTACAGGCCCTCGGAGACGATGTAGTCGACCTTGGCGCGCTCGTTGAGCGAGGCCATGGGGTCCTGAAAGATCATCTGGATCTTGCGGGTGATCTCGCAGTCCAGGGCCTTGTCGATCTTGCCGTTGATGCGCTGGCCCTTGAACTCGATGGTGCCGCCCGCGGTGGGGTGGATGCGGATGATGGCGCGGCCGATGGTGGTCTTGCCGGAGCCGGACTCCCCAACCAGGCCGAACGTCTCGCCCTTGTAGATGTCAAAGGAGACGCCGCCGACCGCGGTGAACGGGTTGCGCTTGCTGCCGAAGGTGACCTTGAGGTCACGCACGCGCAGAAGCGGTTCTGTCTTGAGCTGTGTCATGCGCCTGCGCCCCCTTCGCTGTTGAGTTTCTGGATGATCTTGGGCGGCTCGACCTTGGGCGCGCGCGGATCGAGCAGCCAAGTGCGCGCCTTGTGCGTGGGCGAGACGTCAAAGTAGGGCGGCCGCTCCACAAAGTCGATCTTGAGCGCGCGCGGGTTGCGCGGGGCGAAGGCGTCGCCGTGCACGGGGGTGAAGAGGTTGGGCGGCGTGCCCTGGATGGAGAAGAGCTCCTCCCCCTTGACGCCCAGCTGCGGCAGCGACGAGAGCAGCGCCCAGGTATAGGGATGGCGCGGATCGTAGAAGATCTCCTCCGCCATGCCCAGCTCCACGATGTCGCCGGCGTACATGACGGCAACGCGGTCCGCGATGTTGGCCACGACCCCGAGGTCGTGGGTGATGAAGATGACGGTGAGGTTGTATTTCTTCTTGAGCTCCTTGAGCAGGTAGAGCACCTGGGCCTGGATCGTGACGTCCAGGGCCGTCGTCGGCTCGTCGCAGATGAGGATCTTGGGCCGGCAGGCGATGGCGATGGCGATGACGACCCTCTGGCGCATGCCGCCGGAGAACTCGTGCGGGTACTGCTTATAGCGGCGCTCGGGGTTGTCGATGCGCACGTCCCGCATGATGGACAGGACCGCCTCCTTGAGCGCCTTGCCGCGCAGGCCCTGGTGCAGGCGGATGGCCTCGCCGATCTGCGCGCCGATGGTCTTGAGCGGATTGAGGCTGGTCATGGGGTCCTGCAGGATCATGCAGACCTCCTTGCCGCGCACGCGGAGCCAGTCCTTCTCCTTTTTGAACTTGGCAAGGTCGGCATAGACGCCGTTCTCGTCCTGGCCGTAGAGGTCGGGGGCGCTCTCGTCCTTCTCCATGCCGTAGTAGCGGATGGAGCCCTCGTCGATGAAGCCGTTGCTGTCCAGCAGGCCGATCAGGTTCTTGTTGAGCACGGACTTGCCGCAGCCGGACTCGCCGACGATGGCCAGGCTCTCGCCGCGGTGCACGTCCAGCGAAAGGCCGCGGATGGCGTGCAGCACGCGCCCGCGCAGGGAAAAGCGCACGCTCAGGTCCCGGATGGAGAGGATGGTGTTGTTTTCAGTCATTTTGCGCGCGCCTCCTTAGCGATGGTTCTTGGGATCGGCCGCGTCCGAGAAGGCGTTGCCCACCACGTAAAAGGAGATGGTGACGATGGACAGGATGATCGTCGGATAGATGAGCTGGTAGCGCAGGTTCGGGCTCATCATGAGGGTGCGGCCCTCGTTGATGAGGTTGCCCAGGGACGGGATCGTCGCCGGCAGGCCCAGGCCGATGTAGGTGATGAACACCTCCGAGCCGATGGCCGAGGGGATCGACAGCGCCATGCGCAGCATGACCACCGACACGAGGTACGGCAGCAGGTTGCGCAGGATGATGCGGTATACCGGCGTGCCCAGGCACCGCGAGGCCAGGTTGTACTCCCTGTCGCGGATGATGATGATCTGGTTGCGGATAAAGCGCGCCATGCCGATCCAGGAGGTGATGGACATGGCCAGGATGATCGTCCCCACCCCGGGCCGCAGCATGTAAGAGACCAGGATCAGCACAACGGTCGAGGGGATGTTGTCCAGGATGTTGTACAGCTCCGTAAAGACGAAGTCCAGCTTGCGCACATAGCCCCACAGCACGCCGACCGTGATGCCGACGACCGCCTCGATGCAGGCCACGGCAAGGCCGATCAGCAGCGAGGTGCGCGTGCCCTGCCACAGCCGGGACCAGAGGTCCTGGCCGATGGAGTTGGTGCCCAGCCAGTGGACGGAGTTCGGCGGCTCGTTGCGCAGGGGGATGCCGGTCTCCGGGTCGTTGTTCACGGCAAAGGCGTCGAACTGCCCGGGAAGGTACGGCTGCAAAAACGTAAACGCCAGGATGATCAGCACAATGAAGACGAGGGCCAGCGCCAGCTTGTTCTTGCAGAAGGCGCGGAAGGTGCTGCCCCAGTAGGAGTAGTTGGAGTAGCCGGTGCGCTCGACCTCCTTGGCGTCGAACTCGGCGAACTGAAAGGCCTCCGCCTCGTCCAGGGCCGCCTTGAGGTTTTCGCTGCACTCGCGCTCGAGCGCTTCGAGCTTGGGATGCTTGATGATGCCCATGTTACCGGTTTCCTCCTTTCGAGCCGAAGCTGATGCGCGGGTCGAGCAGAACCATCAGCAGGTCGCCGAAGATCAGGCCCACAACGCCCACGCAGGCGAACACCAGCACGATGCCCTGCACCATGTTGTTGTCCTGCTTTTTGACCACGTCCACGAGCAGGCCGCCCATGCCGGGGATGGAGTAGAGCGACTCGATGTAGATGGAGCCGACGACCGTGTTGAGGAAGGAGGTCGGGATGTACTGCGCCATGGGCACAAAGGCGTTGCGGAAGATGTGGGTGAACATGATCCGGTTGCTGGACACGCCCTTGATCTTGGCCAGCTGCACGTAGTCCTTTGTGCTCTCGTCGACCATGTAGCGCCTGAGCCACATGGCGTAATAGGCGATGTTGCCCAGCGACATGGAGAACACCGGCAGCACCCAGGAGACCCAGTTCTCCTCGTCAAAGATCAGCGAGATGCCCAGCAGCTCCGTTCCATAGAGCTGGATGAACAGGTAATAGACGGCCGCGGGCACCGCCTGGATGAAGACGATGAACGCCGTGCCGATGTGGTCAAAGAGCCGGCCCTTGTACTTGGCCATGAGCGTGCCCATGGGGATGCCCACCACCAGCGCCACGATCAGCGCCATGGAGCCGAGCTGAATGGAGACCGGAATCTTCGGGGCGAGGATCTCGGTCACGGGCACGTTGTTTCGATAGATTCTGGACGTTCCAAGGTCGCCGTGCAGGAACAGATTCTTAAAAAAGTTGAGCACCTGCACGGGCATGGGCTGATCCATTCCCATCAAGGCAAGGCCGTTCTGAATCTGTTCATTCGTCATTTTATCAAAGTTTGGGAAATAGCCTTCGATGGGCATCTGGCGCATCAGGACAAAAACAATGGTCAGGATGATGAGCAACGTTATGAATGACCGCGCCAAACGCTTGCCTAGGTATTTGAGCATACGCACTGCCCCCTTGCAAAGTTCGGGGATGCGCCTTTCCCAATGCGCACCGCCCTTTTTCTCGCGCCGCAAAAGGGCGCACGCCTCCCGTTTGAAGCAGAAATCTGCGCAAGGAACCCCCGCTCAGCACAGGGGTTCTTTGCACAGGATCGGGCAAAAGTGGATTTTGTCGTCTTTTTGTGGATTACGCCGCAGCTTCTTCGGACTCTGCGGGAGTCTCGGACTCAGCCGGAGCCTCGGACTCGGCGGGAGTCTCGGACTCGGCGGGAGTCTCAGTCGCCTCCGGCGCGGTGGATTCCGCCGCTGCGGACTCGGCAGGCACTTCGGACTCGGCGGGCTCTGCAGCCTCTGCTCCGCTGCTGCGCGCTTCCTCCCACGCCTCGCGGTTGGCCTCGAACTCCTCCATGGTGATGAAGTGGTCGTAGACCTTCTGGCCCTTAAAGCGCAGGGTCGAGATGCCGGACGGGCTGTACTGGCCCTCGTAGATGTTGAGCTTGGTCGCCTGGTAAGAGGAAGGCGCGATCATGAACGGGATGGCGAACGCGTGCTCGATGAGGATGTCCTCCGCCTCGGCAAAGGCGTCGTAGCGCGCGGTCATATCCATCACTTCGCCCTTGGCCGCAGCCACGGCGTCGACGTACTGCTGCATCAGCGCGTAGGTCTCCGGGTAGGCGGCCTGCAGCTCCGGATTGTAGACGATGGCGTCCATGCGGTTGTAGGAGTTGCCGATGCAGATGCCGGTGTCGGGATCGAGGTTATCGCTGCCGTCCCAGGGATCGGTCCAGGTCTGCGGATCGATGTAGTCCGCGCCCCAGTTGCACTTCATGATGCTGTACTTGCCGTTGCGGCGGGTCTCGGCCAGGAAGTTCTCCGAGGGGCCGGCCCACAGCTCGCAGACGATGTAGTCCGTGCCGAGCACGCCCTCGAGCTGCTGCTTGATGAGGATGCACTCGTTCTCCCAGTCGGTGTCGCCGCTCTTGTAGCTGATGACGACTTGGATGGGGAAGGTGACCTGGCCTTCGAGCTCGGCCATGGCGGCCTCCTTGTACTCCAGGGCCTTGGTCTCGTCATAGAAGTACTGGGCGTTGTCCTGGAAAGCGGTCAGCTGCGAGAAGTCCGTGCCGTCCACGGAGCAGAAGTCCGCGGGGGTGATGGTGTTCTGCAGAAGGGACTCGGGATCGTCCGGCTCCAGGGCGCGGATGGCGTAAACGCGGTCCATGGCGCTCATGATGGAGTGGCGGAAGTTCTCGTTGTTGACGGCCGTGGCCCAGTCCTCGGGCGCGTACTGCTCGTCATAGGTGGGGTCGAAGTTGAAGCAGTAGAAGTAGGACCACATGCTGTCCGTGCGGGAGCGGGAGAGGTACTCCGCGTTGTTCGCCTTCCAGTCGTCCACGATGTCCATGGAGATGTCGGAAGTATCGATCTCGTCGCGCAGGATCATCTGCGGGCCAAGGGTCGCGGCCTCGGCGTTATAGGTGCGCTCGATGCGGTCGATGTAGATCTGGTCCGCATCCCAGTTGTTCTCGTTCTTGACGTAGAGGTGGTGGCCCTGGGGCTCATACTCGGCAAGGATGTAGGCGCCGCAGTAGTAGAGCTTGTCGTTGGAGGTGCCAAAGTCCTTGCCCAGCTCGTCCAGCAGCGGGCCGTAGGCCGGGAACCACGGCGTGTAGGTCAGGCCGGAGAGGAAGTAGGGCGTGGGCTGCTCCAGGGTGTACTCCAGGGTGTAGTCGTCCAGCGCCTTGACGCCGACCTCGGCAAAGTCCGTGATCTCCTTGTTGTAGAAGGCCTCGGCGTTCTTGATGCAGGCGACCTGGCTGTACGTCAGGGACTCATTTTCCGCGGTCATGACGTACTCCAGCGCGTCGACGAAGTCGTTCGCGGTCACTTCCGCGATTTCATTGCCCTGGTAGTCGTACCACTTGACGCCCTCGCGCAGGTGGAAGGTCCAGGTCAGGCCGTCCGCGGAGTTTTCCCAGCTCAGCGCAAGGCCGGGGATGATGTTGCCGTAGGGGTCGTTCTCCACGAGGGAGTCGATGACGTTGGCCGCCACCTGCTGGTCCCACTGCTGGGAGGCGATCAGGTAGTTCAGCGTCGTGACCTCCGAGGAGTACAGGTCGCGGTAGACCATGGGTTCGGTGGTCGTGCTGTCGGGCTCATCCGCCCCGCCGACGCTGCTGCTCGACGAGGGGGATTCTGCCGGCTCCGTCGTCGTCGTGCAGGCCACGAGCGACAGCGCCATGCACAGACAGAGGACCAGGGCGAGAAGCTTTTTCATCTGGGGTTCCTCCTTACAAAATTAAAATGAATTGTAAACCGATTGTGTCTCGGGGGGTGACCGTTTCGGACTGGCTCGTCTTCCCGTTTCTTAACAGTAAGTACTATAGTCTTCTTAATACAATGCATACAATACCACATTTTCCCCCGATTTGCAACTGGAAATTTCCCGTCGCTGCAATTTTTCCGCCCGCTCCGCTCCAGGGCAGCTTTTGCAGAAATCGTGAACGCGGCGCGAAGATTTCGAAGATTTTTTGGCGCGTCTCCGAGGTTTTTCGGTCGATTTCATGAAATCTTTCGGCGTGTGCGGCGCGGTCTTCCTGGATTCCGGTGCCATTCTTCCCTCGCGGGCTCCGGCCGGGGCGGGATTTGTTTTGCAACTTTCCCCGGAATAAAATGCAAGACTGCACCCAAATTGCCCTTTGGATTGCAGTCTTTTGTGTATAGCGTTGTGTATTTATACCCCGGTCAGCGCAGATCGCCCTCCGCGCAGAAGGCGTAGAGCGGCGCGCTGTGCGTGCGGCGGGCCCAGGGGCCGTCGCCGTAGTCGAAGTGCCACCACTCCGCGCTGTAGTGCGTAAAGCCGGCCTGGCGCATGGCGTGGTGGAGCAGGCGGCGGTTCCGGCGCACGGTCTCGTCCAGGCCCTCGCGCTCAAAGGCGTCGGCGTGGGCGATGGGCGCAAACTCGTCAAACCCCGTGCCCATGTCCAGCTCCCGCCCCTCGAGGCAAAGGGTCAGGTCCACCGCGCCGCCGGACTGGTGCGAGGAGGGGTGCAGCCGGTCCAGGACGGGCCGGGCCACGAATTCCTCCGTGAGGCACGCGGCCTGTTCGTCCGAAAGGTCCGGGTGCTCGGCCTTTACCCGGGCGAAGTAGTCGTCGTAGAGGGCCTGCTGCACGCGCTGGGGGCGCAGGCTGTCGTAGATGCGCAGGGAATAGGCCTCCGGCAGGAGGTCCAGCGCGCGGCAGAGGCGCTCGTAGACGCCCTTGCGGACGTAACAGCGCGTCAGCGCGCCGGGGACGCCCATGTGCAGATAGCTGGCCGCGTACGCGATGCGGGGATGGCAGTCGGTGATGTCCAGCACCGGCTCGCCCGCCTCCGGCGCGGGCGGCAGGGGCGCGTCCGGGTCGTACCCCGGGTAGGCGGCGCGGGCCGTGGGGATCGGGGTCTGCATCCAAAGTTCGATCTGGTTCATGTCTCTTCCTCCAGCAGGCGCGCGGAGACGACGACGTTGTCCATCAGCGCGGCGAGATAGGGCTTGCCGCGGCCGGCCTTTCCCTCGATGAGGATCTCCTCGGTGGTGAGCACCGTCTCGGTGCGGTCGGCCTGGGTCGCGAGCAGGCGCCGGGGATCGGTCACGGGCAGGGCGCAGACGAGTGCACTGCCGTTTGCGCCGTTTTTGTTGAAGGCGAAGGTGCGCACGCCCTTGCCGCCGCGGCGCTGCACCTCGTAATCCACCAGCAGGCAGCGCTTGGCGTAGCCGCGGTCGCTGAGCAGCAGGAGCTCGCCCGCCTCGGGCACGAGGAGCGCAAACGCCGTCTCGTCCCCGGGCTCGGGCACGATGCCCTTGACGCCGCCGGCCGCGCGGCCCTGCACGGGGATCTGCGCGATCTCCGTGCGCAGCGCCATGGCCTTTTTCGTCACCAGCAGGAGCGTGCGCTCCGCCTCCTCGGGCAGGACGGCGATCAGCTCGTCCCCGGCCTTGAGGTTCAGGGCGGCGGCGCGGCCCTTGCGCGCGCCGTATTCCTCGCGCGCGGTGCGCTTGACGAGCCCGGCGCGCGTGACGAAGAGCAGCGTCTCGCACGCAAGGTCCCGCGGCAGGACGCGCAGGACGCGCTCCTCCTTTTCCAGGCCCGCGAGCAGCCCGGCCGGGGCGATGCCGCGGTCCTTCATGCGGCACTCGGGGATCTGGTCCGCGCAGATCGTGTAGCAGAAGCCCAGGCTGGTGAAGAACAGGAGCTTGTCGTCCGTCTTGAGGGAGAGGACTTCCTCGGGCGCGTCCTCGCTCTCCTCCTTCTTGGCGTAGAACTTGGGCGACAGGCGCTTGAGGTAGCCCAGGCGCGTGCGCAGGACATAGCAGGGATCGGCGGGGATCTCCTCCCTCTCCTCCTGCGCGGGCAGGCTCTCCTCCTGCACGAGCTCTGTGCGGCGCGGGTCGGCGTAGCGGTCGCGGATGTCGGTGAGCTCCTCGCGGATGACGCGCAGGAGCTTCTTTTCGCTGTGGAGGATGCCCTCGAGCCGGGCGACGGTGCGCTGCACCTCGGCGTACTCCTTGCGCAGGGCGAGGATCTCCAGGCCCGTCAGGCGCTGCAGGCGCATGTCGAGGATGGCCTGGGCCTGCGCCTGGGTGAGGGCGAACTTCTCCATCAGGCCCTCGCGCGCCTCCTTGGGGTTCTTGGCCGCGCGGATGAGCGCGATGACCGCGTCCAGGTTGTCCACGGCGATCATGAGCCCTTCCAGGATGTGCTCGCGGGCCTTGGCCTGGTCCAGGTCGTACTTCGTGCGCCGGGCGACGACGTTCTTCTGGTGGGCGATGTAGCGGCGGATGAGCTCGAGCAGGGAGAGCTGCATGGGCTTGCCGTCGGCGATGGCGACCATGTTGACGCCGAAGGTCACCTGCAGGTCGGAAACGCGGTAGAGGTGGCGGAGCACCTTTTCGGCGTCCGCGTCGCGCTTGAGCTCGATGACCGCGCGCATTCCCGTGCGGTCGGACTCGTCGCGGATGTCCGAGATGGCCGAGAGAATCCCCTTCTTCTCCTCGGAGAGCTTGAGGATCTTCTCCAGCAGCGCGCTCTTGTTGACCTGGTAGGGCAGCTCCGTCACGACCAGGTTCTTCTTGCCGCTGGGCAGGTCCTCGACGTGGACCTTGGCGCGCAGCAGCAGGCGGCCGCGGCCGGTCTCGTAGGCCTTGCGGATCTCCTCGGTCGCAAGGAGCTGGCCGCCGGTGGGGAAGTCCGGCGCGGGCAGGATCTGCATCAGCGCGTCCAGGGAGATGTTCGGGTCGTCCAGGACCGCGATGACCGCGTCGATGGATTCGCCCAGGTTGTGTGTGGGGATGTTCGTGGCCAGGCCCACCGCGATGCCGGAGGCGCCGTTGACGAGCAGGTTGGGGAAGCGCCCGGGGAGCATGTCCGGCTCCTTGAGCGTGTCGTCAAAGTTCAGGGAGAAGGAGACGGTGTCCTTTTCCAGGTCGCGCAGCAGCTCCATGGCAAGGGGCGCCATGCGCGCCTCGGTGTATCGCATGGCCGCGGCGGAATCGCCGTCCACGGAGCCGAAGTTGCCGTGGCCGTCCACCAGCGGCGCGCGCATGTTGAAGTCCTGCGCCATGCGCACCATCGCGTCGTAGACGGAGGTGTCGCCGTGGGGGTGGTATTTGCCCAGGCAGTCGCCCACGATGCGGGCGCACTTGCGGTGGGGCTTGTCGGGCGTGTTGCCCAATTCCAGCATGGTGTAGAGGATGCGCCGCTGCACGGGCTTGAGGCCGTCCTCGACCCGGGGCAGGGCGCGCTCGAGGATGACGTGCTCCGCGTAGGGGATCATGCTGTCGTGCATGATCTCCTCCATGGGTTTTTGCAGGATCGTCTCGTTGCGCTCGATGGTCTCGTCGCGTCTCTTCTTCGGCATCAGCCCTTCACCCACCCTTCAAAGGAGTCGACCTTGTTGAAATTCGCCTGCTGGCTGATGTAGAGGCGGCGGGGCTCGACCTTGTCGCCCATGAGGATGGTGACCATGCGCTCGGCCTGCGCCGCGTCCTCCAGCGTCACCTGCACGAGGGTGCGGTGCGCGGGGTTCATCGTGGTGTCCCAGAGCTGCTCGGGGTTCATCTCGCCAAGGCCCTTGTAGCGCTGGATGGCATAGCCCTTGCCCATGCGCTTGACCGCCGCGGGCAGGGCCTTGTCGTCGTAGACGTACTCGCTCATCTGGCCCTTTTTGACCAGGTACAGGGGCGGCGTGCCGATGTAGATGTGCCCCTCCTGCACGAGCTCCTTCATGTAGCGGTAGAAGAAGGTGAGCAGGATCGCGCGGATGTGCGCGCCGTCCTGGTCCGCGTCGGCCAGGATAATGATGCGGTGGTACTTGAGGTTGCCGATCTTAAAGTCCTCGCCGATGCCCGTGCCAAGGGCCGTGATCAGCGAGCGGAACTCCTCGTTCATGAGCACCTGGTCCAGGCGCTTCTTTTCGGCGTTCAGGGGCTTGCCGCGCAGGGGCAGGATCGCCTGGAACCTGCGGTCGCGGCCCTGCTTGGCCGAGCCCCCGGCGGAATCGCCCTCGACGATGAAGAGCTCGTTCTCCTCCGGGCGTCGGCCCGTGCAGGAGGCGAGCTTGCCCACCAGGGGCGCCGCCTCCAGGGAGGACTTCTGGCGGGCGATGTCCTTGGCCTTGCGCGCGGCCTCGCGCACCGCGGCGGCGGCGCGCGCCTTCTCCAGCAGCTTTTCGGCCGTCTCCTGGTGGGAGAGGTCCTCCAGGTACAGCGCGAGCTGGTCGTAGACCAGGCCCTCGATCAGGGGGCGGACCTCGCTATTGCCGAGCCGGCCCTTTGTCTGGCCCTCGAACTGCGGGTTCTTGACGTAGCAGACGAGCACGGCGGTCATGCCCTCGCGGTAGTCCTCGCCGGTGAGGTTGGCGTCCTTCTCCTTGAGCAGGCCGGCCCGGCGGGCGTATTCGTTCATGGCGCGGGTATAGGCGGCCTTAAAGCCGGTCTCGTGCGTGCCGCCCTCGCCGGTGGGGATGGAGTTGACGTAGGAGAACATGCTCTCCGTGTACCCATCGGTGATCTGGAACGCGCAGCGGAAGAAGAAGTCGTCCTTTCCGCCCTCGAGGTAGACCACGTCCTCGTGCAGGGGGTCCTTTTCGGCGTTCAGGTAGCGGACGTAGTCCACGATGCCGCCCGCGTAGCAATAGGTGGTCTCGCGCTCGTCCTTGGGCAGGCGCTCGTCGGTCAGGACGATGGTCACGCCCTTGTTGAGGTAGGCGAGCTCCCGCAGGCGGCGGTCCACGACGTCGTGGTGAAAGGTGATGTCCTCAAAGACGCGCTTGTCCGGCAAAAAGGTGGTCTTGCTGCCCTTTTTGCGGGTATTGCCCACGCGCACAAGCGGCGTCATGGGCTTGCCGGAGACGATCTTGCCGGTCTTTTCGTCCACGACCGAGGCGAACTCCTGCCGGTAGAGGGAGAAGTCGCTGTAGACCTCGCAGACCAGCCACTCGGACAGGGCGTTGACCACCGAGGCGCCCACGCCGTGCAGGCCGCC
>ERZ827492.1837-NODE-1837-length-16079-cov-6.076573_pt1 | contig 16079 bp, 10 predicted proteins | sample MGYA00519704_ERZ827492 | MGnify/ENA primary metagenome ERZ827492 (study PRJEB31778, sample SAMEA3449325) | human gut metagenome | biome: human gut; feature: human-associated habitat; material: faeces | place: United Kingdom | collected 2010/2012 ...
CTCTGAATCCATTCAAACCGCCTTGTGCCACATCCAAGTGAGCAATTCTCCAACGTTTCATATCCCAGAAGCGATGACCTTCGAATGCCAGTTCCACTCTACGTTCGTGACGGATCTTTTCCATATTGATGTTTGACAATAAGGCGATTCCGGCACGTTCACGAATCTTGTTGACTGCATCCAATGCTTCAGATGATTTGTTCAACTCCATTGCAGCTTCCGCCAAATTTAGATAAATTTCTCCTAAACGGAAAACCGGCCACGGAGTTTCTGACTTACCCATATTCATATCGGTCAATGTTTCGTCCCAGAATTTCTTCTGATAGAAACCTGTCTTGGAGGCATCTCCGGCATCGGATCCACCATCTTTACCTGATGTGCTATAGGTGACTCCGTTGATTTCAACCGTATTACCACCATCCGGTTGGCTGGTTGCTACATGTCTCTTATCGTCGTTTTCGATGACACCTCTTTTCCATTCGATCTTTGTGCTTTGGCAAGGAGATCCGGGCAGATAGACGGAAGCGAATAAACGCGGGTCTTTATTTGCAAATACTTCGTATGGATCGTCGAAACGAAGAGGTTTGCCGTTTTCTTCCAACTTCAAAGTCCCTTTGGAGCCGTCTACATATTCGTATGCTTCCACCAATTCAAGTGTCGGGGCGATACCGCATCCCCAACCACCAGCACGATAAGAGAACGGTGCGTTACGTTTGTCCCAGTCGTGGCCTTTGCCTCCTGCAACGTTATATTGTTTCTGGAAGATATATTCTCCGTTATCACCATTACCTTTCAGGAACATGTCACAAAAATTCTGTGCTTTGTTGTCTGGTTTATTGTTATACAAGGCATATTTGCCAGAAGTAATGATCGCTTTAGAAGCCTCGTAAGATATTTGGAAAAAGCGATCGGCTTCGGAAGCAGGGATACCTACAAGTCCTTCTTGCTGGACCGTTCCGTAGCGGGCGATAGAGCCTGCATACAAAGCTGCTCGTGAACATAAAGATAATGCGACATATTTACTTGCCCGGTATTTAGCTTCTGCCTCTCTTGTGTCGGGAAGGTCTTGTGCTGCTTCCTGGCATTCTTTTATAATGAAATCATAAATTTCGATTTCTTTATTACGAGGAACCATCAGTGCTTCCAAATTGTTAGGATCATATTCCTGTGATTTGTCAATCAAAGGTACTCCACCATAGCGTTTCACTAATGTGAAATAATGCATGGCACGTAAGAAGCGGGATTCGGCCAACAGTAATTTCTTTTCAGAATCTGACAAGGCTGTTGCATCCTGCAACTGGCTGATAAAGTCGTTGCAGTTCCGGATATTTTTGTAGCGATCGGAGAATTTCTGCTCGAATAACGCGTCTTCGTACGTGTATGTGGCATTTCCGTTATCGAAAAGAGGATCTTTTTGGAAAGAACCTTGTGCTTCGTCAGACATGGAAGAGGCATTTTGCAAACGCCATGCGTCACGATACCAGTAATTGAAATCTTCCAGGTTCAGGCCGTCATATAAATTAACCATTACGCCATTGATCAATTTAGGGTCCTGCCAAACCTGTTCGGGAGTGATGATGTCGAAAGATTCTTTTTCAAGGTAGTCGGCACATGCTGTCGTACCTAACAAAAGTAATCCACATCCGATATTTTTTATAATTGTTGTCTTCATCGTTTCTTATTTTAGAATGTTAGATTAACACCGAAGTTGAATGTTTTCATTTGTGGATAATAGCGGAACATACCGTCTTTGTTTTCTGGGTCCATATATTTCATGATACCTTCGCGGCTTGTTATTGTTGCAGTATTGAAACTGTTTACATAAATACGCAAGTTTTCGATTCCGGCTCTTTGCATCCATTTCTTAGGGAATGTGTATCCTAATTCGATGGTTTTCAGGCGTAAGTAGTTAGCCTTTTGTCTTGTCCAAGTATTTGTACCTGAATTGGCAGAGAAACCAGTTGGACGGAGTGCCGGCATATATCCGGGAATCCATTCGCTACTCATATCTGAAGGATCTTCACGATGCCAGCGATCCAAGTTTAGTGTGATACCATTACCAAGACCTTGCTGGATGAATGGAGCCATAAAGTCTCCAGTCGTGAATACTTCATGACCGGCAGCCCCTTGGAAGAAGAGAGTCAAATCGAAACCTTTGTATTCTCCGTAAAGGTTCAATCCATAATACAGGCGCGGTGTATTTCCATGTCCGATCGGCTGGTCGTCCTTTCCGTCGATGATACCATCATTGTTCCAGTCCTGGAATTTCAAGTCGCCCGGCATCAATGATTTGTTACCGTTGTTATCCTGGATCGGTGAATTGAGGATTTCTTCGTAGCTTTGGAACTGTCCGATGCAGACTTTACCCCACTGGATATCTTTATAACGATCATTGTTGTTGTTTCTCCAGTCATCGTACATATTGGCTGAAGCTGCACGTTCAACATGCTCATTGTAGATACGGGTAGTAGAGAAGTTTCCTTTTACATCGTAGGTGAAATCTCCGATTTTATGACGGTGTCCGAGAACGATTTCAAATCCCTGGTTTCTGTCGGAGTTCAGGTTTTCTACCGGAAGTTCCTGGCCGAATGTCGTCGGTAATGTAAGCTGGCGCTTTGTCAGCAAACCACTTCTTTTACGAACGAAATAATCGAATTCGACATTGATTAAACCGGATAATACGGATGCTTCGAATCCGACATTGGTTGTTTTAGATTCATACCAAGTCAGAGCTAAGTTGGGCATACCTCTGTCCTTTGCTCCGTTCGTCAGACCGCCTGTTCCTAAAACATAGTTTCCTGAGGGATACCGATATCCCATTAAATACTGATAAGCTCTGTATTTGCCATTCTTTTCGTCATCATCGCTATAACCGGTTACCCCTTCATCTCCCACTTTTCCGAAGGAGCCTCTGATCTTAAAGTTGTCGACCATCGGTAATGCTTCTTTGAAGAATGCTTCTTCAGAGACACGCCAACCCAAAGATACGGCAGGGAAGAATCCCCAACGATTGTCCGGGGCAAACTTGTAGGAACCGTCATAACGGAAGCTAAGCTCTGCTAGATATTTGTTGTCGTAGGCATAATTGAGACGTCCGACCAAACCGGCATGAGCGGAAACACGAGCTGTTCCGCCGTTGTTTATGTTTGTCTTGTCACCTGCGTCTATCTGATCGAGTGCTCCGACTGTAAACTGGCGGTATGCTTTCAAGATGTCGGTACGGTCGTTGTAGAATTCCCACAACACCAACGCTCCGATATCATGCTTGCCGAATGTATTCTTATAATTCAGCGAGATTTGTCCGTTCGGTCTGAAATAGTTGTCATTCTGAGTTGTCAACTCTGAAATGGTGTGGCTGCCGGAAGCATTATAAACATCATTGACCGCGTCGTAGGTATATTCATAATATTCTTTATACCATTTTCTGCTGTATTTGTTGTTGTAGTCGTAAGAGAACAACGCTTTTGCGGATAAACCTTTCACCCAGGGCACTTCCCAATTCAGACCGATTGATCCGTTAAATTCACGGCGATCTCTTCTGTCGTAGCCGACATTGTCGATATCGGACAGATGTACAGGGTTCCCTTTATCACCCGGATTGGACCAATAATCCGGATTGTTGTTAGCGTAAATCGGGAATACGGGTTTTGCCATTTGGATGCTACGGCTTAACGGCTCTGCTTCGTATGGTTTCATTCGAGTATCCAGACGACCGCTTAACTGTAAGTCTACGGTAAAGCCTTTGACGATTTCTGCACTGATATTGGAACGTACATTATATTTTTTGTAATTGAACGCTTTGGATTTGTAGATACCTTCCTGATCTGTCAAACCAAGTGAAAAGAAGTATTTTACTTTTTCTGCACCTCCCGATACGCTTAGATTGTGATAAGTGGCAGGAGCTGTTTTGCGAATGACTTCATCATACCAGTCTGTCGTCCCGATTCCTTGTTTGAAACGTTCCAGATCTTCAGCTGAATAGGGGGCTGTAACTCCGATATTCTGCTGGGCTTCGTTGTACAAAGTCGCATACTCGTATCCGTTGTAATATTCTGGATAACGGGTAATATTCTGTATTCCGACGTATCCGTTATAATTGATTTTCGGTTTGCCAATCTGTCCTTTTTTGGTTGTAACGAGGATCACACCATTTGCTCCTTTAAAACCGTAAACGGCAGCAGATGCATCTTTTAATATACTGATTGATTCGATATCGTTAGCATCGATTTGCTTGAAATCACGTTCTACGCCATCGACAATGACTAAGGCATCCCCATAACCACGAATATCGATGCTTGCATCGTCGTCACCCGGAGCACCGCTTCTTTGTACGGCACGTAAACCAGGTAACTTACCTGCTAACGCATTACTAACATTCGGAGTTTTGACAGTGGCAATATCCTTGGCTTGAAGTGAAGCGACCGATCCTGTTACGGATGCACGTTTCTGAACACCGTAACCGACAACGACTACTTCATCCAATGCTTGTGAGTCCTCGGCCAATTTAACTTGGATGTTTGTCTTGTTGTTTACCGGCATTTCCTGATCTTTGTAACCGATATACGAAATAACCAGTACGGCGTTCGGGGATACATTTAATGTGAAATTACCATCCATATCGGTAATCGTACCGTTGGTAGTGCCTTTTTCTACAACATTGGCACCGGCGATAGGACCTAATGCATCTTCTACCACACCTTTAACTGTGTGTTTTGCTTGTTGTGGGCTGCCTGTTGCTCCTGCTGGTGAGAGAACGATGTAAGAACCTTCGATTTTGAAGGATACATTGTTGTCGAACAGGTTTTGCAATACTTCCTGCAAAGAAGTATTTTCGGCGTTTACTGAGACTTTTCGGTTAACATTTACGTTCTTATTGTAAATGAACAGTAAATTGGTCTGGCTTTCAATGTCGTTTAAGATATTTTCCAGCCGGACATTGTTTTTGTTAAGTGTGATGCGTATGCTCTGTGAACTTTCCGTTTCTGCTTGTGCGAACATGGCACAAGAAAGGAAGAACAGAGATGTCATCTTTAAAATACGAGATACACAAATTTTTCTTTTCTTCATCTTTGTGATAGTTAAATAAATGATATTAGATTGAAACTTCATTTTTACATTGGACATAGTTTGTCCTTCATTCTAATTATCTCCTCTTCATAGGCTATATATTTAATTGTTTATTGAATACGAATTTCAGTTCCGCTCTCTCGCTCGAAGGTGAAGTGAGCGTCTTGTTGTAAAGCTCTCAGCACCTGTTCAATCCCGTCGGAGGTACGGAACTTTCCACTACATGCGTAATTATCGAGCGTATGATTGTCGACAATTATCCGAATACCGAAATTTTTCTCAAGCTTCTTCATCAAATCCTTGAAATTGATATCTTTAAAAGTGATAAGTCCATCTTTCCAACTGTATGGATTGAAATCGGTGATGGGAGTGACTGTCAGCTTTCCGTTGTTGAGGCTGACAGTATTATTGGGTTCTAACACAACTGATTCGTCTGGCTGTGACTTGTCGGTAACTTTTACGCTGCCTCGTATGAGGGCTGTGGAAAAATCATTTTCGTTATAGGCCTCCACATTAAACTGTGTCCCTAAAACTTCCACTTCACAGCGGCCTGTATTGACAATAAACTTTTTATTTTTATTCTTGGCTACATCGAAAAATGCTTCTCCTTTTAAAAGGACTTCTCTTGTGTCTCCGTTAAACGAAACCGGATAAGAAAATTCTGACCGGGCATTCAGCCAGATATGAGTCCCGTCTGAAAGCGTTACTTCAACTCGCTGTCCGGCAGGAACCTTAATTGTGTTGAGCGCTATTTCAGGCTGGATATTTTTTGTGGTAAATACCGGAATGTTATATAATAGGAATAAGGCGATGACAGCAGCGGCAGCACTTCCAATCCATTTCCAGAGTGGCATGGACTGCTTGCGAACATGATTTTCTTTTTGAAAAGCATTTAATTGGAGTGCGTCGAACAGGGCACGTTCATGATAGAAAGTTTCTCTGTTCGCTTTATCGGCATTTACCCATTGACGGATTTGAGTCACTTCGCTATCTGTGGCTTCTCCGTTAAACATTTTATATAGTAGCTTCTGTTCCATTTTTCCTGTTTCTATTATTAAGGGCGAACAAGAGGAAAAATACCCTAAAGGAAAAATGAAATATTTTTTGTTTTTTTTCGGTGTCGGATATTGCTTGACTAACGAGATCGGTTTTTAAGCATCTTGTCTACCTCTTTCAAAGAGGGCATGATTTTAAGGTTCTTATATTTCATTTTTGTATCTTGATTTTGGAATAAGCTATCTGTAATTTGTAAAGTAGTTTCTAAGTTTAAACAAGAATTTCCACCTGGTTTGTTTATGATATTAGGTGAGAAGTTTGACGATGCGATACAAAAGCTTAATGAATTAGAGGAAAGTTTAACTGTTCGGGATTTCCAAACAGTTCGGCTGGAGGGTAAACGGCAAGTGATACGAAACTTGACTTATTATAATCTGGATGCAATTATATCCATTGGATTTCGTGTCAATAGTGAAAGAGGTATTTTATTTCGCCGATGGGCGTAAGGTCTTAAAGGACTATTTATTAAAGGGCTATTCGATTAATCAGCGCTTGAATGATATTGAACAAAGAATGGATAACAGATTTTTTCAGATTGAGAGAACCATTGCGGAACATGATAAGAAAATTGGCTTCTTCGTGCGTACTTCCCTACCCCCGATTGAAGGTATTTTTTACAACGGCCAGTACGTACCTATTGACATCCGAACATATCGGGATAGTCACGATCGTTTTCTGGTTGTTGATGAAATGGACGTGTATCATATTGGAGCTTCGTTAAAGGATTTAGGGAAAAAAAATGTTCGCTTGTTCAAAACTGAATATTCCTGTAACAGCGATTACTAACCTGCTCTAAATATGAATTTGGGAACGGAAGAATGGGACGGTTCATTTTGAACGTCATGCTTGCGTCCGGAGGCTATAACTGGACGATTATTCCTATGGAACGTAGAGAATATATGTTTTTGGTGCCCAAGAAATGACAGCAAATTCGGTTTATTCCATATTTATTGATATTTTTGTATCAAAAATGATTCTTTATATTGTTCTTCTATGAAAAAGTTATATAATAAATATACAATATATGAATATTCAGATAAAGGTATTGTAGAGGAAATCTGCAAGAGAGTTAGGTCTTTACGGCTTAGCTGTTGTTTTTCTCAGCAAGAATTTGCAGACAAAGCCGGGGTATCCCTTGTTACTATTAAGAGAATAGAGTCCTGCAAGGTAAATGATATTGCCCTGAGTACGCTGCTTAAGATCCTGCGTATAAGTGGGACCCTTGAAGGGGTTGCCGATTTGGTACCGGAACTTCCTGATTCTCCTTTCCTTATCAATGAAAAAACAGGTAAGAGAGTACAACGATTTAGCAGTAAACGCAAGACGGTATGAAGAAAGAGCCAATCATAGTGAATGTATATCTATGGGGAACCTGCATAGGTAAATTGAGCTGGAACTTTGAAAAGCATTGTTCCGTATTCCAATTTACGGATGAATATAGGAAGCAAGATTATGATATATGCCCTTCCACACATCCTAAGAGAACCCCTTTGACTGCTTCTTTTTATGGGAATACGGATAAATTGTATCAAGGACTTCCGGAATTCCTTGCAGACGCACTTCCTGACCAATGGGGAGCTTCTTTGTTTGACAAGTGGCTCACGGATAGTAATATAAAGGTTACGGAGTCATTGCCGCTGTTGAAGCTCTCTTATATAGGCAAGAGGGCTATGGGGGCTTTGGAATTTGAACCGGAGGTTAGGGATGATGATCCTCGTGGGCTGGTGGATATGTCATCATTGGCAACGTTGGCTTCCAAAGTATATAATGATCGGGATGCGGCTGTCATATCACCGGAGGATAACCTTACGATGAAAAAGTTGATATATCTTGGAACTTCCGCAGGTGGTATGCGCCCCAAGGCAGTGATTGCCTATGATCTTGAAACGGAGGAGTTTCGCTCCGGCCAGGTGGATTTGCCTAAAGATTTTAAACAATATATTATAAAATTCAAAGAGGAGGAGAACTCTCCTACCACAGAGATAGAAATGGTATATTACGAGATGGCAAAGGAAGCAGGGATTAACATGATGCCATGCTTCCTAAAAGAAATTGATGGAAGGAACCATTTCGTAACAGAAAGGTTTGACCGCAAGAATGGTGACAAGATTTTTAGCCAAACGCTCGCCGCCATTATGCCGGGTGCGGATGATTATCTAAAGCTATGTTGGATAGCAGAGACTCTGAATCTTCCCCAGGAAGACAAAGACCAGATATTCATTAGGATGGTATTTAATTATGTGGCAGGTGTATCAGATGATCATAATAAGAATATATCGTTTATCATGGACAAGACAGGAGTGTGGCGGTTATCACCTGCATACGATGTCATGTTCACTGCAAATACATGGGAGAATTCTTCTGCTCACATTCATTCAATGGGGGTGATGGGTAAAAGGTCAGCCTTGACCACAAGTGACTTCGTTAATTTTGCAGAGGATTTTGTGGAAGATCCTGAAAAAAAGATATTACAAGTATTTGATGCAGTAGGCAAGTTTCAATCATTATGTGATAAGTTTGGCATAGATAGGGCTATATCAGATAAAATCCGGCAGGTGTTGGATGGATTGGTTACTGATGATTTGAACTTATTGCATGCAAAGAAGCAATAATATGAACAACACATCTATTTTGGAGACGGTGCTGGCAATTTTATCCACACTCTACCTCTTCGGTGAAAATAAATTTTCTCCCGCGGGAAAATAAATTTTCATGCAGGAGAAAATTTATTTTCACTTCGATCGGACAAGTGAAAATATTTAGGGGACGTAAAAGAAATCCAGTAAAAATAGCAGGCAAGGAAGGTAGTCTTTTAACTCTTTGCGTAATAAATTCAGCGCTTTACTGATATGAAACTCGATACTCTTCACTGAAAGGTTGGTTTCCTTGGCTATTGTTTGGTAATTTTTCCCTTCGTACCGGTTCATGATAAAGATATGTCTGGACTTTTCCGGTAGTTTTGCCAGAGCTTGGTTAACAAGCTCCTGTACTTCATTGCTGAACAATGTTTCCGGCTCACATGCTTCCAGGCTGGAGATACGCATTTGCAGTTCCCACTCTTTGTTGGATAGCAAATTTTCAGCGATATTATTCCAAGTACGTTCACGCTGAAGGTAATCCAGGCATTTGTTTTTTAGGGTGACTAGTATATATAAAGGTATGTCTTTGACTTCTTCTAACCGATGCCGGTTTTCCCAATAATACATCAGGCTTTCCGTCACCAGGTCTTCTGCTGCTTCTTGATTATATGTATAAGAATAGGCGAACCGAATGTATCGGTCCCGATGGGTGACGAAAATATTATTGAATCGTTTTATGTCCGTTTTCTCATCCATGATGTGTTGTTCGAATGGGATTTAGTCCTAAGGGAACTATGGCCTTCAAAATTATAAATTTATTTCCAAATTGTTGAAATATGTTGTGAAGAATTAATCTTATTGCGCATTTTAACTATTTTAGGCTAAATAATTACACTTGATATAAAGTAAGAGCCATTAGGTAAGAAAGCATCCCTACAACATAATAGGCTGGACTATAAAGTTCTAAACATTCTCTTCCTTTTATTGATGAAAAGATATGGCCATAGTTCCCTTAGAACTATGGCCTTCATTATAATTATTAAAATATTGTATTACAGTTGAATGCTTTTACCTCTTCTGTTTATTTCCGTGGATATCCTACCGGATTGTTCATGATTGGTAATTGATTGTCCGTTAATTTCAAAATTCGTTTTAAAGCAGCCTGATCCATAGTGGCACGGGGAACGGTTGCCAGACCGGTGGATGCACAGAAAATATTGATGTTTTGGCAAACGATGCCGGCATCGACAGCAGCCATCAGCTTGGTATGATCGGCAATGTTTCCGAAGCGTGAAAGATCGGATACGAGTACCAGACTGACTGGAGCCGATTTGACAAAATCCTGACTGCCGGCAACAGCAGCCCGGTGATCTCCTTTAGCAAGAGGTTGCAGGCTGTTTGTTTTGGTATCGTACAGGTAAGCGCCCTCTTTCATAATGACATAAATATCGATATCCTGTTTGTTCAGCGCTGAAGGAGCCGTTCGTTTTCCGTCCGGGCGGTTAATCCCGTTTGCAGCCCATAACAAATCCGATAAATCCTGTAAACTGAGTTCCTTGTCTGCATATTCCCGATCGGAGTGGCGGTCGGATAACGCTTTCATAACGGAACATCCTCTGTTTTTGTCCGGAGAGTTTAATTTGATTACTTTCAGATCCTGTGCATGCATGGTGACGACGAGTAATAGCGTTGCAAAAATAAATGATAATTTTCTCATAAACTTATCCTTTTTATGATTGGTATCTACAAAAATAGGTGAAATCTGCAGAAATCGAACACCAAAATACAACTTTTACAATTCTTTAAACTGTAAAGTTACGAATAGCTCGTAGATAGAGTTACATTTGCAACTGTTTTTATGTGAATGTATAATCGATAATATCTAAATTCTCAAATTTAATGAAAGAAAAACTACTCTACTTAATGCTGATACTATTTGTGTCTGCGTCAGTGTTTGCGCAAACCGGAGGTGGATCAGCCGCCTTTACAATTAAGGGCCAAGTAGTCGACTCTCTATCCAATGAGTCCGTACCTTATGCCACGTTGAGGATAGCTTTGGCTTCCGCACCACAGAATCCTGTGAAATTGTTGGCTTGCGATGATGATGGCAAGTTCACGGCAACGATGAACAAGCCGGGTAAATATGTGATGACAATGGAATCTTTAGGGAAGGCCCCTGCCAAGAAAACATTTACATTGTCGGAGAACAAAAAGCTCCTGGATTTTGGAAAACTGTTCATGAACGATGATACTCAGCAACTAAAGGAAGTCACTGTCGTTGCCCAGAAACCATTGGTTAAAGTCGAGGTCGACAAGCTGACGTACAATCTGGAAGACGATCCGGAAGCAAAGACGAATAATGCGTTGGAAATGTTTCGTAAGGTTCCGATGGTCACTGTGGATGGTGAGGATAAAATCCAGTTGAAAGGATCTTCCAATTATAAAATTTATATGAATGGCAAACCTTCCAATTTATTGAGTGGTGACAATGCATCCGATGTATTGAAAAGTATGCCAGCCAGCTCGATCAAAAACATCGAGGTCATTACCGACCCAGGTTCCAAATATGATGCTGAAGGTGTTGGAGGTATTATCAATATCATTACGACCAAGAACGCATTGCAAGGATATACGGGAACCGTTCGTGCCAATGCCAGCACACTGGGCAGTTTCGGTGGGGGCGGCTATGTCTCGATGAAGGCTGGAAAATTCGGTATTACAGCTAATTATGGTTATAACTATCGTAATTCCCCCTGGAACGATACCTATTCGATGCGAGATGAGCAGGAGGCGAAATATCAGCAGGGTGACGAGACCTTTACCCGTCCGTCTTCTTTGTTGAATGAACACGGACGTAGCAAGAACAAAGGCCCGTTCCAATATGGTTATTTGGAAGGCAGCTATGAAATCGATACGTTGAATTTATTAAGCGTAGGTGTTAATTTGTTCCGGGGAAAATCAAATAATCTTTCCGAACTGATTGCGGATAAGGTCAATCGGACCGATCTGACAAATGGAGAACCGACAACAATGTATTCTTATAAACGTTATTCGGATTCGAAGGGTACATTTGGCTCTACGGATGTCAATGTCGATTTCCAGCATTCAACCAGCAAGAAGGACGAATTGTTGACGTTGTCGTATCGCTTTAGCCAATCTCCCAATGACAATGAAGGACATTCCCGGCTTGAAGATCTGGAAGGTGTTTATAGTCAGGCTTACCGTTATCCTAATTGGAATATCAATGATGCTTCTACAACGGAACATACGGCACAGGTCGATTATACCACCCCTTTGTTTAAGGATCAGACATTGGAAGCCGGTGTAAAATATATAAATCGCCAGAGCAAGAGTAATACGTTGGAGCAGGTAAAGGATTCTTTAAATGCTTGGCAAGATATTTCGCAGCGTAATAGCGATTTCCGTCATACTCAGCATATTTACTCCGCTTACTTGGGATATATGGTCAAGTTTAATAAATTCGGGGTTAAAGCAGGTGTCCGTGCAGAAGGAACCAGCTTGAATGCGGAGTTTGCCAAGGCACCGGAAGAAAACTTCAAAACAAATTACTTTGACGTTGTTCCGAATGCGACATTGACTTACCAGTTAGATATGTCTTCACAGTTACGTTTAGGATACAATATGCGTATCCAGCGTCCGGGGATCTGGTATCTGAATCCGTATTTGAATAATATCGACCCGCAGCGTATCTCGCAAGGTAATCCGAATCTGGATTCGGAAAAGAGTAATAATGTGAACTTTAACTTTAGTAAATTTGCACAGAAGTTCAGTATAAATGCAAGTTTGAGCTATACGTTCGTTAATAATGCAATTGAAAACTATACAGTAATAGCAAATTTCCCGGAATCCGATCCGCTTTCCCAATATAACGGGGCTTCGTATAGCACTTATAAAAATATGGGAAAGCGTCAACAAGTCGGATTGTTTTTGTATGGAAGTTGGAATCCAGTTCCCCTGTTCCGTATTTATATGAACGGTGGGTTGGATTATACGAACATTGACAGCAAAAAAACTTTAGGTTTGACAAAGGATGGTGTGGCAGGTCGAATCTTTGCAGGAACACAGTTTAATTTGCCGAAAGATTTTCGTATTAATTTGCATGGTGGTTATTTCAGTCCGTGGATTCAATTGCAGGGAAAACAATCTCCTTTCTACTTTGCAGGTTTGAATATCAGTAAGGATTTCCTGAAAAAGAAACTCTCTGTCTCTTTAGGAGCACAGAACCCGTTCTGGAAAACGATGAAGATGGAATCGACCAAAACTGGTGAAGGATTTGTAGACCGTTCTACTACTTGGCGCCATTCGCGTGAGTTCCGTCTGAGCGTCTCTTACCGTTTCGGTACAATGAAAGGCCAGATCAAGAAAGTACGCCGCGGTATTAGTAATGATGACTCCAAAGGCGGAGGAGAAGGCAATTCAGGTGGTGGAGAACAAGGAATGTAAGCAGTTGTCCTATATTTACGAAATTAGTAACAAAGAGGTCGTGTCGTGATGTAGACATGACCTCTTTTGTTTAAAATAGCGCTTTTGGACAAATCTATCCATCCAATTAGACAAATTGTGCCTGTCCCTTTACCGTCAATCACCTAATTTTGAGCCGTAAATAAAGAATTTTGTAAACATGAAACACACAATCTTTAGTCTGATACTCCTTTTTATCAGCACTTCAATCTTTGCGGCACGTAAGGAAATCCTGTTGAATGAAAACTGGATGTTCCGTTTTTCCCATCAGGTACAGTTTAAAAGTGAAGAACGGGTGAACCTGCCTCATACCTGGAACAGTGGCGATGCCCTTTCCGGCAAACAGGATTACTATCGTGGAATGGGCAACTATACCAAAACGCTGTTTGTAAAGCCTGAATGGAAAGGCAAACGTCTTTTCCTGCGTTTCGAAGGAGTCAATACAATTGCGAATGTTTTTATTAACGATGTTCATATTGGTGAACATCGTGGCGGATATGGAGCGTTTGTATTCGAGATTACAGATAAGGTGAAATATGATGCTGACAATCAGATATTAGTGAAGGTTAACAACGCTTTGCAGCAGGATGTTATGCCGTTGGTCGGTGATTTTAATTTCTATGGAGGGATCTACCGGGATGTGAATCTGATCATAACGGACCCGGTTAATATCTCGTTGACCGACTATGCATCTCCCGGTGTCTATCTGATTCAGAATAAAGTGACGAAAGAGCAGGCCGATGTAAAGGCGAAAGTGCTCGTCTCTAACGGAAGTGCGACGGCGCAACCCGTAAAAGTGGACATTAAGATCTGGGAAGACGATAAACTCGTCCAGCAGCAGGATATAAAGGTTACGGTGGATGCCAATGACTGGGCTACAACCGGAATGGATTTGACAATCCGAAATCCCCGTCTTTGGAATGGCCGTAAAGATCCGTTCATGTATAAGGCCGAAATATCTCTTCTTTCCGAGGGTCAAATAATAGATCGGATTGTACAGCCGTTAGGCTTGCGCTATTATCATGTGGATGCCGAGGAAGGCTTTTTCTTGAATGGTGAACATCTGAAGCTGAAAGGAGTATGCCGCCATCAGGATCGGGCGGAAAGGGGAAATGCTCTTTATAAAATGCACCACGATGAAGATGCAGCCATTATGGTAGAAATGGGAGCTAATGCCGTTCGTCTGGCTCATTACCCGCAAGCTACTTACTTTTATGACCTGATGGATAAATACGGTATTGTCACCTGGGCTGAAATTCCTCAGATCGGGCCGGGGGGATATCAGGATAGAGGCTATATCAACCAGCCTTCTTTCCGTGAGAACGGGAAAGAGCAGTTGAAAGAATTGATCCGCCAGCATTATAACCATCCGTCGATTTGTTTCTGGGGGCTGTTTAATGAGTTAAAGACCATCGGAGACAATCCGACCGAATATATCGAGGAATTGAACGATTTGGCCCATAAAGAGGACCCGACTCGCCTGACGACATCTGCCAGCTTCCTTTCTTACGATGATGATATAAATAAGGTAACCGACGTGATTGCTTGGAACCAGTATTTCGGTTGGTATGGCGGTTCTCCGTCCGATATGGGAAAATGGCTGGATGCCAATCATAAGGCACATCCGGAATATAAGATCGCCATCAGCGAATATGGGGCAGGAGCAAGCATCTACCACCAGCAGGATTCTGTGAAACGGGGGATCGCTTCCGGTTGGTGGCATCCGGAGAATTATCAGACCTATTATCATATCGGAAACTGGAAAGCATTGGCGGAACGTCCGTTCGTTTGGGGCTCTTTCATTTGGAACCTGTTTGACTTCGGTGCGGCCCACCGTGTGGAAGGTGACCGGCCCGGTATCAACGATAAAGGTCTGGTGACTTTCGACCGTAAGGTGAAGAAAGATGCTTTCTATTTTTATAAGGCCAACTGGAACGAAGACGAGCCGTTCGTCTATATTACGAACCGTCGCCATCGCGATCGTTCATTGGCAGTAACGGATATTATGATTTTCTCCAATCAGCCGGAAGTCGAGTTGTTTGTAAACGGAAAAAGTATCGGCAAACAAAAGCCGGACGAATATGCGACATTCGAATGGAAAGGTGTCGCTTTGCAGGATGGGGAGAACACGATAGAGGCCCGTTCCACTCAGAAGAAAAATCCTGTAAATGATAAGGTGACCTGGACGGTGAAATAAGAATTGCCCGTACTTGCAAAGGGGGAGGCAAAAAGAGGACCGCCTTCATCACCGTGGAAGGTGTGTCAAAACTATCCTGTTCCCGCGCTTGACGCGGGATCGCATTAAAGCCAGTCATATAAACATCAGATTGATAAGGCTTGCTCTTCTGCGTCCCCGCGTCAAGCGCGGGGACAAGAGGATTTTGACCACCCCCTAAGATAAAGAACATCTACATCCCTTTTTGAAACCTCTTTTTTAGCCTTCGTAAGGAATCAGTTCTTTTAATATTTGTTCCTTATACCACGGATCGTCTGCCTCTTTCAGTAGAGGGACCATTTGTCTGCATAGTTCGGAAACGATTTCATGATTCTCCTGCAGGGGGAGATTATGCATCTGGTACGGGTCTTTCAAATCATCGAATAGAAGTGCTTCTTTTAGTGTTTTCGTCTTCCGGTCGATTGTGAGTGATAGGGTGTATTGATGTGTCTTGATTCCTCTCGCTACCGGAAAATAAGAAATGACTTTTCCTTCGGCATCCTTTTCTCCGTCGATATTCTTGATGTACAAGGCTCCCTGGCGTAAAGGAACGGAAGAATCTTTTCCTGTAAAACGTCCTGCATAATTCCGCCCTTCCACTGCTGCTGGGATCTGCTTTTCCAAGCCGCACAGTCCGAGTATGGTCGGCATGATATCAGGAGAAGACAACAATAGTTCGC
>ERZ827492.1839-NODE-1839-length-16075-cov-5.273034_pt1 | contig 16075 bp, 10 predicted proteins | sample MGYA00519704_ERZ827492 | MGnify/ENA primary metagenome ERZ827492 (study PRJEB31778, sample SAMEA3449325) | human gut metagenome | biome: human gut; feature: human-associated habitat; material: faeces | place: United Kingdom | collected 2010/2012 ...
GGAGTCCGTGATGTGGGCCTTCAAGCAGCTGTACGACAAGGGTCTGGCATACCAGGGCTATCGCGTGCTGCCGTACTGCCCGAAGGATCAGACGCCGCTGAGCGCGCACGAGCTGCGCATGGATGCGGACGTGTACCAGGATCGTCAGGACACCACTGTGTCCGTGGCCGTGAAGCTGCGCGACGAGGAAGACGCGTACGCAGTGTTCTGGACCACCACCCCGTGGACCGTGCCGACCAACTTCGCCATCGTGGTCGGTGCCGACATCGATTACGTCGAGGTGCGCCCGACCGAAGGCAAGTTCGCCGGCAAGAAGTTCTACCTCGGCAAGCCGCTGCTCGGCTCCTACGAGAAGGAACTCGGCGAGAACTACGAGATCGTGCGCGAACTCAAGGGCTCCGAGATGGAGGGCTGGCGCTACTACCCGGTCTTCCCGTACTTCGCAGGCGACGAGAACGCCGCCGAGGGCAAGGTGCCGGGGCCGGAAGGCTACCAGATCTTCACCGCCGACTACGTCGACACCGTTGAAGGTACCGGCCTGGTCCATCAGGCCCCCTACGGCGAGGACGATATGAACACGCTCAACGCCAAGGGCATCAAGAGCGTGGACGTGCTCGACGCGGGCTGCAAGTTCACGTCGCTGTGCCCGGATTACGAGGGCATGTACGTGTTCGACGCCAACAAGCCGATCCTGCGCAACCTGCGCGCCGGTGACGGCCCGCTGGCCCGCATTCCTGAGGAGCAGCGCGCCATCCTCTTCCAGGAGAAGAGCTACGTGCACTCCTACCCGCACTGCTGGCGTTGCGCCACCCCGCTGATCTACAAGCCGGTCTCCTCCTGGTTCGTGTCCGTGACCAAGATCAAGCCGCGTCTATTGGAATTGAACCAGCAGATCAACTGGATCCCGGGCAATGTCAAGGACGGTCAGTTCGGCAAGTGGCTCGCCAACGCGCGCGACTGGTCCATCTCCCGCAACCGCTTCTGGGGTTCCCCGATCCCGGTGTGGGTGAGTGACGATCCGAAGTACCCGCGTGTGGACGTTTACGGTTCTCTCGAAGAGCTCAAGGCCGACTTCGGTGACTACCCGCGCGACAAGGACGGCAACATCAACATGCACCGTCCGTGGATCGACAACCTGGTCCGCGTCAACCCGGACGACCCGACCGGCAAGTCGCACATGCACCGTATTTCCGATGTGCTCGACTGCTGGTTCGAGTCCGGTTCCATGTCGTTCGCGCAGTTCCACTACCCGTTCGAGAACAAGGAGAAGTTCGAACAGCACTTCCCGGCCGACTACATCGTGGAATACATCGGCCAGACCCGCGGCTGGTTCTACCTGCTGCACGTGATGGCGACCGCCCTGTTCGACCGCCCGGCGTTCAAGAACGTGATCTGCCACGGCATCGTGCTCGGCTCCGACGGCCAGAAGATGTCCAAGCACCTGCGCAACTACCCGGACGTGAACGGCGTGTTCGACAAGTACGGTTCCGACGCCATGCGCTGGTTCCTCATGTCTTCTCCGATTCTGCGTGGCGGCAACCTGATCGTCACCGCCGAAGGCATCCGCGACACCGTGCGCCAGGTCATGCTGCCGGTGTGGAGCTCCTACTACTTCTTCACCCTGTACGCCAACGCGGCCAACGGTGGGGCTGGCTTCGACGCTCGCCAGCTGCGCGCGGACGAGGTCGCCGGCCTGCCGGAGATGGACCGCTACCTGCTGGCCCGTACCCGTCGTCTGGTGCTGGCCGCCGAGAAGTCGCTGAACGAGTTCGCAATCTCCGACGCCTGCGATGCGGTCTCCGACTTCATCGACGTGCTCACCAACTGGTATATCCGCAACACCCGTGACCGTTTCTGGAATGAGGACGCTTCCGCGTTCAACACGCTGTACACCGTGCTTGAGGCGTTCATGCGCGTGCTTGCGCCGCTGGCCCCGATGGAAGCCGAGTCCGTGTGGCGTGGTCTGACCGGCGGTGAGTCCGTGCACCTGGCCGATTGGCCGTTCGTGGTGGACGAGAAGACCGGTGAAGACACCGAACTCGGCCGTGTGCTGGTCGACGATCCGGCTCTGGTGGACGCGATGGAGAAGGTGCGTGAGGTCGTCTCCGGCACCCTGTCCCTGCGCAAGGCCGCCAAGATCCGCGTGCGCCAGCCGCTTTCCAAGCTCACCGTGGTGGTCGAGAACGTGGACGCCGTCAAGGCATACGACGAGTTGCTGAAGTCTGAATTAAATATTAAGAACATTGAGTTCTCGACTCTGGAAGACGCCGCCGCCCACGGTCTGAAGATCGTGCACGAGCTGCGTGTGAACGCCCGTGTTGCGGGTCCGCGCCTCGGCAAGCAGGTGCAGTTCGCCATCAAGGCCTCCAAGTCCGGCGACTGGCATGTCGATGCTGCGTCCGGTGCGCCGGTGGTCTCCACGCCGTCCGGCGACCTTGCGCTGGTCGAAGGCGAGTACGAGCTGATCAACCGCGTGGAGGAGGAGAACGCCACCGAGGCCGCCGCTTCGGTCTCCGCCGCTCTGCCGACCGGTGGCTTCGTGATCCTCGACACCGCGCTGGATGCCGATTTGCTGGCCGAAGGCTACGCCCGCGACGTGATTCGTTCTGTGCAGGACGCACGTAAGGCTGCCGATCTGGACATCGCGGACCGTATCGCCCTGGTGCTGACCGTGCCGGCCGCCAATGTGGCCGATGTCGAGCAGTTCCGCGATCTGATCGCCCATGAGACGCTGGCCTCCTCCTTCGAGGTGAAGGAGGGCGCCGAGCTGGCCGTGGAGGTTGTTAAGGCGTGAGGCTGATGCTGAGCTAAGGCTCTTCAATTGGTCTGAAACAATTGCGGGCATCCGATATACAGTGATTCAATGAACACTGCATATCGGATGCCCGCATTTTTCGTGCGTTTATGCGTCTTTTCGACGCATCCCTATTTTGAAAAAATCTAACTTATTCAAGTTTTTCAAAATAGAAGGGGACCGGTTCTACCTCTCATGGCTTGTAAGGTGTCGCTTCAATCGTTGTTAGCTACACTTATCGCGATAAGTGTAGCTAACAACGGAAATGGTAGTGCCCAAGTTGCCGGTAGATGTATTGCGTATGTTCGGCCAGCCACTCGTATCCCGTCTGCCCTGCTTCATGTAGTGCCGATGCCCGCTTGGGAACAGCGTAAGGCCAGTGAGGTGTTCCAAATCGTTGATGATAGAGGCCATCCGACACTGCCTGTTCTGTCAGCGACGCAGAATCAAGGCATGATATATCGCGATGATTCTGGTCGATATATCGGGCATGACGAGAGCAACGAAATTGGATATAAGCGTGTGCTTCCCGGAGACTTCGTTGTTCATCTCAGGTCATTTCAAGGGGGCTTCGCACATTCGCAGTATGAGGGCATAACGTCGCCTGCATACACGGTTTTTAGAGCGAAGGAACCAACATCGCATTCAGATCGATTCTGGAAGCACTGGTTTATGTCCGAACATTTCATTGCCGGTCTATCGACGGTGACTTATGGGATTCGCGATGGCCGCAGCATTAGTGTTGATGAGTTCATGAACACCTTTTTGGCATTTCCCGCTGTCGAAGAACAAGCAGCTATCTCCCGTTTATTTGATTATCTTGACGACCTCATCACCCTTCATCAGCGTAAGCGTCTATCTATTTGTCAAAGGAGCCCCGTGTGGTCATAAACACAATCAACGAAGAAATGTCGTTCTGCGATTACTACTCGCAATGGGTCGACGTCTACAAGGAAGGCGCGATTCGGGAAGTGACAATGAAGAAATACAAGCTCACACAGGCGTGGCTGAGAAAACTTATCCCTGATCTCAAGCTTTCCGAGTTCGATCGTGTGAGCTATCAGAAACTCATCAACGGATACGCTGAGCATCACGAGCATCAGACAACAATGGATTTTCATCACCAACTGAAAGGAGCCATCCTCGATGCCGTTGATGAAGGTCTGATTCAGAGAGACCCAACAAGAAAAGCAATCATCAAAGGAAAACAGCCGAGACAGAAGAAGGTGAAATATCTTAACCAGTTCGAACTTCATGCTGTCCTTGCTGATTTGAAGCTTGATCCGATACCTAACTGGGACTGGTTGATACTGCTAGTGGCAAAAACCGGGTTACGTTTCTCCGAAGCATTGGGGCTTACTCCTGATGATTTCGATTTCGTTCACCAGACTTTGTCCGTCAATAAGACATGGAATTACAAGAATGGAGGTGGCTTTGTTCCAACAAAGAATGCTTCTTCAGTACGTAAAGTACAACTTGACTGGCAACTCATCATGCAGTTGTCTGTTCTGTTGAAGAGCTTACCCGGTGACAAGCCCATCTTCGTGGATGGCAAGGTATACAACTCAACCGCCAACGGTATTCTGGCCCGGCATTGCAAACAAGCCGGAGTACCTGTGATTTCAATACACGGATTGAGACACACCCATGCTTCACTCTTGCTATTTGCCGGCGTTTCAATTGCAAGCGTCTCTAAACGGCTTGGGCACGCAAGCATGAACACAACGCAGGAAATATATCTGCATGTCATCCGCGAATTGGAAAACAAAGACGTTGACATCGTGATGAGAGCCTTATCCACCCTTATTTAGCAAACCACAGACGCTTACGCTGATGAAGGGTGATGAGGGAGTCGAGCTTAGCAAAGAAGTCGCCAATTTGCTGTTGTTCGACGGTGCTTGGCATATACAAAAGCATGTCTTTGATCTTGCCAAAGTCAACACTTTCTACGGTTGTTCCAGTCTTGCCAAACTCAAGCAGCAATTCCTTGTTATGCGAAATAAAGAACTGAAGTAGCCATTCTCCACAGCACTCGCCTTGGGGCAGAATGACGCGAATATCCTGGTTAACAGTTGAAGGTTTGCGCAGTTCAGCCACCGGAAGGGTATGGCGAAGAATCCCGCTCCTCGTTACCATTACTAAAGATCCGGCAGGATAAAGAGTCAACTCTTTTGCGCCCTTCTCAGTTATCTGAGTCGTAGTTCTATCAAGATAATTAGATTTCACGTCCTGGGACGTAACCCACAGCACGTATCCATCTTCATAGTTATCGGGATCTGCCATTGGCGGAGTATGCCCGCCGCCAAACGTTGCTACTTCACTCAACTTACGCTGTTCCCAAGCGGGTGTAGAATTATTGCATTTGTATTGCAGTTTGAAAGTGTAGAATGCAATGACGTACTCCGATCTGATTGAGCATGATGCTGGTGAAACAGAGATACGTTCGTATCTGGTAAACGGTGATGTGGTGCCGGTTACTATGCGTATCCCCGCTAATTTGCGAGATTCTGCCAAAGAGGCCGCATCTCTTCGCGGGATGAGCTTTTCGGCATTCGTGAGAACATGCATGATTAATGAACTAGCAAAGGGCGGCAAGTGATGATTGCTCTCACTGCTATGACCATACAAATTATTGACAACAATCCTGATGGCATTCGAATTTGTCGTGTGGATGGGGAGTCGCTTGTCACGGTTGTGGTGCCCCGGGATATGTTGAGTGAGGCGAAAAGTCTTCCCGATTTGCCGGATCGCGGTGTGTATTATCTTCTTGATGAAGATCATGGAGTTCTGAGCCGTGCGTATGTGGGACAAACCACGAAGGGGCTTAGTCGGCTTGATGCGCACAAGACTAAGAAAGATTTTTGGAACAAAGCCATCATGTTCCTCGATAATGATGTCAATATCGATCGTGATGTTTTGGACTCTCTTGAGTCAACAGCCATAGATTATGTGGACAAACATGGCTCTTATGAGACCGACAATGAGTATACTCCTGCTCCTCGCATGAATCCATACAAAGAGCAACAGGTGGAAAGACTGCACAATAACATCCTCTTTCGTATGCGAGTGCTCGGATATGACCTTGATCGAAAAGAAAAGACACCGGTTATGGTGAACGCCGTATTCCATACGAAGAAGAACGGTGTTCAGGCCACTGGGCGATATAGCCAAGGTACAGGTCGTTTCACTGTTCTTTCCGGTTCTGAAGTGGATCTCGTGCATCCAGTTATTAAAAACCAGGGAGCCGTGGCAGCTCGGCGGCATCTTTTCGGAACGCAGACGGGCAAGGCGACTCTTGCTGATGACATTGAACTGTCAAGCCCTTCCGCTGCTGCTGTATTTGTTCTCGGTGGCAGTCAAAACGGTTGGACCGAATGGGTCAATGAACAAGGACAGACCCTTGATTACGTGTACAGAAACAAGGAGCATATGAATGAATAAGCAGCAGCTTGCCGCCAAAATCTGGGAATCCGCCAATAAAATGCGTTCCAAGATTGAGGCGAATGAATACAAGGACTATATCCTCGGCTTTATCTTCTATAAGTTCCTCTCGGAGACGGAGATTGCTCGTCTGCGTGCTGAAGACTGGGGAGCCGAAGACCTCAAGGGCTTGGATGAGAATGATGCCGAAACTGTACAGTATGTACGTGATCTATGTGGCTACTTCATCTCCTACAACAACCTGTTCTCCACGTGGATTGCCAGCCAGGGCGATTTCACCATCGCTGATGTACGTGACGCGCTTTCCGCTTTCGAACGCAACATTGATCCGGCTCGTAAACGTGTGTTCGTCGGCATCTTCGACACGCTGCAAACCGGTCTGTCCAAACTCGGCACCGATGAAAAAAGTCGTAGCAAGGCTGTCCGCGACCTCATCTACCTCATCAAGGACATTCCGATGGACAGCCGGCAGGACTACGACACCCTCGGCTTCATCTATGAGTATCTAATTAGCAACTTCGCTTCCAATGCGGGTAAGAAGGCCGGTGAGTTCTACACGCCGAGCGAAGTCTCTCAGCTCATGAGCGAAATAGTGGCTTGGCATCTCGCCGGCCGTGAAGAAATCAATATCTACGACCCCACGAGTGGCTCGGGCTCGTTGCTGATCCATATCGGTCAGGCTGTGGCCCGTCGCAATGGCAATCCGAATGACATCAAGTATTACGCACAGGAACTCAAGGAGAATACCTACAATCTCACGCGTATGAATCTTGTCATGCGTGGCATCCTGCCGGACAACATCGTGGCCCGCAACGGAGACACACTGAAAAGTGACTGGCCGTGGTTCGATACCGACGAGACGAAGGACGAGACCTATGAGCCGCTGTTTGTGGACGCCGTGGTCTCTAATCCTCCCTACTCCCAGAACTGGGAGCCGCCGGAAGCGGGCGAAGATATCCGTTTCGAATATGGCATTGCGCCTAAGTCCAAGGCTGATTATGCCTTCCTGCTGCATGATCTCTATCATCTGCGCGACGACGGCATCATGACCATCGTATTGCCACATGGCGTGCTGTTCCGTGGCGGTGAGGAAGGCACTATTCGCCGGAACCTGGTGGAGAAACACCACATTCAGGCCATCATCGGCTTGCCCGCGAACATCTTCTTCGGCACCGGCATCCCCACCATCGTGATGGTGCTGCGCAAACATCGCGACGACGATCATGTGCTCATCGTGGACGCTTCCAAATACTTCACCAAGGAAGGCAAGAACAACAAGCTGCGTGCGAGCGATATCAAACGCATCGTGGATGTGGTGACGGGGAATCGTGATATCGATAAGTTCAGCCGTTTGGTGAGCATTGATGAGATTCGGCAGAACGATTACAACCTCAATATTCCCCGATATGTGGATTCCTCTGAAAGTGCCGAAAGTTGGGACGTGTATTCCACCATGTTTGGTGGCATTCCCAAGCAGGATATCGATGCGCTCGGTAAGTATTGGAACGTGTTCCCGGGATTGCGCCAACGTCTCTTTGCTGAGGAGAACGGCCATTCGGCCAGGCTCGCTGTGCAAGATGTTCGCGAGGCAGTGAATGCTGATTCTGGTGTGAGTGCCTATATCCAGCGATATCGTGAGGTATTCACCGATTATCCTGCCTATCTGCGTGATGAACTGGTGGGTAATGCCGCCAATGTGAGCATTGCCGCCGAAGAGGAGACTCTGACAAATGATCTGCTGCGTCGTTTGGCTGGTATCCCTCTCGTAGACGCCTATGCGGCGTATCAGGTGCTTGACGATAGTTGGCAAAAGACCATCTCCATCGACCTTGAAACCATACAGGCCGAGGGACATGACGCCGTTCGCAAAGTCGATGCCAATATGGTCGTCAAGAAGAAAGGCGGTAAGGATGTCGAAGTGCCGGACGGCTGGGTCGGGCATATTCTGCCGTTCGATCTCGTACAGGGGAAATTTCTTACCTCTGATCTTGCGGAAATTGCCACATTTGAATCTCGGCTGAGTGAGATTGGCGGCGAAATCGCTGACATTCTTGAAAATCTGGATGAGGATGACAAGAGTTCGACTGATGCCGTCAGCGAGGATGGAGATTCTTTCGTTGCCGCTGAATTGAAGAAAGCAGTGAAATCGATTGGGAAGCATCCCGAGACTGACTTTGACCGTGCTCTTGTGAGTGCACAGCGGTTGTTTGATGAAGAGCGTGAAGTCAAAAAGAACGTTAAGAATCTCCGTTCAGCGCTTGATGAAAAGACCCGGACCGTTATTGAAGGGCTGAGCGATGAACATGCTGATGACTTGCTTGCTGCCAAGTGGGTGGAACCATTGCAGCGCAAGCTTGAGGAGCTCCCTCAGACGGCTGTTGATGAGTTGATTGCAGCGGTGAATGCGCTGAACGACAAGTATTCGACTACCTACTCTGATGTGTGCGAACAGATCGAACAGGCTGAGGCAAAACTTGGCAATATGCTTGGTCAACTAACCGGCAATGAGTTCGATATGGCCGGTATTGCCGAGCTGAAGACCCTGTTGGGAGGCGAATGATGACTGAACAGGCGAAAGTTCCCGCGATTCGTTTCGCTGGTTTTACTGACCCTTGGGAACAGCGTAAGCTGGGTGAACTGTTCGAGGAGAGTGATGAACGAGCTTCCGATAGAGAGATTTTGTCTGTCAGCGTAGCCAACGGGATATACCCAGCATCTGAGTCCGATAGGGAGACGAATCCTGGCGCGAGTCTCGCGAACTACAAAATAGTGCATTTCGGAGATGTCGTTTACAACAGTATGCGCATGTGGCAGGGGGCTGTAGATGCAAGTCGGTACGACGGCATCGTAAGCCCCGCATATGTAGTAGCAAGGCCCAATTCCGAGGTTTATGCACGATTCTTTGCGCGCCTTCTTAGGCAACCGATGTTGCTAAAACAGTATCAACAGGTTTCGCAGGGCAATTCCAAGGACACTCAAGTTTTGAAATTCGATGACTTTGCTTCAATCGGAATTTCTATGCCTGCCTCAGAAAACGAGCAGCGCCGAATCGGCGGGTTCTTCGACCGGCTGGACTCCCTTATCACCCTTCATCAGCGTAAGTATGACAAGCTTGTCATCTTAAAAAAATCGATGCTTGAAAAAATGTTCCCGAAAGATGGTGAGTCTGTACCCGAAATTCGCTTTGCTGGTTTTACTGACCCTTGGGAACAGCGTAAGCTGGGTGAACTGTTCGAGGAGAGTGATGAACGAGCTTCCGATAGAGAGATTTTGTCTGTCAGCGTAGCCAACGGGATATACCCAGCATCTGAGTCCGATAGGGAGACGAATCCTGGCGCGAGTCTCGCGAACTACAAAATAGTGCATTTCGGAGATGTCGTTTACAACAGTATGCGCATGTGGCAGGGGGCTGTAGATGCAAGTCGGTACGACGGCATCGTAAGCCCCGCATATGTAGTAGCAAGGCCCAATTCCGAGGTTTATGCACGATTCTTTGCGCGCCTTCTTAGGCAACCGATGTTGCTAAAACAGTATCAACAGGTTTCGCAGGGCAATTCCAAGGACACTCAAGTTTTGAAATTCGATGACTTTGCTTCAATCGGAATTTCTATGCCTGCCTCAGAAAACGAGCAGCGCCGAATCGGCGGGTTCTTCGACCGGCTGGACTCCCTTATCACCCTTCATCAGCGTAAGTTGGAATTGCTGCAGAACATCAAGAAATCCTTGCTTGACAAGATGTTCGTGTGAGGGGAGGAATCGCCATGGAACTATTCGATATCGCGAAGCTCGCCTCATATCGCGAGAATAACCGGATCGAGGCGAAGTCCGCGAAGGGCGGCCTCCCGCACAGCATATGGGAGACCTACTCCGCTTTTGCCAACACCTACGGCGGCGTCATTCTGCTTGGTGTCAAGGAGCGCGAAGACGGTACCTTCGCGCCGATTGGACTTACACCAACTGAAGCGGAACATCTTCGCCAGGACTTTTGGAACACGGTCAGCAACCGGTCCAAGGTGAGCGCCGTGCTGCCCATCGAATCGGAAGTTGAAGTGCTCGAAGCGGATGGTGGGATAGTGCTGGCTATTCACGTTCCGCGCGCTCCGCGTGACGAACGCCCCGTGTATATCAATAATGATCTCTTCGGGGGAACCTACCGTCGGCGTGGTGAGGGCGACTACCGTTGCATGCGGCAGGAGATCTCAGCAATGCTCCGGGATCAGGGAGCTGAGACGATGGATTCCAAGGTGCTGGACGATCTCACTGTTGCCGACTTCAATACAGACACAGTGCGGGCATATCGCAATCGTTTCCGTACGGTACGTCAGGGCAGTTCTTGGACCGATCTCGATGACGAGCGTTTTCTGCGTGCTGTTGGCGCGGCAATGGTGAGCCGAGAAGACGGTAAGCTTCATCCTACGTTCGGCGGTCTGCTTATGTTCGGCAACGACTATGACATCGTGCGCGAATGTCCGCATTATTTCCTTGATTATCAGGAGACTCTAGATCCGACGATTCGTTGGACTGATCGTGTCCATTCCGGCGATGGCATGTGGTCAGGCAACCTCTTTGATTTCTTTTTTCGCGTGAATCTCAAACTTGCCGAGTCTCTGAAGACCCCTTTCAAACTTAATGGCATCTTCCGCGTTGATGACACTCCCATGCATAAGGCAATTCGAGAGGCATTGGCCAACTGTTTGTTCAACGCTGATTACTATGGCGTGCGTGGTGTGGTGGTCAGACGCGCACCCGATAGATTGGTGTTCGAAAATCCGGGCGATATCCGAACGGGTGTTGAGCAGATGCGTCTTGGCGGGGTGTCCGATCCGCGCAACGGTCTTGTCATGAAGATGTTCAGCCTAATCGATGTGGGCGAGCGAGCTGGTACGGGTGTTCCCGATGTGTTTGCCACATGGGCGAATGCAGGACTTCCTGAACCGCAGATTGAAGAGAGCTTCGGCGAGGCTGATCGTACGGTGCTCACGCTTATGTTGGAGCCGGATGCCAAGCTCTATCAAAATGAGCATGTATTCATCCGTGGTGAGCAGATAACTGACAATAATGAGCAGTTAAATGGTTTGAATGAGCAGATAACTGACAATAATGAGCAGTTAAATGGTTTGAATGAGCAGATAACCGAGAGACAGCGAATTGTTCTACGTTTTGTAGAAAAGAGCCCCAGCGCGACATATGACGACATGGCACGTGCCGCGGGAGTCTCATCAGCGACTGTGCGAAGGGATGCTGAAATACTCATTGGGTGTGGATTGCTTAAGCGCGTCGGCTCGCGAAAGGCAGGACACTGGGAAGTTCGGGGAGAGAAGAATCATGATATTCGATAGCGAATCGGTGTTTGAGGAAAACGTCATCACCGTGCTTAAGCAGCATGGATGGAAGGACGGTGTCCTGCGCTATCCAACTGAGCGGGATTTGCTCGACAATTGGAAAGACATACTGTACCGCAACAACAACGACATAGACAGGCTCGGCAAATACCCGCTGACGGACGGGGAAATGACCCAGATAATCGAGCAGATCGAGACCCTGCGAACGCCGCTCGCGCTCAATTCGTTCGTCAACGGGCGTACCGTGTCTATCACGCGTGACAACAAAGAAGATGTGGCGCATTTCGGCAAGGAAGTCAGTCTCTACATCTATGACCGCAAGGAAATCGCGGGCGGCAAAAGCACTTATCAGATCGCTCAGCAACCGGTCTATCCAGCCAAGAACAAGATGTTGAACTCGCGGCGCGGCGACCTCGTGCTTCTCATCAATGGCATGCCATTGATCCATATCGAGCTCAAGAAAAGTGGCATACCGGTCAGCCAAGCAACCAATCAGATCGAGAAATATGCGCACGAAGGTGTGTTCACCGGCCTGTTCCGTCTAGTACAGATTTTTGTGGCCATGAACCCCGATGACGCCGTCTACTTCGCTAATCCGGGTGTAGACAAATTCAATCCAAGCTATTACTTCCATTGGGCTGACTACAACAATGAGCCTATCTGCGGCGGGCAAAACCCTGGCAAAGACGAATGGAAGCTGTTCATCGGAGGCACCTCCGGTACCGCAGGCCTGCTGTCCATTCCCATGGCGCACCAGCTCATCGGCTTCTACACCATCGCTGATTCAGCGGATGGATGCCTTAAGGTGCTGCGTAGTTATCAGTACATCGCGGCAAACGCCATCTCCGATGTGGTGAGGAAATGTGATTGGGAACAGCGACCCTCCATGCCGGGACGACCTGGCGGCTATGTGTGGCACACCACCGGTTCAGGCAAGACCATGACCAGCTTCAAATCGGCTCAGCTCATTGCTGACTCGCATGACGCCGACAAGGTCGTGTTCCTCATGGACCGCATCGAGCTGGGTACTCAATCGTTGAAGGAATACCGCAGCTTCGCCGACAGCGAGACGGAAGTGCAGGGCACGGAGAACACCGGTGTTTTGCGGGACAAACTCAACAGCACCAATGTCAACGACACTCTGATCGTTACCTCTATCCAGAAGATGAGCAACGTGAAAACAGGGGAGCGAGGCGTCACACAGACCTGGCTGGATCAGCTAGCTGAACGACGTATCGTCTTTATTGTGGACGAATGCCATCGTTCCACCTTCGGCGACATGTTGCAGAATATCCGTCGCTCTTTCCCAAACGCGCTGTTTTTCGGATTCACCGGTACGCCCATTCTGGACGAAAACCAGAAGAAGAATTCCACCACTGCCATGGTATTCGGCCGTTGCTTGCACCGGTACAGCATCGCCGACGGCATTCGTGACCATAATGTACTCGGATTCGATCCGTACATGGTGACCACGTACAAGGATTCTGAAGTCAGACGTGCCGTGGCTCTCGACAAGGCGAAGGCGGAGAGTACGGAAGATGCGCTCGCCGACCCGGTCAAGGCCAAAGTATTCCAGCATTACATGGATAAGTCTGAGGTCCCCATGGGTCCGATGGTTGATGGCGCTGGAAACTGTATTAGTGGCATCGAGGATTTCCTTGGACGAGACCAATATGGCATCGACTCCCCGCATCCGAACATGGTGGTCTCGGACATTCTCGAACAGTTCCCGGTGCTCAGCCATGCGGGCAAATTCCATGCGATGCTCGCCACTAGCTCCATTCCTGAAGCTGTCAACTATTATCACTTGTTCAAGCAGCAAGCACCTAAGTTGCATGTAACGGCGTTGTTCGATCCCAACATCGACAACAACGAAGGAGCAACGGACAAAGAAGATGCGCTGACTGAAATCATCACCGATTACAATGAGGCGTTCGGCAAAGAGTTCATCATCCCCACATGGCCGGCGATGAAGAAAGATATTTCGTCGCGACTATCGCATAAGAGTCCGTACGGCGGCATAGCAACAAACCGCAGTCAGCAGCTCGATTTGCTCATTGTCGTGGACCAGATGCTTACCGGATTTGACTCGAAATGGGTGAATACGCTGTATCTCGACAAGATTATCGACTACGAAAGCATCATCCAGGCATTCAGTCGCACGAATCGTCTGTTCGGACCGGACAAGCCGTTCGGTGTCATTCGCTACTACCGCAAACCGCACACCATGCATGGCTTCATTGAAGCAGCGGTGAAACTGTATTCGGGCGATCGGCCGCTTGACCTGTTCGTGCAGAAATTGCCGGCGAACGTAAAATCCATGGATACGCGGTACCGGGAGATTCTTGACGTGTTCTCGGATAACGGGGAATCAGACCTTATGCAGTTGCCGGAATCGGTGGAGGCTAGGCGCAAGTTTGCCAAGGAGTTCGTGGAGTTGAACCGGTACCTTGAAGCGGCGAAAGTGCAGGGCTTTGACTGGAGTACCACAGAATACAAGGTCGATAGTACGGATACTGACGATACGAATGAGGACAATGATGAGCATGACGAGTCTGAAGTAGTGCGTCCTCAAATCGACGAACGTACATACCTCATTCTTGCGCAACGCTATAAAGAACTGTTCTATGGCAATAGCAGCTGCGGTGGTGATTCAGATGATGGCGTAAAAAATAATCCCGAAGCGCCATATGAATTGGATGGCTATCTTACCGAAATCAATACCGGACTCATCGATACCGATTACATGAATGCCAACTTCAATAAATGGCTGAAGGCGCTCAAGGAGAATAGCCCGGAATTGGCGGAGATGTCTGCGCAGCTACACCGTTCCTTTGCCGCGCTCTCGCGGGACGAACAACGACTCGCCGAACTGTTCCTGCATGACGTGGAGCGTGGCGACGTGGAGGTTGAAGCCGGCATTACGCTACGTGATTACATCACTCGCTATGCTGCGCGAGAGAAGAACGAGCAAGTCGACAAACTAGTCGATCGGCTGGGCGTTAATAGGTCGGTGGTCGAGGAGTTCCTTGCCAAACGTATAGATGAAGCGAACATCAACGAGTTCGGGCGTTTCGATGTGCTGCGCTCCTCGATTGACGTACATCGAGCGAAAGCTTTCTTCGAGCAATGCGATCACACACCATTGCCGGTGTTCAAAGTACGCATGCGTGCCACAAATATGTTGAGGCGCTTTGTGCTTATAGGCGGATTCGACATCGACGATGCCTATGATACTGATACTCAAGACGGGATGGAGGGCAAGCACCACTAGATCTGTACACAAGAAAGGGCGTGCGGTTGGTCTGAGATGTGCCGGATTCCCTTGGTCTAGGCGCTTGTGATATGGCCTGATTTTTGTTCCGCCCCACTATAAGGGCGGAACAAAAATCAGGCCATATCACAAGAGTTCTTTAAACATGACGAGTCGCCCAATTCGACCGTTACCGTCGGAGAATGGGTGCGTGGATTCGAACATCCAATGTGCTTTTGCGATTGCAAAAGGATCATCTTCCAATTGTGAGTACAAGCTGAATACCTGTTTCATGGCAAGAGGCACATCTGCGGGGAGTACCGTATGAATTCCCTCAAGTTGGCTGATGACGTTGGGCACTATTTTGTATCCGCCGACGTTGCGGTTGGCGTCGAATTCTTGGCTGGTGCCGCGTTTGAGAATTCCATGAAGGCTGCATACAAGGCTTTTGTTTACTGGGTCGTCTACATGATCTAAGGCCCAATTGAACGCATTGAAGTGGTTCGTTGTTTCGGCGACATCGTCTGCTCTGATTTCATCGTTGATGTTGTCGGGGAGCAAGGCACCCGTGTTGAACAGCTGCGCGGTTTGTTCTGGTGAAAGAGTGGAGCCTTCCATGTGGTTGGAATTGTAGGCAAATAGAATCTGTGAGTTGTAGTACAGGCCTCCACCAACATGCTGGTCTCGCTCGCTCTTTAGCCAGTCGACAAGTCTGACGCGTTCCATGCTAGGCTCCTTTGGCATTTAGGCGAGATATGTTTTCATGCTACTGCGCACTGGAATATATTACTGGGTTTACTGCTAATATGCCTCTGAATAGAGAGGCATGTTAGCAGTGCTTGAAAAACGGGTGCCTTCCACCGTAACAAGTGGGAGGCACCCGTTTAATTCAATTGGAACTTAATTCAGCTCACTCCCCAGCAATCGCGGCCTTGAGCTCCTCGACCTTGTCGGTCTTCTCCCACGGGAACTCAACGTCCGTGCGGCCGAAGTGACCATACGCGGCGGTCTTCAGATAAATCGGACGTTTCAGATCCAGCTCGTCGATAATCGCAGCGGGGCGCAGATCGAAGACCTTGCGCACGGCGGCGGCGATCTGGCTGCGCGTCACACCCTGCTCGGTGCCGAAGGTTTCCACGTTGACGGACACCGGATCGGCAACACCAATAGCGTAGGCGATCTGGATCTCAACCTTGTGGGCCAGACCGGCGGCCACGATGTTCTTGGCAACCCAGCGAGTCGCGT
>ERZ827492.1840-NODE-1840-length-16068-cov-4.207082_pt1 | contig 16068 bp, 11 predicted proteins | sample MGYA00519704_ERZ827492 | MGnify/ENA primary metagenome ERZ827492 (study PRJEB31778, sample SAMEA3449325) | human gut metagenome | biome: human gut; feature: human-associated habitat; material: faeces | place: United Kingdom | collected 2010/2012 ...
TGTTGCAGGCCTCACGGTTCTGGAAGAAGATATCGCCGTTCTCGTGGCTGCCGCGCATATGGGGATGCTCGGGGTTCAGGGCATGACGGCGGAACTCGGCCACGGCGTCCATGTCGCACATATCCTTCAGGTCGGCGTAATCCCACACGGCCACCTTCTGGATCTCGTGGCTGGTACGGAAACCGTCAAAGAAGTGCAGGAAGGGGATGCGGGCCTTGATGGCGCTCAGGTGGGCCACGGCGGCCAGATCGGCGGCCTGCTGGACGCTGCCGCTGCTCAGCAGGGCAAAGCCCGTCTGGCGGCAGTTCATCACGTCGGAGTGATCGCCGAAGATGGAGAACGCGTGGGTACCCACGGTACGGGACGCCACATGCAGCACGCCGGGCAGACGCTCGCCGGAGATACGGTGCATGGTGGGGATCATCAGCATCAGACCCTGGGAAGCGGTGAAGCTGGTGGCCAGGGCACCGGCCTCCAGTGCGCCGTGGCAGGCACCGCAGGCACCGGCCTCGGACTGCATCTCCACCAGACGGACGGTCTGGCCGAAGATGTTCTTCTTACCCTTGGCAGACCACTCGTCAGCATGCTCCGCCATGGGGCTGGACGGGGTGATGGGGTAGATGCCGGCCACCTCGGTAAACGCGTAGGATACATGGGCGGCGGCGGTATTGCCGTCCATCGTCTTGAACTTGCGTGCCATTGGCGTTCTCCTCCTTCATTCGTCCGGGGAACCTGTCCGGACGTATCATACAGCGTGACAGCGCAGCGCCAAGCCGACGATGCGCATATGAAAGCCGCCACTACGCGCGGCTTCAGTCGTAGTGTACCATGGTTTGCGTTCCTTTGTAAATAGAATATCATGATTTTTCCGACAACGCAAGCCATAAATTTTGCATATCAAAATTCAATTTCATTTTCAAGAGCGGACGCCATTCATCTGGGGCTAGTTTCCTTGACCTCATTGACGGCACAATTCTGACCCACACTCTGTGGTCTTCCTGCCAAAGGGGGGGGTACTCCCGGACTAAAGCAAAAGGAAAGCGCCGCGTTTCTGTCATGTGGTTCTTGCGGTGCCAGATCTGGAACAGAGACAAGCCTCCGGACCTTCAGTGTGCCGGAGGCTTGCAGTTACCCTAAAATACGGCTTGGACCAAGACCATATACAAGGCGGTCCCTCCTACGATAGACAACATATTGTTGCGTTTCCAGAGGTGAAGCACTGCCACAGCAACTCCGGCAATGAGAGCGGGAGCCCAATTCGGAGCGGCTTGAAAGTTCACTTGCCGGAAGCAATAGACGATGAGCATGGCAATCACCGCCGGGGGCAGGTACCGGCCCAGGTAAAGCACCACCCGGGGCGGGTTCCCGTTGCGGCCGAAAAGGAGGAATGGCAGCACCCGGGTGAGGAAGGTGACGGCGGCCATGACGGCGATGGCGGCCGCAGCTTGCAGAGCAGTCATGCTTCTCCGGCCTCCTCTCTATGCTCCAGGGAAGGCCGCAGGATCAACAGGAACACCACCATCAGGAGCAGAGCGGGGATGAGGAAGCGCCCGTTGTCCGGGCCCAGCCACAAAAGACAGGCCAAAGTGACCCCCGCTCCCAGCAGGGCAGGCAGGTGCTGGCGGGAGGAGCGCCACTGGTCCACGGCGATGACAATGAACAGGGCCGTCATGGCAAAGTCAATGCCCTCCGTGTTGATGGTGATCAGGGAGCCGGCAACCGCGCCCAGCACCGAGCCGCCAATCCAGTACAGCTGGTCCAACACAGCGATGGAGAAGTAGAACCCCTTCTCATCCACCCCGCTGGGCGGCTGAACGCCGGCCAGCAGGGCGTAGGTTTCGTCAGTGAGGGAAAAAATCATGTACAGCTTGCGCCAGCCCATTCCCCGGAACTTCTCCAGCATGGACAGACCGTATACCAGGTGCCGGAAGTTGATGATCAGGGTGAGGAAGGCGATATCGGCCAGAGGGGCGGCGTTGGCCAGCAGATCCACCGCCAGGTATTGCCCGCTGCCGGCATAGATGAGGGTGGACATGGCAGCGGCCCAGGTGGGCGCGTAGCCAATGGCCGCCATCATCCAGCCAAATACAATACCGATGGACAGGTACCCCATTAGGACGGGCAGGGTATACGGAAAGGCGGCAGCCAAGGTTTTTCGGGACATGGACAATTGCGCTCCCCTCTCGGTGATGGTCAGAAAATCCACGGGCAGGCGCCAGCTCCCGCCGCGAGGCCTGCGTGCTTTGGGCTTTCGCTTTATGACAGTATTGTACAAAATCGCACGGCTGTTGACAAGGGGGTGATTTACAGAATACATCTTGTAATGTAACTGTAAATTGGCTATAATATTGTTGCTTAGAGGCCTAGCGCCATAGAAATATGCGTATTTCGTGGTTCGGAGGAATATCATGAAACGCCTGCTCTTCATATACAACCCCAAGGCCGGTCGCCAGCGGGTACGGGTTATGCTGCCTGACTTGCTGGAGGTATTTGCCCGGGAAGGTTACGAAACCACAGTACATCCCACCATGGCCCAGGGAGAAGCGGCCAGCGTGACCACCGCGCAATCCGGGCAGTACGACCGGCTGGTCTGCTGCGGCGGCGACGGCACCCTTAACGAGACGGTGCGCGGGCTGCTGGCCCTGCCGGAGGATAAGCGCCCTGTGCTGGGCTATATCCCCACTGGGACTACTAATGACTATGCCAAGACCCTGGGGCTGCCCCGGTCTACGGAGAAGCTGGCAGAGGTCGCCTGTAAGGGGGGATCTCGGTCGGTGGATGTGGGCGAGTCCGGGGGCCGTTTGTTTACCTATGTTTCCGCCTTCGGCCTGTTTACTGACGTGTCCTACTCCACTCCCCAGACCACCAAAAACCTGTTGGGGCACTTCGCCTATGTGCTGGAGGGGGCAGGCCGGTTGCTGAACATCCCCAGTTATCACATGGAGGTGGCTGCGGACGATGGGCGGAAGACCTCAGGGGACTTCATCTATGGCATGGTGTCCAATACCCTGTCCGTGGGCGGGATGATGTCCCTGCCCCGGGATCAGGTCAAGCTGGACGACGGGCGGTTCGAGGTGCTGCTCATCCGTCCGCCCCGCACTCCCAAGGACTGGCAGTCCATTATCGCCTCCCTCAACGCCCAGCAAGCGGAGCGGGAGGACGGCGCCGTGGTGGGGTTCACCGCCAGCCAGGTGACCTTTTGCTGCGACCGGCCGGTGGCCTGGACAGTGGATGGGGAGTTCGGAGGGGAACGGGAGGAGACCACCGTGCGCAACCTGCCCAGCGCACTGCGCATTGCCTGCGGGGTATAGCCCGAAAACGAAATATAAAAATAGGAGCCTGCGGGAAGCGCTTTCACAGCGTTTCCCGCAGGCTTTTCTTTGAAAAAGTCGGCTTACCACTCCAGGCCGCTGTCCTCCAGGATCTGATAATAGTCCTGCTGGATCATCTGCTTAGCATAGGTGTACTTGGCCTGGACCAGTTGGGACACCAGGCTCACATAGTTATCGTCTACGGTGATCCCCTCATTGGGGGTGAAAGTTCCGGTGGAAGCTTCATAGGTCCCGGCGGCGGTGATCCAGCTGTTGCCAAAGCCGGTGTTGGCGAAGATCACCAGGGGCATGCAGGTGGAGGCCTGGTCCGCCTCGTAGTTGGTGGCAAAGACATCCCGTCCGGAGTAAAGGCGGGAGTCGTAATCCAACCCGAACAGGTTGCAGAGCGTGGGCACGATGTCGATGGAAGAGCAGGGGGTATCCACTTCCACCGGCTCCTCAATGGCGGCCGACCACATGATCAGGGTATTGCGGTACCGGGAGGTATCCCGCTCGGTGTCGGTAAAGCCCCGCAGCTCGTTGTAGTAGTCCACATCCCCGGCGGCCATCTGGTAGGGGTAGTGGTCGGCGGTGAGCACGATGAGGGTGTCGTCGGCGATGCCTGCCTCCTCCAGCTGCTCCACCAGATAGGTCATGGCCGCCTCCAGCTCCAGGTTGCAGGCGATGTAGGCCTGCACCGTCTCAGAGGCATCGGGGTAGGCGGCTTGAGCCTCCGCCTGATGCTTCCGGGCCATGGCGTTGCCCCCCCAGTTGTAGTTGCAGTGGCCGCTCACCGTCATATAGTAGGCGTGGAAGGGGGTTCCGTTCTCCACGTAGTCGCTGATATAGCCGTCCACCGTGGCCTGCATCATCTCCAGGTCGGAATTGGGCCACTGGTTGGTGGCCAGCACCAGGCCATTGCCGATCCCCTGGTAGTCGTAACCCAGGTTGGGGTGGGTCTCGTCCCGGTTGTAGTAGGTGTACTCATTGTCGTGCCAGGCCGGGACGTTGTATCCCAACTCCCGGAACTGCCAGCCCAGGGCGGTGGCCATGTTCTTGTCGGCACTGGCATTGAAGGCCGTCAAGTTTCCGAACCAGTTGGGGATGATTCCGGTCATCACGGCGAACTCGCCCCCGGAGGTGGACTGGGTCCAGTTGGGCTGGTAGTAGTTGTTGAATACAAAACCCTCGTGGGTCAGCCTGTACAGCGTGGGAGTGAGCTCCTCGCTGATCACGTAGGGCGAGAACGCCTCGGCGGTGATGAGGATCAGGTTCTTGCCCTCGAACATGCCGGTGTACTCGTTCTGCTGGGAGGGGGTTAGTCCGCCCAAGTACTGATGAAGGGCCTGAAGGGTACTGTCGCTAGTGCCTGCGGCCAGCGCGTCAAAGTCGATGTCCAGGGTGTTGTAGCCGTACACCACCGGCGTCTCCGAGGGCGTCTCACTTCCCCCGTCCGACGGGTCGGCGGACTCGGAGGGGAGAATGCCTGGGTCGATTACCGGCAGCGGGGCCTCCGGAGTGCCAAAGATGGCGTACTGAATCTCCAGCCGCAGCATCGTCACCAGCCCAAACTGAGGTACGGCGGTGTTGGCGGTGAACTCGTAGGTGTAGTAGCTCTTCGCGCCCCCCAGGGAGGAGGTCAGTGACCCCGCCAACTGGCATACCACCAGCACTGCCGCCAGCATGATGCGCACCGCCCCACTCTGTCCCTCGTCGTAGACGATGGCCGAGCGCAGCAGGCAGAAGGCCACCAGCGGCACCAGGGCCAGAAGGATGAAGGGGATGATGCTCAAAATCACCGACCACACGGTGGAGCCGAAGTTGCCCACCACATCTCCGGCCATGCCCCCCATAAAGCCCAGGCCGTAGTACAGCCCGAACATGCTCCGGCAGCCCCGCTCCACGCACAGCACCACTGTGCCCAGGGCCAGCAGCACTGTGGCGGCAATGCGGGCGGCCCTGCGCCAGGGCAGCAGGTCCAACACCAGGAAGATGGCCAGCCCGGCGGCCATGGAGAACAGGAAAATGCGGATCAGGGCGGTGGTAAAGAAGTCGCTTCCCCCGTCGAAGGCCCGCAACAGCAGTTCGTGGTAGAGTATGGCCAGCGGGAAGAACAGGATGGATAGCAACGGCGAGCCGTTCACCCGCCGCCCCCTGTGTCTGGAAGGTGCAGACCGCTGTAAACGTCTGGGTTGATGCATGGAAATCCCTCACTTACACTTACAATTGGATAAGCGCCCCATACCTGTCAAATAGGGGGCGCTTTATGTTAACAAGTGTATTTTACAATACCACAGTCCGCCGGGGATTTCAATGAAAAATCACATCCTTAATCAAAAAATAATAAATGTGCCAACAGGCGGTGTGGCCACCTGGAAGAAACTGCGATTGACCTGAATAAATTTCACCAGCTAGGCGTGAAATAATGCGTGGTGTTCAGAACCGTTTCAACCGGCGCTGCACTATAGCCCATAGATTTCATAGAAGTTGGCCTTCTTGAAAGCAAAGGAAACAGAAGACGTAGGAAAGTTTGGCTTCCTGGCAATATGGATTGCGCTATTTACAAAAACCGAGAAAAAGGAGGTATACCTCATAGCATTTCGACAGCAAATCTAATAAGATTCTCCCGAATTCAGTCGAAATATGGAGGTTATGTGAGTGCACAAATATCAAAAGACGGCAAAGGAATTCCTGGTGGGGCATGTGGTCGAGATGCGCAGAGAGAAAGTGCTAAAGAAAAGCGTGATGTCAGTATGGCTACAAATAGGACTCCGGTCCTATTTCGAGATAGAGAAAGGCAAATATGGGCTCTCGACGGCAGCCTTGCTGTGCTTTCTGTGTGGACGAAAGGATCCTGAGGTGCTGGACTTGGTACGGCAATTTCGGAAAAAATTATGCTGCCAGATCAGGTGAGGTAAGGGCCAATGGAAAATAATTATCTGGAAGTTTATCATTTACTGCACCGCTTGGGGGTAACCACAAACTATTGCGGATTTTGGTATACAGCCTATGCCGTGCAGCTGTGCGCGGAAGAACCAGAGCGGTTGCTGATGGTTACGAAGTGGGTCTACCCGGATGTGGCTGAGAGGTATGGTACCAGTTGGACGGCAGTGGAGCGAAATATTCGAACCGTGGGAGCGGTAATTTGGAGAGAGAACCGCCCCCTTCTGGAGGAGATAGCCGGAAAGCCTTTAGCGCAAAGACCTGGTACCGCACGGCTGCTAGCGATCTTGTCATATACCCTGAGGCTATGATGGGCGGCCTTTTGGCAGCACACAGGCATGCGGCCACCGGAAAATCCTGCGGTAAAATAGGATTGCGGAGAAACGAGCAAATGAAAAATTGGCAAGAAACCATAGAAATAGAATTTTCTGATAATTTTGCGCGCCAGTTTTATGCTTGGGATCGAAAAAACGTATTTTGCAACAGGCTCCTATCTGGGCCTCCTGTCTCTTGCGAACCTGGATTAGCTCCCTATCGCTAATAGGATTTAGATTGAGGCCTATCTGGCTTTTACCGACCTGAAGCACAGAGGGAGACTTAGAACTTCCTTGGAAAATCCGCTGGCCCGCCTCCTGCGGTGACCTGGAGGATTACCGCCGCAGATAGGCCGGTGGCCGATACTGCAGCGCTTCTGCCAAATGAGAAAGGGCAATATCCTGCGCTCCATCCAGGTCTGCAATGGTCCTCGCCACCCGGAGCACCCGGTCATAACTGCGGGCAGTAAGCCCAAGACGCTCATAGGCTCCTTGGATCAGCTTCTGACAGTCCTCGTCCAGCCGACAGTATTTCCTTAAATGCTGAGGCCCCATTTGGGCGTTGCAGACTGGGCCGTTCGGACCAAAACGGGCGGTTTGCTTAGCCCGGGCCGCATTGACCCTGGCCCGAATGGCGCTGGATGGCTCACCTGTCCCTTCCGATGAGGCCAGTTCCTCGTACTCTAGGGCCGGAACGTCTACGCAGATATCAATTCGGTCCAACAGAGGCCCGGACAGCCGGCCCAGATAACGGCGGATCGACTGTTCTGTGCAGGTACATCGTCCAGAGGGATGCCCATACCAGCCGCACCGGCAGGGGTTCATGGCGCATACCAACATGAATCGGCTGGGATAGGTCACAGAACCGGACACACGGGTGATCTGTGCCTGCCCGTCTTCCAGAGGTTGCCTCAGCACCTCCAGCACTCCGGGATCGAACTCAGGGAGCTCATCCAGAAACAATACCCCATTGTGTGCCATGGAGATCTCTCCCGGCCGCAGTCCGCTGCCTCCTCCGGCCATACCCACCGGAGAAATCGTATGATGAGGGGCCCGGAACGGGCGGCGCAATACCATAGGGTGCTCCCGGCTGGTCAGTCCCAGCACAGAGTAAATCTCTGTGCACTCCAGAGCCTCTTCACGGGTAAGGCTTGGCAGGATGGAGGGCAGCCGCTTGGCCATCATAGACTTGCCGGAGCCGGGACTGCCTGACATCAGGACGTGATGCCCGCCCGCCGCAGCTACCTCTAGGGCCCTTCGTGTTTCCTCCTGCCCCTTCACATCGCTGAAATCCGGCATAGTTATCGGAGCTCCTAGGGGCTGCCACATAGCAGCGGGAGAGATCGCCTGTTCCCCGCGCAAGTGAGCTACCAGTTCGCTCACCGTTTCCACCGGATAGATCTCCAGACCGTCCGCCAAGGTGGCCTCTGGAGCGTTATCTGCCGGGACAAACAGGCGGCGCAGCCCAGCCCGTTGAGCGGCCAGTGCCATAGGCAGCACACCGGATACTGGCCGCAGCTTTCCGGATAGGGATAGCTCACCCAAAAGGGCCGCATCCTCCATTCCAAGAAGCTTTATCTGTCCGCTTGCGGCAAGGATGCCCACTAAGATGGGTAAATCATAGACCGTTCCGGCTTTTTTTCGGTCTGCCGGGGCCAGGTTCACCGTGATGCGGGAAACGGGAAATTCGAAACCACTGGACTTGATAGCAGAGCGTACGCGCTCCCGTGCCTCCTTCACCGCTGTATCAGGAAGCCCCACCACATCAAAGGCTGGTAGTCCACTGGACAGAGCGCACTCAGCTCCCACCAGATAACCGGAAACCCCATGAAGTCCTAAGGAAAGCACATTGCAGACCATGTCCCTCGCCTCCTTGGTTCTTATCATATCATGGTTTTGATATGTACGCAAGGACGCCCAGCTTGGTTCCTTCTTCATATTTTATATGATGCGTTGTCTGGCGCATCGCTGCCAAAGGGTATGTGCTGATCCAGCATATTGTAGATCGCCATAACCTCCTCTGCATAATTTTCTCCCTGATTGTATGCCCTCGCGGCCTGCTCCTCTGGGTAGGCATCTCCAGATAGGAACGGCCTGCTAATTTCCTCCATTGCTATTTCAATACTCTCATAGTCTGAAATCAGATTTTTTGTCTTTGCCTGCATCACTCCCAGCGTCATCATACGTTGGCGCTTAATAGTTACCTTCATGACTTGTTCCAATATACGGGTTAAATAAGGCCGGTTGTAATCCTCGTAAATCATTATGGCGTAAATTATGCGGATTAGTTTTTCCTGCGCGTCTGCATTGAGTTTCTCTCCGTACCTCTCTGCCACTTGCTTTGAAATATACGCCCCATATTTTTTAGAAAAAGAGTCATATCTTTTCAGAACATAGGCATCTAAAACATCCTGCGGATATAACCTCTCTCCGGAATAGGACCTTTTAAGGATATTCCATACAACCTTTGCCAAATAGGCCAAAATAGCGAACCAGACTGCGTCGCGCAATGCCGTGGAAGAGATCCAGATGGGTTCCTCTTGTTCTATGAGGTTCTTAAGTAGCCCCCAAAAGACACACTCACCTAAACTAAGAGATAGCAAACATGCTACCGCTTCAAATTTTAAGTTCAGAATACGAAGCCTGTTTTTCAAAATCATATACAACAGCCTGATTACCCAAAACAGCGGAATCATCAGCCACAAAGACTCAACCATGTTCCGCGGACAGATTCCCTGTGTAATCGCCGCAATCGCGGCAAGGTATACCGTTGGGTTTATAATTTTCTGAAAAAAGTTTCCTGAAAAGTTCTGACTGATTTAATCAAAAAAGGAGATTCTTCCGTACTCGAAGGAAAGTTCCTCCATTCCATACTGAAGTTTCCCAAGCCATCCATTGAGACAAAATAGAATGGAAGCTACAGCCAAATTGAAAAAGATGTACTCTATTCTCATACTTCATTTCCGCCTCCATTTTTGTAGAATCTTACCATTATTCTCTCCAAAATGCAATATTTCGGAGATGCAGTCAAATTCGCCGGGCAACAGGGCCCTATGAATCAGACCATTAAATTCCAATGCAAACGGCCAGAGAAACTGGCTTAAGGGCAAGAGAATGGCTCATCCTCTTGTGGTCGGGAGAGGGGGAAAAACAACAAGGAGGAAGATCCGAACATGAGAAATCTGAAGAAGATCCTCGCGTTGGTCCTGGCCCTCATGATGGTACTGTCCGTCATGGTGTTCGCCAGCGCCGCCAACTACGATGACTATTCGGATAAGGACCAGATCAGCGAAGAGTACGCCGAAGCTGTGGAAGTCCTGACCGGAATGGACATCTTCTGGGGATCGGAGAACAGCTTCTACCCCAAGAGCAATGTCACCCGTGCCGAGGTGGCCACCCTGCTCTACCGCATCATGACCACCGATGTGAGCGGCAGCCAGGTGGGCATCTACAAGGACTACGGCATGTTTGACGATGTGCTGGAGACCAACTGGTTCGCCGGGTACGTCAACTTTGCCGCCAACTCTGAGTACGTGGTGGGCGTGGGCGACGGCAAGTTCAACCCCGAGGGCGACGTGACCGGCTACGAGTGGATCACCATGCTGCTGCGTGCCGTCGGCTACGACGCCAACGGCGAGATCTCCGGCTCTGAGTGGAAGATCACCGCGGCTCGCCTGGCCAAGCAGGCCGGCATCCTGGGCGACTTCAACGAGACCACCCTGAACTCCGCCCTCACCCGTGAGGAAGTGGCCTACCTGCTGTTCAACGCCATCAACGTGCCCCAGGTGGAGTACACCCCCGCCTTCGGCTATGATGACGAGAACGTGTGGGGCGTCAAGAACCCCACCATCGGTGAGGATCAGTTCGACCTGACCGAGAATGGCCGCACCACCATCGACGCCTGGGGCCGTCCCGGCTACACCTGGACCTACAACACCGGCAACAAGGTGACCACCATCGAGGAAGCTTACCTCGCTCAGTACACCACTGCCACCACCGAGTGCCAGATCGCTGAGGATACCCACCAGGCCACTCGTGAGGTGACTTATGCTCTGTACACCAACGGCACCGTTCACAACGTGGGCTCCAAGGTGGTCAACTCCCTGGACACCGTCACCAAGGTTGGCGCCCAGGGCCGTCTGACCGAGGTGTACAAGGATCGCATCGTCATGGTGGATACTCTGCTGGCCAATGTGACCAGCGTGCAGGCTGCCACCTTTGACGCCGCTGGCCACCTGCGCACCCCCGCCACCATGAAGCTGGAAGTCTATGATGTGGCTGGCACCACCGACGTCACTCTGACCAACGGCGCCACCAACTGGACCTACACCAAGGGTCAGATGCTGCTGGTGAACGCTGTTCAGAACAACTCTGCCGTGTGCAACGGCACTGACAATCACCAGTATGTGGAGATCGTGGGTGTGGCTGACTCCTTCGTGGGCGCTCAGACCAACATCTGGATCAACGCCAACCAGCACACCATCAGCGGCACCACCTATCAGGACAACAACCGCTACCTGAAGGATGACGCCGGCCAGGATTCCACCAAGAACTATACCTGGTACAAGGATCAGTACGGCAACGTGATCGGCTCCTCCGTGATCCCTGCCACCTACACCTATGGCATTCTGAAGAACATTCGCTGGGTCGTGGGTACCCCCGGTTATGCTCAGGCTACCCTGATCGATCCCGCCTCCGGCGCTGAGTCCACCGTGACCGTCAACAGCCTGGACGGCTGGGCCACCAATGACTGGGCCACTGCCAATGCCATTCCCACTTACAGCGTGGGCGGCCACTACAACTTCAGCGGTGCAACTGCCAACATGTCCGATGAGTCTAAGCTGAACACCGCTTACGAGGGCATTGCCCTGTACCGTGTGGAGACGCTGACCAACGGCACCGTCAATCTGGATGGCCAGGGCGTTGTGAGCTATCGTCACGCCACCACCATCACCACCACCTCCACCACCTTCGTGGGTGTTGGCGGCCAGCCCGTGTACGTGGACGACAACACCGTGTTCACCGTCCGCACCGGCACCTCCAACAACTACACCTACTCCCGCTACGTGGGCAAGAACAACGTGCCCAGCTATGTTCAGAACACTGTCCGCGCCTTCTATGTGGACCTGAACGGCGACAAGATCGTGGACTACGTGTATGTCACCGAGGGCACTCCCACCTATGCCGGCGCCGCCTTTGTGATGGCCACCTCCGGCAGCTATAAGACCATGTACGAGGGCAGCACCGCCTATGACGTGCTGACCAGCGCCCTGGTCGGCGGCGTGCCCACCACCGACGGCGTGAAGGCCACTTCCGCCAGCGGCTATGTGCGCACTCTGGCTGGCCGCGTCGGTGTGCCCCACTATGTGACCTACGGCGCTGACGGCTCCATCACCAGCATCAATGCCTTTAATGAGAATGCTCAGACTTCTGACTACATCAACTACTACGTGAAGCTGCGCACGCCTTACCTGTCCGGCACCACCCTGCTGGGTTACACTGCCGACGGCACGAAGGTTGCTTACAGCCTCAACGTGTCCGCTGTGTCCGGCGTCTATGGTGATTACGCCACTCTGGACGCCAGCGTCATCAACTCCGGCCTGGTGGATGTCTATGTGGTCTACAACTCTCTCTATGGCATTAACTACGCCACCACCGCCTATGTGGTGAACAAGGCCGCCACCGATCCCGGTGATACGCCGAGCACCACTGTGGTGACCTACGGCGCCGCGCTGACTGCCGACAGAAAGCTGGTTGTGACCCGCTATGAGAATGGCGTCGCCAAGGCTGACGGCACCAATAACACCAGCTTTACCTACGCCGCTTACACCAACGGCGTCCTGGTTGCTGACGGTTCCGGCTCCAGCAACATCGACAAGGCAGCTGCCACTAAGACTGTGGATCTCTCCACTGCTCTGGACACTGCCGGCACCACCTACTATGTGGTGGTTACCATCAACGGTGTGAACTATTCCACCAACACTCTGTACGTGTAAGCCCCTGCTTGCGGTATTGAGTGAACGAAAAGTTTCCCCCGGGCGCATGCCCGGGGGAAATTTTTTCATGCCTCATTGCGGTCGTAGCCAATGGCGACATAGCAGTACTGGGTGTTCTCCTGGTTACACTGATTTTGCGGATAAATGGTGGTATAAGACGAGGCATACCACTGGACCGTGTGATCCCCCCAGGTTACATTCAGCTGATGATCCGGGGTGTTGCTGTCGGACCGCCCCACGGTGGCAGGACGAAGAAATGTGGCTGGCCAAGCGGTGTCATTTCCGCCATTTATTCTGCCCACCCACACTGCCATGGGGTAAAAGTCAAAGGTCAGCGTGTTGGGGTGGTCATATCCCAGCTGTCCGTCGCCAACATAACTGCCGAAGGCAATGCGGCAGGTGTGGCCGCCCTCACCCACCGCGGTGGTCAGGGCCGCCAGGTCGCTTTCCATTTCCGCCAGGGCGGTCTCCATTTTCTCCGCATTCTGATTCAGCGGGTCTGGGGAAAAGTCGTCGGTGGCGTCCACTAAGTTGAATTGGTACTTGCTTGTGTGTTGCATAAAGTTATCCCTCCCATATGGGAGGGATAAACGCCGGGCCGTTGCCCGTTTCGGGGCAACTATTTTCTTGCGCTCCACTCAAAAAGGTTTTCCACGCCCATTGACGACTTTTTATACCCCCGACGTACAACGTTGCACAGGCGGATCCACCTTGCCCAGCGGATCCGGCCGCCGGGATAAACTTTTACCCGGTTTCCTTGCACCGGAATGTGCAACAGTCCTACTCCATCCCTCCGGTAACGGAGGGATGAGAAATGCAACACACAAGTAAATATCAATTCAAGCTCATTGAGGGGACGGACAGCTTCTCGCCCACCCCCCTCAACGACAACATGGAAATGGTGGAGGAGGCGCTGGCGGGAATTGAGGGGGACTTGTCCGCCTTGGAGACTGACTTGGCCGGGCAGATTGAGGCGGTGGAGGACAGCGTCACGGCGCTGAAAAGTAGCGGCAAACTGGCCAGGATCGCCTATGGAACGTACAATGGTACGGGCACTTACGGAGCGGCCGATCCCGTCACCATCACCACGGGGTTCGCGCCTGCGCTGGTCCTGCTGTACGACCTGACCAGCGGAAGCACGTCCACTTCTGTGGAGGCCGTGCATTTCATGCGGGGGTGCAATACCTACCGGCCATTCATGAGCAGCACCACTACCATCACATGGGGCAATGCAAACGTGAGTTGGTACAATGACCAGTACGCGCAGTACCAGTACAATACAAGCGGACATACCTATTTGTATTGTGTGCTGGGGTTTGACGCAGAGTAAACAACGGGCCCCCAGGCAAATGCCTGGGGGCCCATCTTTGCGTCATGCGATTTGGTCGGCAATCAACCATTAGGTGTTAGGGCTGAACCGTCACAGTAGCGACAACAGTCATAGCACCGAATACGGCATCAGTGCCAGTCACAGTGACGGTAACCTGGTTGCCGGCAGTCAACGCACCGACAACAGTTACATTAGTCACGGTAAAGTCGCTGTTGTAGTACTGAACACACGAAGTAATCTCCTGCGTGTACTCAGCGGGGGTCATGTTGGCCTCGATACGCTTGGTGGCCTCCAGCCCGGCCTTCATAGTAGCCAGGACACCGGCAGCAGTGTTGCTGTTGGTGACAACAATGGTGTTACCGCCAACATTGCCAGTGCCGCCAAAGACGTCCGTCAGTTCAATCTGGAAATACTGAGTGCCGCTGGTATCGCCAATGGCGGGAGCGGTGACATTCCAAGTGGGATTGATGCTGGCGGTCACACCGGTGACACCGGCGGCGGCCAGTCTGGCATTGACCAGGCTCAGAACATTGGCGTTCAGATTCGTACCCGCAGTCACGCCGCTTACGGTGAGCGTGCCGTAGTTGGTGTTGGTCAGAGCGGCCAGAGCATCCGCCACGGTGTTCTTGGCAAAGCTGGTGATGTAGATGTGAGTCACATCATTGGTATTGCCGGTGGCATAGACGATGTAGACGCCCTTACCGGCGGTGGCCAGGTCGGCCAGAGAGCCGCCGATCACCACGGTGGAGTTAGTCACATTGTAGTGGGTGTCGTTGTCGTCATCGTTCAGGGTGCCGTCAGCGTTGTACAGCGCATCCGCAGTGGCGGTCACATCAGTGCCCAGGTAGACAGCGTAGTAGCCGCCAGCGGGAGTAGCCGCAGCGGGAGCCACAGCAACCTCGGTGGCATTGGTCGCATAGCCGTTGACGTAGTCGATCTTGAACAGCTTACCAACACTGTTCACCATCTTGGTGATGACATTGGCGCGGGCGCTGGCGAGCACATTCATGGTGTTGGTGGAACCATCCATGTCCAGACCATAGGTGAAGGTGTAGTACTGCACGCCGTTGGCGTCGGTGCGCAGAACCTCGCTCCACTGCATGCCGGTGGACATCACAAAGGCGGAAGTCTGGGCATTGTCCGGAGTGCCGATGATGTACACATACTGGGCATAGACGGAGTTGGCCATCACATAATCCACCTTGGCCGTGTTGGTGGTGTAGTCATAGATATTGTTGTAGCCGGTCACAGAGGTGTAGGTGCCGTCGGCATTCTTCACCAGGTACACAGTGTTGCTGTTGGTGTAGAAGGTGGTGGTGCCGTTGGTGATCGCGGACACGCCGCCCTCAACTTTAGCGCCGGAAATCTCGTTCATGACCTTGTAAGCGGCGACGGTGCCGTCAGCCAGGGTCTCGAACTGGAACATATGGCCGCCAATGAAGCCGTGACTGGAGTTAGCGGTAGAGGTGGCGTTGATGTAGGCGTTGCCAGCCACAGCGATTTGGCCAGTGGCGGTAGTGCTCTGTCCGTGTCCGGGACGGGCAGACATGGCGTTTCCATCATAGCCGGCCACGGGGACATAACCCAGATTGCCGGAGTTCAGACCATCGTCGTCAATCAGGGACAGAGTGACCTGAGCGCTGGAGCCGTCCATGTAGGTCAGAGTAGCCTGAGCGGTGCCGGTACCAGTGTTCACATTGCCAGACCACCACAGGCTGGAGATAACGCCGTAGGTGTACTGGGTGGAGATGTTGGTGACGCCGATCAGGTTGTTGTAGTCATCGAAGTACCAGGTGTGAGCGGCGGTCTCGGTGCCGGCCTGATCCAGGTAGAACTTCATGGCGTCATAGTAGTCGGTGCCGTTCACGGTGTGCTGCTCCGCGTTGTGCCAAATTCTGGTCTGGCTGCCCACCAGAGCGTTCGCCACACCCGTAATCTCACCATATTTGCCGGTGGTGGTGTTGTTGACCTTGCCGCTGGCGGTGGCGCTGTTGGTGCCCTGGGTGTAGGCATTCAGCAGGACGTACTGGCCCACAGTGTAGGTCCAGTTGGTTGCGCCGTTGGTCAGGGTATAGGGGGTGCCAACAGCGGGATCGTTGTTGGTAGCGGCATCATACACAGACAGGGTGATGGTGGCGGGGGTGAACAGGTGGTTGTTCTTGTCATAAGTGGCG
>ERZ827492.1851-NODE-1851-length-15994-cov-2.993726_pt1 | contig 15994 bp, 15 predicted proteins | sample MGYA00519704_ERZ827492 | MGnify/ENA primary metagenome ERZ827492 (study PRJEB31778, sample SAMEA3449325) | human gut metagenome | biome: human gut; feature: human-associated habitat; material: faeces | place: United Kingdom | collected 2010/2012 ...
GAGCCTGCCGTGGGCAACGGTCCTTCCGTTCGTGGTTGGTAGTCCACCAAGGTCACGCGTGTTACGCGCTCCGTGCAGGCCAACGTGTCCGAAGTTCTCGAACCCGGGGATTGGCTCGGGCAGTTCGGGGCCCGTCCGTGTCTTATCCTTCGCGTCATTCATATCAAAACTCCGCCTTCCTCATTTCATCTGCTCCTCGAGCCACCCCTTGAGAATGACCGCGTGGTTGATCTTGGGGTCGCGTGCCGCATAGAGCAACGTGATGGTGCCGCCCGCCTTGGCCGCATTCTTCTTGAGCTGCTGCGCGCATGCGTGCGCGGCATCGCTTGCATTGAGCTCGCCAAGGTAGCGCTCCTTGAAGGCATCGAAGTTCTCGGCCTTGTGCCCGAAGGCCTTGCGCGCCGCCGTCGAGGGCGTGAGCTCCTTGGCCCAATAGTCATATGGCAGGTCGGCCTTACGTATGCCACGCGGCCAGAGCTTGTCGACGAGCACGCGATAGCCATCGCTTGCCTCGGGTTTCTCGTAGACGCGCTTGATCTTGATATCCATGGCTGCCCCCTTGTCACAAGCCCGCCGATTTGCCTCGCATCGCTATCGGACATGTACTGGTGATTTATCCGTCAATCAAATGCGAAACGTATTGACTTATACAGTCTAACTCAGAATAATAAGCGCATAACCGAAAACCACTAAATTTCGACCGTTTGCCAAAACTTTTATTGACAAGAATTGGCTCGAGAGGGGTGAGGACGGGATTACACGCACGAGCGTACGCGAAGTTTGCGAGAGAGGAGCTGGAATGACAATGAAGAGCCCAGAGCTTTCGAGACGAAGCTTCGTCAAGGCCGGCGGCGCACTCGCCGTGCTCGCCGCGGCAGGTGGTGCCGTTTCCACGGCAGATAACCTGTTCGGCGAAGTAGAACCAGCACAAGCCGCAGCCGAAGACAAGATCGTCTGGAGTCAATGCAACGTGAACTGTGGCGGAAGGTGTATCTTCCAATGGCATGTAAAGGATGGCAAGATCGCCTACATGCTCACCGATGACACGGGAAACGATGACTTCCAGGCCCGTGCCTGCCTGCGCGGACGCGCGATGCGCCAGTGGATCAACCATCCCGACCGCCTGCAGTACCCCATGAAGCGCACGGGGCCGCGCGGGACGGGCAAGTTCGAGCGCATCAGCTGGGACGAGGCCATCGACACGATCGCGGACAAACTCAAGTACACGATCGAGACCTACGGCAACGACTCGATCTACATCAACTACGCCACCGGCATGTATTCGGCGACGGGACGCACCACCGAACGCCTGATGAACTGCCTGGGTGGCTACCTGCCCATGTACGGTGACTACTCGACCGGCTTGCACCAGTACGTGATGCCCTTCATGTACGGCGTGGGCGTCTCGCCCTACGAGAACGTGAGCGCCTCGTCGGTCGACCAAGCCGGCAAGGCCGACCTCGTCTTGATGTTCGGCAACTCCCCGGCGGACAATCGCATGGGTGGCGCCAACGTGGTCTGGGACTATGCGCGCGTGCGCGAGGAAGGTCCCGAAATCATCCACATCGACTACCGCTATAACGAGACAGCCGCCGGTCATCCCGAGGAATGGCTGCCCATTCGCACGGGTACGGACGCGGCGCTCGTCGCCGGCGTTGCCCACGAGCTCATCGAGAAGGGGTGGGTCAACCTCGACTTCCTGCATAGGTACTGCCAGGGCTACGACGAGGAGACCATGCCCGCATCGGCCAAAGGCCAGAACAAGTCGTACTACGACTACATCATGGGAACCGGCTACGACAAGGTCGAGAAGACGCCCGAATGGGCCGCAGAAATCACGCTCGTTCCCGCCAAGACCATCCGCGAACTCGCCCGCAAACTACACGAGGCCAACAGCGTCTACGTCGTGCAGGGCTGGGGCCTGCAGCGCCACAGCAACGGCGAGTCGGCCACGCGCGCGGTGTGCATGCTCGCGCTTTTGACCGGCAACCTCGGCCGCGAGGGCACGAACTCCGGCATGCGCGAGGCCGAGCCGCCGGGAGCACCCGTCGGGTCCATCCCGTCTTCCGACGACGACCCCAATGGCGTACCCAAGAACATGGTCAACGCCAAGATATCGTGCTATTCGTGGCTCAAGTGCATCGCCGAAGGCTCGGACTTCCAAAAGGAACTCGACGCAGCCGACGAGCTCGCGCTCTTCATGGGCGCGCAGGACCCCGAGGCAGCCGCCGCGGCCGCCAAGATCGAGGCACCCAAGAACGGCATCAAGTTCCTCTGGAACTACGCCGGCAACTGCATCACCAACCAGCACGGTGACGTCAACCGCGTCTTCGAGACGCTCTCCGACGAGAAGAAGTGCGAGTTCATCGTCGTGTGCGACACCTTCATGACGGACTCGGCCAAGTACGCCGACATACTGCTTCCCGACGCCATGCGCGCCGAGCAGCTCAACATGTCGACCAATGGCTACTCCGAGTACTACTGGGGCGTCACCGTCGGCGGCCCGGCACAGGAGCCTCCCTTCGAGTGCCGCCCCATCTACGACGTGCACGCCGAAATCGCCGATCGCTTTGGCGTGAAGGACAAGTTCACGGCCGGCAAGACCCAAGACGAATGGGTCCGCTCCATCTACGAAGAGGGCGCGGCCGAAGATCCCGAGATGCCCTCGTGGGACCAGATCCTCGAGCAAGGCGTGTGGAAGCGCGAGCTACCCACGGCCATCGCCTTCGAGAAGAACGTCGCCGATCCGGTGGGCAACCCCTGGAAGACACCATCGGGCAAGATAGAGATCTACTCCGAAGCGCTCGAGAAGATCGCGAGCGAGCGCGAGCTCTCCGAGGGCCAGATCATCTCCCCCATCCCCATCTTCGATCCGGGTGTTGAGGGCTACGGCGCGGTCACGAGCGAATATCCGCTCTACATGTCCGGCTGGCACGACAAGGCCCGTACGCACTCCTCGTTCGGCGCGCTCGAGGTGCTGCGCGATTACAACCGCCATCGCCTGTGGATCAACCCCATCGACGCCGAGCCACGCAAGATCAAGGACGGCGACCGCGTGCGCGTCAAGAGCCCGGCCGGCGAAGTCGAGATCGAGGCGCACGTCACGTCGCGTATCGTCCCGAGCGTCATCGCCATGCCGCAGGGCTTCTGGCACGAGGCCGACATGCAGGGCAACAAGCTCGACACCGGTGGCTGCATCAACACGCTGACCACCTACGTGCCCTCGCCTCTCGCGCATGGCAACGGACCCAGCAATTCGATCATCGCCGAAGTGCGGAAAGTTTAGAGGTGAATCATGGCTCAATACGGATTCTTCTACGACAACACGCGCTGCACGGGATGCAAGACCTGTGTGATGGCGTGCAAGGACTACTACGACTCCCCGCTCGACATCGCGCGACGCAAGGTATACGACGTCGAGGGCGGGCAATGGAAGGGCGATGAGGGCGGTGCCTACACAACCGACAGCTTCCTCTACCATCTCTCCATCGGCTGCCAGCACTGCGATAACCCGGCTTGCGTGGACGTCTGCCCCACGACCGCCATGCACAAGGATCCCAAGGACGGCATCGTCAAGGTGGACACCACCAAGTGCATGGGATGCGGCTACTGCGTCATGGCCTGCCCGTACAACTCGCCGCAAATCGACCACGAGAGCGGTCATGCCGTCAAGTGCGAGGCGTGCTGGGAGCGCCTGGATGCGGGCAAGACACCCGTGTGCGTGAGTGCCTGTCCGCTGCGCGCGCTCGACAGCGGCCCCATCGAGGAACTCAAGGCCAAGTACGGTGACGTGCGACAGATCTACCCGCTGGTGGACCCGTCGATGACCGAGCCCAACTTCGTCATCAAGCCCTCGCCGGCATCCGAGCTGCCCTACGTCGAGTCCGGATACGTTTCGAACCCAGAGGAGGTCTAGCTCATGGATGCAGTAATCAAGGAACTTCCATTGGCGCTGTTCACCACGATCGCCTCGGTGGGCATCGGCGCCTTCGTCGCAATGTTCTGCGCGATATACGTCAACAAGTCCATGGGGGCCGGCAGCCTCAAGCGACTCGACAAGCTGACGGCCGTGCCAATCGTCTTTTGCGTGGTGGCGCTCATCTGCGCGTTCTTCCACCTGGGCGACCCGCTGCACGCGGTCAACATCGTCAACACGATCGGCAGCTCGCCGATGACCAACGAGATCGTCGCGTTCTGTGTATTCCTCGTGCTCGCCGTCGTCTACTGGCTCGTCGCGCTCGCGGGCAAGCTGGAAAAGCACGGTCCGCGCGCGGTGTTCTCGGGTATCGTGGCGCTTGCCGGCCTCGTCTCGTGCATCATGATGGGCCTTGCCTACGCGCTGCCCGCCATCCCCATCTGGAACAGCCCCTGGGGAACCGTGCAGGTGCTCGGCGCAATGCTGCTGGGCGGTACCTTGCTGGGTGGCACGATCCTCAACATGTCGGTCCGGGAAACGCCCCTCGAAGGCGAGGCTGACGGCAGGATCAGGCTGCTTGCCATGCTCGGCTGCCTCGTGCTGATCATCGGCACGGCCGTGCTGTTTGGCATGGGGGCAAGCGCAAAGAGCGCTATGATCAACGTTGCCGCCAACACCGGCACGCTCATCGTCCCACTCGCGCTCACGATCGCGTTTTCGATCGTCGCCGTCGCCACGGCGTTTCTTGGCAAGGGTGCCAAGCGCACCGGCTGGCTCACGTGCGGAACCATCATCGCGCTCGTCGCCATCTTCCTCGCGCGTGGTATCTTCTACGGCGTGCAGATAGGCATTGGCCTGTAGCAAACGCACATGGGGACGGGGCTGTGCAAACGGCCTTGTCCCCATGGAGCGTGGCAACGGGCTGGTCTGCATTCAAACCGGCCCTAGCATGTGAGCGATCCGAGAAAACGAGGCGGCAGCATGACCGAACAACAGACGATCGACGAGGAGACGCTTGCGGGCATTGCCTTCGCAGGCAGAACGCTCGGTCCCTTCTTCAGATACGACCCTCTGCTCGACCGCGAGAAGGTGGAGGCACTGTACGTCGCCTTGGCGCGATCGGACGCCGCTGCATTATGCGAGGAATGGCCCTTCGTGGCACCCGACGAAGCGTTCAAGCCCATCGCCGATATGACCAGAGGCGCCAAACGCCTCGAAGACGAGCTCGCCGTGGATAACGAGTCGCTGGCCGCCACATCATCGCTTGCCGACGAATACCGCCGGCTCTTCGTCGGTCCGGCAAAGAAGGCCGCCCCGCCCTGGGGCTCGGTATACACCGACCGCGACCAGGTCGTCTTCGGTCTCTCGACTCTTGACCTGCGCGAATGGCTACGCGAAAACGGAATCGAGGTTCGCCGGGGCGAGTCGGAGGAACCCGAGGACCACATCGGGACGATGCTCGAGCTCATGGCCTGGCTCGCGGATAACCGACCGGAGCTGCTCGGAGATTACCTGCAGCATCACCTGCTCACCTGGGCGCCGCATTTCCTCGTGCTCACGCAAGACGCCACGACGGATGCCTTCTTCGCGGGGCTTGCCGCGTTGACGCGCTACACGCTGCTCGGCATCCAAGATACGCTCGAGCTCGAGGTCGTGGAGCCACGTTTCTACCGGTAGGTGGCTCGCTATAACCATTGTCATTTCGACCGGAGGCGCGAAGCGCCGCCTCATTGTCATTTCGACCGGAGGCGCGAAGCGCCGAAGTGGAGAAATCTCGATCTTCCGTTGCAGGTAAAGGGGCGAGATTTCTCGACTCCGCTCGCTATGCTCGCTTCGCTCGAAATGTTCGCCCTCAAGCGCGCCGAGGCCAAGGGCGAGCACTACGTGGAGAGCGCCGACGACGTCGCCGTCGAGGAAGACAAGAACATCCCCAACCTCGGCCTGTCGCTGCTGCCGCTCATTCTGCTCATCGTCACCATCATCGGCCTGTCCGCCACGGGCATGAAGAACGTCGTGTACATCGGTATGGTCGTGGGCATCCTCGCCTCCATGCTTTGCTTCTTCAAGTTCGTGCCCAGCATGCGTGACACGCTTGGCAAGGGTGCCGTTGCGGGCATCGGACCTGCGGTCTTCACCTCGGCCGCCGTCGGCGTTGGCACCGTCGCCGCCGCTTCCGTCGGCTTCACGGTCATCTACGACGCCATCTTCCACATGCCCGGCGGCACCTACGTGTCTGCCGCGACCATGGCTGCTGCCCTCGGTGGCATCATGGGTTCCGGTTCGGGCGCCGTGGGCATCATCGCCCAGAACTTCCTGCAGCCGTACCTGGCAACGGGCGTCGATCCCGCCGCTCTGGCAAAGATCATCGCCACGTCGGCCACCATCGGTGGCGCACTGCCCAACTCGGGCGCCATGTTCGGCATGCTCGCCGCCATGGGTCTGACCCACAAGAACGCATACAAGCATATCGCTGCCATCTCCATCGGCGCCGGTATGTGCGCTCTCGTGGTCATGATCATCATGGCCAACCTGGGCATCGTATAGGCCCTCCTTTTTCTTGCCGGCGCCTCGCATGCACGGGGCGCCGGTACCTTTTTCATCCGACTTCACTCGCACTTCAGACGTGATTCACCTCACAAGACGAAGGGTGTCACCATGGATTCCAATTCCCAAGGGCCCAAGGGCAAGCCCGTCACCGACGTGAAGGCTCCCGCCCAGGGCAGGGCTCCCGCCAAGGGACGCTCGGTCACGAGCCAAGTATCGCTTTTCGAAAGGGTGCCCGATTGGGCGCGTCTTTCCTGGCCGGATATCGCGGCCATCCTCTCCGGAGTGGTCTCGAGCCTCTCCAAGCTCATGGGCGGCGGCATCGTCGCCTTCTACGCGGGCTGCCAGCTCGGCGGCGTTACCGTCGCCATCACGTTCGCGCTTTCCTTTGTGCTCACGTATTTCGTCGGCAAGATCTGCTTTCGCGAGGGTCTTCCCAACAACGTCGTCTCCCGCTACTACATCTTTGGCAAGAACGGCTCCGCCGTCGGCTCGCTCATCTGGATATTCGTCTTGGTGGGCGTTTTGGCTGTGGGCACCGTGCAGTTGGGTAACGCCATCCTGTTCGCCTTTGGATGGGAGGGTGAATTCGCCCGATGGGCGCTCTTCATCGGCATCTCATGCGTCTGGGTGCTCATGGCGCTGTTCGGCACCAAGGTCATCGCCCGCATGAACGCCGTGTTCGTCGTCGCGCTCTTCTGCGTCATGGGCTACGTCGTCTATCTCATCGCCGCCGACGGACAGCTCGTCGATGCGGCAACGCACGGCATCATGATCCCCGGCGTCGAACCCCTCGAGGGCTTTGCCTATTCGGTGAACTACGCCATCATGACGAGCGGCCTGCTCGCATTGTTCGCCGCCGACTTCACGCGCTTCGCTCGCAAGGAGCGCGACCTCGTGCCCATTTCTCTCACGGGCTCGATCTTTGCCATTGTCACGTACATATTCGGCGCGCTCATCGTCTATTACGGCTTTGAGCAGTCGTTCGCATACTTCAGCGCCCAGGGCATGGATGCGACGCTCGCGGCAAACGCCGCAGTGACCAATCCCGGCGTCTCGCTCGTGCTCGCATCGGGCGGCATCGGCCTGGCCATCATCTGCCTGTCGCAGATGAAGGTCGAGACCTCGAACTCGATTGGCGGTGCCAATGCCGTGTCGAACCTCTTCGATTCGCTCTTCGGCAAGAAGCTCGCCTGGCCCGTTGCCGTCATCATCGCCAACGCCATCGGACTTGCCTTCATTCTGGGCAACATCCTCGACCAGGTCAACGCCTTCATGAGCTACGGCTCGATACTCACGAGCTCGTGGTGCATCCTGCTCATCACCGACTACTACATCGTGCGCGGCAAGATGGGCATCGGCGCGCGTGAAATCGACGTAAGCGCCCAGGAGCGAACGGTCAACTGGCGTGGCGTGGGAACGCTCGTGGCGGTTTCCGTCGTGGCAAGCGTGCTGTATGCCACGGGCATCTTGCAGATACCGTTCTTGCTGGTTGCGCCTGCGTCCATGGTCATCTACATCCTGGTGAGCTGGCTGCTGCGCGACAAGGTGCGCTCGGGGAAGGTGGCGTAAGAAGCCGCTGACAGTACCTTCGCGCTGCCAAGGATTGCTGATCGCTGACCGTCGATGGAGGCGTCCTGCCAAGGATTGCCAGTCGTTGACCGCCAGGTGCCAAAGATAGCGGTCAGTGACCACACACTTTGGCAATTGGGACGAAGCGAGCCTTTATGGCGGTCACGCAACGGCCATCCTTGGCAGGAGCATCCGCTGGCATTCGTGACAGGTCAACAGGTAGTAGATGCTGAGCAAGACGGTGGCGCCACCGATGACCGCCGCCACGATTACCGCATACGACGAGCTTCCCAGCACCAGTGCGAGGAAGCCCACGAGTGCCAGCCCGAAGCAATCGTGCACCATAGCAAACGCGAACGGTGCCGCGAAGTAGACGCCCACTTGGGTGCGTATGGCGCTCCGCATCATCTTGGGATCGCAGCCCAAGTCGGCGAGCAGCGCGAAGCGTCCGGCGCTATCGACCGCGTCGGCGAGCTGCTGCAATGCGAGCACCGCGGCAGCCGCCACGAGAAACGTGATGCCGTAGAAGATCCCGACGTAGCCGATGGGTGCCAATGCCGCGGCGTTGTCGATGCCCGCGGGTCCTCGCATTCCCACGCTGAAGGCCAGTCCGGCCACCATCATGCACGTGGCCACGGCGATGAGGACGCAGGTGCAGGCCATGGCGTTCGAGCTCGACGAGACGCGGCTCTCGACCTGACGGATGACGAAGAAGCGTAGACCCGAGAGATAGCGGACGGGTTTGCGTCGGGCACGGGATGGCCAGCTGGTGGCGACCCAGCGAAACAGGACGGCGGTGGCGAGCACGGCAAGGACACCCAGCGGCAGTATCCAGACGACGAAGAAGATGGGCTGCAGGATGCACGATCCCCACACGACGGCCAGCACGACAAAGGCGAAGGCAAGCTGCAGGGCCGCTGGCAGGCGCCGGATGCCCTTGGGGCTATCGGGAGTCGAATTCGCGCGCAGCAGCTCTATGAGCGGTCGCCTGCCCACGTCGCGAATGCCGAGGAGCGTGGCCAGGGCCATGATCGAGAGAAAGCAGCCCGCGGTCCAGCAAAGGGCATCGGACGAAAAGGTGAAGACGAGCTTGTACGGAACGTCGAAGACAAAAGCGGCGACAAAGCCAGAGAGCGGCGATATCACGACCGCCACCAGCATGCCGATGACCAGGGCGACAAGGCCGACGACGCACCCCTCGTAGGCGAGGATGCGCGCAATGGACGACGCGGGCATGCCCAGGATCTCGTAGAGCGCGAACTCGCGGGAGCGGCGACGCAGGATGAAACGGTTCGCGTAGACGATGAGGAATGCGAAGACGATGACGGAGAACACCGAGAACGCCTGCATGATGCCGTTGGCTGAATCGTACACGCCCCTTTGCTGATCGCTCAGGTCCAGGGCAAGGAGATAGTCGGTCGATGCCGTGAACGAGTACAGAAGACACGCGGCAAAGGCCAAGGTCATGAAGTAGACCGAGTAATCCCCGAATGAGCGCTTGATATTCCCGATGGCAATCTTTGCGTACATGCCACTCCCTTCCGAGTCATGCCCATCCTAAGAGCTGAGAAGAGGAGCTACCATCGGGTCGCCTTACCGCACGCGAACACTTTCGTAAGGTTCGCGTTGACGAAGGCCGGATGAGAGACCTGCATGGGACGGGCTTCTCGATAAAGGCCCTACCCTACGCAGGCGGCGATGATGCGGGCGGCTTCGCGAGCCGATTCGACGTCCAGCCCGCCGTACTGGATGGCGAAACGCGCATCATCGTGAGGCGGCAGCGGGGCGATTGCGTAATCGTCCATGGGCGAAAGCCGCACTCCCCGCTCGAGTGCGGCGGTGGTGATTCGGCCCTCGTCGGCATCCTCGATGGAAAGCACGAAATGCAGTCCCGAGTCGGACTGTTCGACGCGCACGCGGCCCGACGGGGCGAGTCGCATCATCTCGTCGATGAAGGCGTCGCGCACGTCGCGTTGCGCCTTGCGATACCGGTTCACATGACGCTCGTAATCGCCCGTCTCGATCATGCGCGCGAGCGCTATCTGATCGACGACGCTCACGGTGTTCGCGTAGAAGCCGACGCGCTCGTCCCATGCATCGGCCAGCTTTGGCGGCAGGACCATGAAGGCCATGCGAAGCGCCGGCCCCAGGCTCTTGGAAAACGTGTTGGTGTATATGACGTGACCTGCCACGTCGATGGATGCGAGGCTTGCCACCGGACGGCCCGCCATACGAAACGGCGCGTCGTAGTCATCCTCGACGATGTAGCGTCCCTCGGCCTCGTTCGCCCACGCAAGCAATTCGTAGCGACGGCTAATGCTCGTCACGATACCGGTCGGGAACTGATGCGACGGCATGACGTGGACGAGACTCGCATCGCTTGCCCGAAGGCCCTCCATGGACATGCCTTCGTCATCGAGCCCGATGGGGCACACGGGTAATCCCGCCGACTCGTAAATCTGCGCCAGGCGCGGATAACCGGGGTTCTCGAGCGCCACCAAGCCCTTGGGCCGCAGGAGCTGCACGAGTGCGGCATCGAGGAGCTGCGAGCCGGCACCGACGACGATACGAGCGGGATCGGCCTCGAATCCGCGCGTCTCACGGAGTCTGTGCGCGATGGCACGACGCAGACGCAAGGTGCCCTTGGGAGGCTGGGGACCGTAGAGCTCCTCGTCGGCTTCGGCCGACAAGACGCGACGCAGGGCCCTTCCCCACACACGCGAGACCATGGCGGGGTCGACATCGACACGCGAGAGGTCGAAAACAGGAGCGCACGATGAGACACATCGGACAGGTACATCTGTCTCATTTGCAAAACCGGATGAGACAGATGTACCTGTCCGATGTGTCTCATCGTCGCCAATCATCGAGAACGATAGCTCCGAGACGTAGTATCCGCTGCGGGGCCTCGTGTAGCAGTAGCCCTCTGTCACGAGTTGGGCGTAGGCGTTCTCCACGGTGATGAGGCTCACGCCGAGATGCTGGGCAAACGCGCGCTTGGAAGGCAGCTTCTCGTGAGGTGCAAGCGTGCCGGCCTCGACATCGCGTCTAATCGAACGATAGACGAATTCGTAGAGGCTCAGCTCCCCGCGGCTCTCCAAATCGTAATCCAGCATCAGCACCTCCGTGGTGGGACAAGCGACTGAGGCAATGAGACAGATGTACCTGTCCAATGTGTCTCGTTCTCTGAGCATAATCTGGTCATATCAATTTCGCAAGATATGGATATACAAACATATCCAGATTATGTCTAGGATTCGAGCGTCAATACTCAAATCGACGGACGCGGAGGCAAGACATGGCAGAGACGACGAGGGAAGAACGTGCCAAACTCAACCGGGAGCTGGCGCAGATGCTCAAGGGTGGCGTCATCATGGACGTAACCACTCCCGACCAGGCACGCATCGCCGAGGAGGCGGGTGCGTGTGCGGTCATGGCCCTCGAGCGCATCCCGGCAGACATACGCGCGGCAGGCGGCGTGAGCCGCATGAGCGACCCGGCGATGATACGCGGCATCCAGCAGGCCGTGAGCATCCCCGTCATGGCGAAGTGTCGCATCGGGCACTTCGTCGAGGCCCAGGTACTCGAGGCCATCGAGATAGACTACATCGACGAGTCCGAAGTGCTGAGCCCAGCCGATGACGTCTACCATATCGACAAGACGGCGTTTTCCGTGCCGTTCGTATGCGGTGCGCGCAACCTTGGCGAGGCACTGCGCCGCATCGCCGAGGGCGCGTCGATGATCCGCACCAAGGGCGAGCCCGGCACGGGAGACGTCGTGCAGGCGGTGAGTCACATGCGCCTTATCAACGGCGAGATACGCGCGGTGGGCGCCCTGCGCGAAGACGAGCTCTTCGAGGAGGCGAAGCGCCTGGAGGTCCCCATCGACCTGCTTCACTATGTGCACGAGCACGGCAAACTGCCCGTCGTCAACTTCGCTGCCGGCGGCGTGGCGACGCCGGCCGACGCGGCGCTCATGATGCAGCTCGGCGCCGAGGGCGTCTTCGTGGGAAGCGGCATCTTCAAGAGCGGCAATCCCGCCGAGCGCGCCTGCGCCATCGTCGGCGCCGTGACGCGCTACGAGGACCCGGAGTACATCGCGCACGTCTCGGAAAACCTCGGCGAGGCCATGGTCGGCATCAACAAGGACGAGATCGAGCTGCTCATGGCGGAGCGGGGCATCTAGTGACCACGGCAATCCTGGCGGTGCAGGGCGCGTTTGCCGAGCACGCCGCGATGCTCGACGAGCTGGGCGAACCGTGGTTCGAGCTGCGTTGCCTGCGCAACATGAGCCGCGGTTTCGACAGGCTCATCCTACCCGGCGGGGAGACGACGACGCAGGGATATCTGCTGCGTGAGGAGGGTATGCTCACGTCGCTTCGCAAGCTGATCGACGAAGGGATGCCCGTGCTCGGCACCTGTGCGGGCCTCATTCTGCTCGCCGAGCACGTCATCGATGCGCATGCCGAGGGCCGCGCGGTCCGGCCCGAAACCCATCTGGGGACCATGCGCGTCACGGTCGAGCGAAACGCCTACGGCCGCCAGCTCGCGAGCTTTCACGCGACGGACGAATTTGCCGGCATCGGAGCGGTGCCGATGACCTTCATACGGGCACCGCGCATCGTCGAAGTACGCGAGGGCGCAGTCGAGCTCGCACGTGTCAACGGTGATATTGTCGCCGCACGCGACGGAAACCAGATCGGCGTCGCGTTCCATCCCGAACTCGACAATGACCCGCGCATCCACGAGATGTTCCTCGCCCTGTAAAAGGCGTGCGATTTGATCGACCTTCTCGCAGCGGCTGGTTTGCGCGGGGAGGTCAGGGTATCATTGCGACAATCGTATTCGGTTCATCTCTGTCAAAGTTTGGAGACACCCATGGATGCATGCGAAGTGCAGCTCACGAGCGGCAGCTCCTCGTTCCAGGAACTCGTCGATGATATGGCGAAGGACTCCTACTGGATTCGCTTCTTCTGCCGGCCTTGCTGTCCCGCTCCGGACCTTGAGGGCGCAATCAAGATGCTTGACAAGCTTGCTGCCGAGGCAAGCTCGAACGAGGCCTTTGACGACGAGCAAAAGCAGCGCATCATCGCGCTCATCGAAGAGCGCAAGGCATGGTATCCCAACTCGGGGCTCTGCAGACACTAGACGCGCCAGTTCACGACGCACCTGTCCTTATGATTAGCTACGAAACAAGCGCCCTGCTCATGATCGACATGCAAAACGGGTTCATCGACCCGTCTTCGTCACTGTGCGTCGCCGGAGCATGGGCCACGATACCCGCCTGCGCCCATGCGCTTGCCACGGCACGCGGCCACGGCATGGCAATCTATCACGTGCGCCGTGCGTACGCCTTTGATGGCTCCGATGTCGAGCCCGTGCGCCGTCGCATCTGGCTAGCCGATGGGCGGCCCCTATGCCGCGAGGGCTCTGATCCCCGCAGCATTGAGGCTCCCGACGAGCTCGCGCCCCATGAAGGTGAATGCATCGTTTGCAAGCCGCGCTTCTCCGCTTTCTTCGACACGCAACTCGATGCGATGCTGCGCGATCGCGACATCGACACCGTCGTGCTCGCCGGCACCACCACGCCCAATTGCATCCGGACAACCTGCTATGATGCGCTCTCGCTCGGTTACAACGTCGTCGTACTCGAAGATGCCACCTCATCACGCACGCCCGCGGTGCAGAAAGCCAACATCGACGACATGGCGTACATCGGCACCACCATCATGAGCTGCGACGAATTTGCCGCCGGAGCGCTTCTGCAGGTCGAGGATCTGACAGATTAGGGCGTGACAGGGGGGCGTCACGCCCCCATCGCATTTTGCAGAGGCTTTACAAGCGCTTGATGGAAGCATTACATACAGATCCTATTCTGTGGCCAAGGCCTATCCGTGACAAAGAGATAGACAACGACCATAGGAAAGGATCTAAACATGACCAGGACAATAGCGCGCGTCGCCATCACGGCTCTCGCGGCAACAACCTGCCTCGCAGGGGCGTTCGCCACGATCGGATGCTCGTCGTCGGGACAGGAATCCGGCGCCCAGAACTCGGCCGGCACCGAGCAAATCTCCGTCTACTCGCGTGAGGACGGATCCGGAACGCGCGGAGCCTTCATCGAACTCTTCGGCCTGGAGGAAAAGGACGCACAGGGCAACAAGACCGATACCACGACCGACAAGGCAGCCATCACCAACTCCACATCGGTCATGATGACATCTGTCGCCAACGACCCCGATGGAATCGGCTACATCTCCCTCGGCTCGCTCAACGACTCCGTCAAGGCCGTCCAAATCGATGGCGTGGAGGCGACGGCGGACAACGTGAAGGGCGGCTCCTACAAGGTCTCGCGTCCCTTCAACATCGTCCTCAGCGACATGTCCAATGCAGCGGCAAACGACTTCGTCACCTTCGTCATGAGCGCCGACGGACAGGCCATCGTCGAAGATAACCACTATATCGCCGTCAACGACGCCGCCCAGCCCTACCAGAAGGGCGACGTGTCCGGCAAGGTCGTGATCGCGGGATCGTCATCGGTCACGCCGGTGATGGAGAAGCTCGCCGAGGCCTATGAGTCCGTCAACCCCGCCGTCACCATCGAAGTCCAGCAGTCGGACTCCACGACGGGCGTGAACATGGCCATCGAGGGCACCTGCGACATCGGCATGGCATCCCGCGAGCTCAAGGATTCCGAAGTTGCCGCAGGCGTCAGGTCCCAGCCCATCGCCCGTGACGGAATCGCCGTGATCGTCGCGCCGTCCTCGTCCATCGACGAGCTGACCAGCCAGCAGGTCAAGGACATCTTCTCCGGTGTCGCAAAGACCTGGGCCGACGTGATTGGCTAGCCCTCCCATGAACCATATCATGTCAAGGCAGACCCTCAAGGAAGGCGTGGCGCGGTGGCTCTTTGCCGCCGCCGCCGCGATCTCCATCCTGGCCGTGGCGCTCATCTGTCTCTTCCTCTTTGCCAACGGTATTCCCGCCATGGCGCAAATCGGACTGCCCGACTTCCTGCTGGGATGCACCTGGAAACCGGGAAGCGATATGTACGGGATATTCCCCATGATAGTCGGCAGCCTCTACGTCACCGCCGGTGCGATCGTCGTCGGCGTGCCCGCGGGCATCCTGACGGCGATCTTCCTCTCCCGCTTCGCGAACGCGAGCATTGCGCGGCTACTCAAGCCCGCCGTCGAGCTGCTCGCCGGCATACCGTCGGTCGTCTACGGCTTCTTCGGCCTCATGGTGGTCGTCCCCCTCGTGCGAACGATCGGCCCGGGTAACGGACTGTCGCTGCTCGCTGCCTCCTTCCTCTTGGGCATCATGATCCTGCCCACCATCATCACCGTGTCGAAAAACGCCCTCGACGCGGTGCCCCAGAGCTACTACGAGGGAGCGCTCGCCCTGGGGGCGACACACGAGCGCTCGGTCTTCCGCATCATCGTGCCGGCCGCGTTCTCGGGAATCATGGCGTCCGTCGTCCTGGGCGTGGGACGCGCCATCGGAGAGACGATGGCCGTGGTCATGGTGGCAGGAAACCAGGCCGTCATCCCCTCCTCCATCTTCGATGGCGTGCGCACGATGACCGCCAACATCGTGCTCGAGATGGGCTACGCCGCAGACCTGCATCGCGGAGCGCTCATCGCCACCGGCGTCGTGCTCTTCGTGTTCGTCATGCTCATAAGCCTGCTGTTTAGCGCCATAAAGAAACGAGGTGCCCTGAAATGACGGCCCGTATCCTTCGCGCCGCGGTATACGCGGGCGCGCTCCTGTCGACGGCGATGCTCGTCCTAATCATAGGGTTCATCCTGATAAACGGCATTCCGAACCTCAGTCCGTCCCTCTTCGAATGGGAGTACACCTCCGACAACGTCTCGCTCATGCCCGCCCTGATCGACACGGTCCTGATGGCGCTTCTCGCCCTCGTTATCGCAGCTCCCGTCGGCATCGCCTCGGCGGTGT
>ERZ827492.1852-NODE-1852-length-15989-cov-3.743128_pt1 | contig 15989 bp, 10 predicted proteins | sample MGYA00519704_ERZ827492 | MGnify/ENA primary metagenome ERZ827492 (study PRJEB31778, sample SAMEA3449325) | human gut metagenome | biome: human gut; feature: human-associated habitat; material: faeces | place: United Kingdom | collected 2010/2012 ...
CACAAGTGGACTTGGTTCGCCATCGGCTATCAGTGCGGCTTCGCCTATCTCGTCGGCCTGATGATCAACCAGTTCGGCAACGCCTTCACCGGCAGTCTGAACATCATCGGCCTGATCGCTGCTCTGGCTGCGCTGGCCATGATCATCTATATGCTGGTCCGCCCCTACAAGGAGGCCACCAAGCTCAGCGCCAAGGTGTAAGCAGCCGATCCATCTTTTCACATCGGTACGCAAGGCCAGCGGTTCCGTCTCCTTCGGGAGACGGGACCCACGCCGCCCTATCGGGCCGGTGTTCCAACATTTTCCAAGTATTTTTGAAAAGGAGTGAGTTTCCATGCTGCAATGGATCAACGAGAATGTAGGCACCATTTTGATTTGTATGGGACTGATCGTCATCGTAGCGTTGATCGTCCGGAGCCTGATCCGGCAGAAGAAACAGGGGAAGTCCTCCTGCGGGGCCGGATGCGCCCACTGCGCCATGCACGGCCAGTGCCATAAGGACTGACGGGCGCAGAAAATGCCATAAGGGAAGGGACACGGAAGCACCCCGTGTCCCTTTCTGCCCCTTCGCAGACCCGGAAAATGTCATCCAAATGACAACAAAGAGGCTCTTGCCCATAGGCGAGAGCCTCTTTGTTGCCCTGACAGAAGGGGAAAATAGACGCATCGTCGGTCGCTACCATGCAGCGTTGCCGGAGCGGAGATACGTCCGGACAGGGGAGGAGCGTATCCCCCTCCATAGCGCCCTCAAGGGGGCATCGTATTTTGCACGGCAAACACTTCTTCTTACCCACCGCCCTCTGAACAAAAGGCTGGCCCCCGCTGCGTGCGGGGGCCAGCCTTTTTAGCTTATGCGCTTATGCCTTTACAGGCTGTGCGTCGGAAGGTTTTCCCTTATCCACGGCGCTTCTTGCCCACCAGCAGGGCCGCACCGGCCACCGCCGTGATCCCCATCAGGGAGACCCACAGCACCAGACGGCTCTCGTCGCCGGTGGCGGGCTTGGTGGGATCGGCGGGCTGATCGGGCTTGCCGGGATTCACAGGCTCCAGCTCAGCGCCGCAGGTATCGCACTTGCCGTCCTTGTCTGCATCCGTATGGCCGGTGGCGGGGAGTACACGGGTCTCCGTCTCACCGCAGGGGCAGGTGCGGGTCTCCACGCCGTCCTCGGTGCAGGTGGCGGGAGTGGTGACGACCCACTCACCGAACTGGTGGGTGTGGGCGGTGCAGATGATGTCGGCACGGTTGCTGATGCGGATACGGGGCGCCATAGCGGTGCCGTCGGCCAGCACAAAGGTGTTGTCGTAGGAGGCCAGACCTGTGGCGGAGATCTCGCAGCCCGGCTCCAGGTTCTTCACCTCGTCGTTGGGGCAGATGTAACCGTCGATGAACACACGTGACACCACACCGGCGCTGTCACGGACCAGAATGGTCTGCACCAGACCGTTGGCCATCTCGATGCCCACCACATAGCCCTTCAGGGTGATGAGTTGGCCCAGCACGGAGCCGTCGTTGACCTGGGTGGAGGTGACCTCTCTGGGGGTCACGGCCTCACCCTCGCCCAGCTTGACGATATCGGTGACGGCCAGCTGGTGCTCACCCTGATAGGAGCTGGTGGTGCCGGACACACGCACCCGGTCGCCAATCTTGAAGTCGCCGGCCACAGGGAAGCAGTTGATGCCGCCGGTCTCGTCCTGCACGTAGATGCAGTCGAAGAAGGCCGTCTCCTTGTCGTAGCCGGAGGCGTTGGAGGTGACCACACCCTCAATGGTGTACTTGTAGCCATCCTCGGTCTGGGCCTGCACCTCGGCGATGGGCGTGATCTGCACAGGGTTGATGAGCTGCAGCAGATTCTCGCAGATCTTGTAGTTGGAGTAGTTCTTCTCGGAGCCGTTGTCGCTGATGCTGGCCTGCACCTCAAAGTTGGACATGAAGGCCGCACCGGAGACCACCACCATGCCACGGCCCTCCAGCTGCTCGGTGGCCATGACCATCAGGCGGCTGTCGTTTTCGGCAAAGGCATACTTGGGCGTACCGGCGCCGCCCAGACCGTCCTGATCCACGTCCACGGAGTAGGTGGTGGCATGGCCATACACCACGGGGGACACGGCAGCGGGCAGCGTGGAGGTGGCATTGCCGCTTGCGTCCACGGCATAGATGGAAGCGCCGCCGTAGTGGCTGAAGCGCTCGGTGTAGAGCTTGTCATAGGGATGGTCGGGATCGACCTCCACGCCGTCCATCAGGGGGTTGTCCATGTTGTAGGAGCTGAAGTACAGCCGCCACTTATCCACGCCGTCGGCGGCGCTGCGAACATCGTCATAGGTGGCGTCGTCGCTGATGCGGAGGCTGGAGCCCAGGGCCGCCAGCACCTCATTCTGGGTGGCTGCCATGTGCTTGATGGCGGGGTTGCTCTGAATGACGTCGTAGTTCTCGTAGTTGTCGGACCAGCCCGCCAGAATGACGGTGCCTCCGGCTGCGTTGAAGGCGTCGATGGCCGCCAGCTCGTCAGCGCTGTACGTCTTGGGATCGGCCTGAGCGGCCTCCAGACGGCGGCTGGGAGCGGTGAGGATCAGAGCCTTGAACTTGGGATTGCCACAGGCGGCGATGAGCTCCTCGCTGGAGTTCAGCTGCACGGTCCGGACGCTGTACTTAGCGGCCAGATTGCCGAAGTTGCCCATGGAATCCTTGTAGTTGCCCGCCACATACTCGTTGTAGTGGGAGGCGTCGATGCCGATGTACACCAGTGCATCCGCATTGAGCACATCCAGATCGATGGTCTTGGTGAAGGTGTACTCCTTGCCGTTCTGCTCCACCACGGCGGTGACCTGAACGGTGAACACACGGGCGGCGGTGGGGGTGTAGCGGAAGGAGACATCCAGCGTGCTGCTCTTGCCCAGCGTGTAGCCCTTGTCGCCCTCACCCTTATCCACGCCGATGACGGTGCCGCCGATGGTGTAGGTCAGGGACTTGATGGTGGCATCGGTGTCCTCGCTGTTGAAGAGGGTGGTGGTCAGGGTCAGCTCCTCGTCGGTGACGGGGGTGGCGGTGCCGCAGACCATGTTGGAGATGCCCAGCTTCAGGCTCTCACCCACCCACACGGGGGAGGTGACCGCCAGATCGCCGTCACCCTCGGTGACACGGATGAAATAGTAGCTGTAATCCGGATCCAGCGTCACGGACAGGCTGCCCTGATTCAGCTCGGCGGGGTCGGACCAGGTGTGGACCACCTTGCCGGAGTTGACCACCACCTCCACCTTGGAGATGGAGTCGCTCTTGTCGGGATCGTTGACCGTGACCTCCAGGTTCAGCTTCTCGGGGACCTCGGTGATACTGGAGCCCATCATCTGACCGTTGACGGTGTAGCCCAGCTCCAGGTTCTTATCCTCGGTGGCGTACATCCGCAGGGCCCGGATGGCCTCGTAGATGCCCTTTTCGGTGAAGTTGTCGGTGAGGATAACGTCACGGGCGTCGTTAGCATTGCCCCAGCGGCCCTTGTGGTTGTCCTGGTTGTTGGTGGGAGCCAGATGCCAGCCCTTATCCAGCGCCATGATGTACTGCTCATAGCTGGGATAGTAGCCGCCGGCGCCGATCTGGCCCTCGCCGTTACCCACCTCCACCATATACATACGGCTGTCAATGACGGGATCCCAGTAGGAGAAGTCACTGAAGTTGCCGAAGGTGGTGCCGGGATGGTTGAACTGGCTGATGGAGTCCACGCCCTCGGCCTGACTCAGCAGAGCGTAGTAGGCCTTCATACCGGCGTCGTCGGTCTTGTTGTTGAGGGTGGTGTTGTTGCGGGAGACCACACCGGGGGTGTTGAAGGTGTTGATGTGGCCGGGGCCGCCGGACCATGTCATCTCGAAGCCGCCCAGCGCCACCATGGAACCGGCGTTCTCGGCGTTGAAGGCGTCGATGGTGCTCTTATAGGTGCTCCAGCTGTGGTTGGCGTCGGAATCCTTCACCAGAGAGGTGTCATACAGAGCGCCCTCCACGTTAGCATTGGTCTTGGAGTCGAAGTAGTTGGAGTGGTCGGTGAAGGCTACGAACTGCACGTTGGCGCTGGCGGGGATGCTCTTGATGTAGTCCAGCGCAGAGGTCAGCGTACCGGAGCCGTCGGAATACTGGGTGTGGCTGTGGAGCTGACCGAAGTACAGCTGATACTGGGTCTTGCCCACGGTGAAGAACCAGTTGAAGCTGGCCTCCTTGCCGTCGGCACGCTTGGCGGTGACCACCACCTCCGTGCGGCCGTCGGTGAGGTCGGCAGCGGGCGTGTAAGTGACACGGCCGCCTTCATACACGGCGCCCACGGTCTTGCCGTTCACCGTCATGGTGATGGTGGGCTCCGTCCCGGCATTGGCCAGCGCCACGGAGATGGCGGGCCGCTTGTCGCTGCCGGTCTGAGCGCCCCGCATGGGCGTGGGATTGGAGAACACCGGCTCGTCCTTCACGGGGATCTCCACCGTGCGGGTGATGGCCTTGCCCTGATTGTCCACGCCGCTGATGGTTACGGTGAGTTTGTCGCCCGTCACCTTCTCCACGGGGATGGTGACGGTGTAAACACCCTCCTCCTCGGTGACAGTCAGGGCCTCGCCCGCCAGCGTGGCGGTCATGTCGCCCTTGACACCGAAGGGAGCATCCACGGTGAAGCTAAAGGTGTAGGCCTGCCCCACATAGGCGTCATACAGGTGGTCGATGACCACGGCGGGCATATTCACGATGCCGCCGGTCAGCTCCGTCCCCTCCGCCACGGGATAGAAGGAGAAGGAGTAGATGGTGTAGTCCAGATCACCGGTGGAGCTGTACATACTGTACACCTTGAAGCTGTCGCTGTAATACTCCAGCCACTGGCTGTATTTGCCGTTATACTTGGCGGTGCGGCTCTCCATTTCGTAGCCGCCCACATTGCCGGAGCACTCCCGGACCAGCCAGTCGGCGTCCTCACTGGCGGTGAGGGAATAGAAGGCGTTGTTGCCGGTGCCGTTGGCGCACAGATAGCCGTAGGTGTCGTTGCGGAAGCGATAGTACTCGCCGCTCTTTTCCACGGTAAAGACCACGGCGCCGTTGGAGCAGACAGCCTTGCCGTTGGCAATGGTGGCGGCCGCCTTGTTGATGGCGGGGCTGTCGGTGTTGTCATTTTGCTCCGCCAGAACCGCCTCAGCGTTCTGGTTGTAGATGACCACCTCATCGCCGGCCTGAGGCAGCTTACCGGGGATGGGAGGCGTCACATGGGTGACATAGTCGCTGCTGGCGCCGTTGCGGAGCTGATAGGTGCCGTTGTAGGCGGAGCAGCAGGCGTACAGGGCCGTGACATCGGCCTCAGTAGTATTGGCAGGCAGCGGCACACCCTTGAAGAGCTTGGTGCTGCCGGTGGCGTCGGTGACGGGGGTGCTGCCGGAAGCGTTGTAGGTACCCAGTGTCACGTCCTTGATGTAGACGTACTCACTGAGATAGTCGGCGCCCATCTGGGAGACGGTGATCTCCTGTGCGGGGATGGCCTCCACACCGGCCTTTACCACCTCCATGGCAGGGGACTGCATCTGAGGCACGCCGCCGTAGGGGCTAACGGTGCCGGTGACCTTCACCACGTCGCCTACCTTATAGTTGGCGTGGTTGGCGTAATCATATACCTGGAAGCCGTAGATCTCACCGCCGATGACGTCCTCCAGAATGATGGAACTGATGCTGGCAGCGCCGTTATAGGCGTTGCCGTAGTGATACACCACCTGACCCACCACGGAGACATTTTCGGTCTTGGTGGTGATGGCCCCGGCCTCCTTGACGGTGAGCGTCCCGTCGGGGATCATGTCGTCCGTAATGGGGTCATTGACGGAACCGGCGGCCCGGATCTCGTCGGCAACGGTATTCCGCAGCTGCAGGGTGCCGTTGTTGGTGCCTACGGCGGCGGTAACATCTACCTTGTCGCCCACGGCAAAGGCCCAGCTGTCGCCGTTCTTGGGCAGAACTGCCTTATAGAGCTGGATGGTCTTACCGTCGGTATCCTTGAAGGTGACATTGGGGCTGGCGTACTGACCGTTGTTGTCATAGATCTCGGTGATCTCCAGCCCCTTCAGCTGCACATAGGTACACACATCGTCGGCGGTCAGGGCGGCGATGGTGGTGGGCTTGGCGTCCAGGGTCAGGCCGCTGGACTTGACGAAGGTGCCGCTGCCCAGCTGCGCCATGCCCCTGAACTCGGCCCGCTTGCCGGTGCCGATGATGGTGTCGCCCAAGGCGATCTCATCGGTCTTGGCGGCCAGACGCAGACAGATAGCACCGGTGGCGTCCTGCAGATAGTAGTTCTGGCCGTCCACCAGTGTCACAACGCCCTTGACGGTGAACTCGGTGTCGGTGGCGCCCTCCAGCGCCGTGCGGATAGGTACGGTGGCGGGCTCCTCCGGATCAGGCTCCGTGGTGGCGTCCACATACTGCTTCTCCTGCGTCAGCTTGTAGAAGGTCATGCCGAAGTCCGCTTCCTTCAGCCGGTCAGTGCTGGTGCAGTAGGCGGAGAACTCGGTGAACTTGGCGAAGTATTCCAGGTAAACCTTGCCGTACTGACCGGTGACGCCGCTGCCGGAGAGGTAGTAGGAGGCGTTCTCGGCATTGCAGGTCTCCACATCCCAGCGGGTGGTGCCGTTGGCGGCCATGTTGAGATGGAACTTGCCATTATTTTCACCCAGCGTCAGCGTCTTGTCGTTCTGGGTGAAGGTATAGGTGCCGTCATCGTTGGCGGTGACATCCCATACCAGCGCATCCATGGCGTTGGCAGTCAGCACATCCTTTTCCACCGTGGCGGCCACGGGGGTCAGGTAGTAATTGCTCATCACGGTGGAGCTGACGGCAAAGCCGTTGCCGGCGTTGAAAATGACCGCCTTGTCGCCGCCGGTGAGGGCAGCGGTCTTGACGTACTTGTCCACCAGACGATAGGCCTTGTAGGTGAACACGACCTCCTGACTGTCGGTCATGCCGTCCTTCACAGCCTTGACGGTGATGGTGCAGGAGGCGGTGATGGTCACAGGACCGGTGTAGTCCTGATAGGCGCCGTCATCCACCTTGTACCGCAGGGTGGCATCCGCCGTCTTGCAGGCAAAGGCCACGGTGTCGCCCACCTTCACATCGCCGGAGGCGGTACCGGTGGGGGCAGCTACCTGCTCCAGCCCGCCGCCCAGCTTATAGAGGGTGAAGTGGCAGGGGTAGCCGCCGGGAGTCTTAGTAATGGTTTCATTTTTGTAAGCACGGAACTTGTTCTCGGAGTTGGCGTTGCTGGCCAGCTTGACCGTGTCATCGCCCTGTCCGGCGAAGGTAAAGGTCCCGTCGGTGGCATCGAAATCCACGGCCCACTGATAGCTGCCGCTTTTAATGCCATTGTTGTTGCCGCCTTTGGGAGCAATGGCCTTGCCGTTGGCGTCACTGAGAATGGTACCATTCTTGCCCACGGTCAGCGTCCAGACACCGCCCGTGGGATCAATGACCTGATCATTGGCAGCTGTCACGGCCACTGCCGTGACCCATGTGCCGTCCAGCACACCGGGGGCGTAGCCGTTGTTGGCTACCATCACATACTCGCCGGTGACCAGTTCATCGGCGGACGTGACCCTGGTGTAGGTCTTTGTCGCTGATTCGTCTGCCAGAACTGCTGTGGGCAGCAGCGAGAGCAGCATCATCAGCGACAGCAGCACGGACATGATCCGACTGCTGAGTCCTCTCTTCTTCAATGAAATCCCTCCTGTTCAATATTACACGTTTACACGGCGGCCTGCTTCTGTCCTTCCGTCCCCCCGGAGATAGTACAAAGCCGCCTGACCCGCATCCGGCGGGCAGACGACCTTCCACAAGCTATCCTGTTTTTGGCACGGAGGCAGCGTCAAGGGCTCCGATCAGCTGAAACAGGCAGACTGTGGGGGATACCGTTGAGCAAAGACAAACCTTTCGTGTATCGTGCTGCCGGTCAAAACCGTGTACGCCGCTTTTGGCCGTACATACCGCCTTTGACCGATGGTAACAGTCTATCATAAAGCTACCCAAATGGCTACCCCTTTTTCAATGATTTTGTCAGAAACGTGCAATAAGTTTGTATAATATCTGCAAAGTCTATTGACAGATGTAGCTGACTAGTGAACACTATTGACATCAGGGGCGGAAGTTGCTATGCTGTAACCAAATATCATTGACGGAGGAAACGCCCATGAAGCGGAAGAAGGGGAATGCGGACCGGCTGACAGCTGGGGCCTGGTGGAGCAGGAACCGGTGGAGCTGCGTCATTCTGGCGGCGGCGCTGGTGCTGTTCATCGTCGTGCGGATGGCGGCTGTGACCTTTGAGCAGCCCCAGCCCCGAGGGGATGAATATGCCGAGTACGAGACCGGCGTCGTCACGGATATCCTGTCGGACAATACCGAGGCAGATACCGTGGCTGACGGCGGCTATCGGGGGGAGCAGCTGCTGCTGGCACAGGTGCGCTCCGGCCAGTACAAGGGCGAGACCATGCAGGTGTATAACTATGTGGGGCCGCTGTACGGCCAGCCCCTGAAGGTGGGGCAGCGGGCGGTGCTGCTGATCTCCACTTATAGCGACGGCAGTCACACCGCCACGGTGTACGAGTATGACCGGGCGGTGGGTCTGGCGGTGACCGTGGGCCTGTTCCTGCTGGCAACGGTGCTGGTGGGCGGCAAGGTGGGAGCCAAGTCTCTGGTGGCGCTGGCAGTGACGCTGGTGTGCCTGTTCTGGATCCTGATCCCCCTGCTGATGAAGGGAGCGCCCACTCTGCTGACGGTGTTTCTGGTGTGCGCCTACATCACCGTGGTGACGATGGTGATCTTGGGCGGCGTGTGCCGCAAGACGGTGTGTGCTGCGCTGGGTACGGTGGCCGGTACGGCGCTGGCGCTGCTGTTCGGCCTGCTGTCCCAGAGCCTTCTGCGGATCGACGGCCTGCGGCTGACGGATGTGGAACCGCTGCTGCAGCTGCGGCAGACGGGTACGCCCTTGGGCCTGCGGGGCCTGCTGGTGGCGGGGGTAGTCATCAGTGCGCTGGGCGCCGTGATGGACGTGGCCATGAGCATCTCCTCTGCGCTGACGGAGGTACATACCGTGGCCCCGGACCGGAACGGCCGGGCTCTGTTTCGCTCCGGTATGAATATCGGCCGGGATATGGTGGGTACCATGACCAACACCCTGATCCTGGCATTTTTGGGCAGCGGCCTGTCCTTCATCATCTATCTGTATTCGCTGGGGCTGGATCCCCGGCAGCTCATCAGCTCCCTCTATATGGCCACGGAGGTCATCAGCGGCATCGCCAGCAGCATCGGCGTCATTCTGGCGGTCCCCCTGACGGCGCTCATCACCTCGTTCATTTTGGTGAAGGATAAAAAACCGAAGGCCCCCTGCGGATCGAAACCGGAGGATAAGAAGCTTCCCAAAGAGGTTCAATAAGGGAGGCACCACCGGCGGCTGGACAAAAAGGCGTCCAATGCTGGACAAAAGCTGGACAAAAACCGGGACGCTCCAAGGTCAGAAAATGGGGCAGTAACTGGACAAAACCGGCGGATGCAGGCCGAAAAAACGACAGCGCAAAAACCAAAAGGGATAAAAGCAGCCCTCTCTGAGATCCAAAAACGGAACACCGGCAGAGAAAAAACTTCCAGGAACCGGACTGCTATCGATTCCGAAAAAGAGAAAATACCGGCATATGATCGGCACCGAAAAGAAGCAGGAGCCGAGATGATAGCAGCGCCGGGAAAAGGCGGGATCCATGCCGATGACAGAGTCGGAAACGGGGGAATATCGGGCCGATCAAAGAAGCCGGAGAAGTGCAAAAGCCGGTCCGGCAGCGGTGCCGAAAGCGCAGGCACCGGAACGATAGCAGAGCCGGGAGAGCGAAAATACGGAGCAATGACAGCGCTGAAAATACGAATACCGGCAGAATAGAAAAACAGCAAAAAAAGGCGGGGAAGGCAATTTTGCCTTCCCCGCCTGCTTGCCGCCGGATGCGGCTGTACAGGAGGAGAGCTCACCTGCTTGCGGCGCAGGGAGGAATGACCTATACACCTCCCAGTATATACGAGATCCGGAGAAATAGCAATGATTTTTCGGAAAAATTTTCCTGCTGGGAGCATGAATTTTTTGAATATTTCGCATGGAGAAAATACTGAGGCGCAGAAGGGCCACAGAGCCGCTCCGGATTTTTCGATTCTGGCAGCGTGGCGGCATCAGGGAAAAGTGGCATCAAAAATCGAATCGTATCAGAAGATGAAATGGTATCGAGAAAATCAGGAAGCAGCGGGAAATCAGGCGACGGCGGAGAAGCCGGGTGGTTTCGGAAAAGCAAAAGGCGGAGGGGGGACCCGGTAGGGTCCCCCCTCCGCCTTTACAGAAAGAGAGATGCGCTATTTCAAGGGGCCTTGCCGCCGAAGGGCTTTGCTACCAAGAGTCTGTGCCGCCGAAGGGCTTTGCTACCAAGGGGCTTTGCTACCAAGGGGCTTTGCCGCCAAGGGGCTGTGCCGCCAAGGGGCTGTGCCGCCAAGGGGCTGTGCCGCCAAGGGGCTGTGCCGCCAAGGGCTTTTATCGCCTAAGAGGAGCGCTGCGAAGGGGGGGATCAGGCCCGGGGCGTCTTACCGGCCACCAGAACGGCTCCGGCCAGAACGGCCACGGTCATGAGGCTCAGCCACAGACCCATGGCGGCTCCGTCAGCGGTGTTGGGGCTGTCGGTGCCGTGATTGCCGGTATTGCCGCCGCTGTTGGCGTTGGGATCGGCGGCGCCGCAGACGGTACACTTGCCGTCCTTGTAGCTGTGGAAGGCGGCGGGGATGACCTCGCCGGTCTCGCCGGTCTCGCCGGTCTCGCCGCAGACGGTGCAGACCTTATCGCCGGTGTAGCCGGGCTCGGTGCAGGTGGCGTCCTTGGCGTTTTTCACCACGGTGCTGTGACCGCGGTGGACAGTACCTCATCGCAGTCATCGCAGATGACGGTGACAGAGCCGTCCTCGGTACAGGTGGCGGGGGTCTCGGTGCGGGTGGTGTGGTCGTGATCGCAGGTGACCTCCACGGCGATAAGGGCGTAGTCACCGGTGTCCAGCTGCTGCGGCGGGGGGAGGGGGTCCTCCTGATACTGGCCCACGGCGGAAATGATGTCCCGCAGCCGCTGCTGGGGTGTGTGGCCTGTATATTTATAAGCTTTTTCGCCGCCGGGGCGAACATAATCCCAGACCAGAAACCATGCCAGACAGGTGTTGCTGCCGGAGAGAGGAGTGAACAGGAATTGCAGCGTCTCCTCGTCCTCTGACAGGTGCTCCAGCAGGTACTCCTCTGCGGCGGCGATATGGCGCACCTGCGGCACCAGCTCCCGCTCCGGGATGCCGTAGGTGTCGCAGATGCGGACGGCCTCTGTGACGGCGGTGCAGTATTTTTCCTCCGTGGGGGTGTAGTGGCGCTCCAAGGCCACCAAGGCCTCTACGCCGTATGCATTGGACTCCTGATAGATGAAACCCATAAAATCCTCCAGAAAATTTGATGGAGATAGAAACGTTTTAATTATTTTGCGATGTATTGTACCCCACTTCTGGCGCTGCGTCAAGCATAGGGACTTCCTCTGAGGGCATAGGCTGGCAGAAGAGGAGGGATCTGTATGCTGTCTGCGGCGTTGCTGCTGCTGTCCAACAGCCTGTTTTTGTCCCTGCGTCTGACGGGGAATCCCGGTTCGTTCCCCCGGCCACTGCCGCCGGAGGAGGAGCGGGCGTGTCTGGAGCGGTGGGCGCAGGGGGATCTGGAGGCCCGGAACCGGCTGGTGGAGCACAATCTCCGGCTGGTGGCCCACATCATCAAGAAATACTATACACAGGCGGACAATCAGGAGGATCTGATCTCCATCGGCACCATTGGACTCATCAAGGCCGTCAACACCTTCCGGGCAGACCGGGGCATCAAGCTGGCTACTTATGCGTCGAGGTGCATTGAAAATGAGATCCTTATGTACTTCCGCTCCCAGCGGAAGCTGCAGGGGGAGGTGTCCCTGTCCGACGCCATCGACACGGATAAGGAGGGGGGCTCGCTGTATCTGCTGGACGTGGTGGGGACCGACGACACCATGCTGTCGGACCTGCAGGACCGGGGGGAGCAGCTATTGCTGCGGCGCTTGGTGCGGGACTGCCTGACGGAGCGGGAGGCGGACATCATCCGGAGGCGGTACGGGCTGGAGGGGCATCCGCCCCAGACCCAGCGGCAGGTGGCGGCGGTATACGGCATCAGCCGAAGCTATGTCTCCCGCATCGAGAAGCGGGCGCTGGAGAAACTGGAAAAGGAGCTGCGAAAGGGGTAGGAGGATAGCGAAAGGGCTTGTCTTTGGGGCGGGAACATGGTAAGATGATAAAAAACACCTATGCGGCAGCCTGTGGAAATGAGCGGAGACAACATGAGAAAGTTTTTCAGAGGAATATGCGGCGTACTGGCGACGCTTTTGACCCTGTGCATCCTATTGATGGCGGCGGGGCTCATGGGGGTGCGGGCCTTCGGCATCACGCCTTATGTGGTACCGGCGGACATGGAGGGGCTTCCGTGGTCCGCCGGGGCGCTGCTGTACGTGCGGCAGGAGCAGCCGGAGACGCTGCAGCCGGGGGACACCATCGCCTACGTCACGGACAGTGACCTATCGCTGGAGGGGGGCGTCATCGGTTCCGTGGACACAGAGCGGCGCTTCTTCTATGTGGAGGGAGCCCCGGTCTACTGGGACAATGTGCTGGGGCAGCCCTTGTGGGGCATCGATGGGCTGGGCTATGTGTCCGGCTATATCAGCCGGCCGCCGGGACTGTATCTGGTGCTGGGGGCTGCTGTGGTGCTGGCGTTGCTGTGCATCTTCCCCCTGCGACGCCGAAAGGGAAAGAAAACGGAAGGATCCCCCACCGGGAGATGTATGGCAACGAATGCGGGAGAGAAAGCTCCCACCGAATCGGTGCAGGCTGCGGCGATGGCGGAGGAAGTCCCCACCTTGCCGGAAAAGCCTGCGTCTGCGGAGGTATCTGAGCCTGAGCCTGCGGTACAGCGGCCTGCAGAGACCGGGCGGCGGCAGATCTCTGGCAAGCGGGACGAGGCGGTGGCCCGTCACGGCGGCAAGCGCCTTCGGCGCTGATGGAATCGAGCAAAAGAAGGACCGAAGGGAGAGGCTTCGTAAGGAAGTCCTCTCCCTTTGGTTTTGTCGTCAGCCGGAATTTGGATTTATAGGAAAAACAATCATATGGAAGGATTACGGTAGGATCAAAAATAGTAAATAATGATTTTATTTTCTGTATAATAAGAAATATAATTTTACCAAGAATAATTTTTGTAAGGCAAATGATTCTTTGAAAGGATGAAAGGCTATGCCACAACATGAATTTATTACAAAGCAACTAATAGATAAAGGTTGGTCAGAAGATAGAAAATACTGTGTTACCGACGAGCAAGGAAATAAATTTTTGCTTCGTGTTTCTCCGATTGAACAGTATGACAGGAAGAAAAGCGAATATGAACTTATGGGTCAGGTAGCAGCTCTCGGTGTACCAATGTGCCGCCCCTTAGAGTTCGGCACATTTGATGAAGGAGTTTATTCTATTCAAACTTGGATCGATGGCATTGATGCAGAAGAAAATATACATAATTTAACAAACCAAGAACAGTATTCTTATGGTTTTGAAGCGGGAAAAATACTAAAAGAAATTCATAAAATCCCCGCTCCGAAAGAAATAGAAGATTGGGAAATCTATTTTAATCGTAAAGCAGACCACAAAATCAAGATGTATGAAGAATGTCCTGTCAAGTACGAAAATGGGCAAGCCTTCATTGATTACATTAACGCTCACAGATATTTGCTCAGCGGTCGCCCTCGAACCTATCAGCACGGAGATTACCATATCGGCAATATGATGATAGGGAATGATAAGCGACTCTACATCATTGATTTTAATAGAAATGACTTCGGAGATCCGTGGGAAGAATTTAACCGCATTGTGTGGTGCGCTCAAGCTACCCCTTTGTTTGCAACCGGAATGGTAAACGGATACTTCAGCAATGACGTACCAATTCCGTTTTGGGAGTTGCTCGCACTTTATATTAGCAGTAATACTTTATCTTCTGTGCCTTGGGCAATTCCTTTTGGGCAGAGCCAAATTCAAGTAATGATAAATCAAGCAAAAGATGTACTAAGCTGGTATGAGAATATGACGAAATCCATTCCGACTTGGTACAAAGGAGTTATTATAAATAAATAATACGAAGCATTTGCCGCCGTGTCCACAGGGATAGCAAGCATCGGATTATGACACCACAATCTGCGAAAAAAGCTAAATACAAATCATTGGAGTTCCTTCCTTACGGAGGGTGCCCCAAAGGCTCTGCCTTTGGGTCCTTCTTTTTAGAATGGAGCGTTATGAAAGTGTATCGGACGGGGTCTCGCCGGGGCGGTCAGTCAGCACCAGCTGTACCTGACGCCGCCGCAGGAATACCGTCAGCCAGCAAACCGCCATGGCGACCAAGCCGCAGATGGTCATGCAGAACCGATAGTCCAGCACCTCGCCCAAAGCACCGATGGCCAGCGACAGCACCGCTCCCGCCGCCGTGCAGAGCATGGACTCATAGGCATTGAGCCGGGCCCGCAGCCGGTCGGGGATGTAGCGCTGCACCGCCGCCTGCCGGATGGTGGCACTCTGGATGCCCAGAAAGCCGCAGACGGCTCGGTTCACCAGCATCAGGGGATACGGCAGCCACAGAAGGCAGGCGTCCATCAGTTCGTAGGTCTGATACACCCCGAACAGGAAGCCGAATCGCTTTCGCTCCGGCAGGGAGTAGCGGTAGCGGACGGCGCCGCCGATGGTGCGCCCGGCAAATTCCGCAACGGAGAAAAAGGAATACATGGCGGTAGTGAAGCCCGGCGCCGTGCGGAAAAAGGCGATGAGCAAGGGAGAATAGCCAGAGGCCATGCCGTTGGTAACGGACATGTACGCATAGAGCCCGTGCAGGCCGTGCTCCTGCCGCAGATAGGCGGCTGCTTCCCGGACATCCCGCCACCATGTTTTCAGTGACAGCAGCGGCTCCTGATCCCGGCGGCTTTCCTGCACGCGAATGCGACTTTCCAGGAAGGCCGCCAGTACCGAAAGCGCGGCCTGTATCAGCAGCAGCCGTCCCACGCCCAGCTTATCGTACAGCACCGCCGCCAGCGGCATCATCAGAACCTTCAAAATGGGATAGAGCATGGCTGAGACGGTGTAGGCCCGCTCTTCCTGCCCCTTCGGCAACAGCAGGGGATAAAAGCTGTTGTAGGCCAGCTCGTCGAAGGCCCCGAGGCACGACACGAGCAGGGAAAAGGCCAGATAAGCAATATAGGAAAAGGAACTGTGCAACAGAAACAGTCCTGCCCCGGCGTAGCACACGCCGTTGAGCAGATCGCCCCACACCAGAAAAGGCTTACGCGGCAGACGATCCATCATGGGAGCGACGACCAGCGGCAGCAGCACCATCGGGATCAGCTGGATGGCGACCACCAGCGCCGCTGCCAGCGTGCTGCCGGTTTCGTCAAAGACCAGAAACGATAGGGCAAACTGACTGATGATGCCGCCTGCTGCGCCCAGTGCTGTGGCGGCAGTAATGCGGGTAAATTCCCGCGTCCAGAGTGTTTGTTTCATAGTGTTCACCTCGTGGTTATAATTATCGCACAGCTCCTTACAAAAAGAAAGCATGTCATCATGGGAAAATTATTCCCAGAATGACACGCTTAGATTGGCAAAACCACTATATTATAGGAAACTCCTCCAGCAGGCGGCAAGCTTGGCGGTACTGGCGGTTCGCCTTGTACCATGCCAGCACCCACTGCAGGTGGAACCGGGTGAAGCCCATGGGGTATGTCTCCTGCAGCTGCCGGAAGCAATCCAGCAGCTGAGCGCCGTAGGCGCTGTCGTGAAGGTAATCCGCATGCTCCAGCCGATAGCGTACCAGCGCCAGCATCTGCCGCTCTGTCTCGCCGGCGGCCAGAGGCTCC
>ERZ827492.1886-NODE-1886-length-15743-cov-5.172297_pt1 | contig 15743 bp, 9 predicted proteins | sample MGYA00519704_ERZ827492 | MGnify/ENA primary metagenome ERZ827492 (study PRJEB31778, sample SAMEA3449325) | human gut metagenome | biome: human gut; feature: human-associated habitat; material: faeces | place: United Kingdom | collected 2010/2012 ...
GCGTCCAGTGTGCGCGGACCTGCCGTAAAGCGAACGGTCACGCGGCGGCCCGCAACGCTTTCCACGGTGCCGGGGCCAAAGACGGCATGCCGCACATGGGCACCGACGGCGGTGATGCTGTCCACATCCACAGGCGGCAGCGGGGCGCGTGCCGCGGGCGGGGGTGTGCGGCGGCCCGCGGGCTCGGCGTCGTGGCGTTTGCGGTGGCCGGGCAGACCGGACAGCACCTCATCCACAAAGGCCGAGCGCTCCGCCGCGCAGTCAAACAGCACCAACTGCTGCCGCGCGCGGGTCATGGCCACGTAAAACAGCCGCCGGTCCTCCTCATACTGCTGTGTCTCACCGGGCGTGCGGCAGCACAGCTCCGGCTTGGCGGGCAGAATGCCGTCCAGCACATCCAACAAAATGACCCGGTCATATTCCAGCCCCTTGGCCGAGTGGATCGTCGAAAGCAAAAACCTGCACCCGGGCGGATTTTCATGGTTTTGTATGATGCTGCGCAGCTTTTCCAGCCGCCGCAGCAGGTGCCGCGGCGTCGGCTCCTGTGCGCCGAGCATTTCCAGCACGGCCAGCTTCGTGCGGTCCATGCCGTTTTTGTCCAGATATTTGCCGTAGCCCAGCTGGTCGGCCAGGAACCGCACCGCATCGTCCGCGGCCATTTTGGGCAGACGCGCCAGACCGTCCGCCACGTCAGCCATGGCGGCGCGGGTGCGCGGACGGATGCTGTCCTCATTCAGCAGGGCCGTCCAGCAGCCCTGCCCGTACTGCCGCGCCTGATTGCAGGCAAACAGCGCCTGTGCGCGGGTAACGGGCACGCCAAATTTGTAGTAGCAGCGCAGAAAAGTTTCCCCATCCGCGGGGTGTGCGGCCAGCATGAAAATATCGGTCACATCGCGGACGATCTTGTTGGTAAAAAAGGTCTGGTCTACTGCCTTGCAGGCGTAGGGGATGCCCCGCCGCTCGCACAGGTCGATGATGGGCAGTGCACTCTCGTGGTTGCGGAACAGCACCGCCGTCCCGGTATCGCAGTGCTGCGCCGTCTCAAACAAGAATGGCAGCTGGTCGGCGCGGCGCGGCACGGTGACGATCTGCAGCGGTGCGCCGGGGCCCTGCGTCGGTGCGATGGTCTTGGGGCGGCGATAGCGGTTGCGCGCCACAAAGCGGTTGGCAGCCTCCAGAATCGGCTCTGTGGAGCGATAGTTCTGCTCCATCAGCAAAATCTGTGCGCCGGGATAGGTCTTTTCAAAGTCCATCAGCGCCTGGGGGTAGGCGGCGCGGAAGCCGTAAATGCTCTGGTCCTCGTCGCCGACCATAAAGATATTGCCGCTTTCCTGCGCCAGCACACGGATAATTTCATGCTGTACCTTGGACGTATCCTGCGACTCATCGACGCAGAAATACTTGTACCGTTTGCGGAACGCCGCCGCAACCGCGGGCGCACCGCGCAGGATTTGCAGCGCAAAGCAGAGCTGGTCGTCGTAGTCCATTTTGTGCGCTGCCTTCAGCGCCTTCTGGTAGCCGCGGTACAGGTCGGGCAGATTCTCAATGTCGGTTTCCAGCTCGTCCAATTCCGCGTCGGTCAGGCACATATTTTTAATGTAGGTGATGGCCGTGCGCAGATCCTTGACCGTGCTCTCGGCGGGGTACTCATGGTTTGTGTCCTGCCATAGCCGCATGAGCAGCGGCGTGGTCTCGCTCTCATTGCGGATGAGCTCCGGCGGGGTACGGCCATACATGCGGCTGTACAGCGCGATGATGCGCGCCGCCACACCGTTGATGGTGCGGAACTCCAGCCGTGCGGCCAATTCGACGCCGAACCGCGCCGCGAACCGGGCGCGCATCTCCTGCGTGGCGGCGACGGTGTAGGTCATTGTCAGGATGGCTTCCGGCGCAATGCCGCAGACCTCGGTCATATAGCCCAGCCGGGTGATGAGCACGGTGGTTTTGCCGCTGCCCGGCACCGCCAGCAGCAGCACCGGGCCGTTGACCGCCTCCACCGCTGCGCGCTGCTGGTCGTTCAGGGCCGCCAGATGGGCCGTTTCAAATATAGCCTTGTCCATGGCAGCTCCTTTCGTGCAGTATAAATTGCCGCGCAGTAGGGGCCGCACATGTGCGGCCCGCAGCTTCACGGGGGACGCCCGCTTATGGGCAGTCCGCGGGCCGGGCATGCCCGGCCCCTACAGTGTTTCCCTATTGTACCATACATCCCGCACAAAAGCAAAACAGCCGGTTCATGCCCTCCTTGCCGAACAGTAATTGCGTGCGTGAAAACTGGTTTAGCATATATCGATTTCTATATTGTATATATCCCTACTATGCAGATATGATTCTAAACACTGTGCCGATGTCTGTCAATCTTGCAAAGTGTAAAAACCTGCAGCATTTCAGCCCGCGTATTTTGTCACCCCCAAGTCTTGGATAAACGCGCACACTGTGGTACAATATGTAAGAAAGAGCAAACTCCCCATAACCAAAGGACGTCACCATGAAACAAGGCAATTTGAATATACGCTGCACCGAAGATTACGCGGTGCTGTACTGGGATAAACCCGCCGCCGCGCCCAGCGGGGCGGAATACACGGTCTCCCTGAACGGTGAGGCCGTTGGCCGCACAGACCGCACCCATTTTACGATAGAGGGGCTGAGCTACGGCAGTTCCTTCCAGGTGGACGTGGTCAGCGGCAGCTACTGCATCGGCTCGGCCACGCTGCAGTTCGGCAGGGAAAAACGCCGCATCGACATTACCGCCGCGCCCTACTTCTGCAAGGGCGACGGCCATATCCTGAACACCGACAATTTACAGCGGGCCATCAACGACTGCGGCGCGGACGATATTCTGTACGTGCCGGCGGGCGATTTCCTGACCGGCGCACTGCGGCTGCACAGCGATCTGGAAATTTATCTGGCCAAGGGCGCGGTCCTGCAGGGCACAACGAACATTCACGACTATTCGCCCCGCATCCCCAGCCGGTTTGAGGGCACCGAGATGCGCTGCTACTCAAGCCTTTTGAACGCGGGCGACATGAACCACAAGACCGGCCCGAACTGCCGCAATATCATCATCCGCGGCAGGGGCACGATCTGCGGCGGCGGGCAGGAGCTGGCCCGCAAGATCATTGAGGACGAGCGTGCCCGCATCAAGAGCTTTCTGGACGACAACCGGGAGCTCGTCGAAAGCTGCGAGAACAGCGACACGATCCCGGGCCGCGTCCGTCCGCGGCTTATCAATTTAAGCAACTGTGAGAACGTCTGGATCAGCGGTATCACGCTGAAAAACGGCCCGTCCTGGAACGTCCACATGATTTACTGCGACGACATCCAGACCGACCACTGCACCTTTGTGTCCGAGGGCGTCTGGAACGGCGACGGCTGGGACCCGGATTCCTCGACGAACTGCACCTTATTTGCGTCGGAGTTCTCCACGGGGGACGACGCTGTCGCCATCAAGAGCGGCAAAAACCCCGAGGGCAACGAAATCAACCGTCCCTGCGCGCATATCCGGGTGTTTGACTGCCGCAGCGACTGCGGCCACGGCATCTGCATCGGCAGCGAGATGAGCGGCGGCGTGGAGGACGTGCAGATCTGGGACTGTGATCTGGCAAACTCGCTGTCCGGCATCGAGATCAAGGCCACGCCCAAGCGCGGCGGCTATGTGCGCGGCGTGACCGTGCGGGACTGCATCACGCCCCGCGTCATGCTGCACAGCGTACCGTACAATGACGACGGTGTGCCCGCCGGTGCCCCGCCGAAGCTCGAGCACTGCTTCTTTGAGCGGCTGACCCTGACCGCCGAGGTGCTGGACCATGACCGCAGCCGACACGATGCCGCCCCGATCGAGATCGCAGGCTTTGACAAGCCGGGCTATGAGGTCGAGGACATTGTCTTTAAGGATATTACCATCACCAAGCCGTCCGTCGCCCTGCCGCTGGGGCTGTGCAAGGGTGTGACGCTGAGCAATCTTGCGTGTGTGAAGGAATAAGCCTAAAGCCTCCCCACTTTATGAACAAATCTTAAAACTTCCTTACACCCTCTTGCACCGCGGTGCAGGAGGGTGTATTATTATCATGCTTTAATAATTAACACAAGCCAACTATTAACAGGAGGTGTTCACCAATGGGCACTGAAACCCCTTATCTGAGCGGGGTGTTCCGCTTTGTGGCGCGGCTGCACACACTGTCCAGGCGCGGGATGCGCATGGCACTGGCCGGGCAGCCCAAATGCCGCTATGGCATGCTGCAAAGTCTGTACAATCTCATTGAGCAGCACGGCTGCGACGGCGCGATCTATGTCTCGGACATTGCGCGGCAGATGCACCAGCCGATGCCGGCGATTTCCCGCGGGCTGCGTCAGATGGAGCAGGACGGCCACATCGTCCGCGAGACAGACCCCAAGGACCGCCGCAAGACACTGGTGCGCATCACCCCGGCAGGGGAGCGCGCCCGCAAAGCCAATGAGCAGGCCATGAACGACTACTTTGCCCGCATCATGGCGCGGCTGACCCCGGAGCAACTGGCGCAGGCCAACGCCGTAAAGGACGCTCTGCTCGCCGCCATCGAGGCCGAGAACGCCGCTATGAAAACCGATTTGAAAGGAGAACCCCCGCATGACGAAAATTTTTAAGCAGCTGGGGCGGCACTGGGCGGCCTGCCTGGCCGTCGTTGCGCTGCTCATCGTGCAGGCATACTGCGATTTAAGCCTGCCCGATTACACAAGCAAAATTGTGGACACCGGCATCCAGCAGGGCGGCATTGAAAGCCCCGTGCCCGACACCGTCCGCAGCACAACGCTGCAGGCGCTCGAGCTGCTCATGTCCGAGGACGACGCCGCACTGGCGGACGAAGCCTACACCGACCCCGACGCGGACGGTATGCGCACACTGAACCCGGACGCGGACACCGCCGCGTTGGAAAATGCGTTCACAACGCCGGACGTTGTGCTGTACATGGCCGCGGCGAAGAATGCCGCCACTGCCGCCGGTACCACCGACACCGTGGTCCCCACGGCCTATGACCTTGACGCCGTCGCCACGCAGCTGGCCGCCGCGTCCCAGGCCCCCGGCGCACGGGAAATGCTGCAGAACCAGCTGACGGACGGTCTCGCCCAGCTGGACGAGACCGTCGCCGACAGCCTGTCCAGCCAGGCCATGCTGCTCGTCGCGCTGGAATATGACGCTCAGGGCATTGCCCATGACGTGCAAATGTCCTATCTGCTGCGCACGGGCGGCCAGATGCTGGCTTTGACGCTGCTCATGGTTGCCGTGGCCGTCGCCGTAGGCTTTATCGCGTCCCGCGTCTCCGCCGCCATTGGCCGTGACCTGCGCCGCGACGTGTTCAGGACCGTCGTCGGCTACTCCAACGCCGAAATCGAAAAATTTTCCACGGCTTCGCTGATTACCCGCACCACGAACGACATCCAGCAGGTGCAGTTCGTCTGCGTGATCCTGCTGCGCATGGTAGCCTACGCGCCCATTTTGGGCATTGGCGGCATTATGCACGTTGCCAGCGGCAACACGGGGCTGGAATGGATCATCTTTGTGGCCGTGGCCGCACTGCTGGCGCTCATCGCCGTTTTGATGAACGTAGCCATGCCGAAATTCAAGCAGATGCAAGTTTTGGTGGACCGGCTGAACCTTGTCAGCCGCGAAATCCTGACCGGCATTATGCCCATCCGTGCGTTCAGCCGCGAGGCATTTGAGGAAAAGCGCTTTGACAGGGCCAACACCGACCTGATGAAGACCCAGCTGTTCACCAACCGCACGATGGTCGCCATGATGCCGTTTATGACGCTCATCATGAACGGCACGAGCCTGCTCATCGTCTGGTTCGGCGGCAAGGCGATGGATCTGGGCAGCATGCAGGTGGGTGAGATGATCGCGTTCATCACCTACACGATGCAGATCGTCATGTCGTTCCTCATGCTCTCGATGGTCGCCGTCATGCTGCCCCGCGCCGGTGTGGCTGCGGACCGCATTGACGAGGTCATCAAGACCCCCTCGACCATCCATGACCCCGATGCGCCCAAGGCACTGCCCGCGGACGGCACCCACGGCGTTGTGGCGTTCCATGACGTCAGCTTCCGCTATCCCGGCTCCGACGAGGACGCGCTCGAGCACATCAGCTTCACGGCCAGACCCGGCGAGACAACAGCCATCATCGGCTCCACGGGCTGCGGCAAATCTACGCTGCTCAACCTGATCCCGCGCTTCTACGATGCGACCGAGGGCAGCGTGACGATTGACGGCGTTGACGTGCGCGACATGACCCAGGCACAGCTGCACAACGAGCTGGGCTATGTACCGCAGAAGGGCGTGCTGTTCAGCGGCACGATCACATCCAACCTGAAGTTCGGCGGCGACCACATCACCGACGCCGACGCAGAGCAGGCCGCCGAGATCGCCCAGGCCACGGAGTTCATCTCCGCTAAGCCCGAGGGCTTCGACAGCCCGATTGCCCAGGGCGGCAGCAACGTCTCCGGCGGGCAGAAGCAGCGCCTTTCGATTGCCCGCGCCATTGCCAAGCACCCGCAGATCTATCTGTTTGACGACAGCTTCTCGGCGCTGGACTACAAGACCGACGTGGCGCTGCGCCGTGCGCTGAAGGCTAAAACTGACAACGCCACAGTCATTATTGTGGCGCAGCGCATCTCCACCGTGCTGCACGCGAACCAGATTTTGGTGCTGGATGAGGGCCGCATCGTCGGCAAGGGCACCCATGCCCAACTGATGGAAAGCTGCCCCGCGTATCAGGAAATTGCGCGCAGCCAGCTGAGCCAGAAGGAACTGAATTTGCAGAAGGAGGGTGAGTGATATGCCAAGACCCGGACGCATGACGACGGAGCGCGCCAAGGACTTCAAGGGCACGCTGCGCCAGCTGCTGGCCGCCATGAGCAAGTATAAGCTGTCGCTGGTCGTCGTCATTGTTTTTGCTGTTCTGTCAACCATTTTCAACATTGCAGGGCCGAAGATCCTGGCCAAGGCCACCACGGCGCTGGCCACCGGCTGGATCGCCAAGCTGCGCGGCGTGGGCGGCATCGACTTTGCCTACATCGGCAAGGTGCTGCTGTTCCTGCTGGGCATGTACCTGCTGTCCGCGGCGTTCAGCTTCATTCAGGGCTGGCTCATGTCCGGCCTGTCGCAGAAGGTCTGCTACGACTTCCGCGACCAGATCAGCAAAAAGATTAACCGCCTGCCGCTGGCCTACTTTGAAAAGCGCACCGTCGGCGAGGTGCTGTCCCGCATTACAAACGACGTGGATACGCTGGGCCAGAGCCTGAACCAGAGCGTGACACAGCTGATCACCAGCGTTGCAACGATGGTCGGCGTGCTCATCATGATGCTGTCCATCAGCCCTAAAATGACGCTGATCGCCCTGCTGATCCTGCCGGTCTCGCTGGCGCTGGTGCTGGTGGTCGTCAAGTTCAGCCAGAAGTATTTCAAGGCGCAGCAGGCGACGCTGGGCGTTGTCAACGGTCAGGTCGAGGAGGTCTACTCCGGCCACAACGTCATCAAGGCGTTCAACCGCGAGGCCGCCGTGCTGGACGACTTCAACGCCGCGAACGATAAGCTGTACGAATCCGCGTGGAAATCGCAGTTTTTGTCCGGCCTGATGCAGCCCATCATGAACTTTGTGGGCAACCTGGGCTATGTGGCCGTTGCCATCGTCGGCAGCATTTTTGCCGCAGCGGGCGCCATCACCATCGGCGATATTCAGGCGTTCATCCAGTACGTCAAGAACTTCACCCAGCCCATCCAGCAGCTGGCGCAGGTGTCCAACATGCTGCAAAGCATGACCGCCGCCGCCGAGCGCGTCTTTGAATTTTTGAACGAGCCCGAGGAGGACCAGCTGGCAGACCCCGCCCGCCGCGCCGACCCCGCCTGCATCGACGGTCAGGTCACGTTTGACCATGTAAAGTTCGGCTACACACCGGAAAAGACCGTCATCCACAATTTCAGCTGCAATGTCAAGCCCGGCCAGAAGGTCGCCATCGTCGGCCCCACCGGCGCGGGCAAGACCACAATGGTCAAGCTGCTCATGCGGTTCTATGATGTGGATTCCGGCGAAATTTTGCTGAACGGCCACAACGTCAGGGACTTTGACCGCAGCGACCTGCGCGAGGGCTTCGGCATGGTGCTGCAGGATACCTGGCTGTTCAAGGGCACGATCATGGAGAACATCCGCTATGGCCGTCTGGATGCCACGGACGAGGAGGTCGTTGCCGCCGCGAAGGCTGCAAACGCCGACCACTTTATCCGCACGCTGCCCGGCGGCTACCAGATGGAGCTGAACGAGGACGCCTCCAACGTCAGCCAAGGCCAGAAGCAGCTTTTGACGATTGCCCGCACGATTTTGGCGGACAACCGCATCCTGATCCTCGATGAGGCGACATCGAGCGTTGACACCCGCACCGAGCAGCGCATCCAGACGGCTATGGACCGCCTGATGCAGGGCCGCACGAGCTTCGTCATCGCGCACCGCCTGTCCACCATCCGCGATGCCGATTTGATCCTGGTCATGCGCGAGGGCGACATTGTCGAGCAGGGCACCCACGACGAGCTGATCGAAGCCGGCGGGTTCTATGCCGATTTGTACAACAGTCAGTTTGAGGATGTGACGGCTTGACAAATTGACGCAGGTTGGTTCTAAGGCTTCCCCCGCGGGGGAAGCTGTCCGCAAAGCGGACTGATGAGGGCAAAGCTCCCGCAGCCACCCATTTATGAGCAGTATCCGCAGGGTCGCCCTCATCCGGCCCTGCGGGCCACCTTCCCCCGCGGGGGAAGGCTTTTCTTTTATTGACACCCCTGCTATAATAGAACCAAAGGGGGCTTTATCCATGGATTACACGCAACTTACCGCGCAGGCACGGCAGGCCACGGAAGAACTGCTCGAAGCTGCGCACCTTGAAACAGGGGACATTTTTGTGGTCGGCTGCTCCAGCAGCGAGATCATGGGCGGGCGCATCGGCAAGGATTCCAGCATGGAGGCTGCCGCTGCCGTGCTGGCGGGCGTGCTGCCGCCATTGCAGGAGCAGGGCGTCTATCTGGCCGCCCAGTGCTGTGAGCATCTGAACCGTTCTATCGTCATTGAGCGCGAGGTCGCGAAGGCCAACGGCTATCAGATCGTCTCGGCCATTCCGCAGCCCCACGCGGGCGGCAGCTGGGCCACGAACTGCTGGCAGCGCTTTAACGACCCCGTCCTTGTGGAGGAGGTCAGGGCCGCCGCGGGCATGGACATCGGCGGCACGCTGATCGGTATGCACCTGCGCCGCGTGGCTGTGCCGGTGCGCTTGTCGATGGACCACATCGGGCAGGCAATTCTGCTCTGCGCCCGCACCCGTCCGCCGTTCATCGGCGGTTCCCGCGCCGTTTACAGTCAGGAGGAAGTGCGATGATCCCCGAAGCCCAGAAGCAGCAGATGGCCGAGGCCGTCGCGAAGATTCGTGAGACGATGGCCGCTGCCGCCAAGGCCGCAGGCCGCGACCCGGCAGAGGTGCGCCTTTGCGCCGCCTGCAAGACCCGCACGGTGGAGGAGGTGCGCTACAGCGCCGACCTGCCCATTGACCTTTTCGGTGAAAACCATGTGCAGGAGCTGGTCGAAAAGACCGACGCGAACGCCTACAACGGCAAGCCCGGGCACTTCATCGGGCATTTACAGACGAACAAGGTCAACAAGGTCGTAGGCCGCGCCGCGCTGATCCAGAGCGTGGACAGCACGCGCCTTTTGGATAAGATCGATGCCGCCGCGGCCCGTCTGGGGCTGGTGCAGGACATTCTCGTCGAGATCAACATCGGCGAGGAGGCCAGCAAGAGCGGCGTGGACGCCGACAGCCTGTTCCCGCTTTTGGAGGCTGCCGCCGCCAGGGAGCACATCCGTCTGCGCGGCCTGATGGCGATCCCGCCCGCCGACGCCGACGACACCGAGACCCGCCGCTTTTTTGCACAGATGCGGGAGCTTTTGGCCAGAGCCGACGCCCGGCACTATGACCGGGCACAGATGGACATTCTGTCCATGGGCATGAGCCACGACTACGCCGCCGCCATCGCCGAGGGCGCGACCATCGTCCGCGTCGGCACGGCGATTTACGGCGCACGGGATTACAGCAAAAAGGCATAATTTCAGGCTTCCCCCGCGGGGGAAGCTGTCCGCGAAGCGGACTGATGAGGGTAAAGCTTCCGCAGCCACCCGTTCACGGGATTTCGCCGCAGACTCGCTCCTCATCCGGCCCTTCGGGCCGCCTTCCCCCTCGGGGGAAGGCTTTTTTATTTTCTCCCCCTGTATTCCCGCGGCGTCATCCCGTACCGCTTTTTGAACAGACGGTTGAAGTAGGACAAATTCTCAAACCCGCATTGCTCCGCAATCGCCAGCACGGTGTCGCTGCCGCTGCGCAGGGCATCGGCGGCGGCGTTCAGGCGTTGCTCGTTCAGGTATTCGGTAAAGCCCTGGCCGGTCATTTTCTTGAACCAGCGCATAAAATGGCTGGGGCTGCATCCGCAGGCCGCCGCTGCGTCGGTCACATGCAGCGCCCCCGCGTAGCCCTCATTCACAAGCTGCACCACGGTTTTCAGCCGCCGGGTATCGGGGGTATCGGCAGGGGGCAGGTCTCCGGTGCGGCCCACCAGCGCCGCCAGAAACAGCAGCAGCTCGCCCTTTATACAGAGTTCATATCCCACGTCTTTGATCTTGTTGAATTCCTCCGCCGCGTGCAGGCATCGCACCGCCCAGTTGTAGCCCCAGTCTTCCGGGCCAAGGCGCATGGGCAGAGCCAGACGTCCGCTCTGCAGCGGCAGCAGGTACTTCTCGGCACAGATGTCACCGGCGCCGCCCAGCAGCTCCAGCTCAAAGATGATGTTCTCATATTCCATTGCCTCACCGGGCAGCTGGCGCAGGGCATGCAGTACGCCGGGGGCAAACACGTAAATGTCGCCCGCCTGTGCCGTGTAGGTCGTCAGCCCGGCCTGCACGATGCCGCGCCCTTTTTTGACAAAGACCAGCTCCATGCTGTCCTGCCAGTGCAGCGCCACCTGCGGGAAGTCCTTCGGGATCGTGCACGGGTAGATATTGAACGGGAACCACGCGGCCCCGTGTTGCTTTGCTTCGCGCAAACGCTCTTGTTTCGCCATATTTTCACCTCGTATGATAGTATTGTACCATAAGTTGCGGGTATTTTGCAAGTCAGATGCACGTTTTGTGTGGTATAACCAAGTTGTACCCAAGAAGCTCATACACAAATGGAGGGAACCTCTTATGAATATGACTGCTGCGATGGAAGCCAGAACCAACAAGCCCCTGACCGCCTGCACCGACCAGGAAATCTATCTGGCCCTGCTGGACATCGTCCGCGAACAGAGCGCCGCCCGCGTCCGTCCCGTCACGGGCCGCAAGCTCTACTATATCAGCGCCGAGTTTCTGATCGGCAAGCTGCTGTCCAACAACCTTATCAATTTAGGGCTGTACGACGACACCCGCGCCGCGCTGGCCGCTGCCGGGAAAAACCTGTCCGATATTGAGGAGGTCGAGCCGGAGCCAAGCCTTGGCAACGGCGGGCTGGGCCGTCTGGCCGCCTGTTTCCTTGACTCCCTCGCCACGCTGAACCTGCCCGGCGACGGTGTCGGCCTGCGGTATCACTTCGGCCTGTTCCACCAGTCCTTCAAGGACGGCGTCCAGAACGAGCTGCCCGACCCGTGGCTGACCGCCCACTCCTGGGCGGAAAAAACGGATACGGTCTATCCCGTCGAGCTGGCCGGCAAGACCTACAGCGCCCGTCTGTACAAGCTGGCCGTCACGGGTTACGAGGGCCGCACGAACACGCTGAATCTGTTCGATCTCGACACCATTGATGAGAGCATCGTCCACGACGGCATCACGTTCGACAAGACCGACATCGACAAAAACCTGACGCTTTTCCTGTATCCCGATGACTCCGACGAGGCCGGACGCCGTCTGCGCGTCTACCAGCAGTACCTGATGGTTTCCGCCGGAGCCCAGCTGATTCTGGCCGAGTGCGCCGCCCGCGGCTGTGATTACCACAATCTGGCCGACTACGCCGCCATCCAGATCAACGACACCCACCCCAGCATGGTTATCCCCGAGCTGATCCGCCTGTTGGGGGAGAAGGGCATCGACTTTGACGAGGCCGTCGAAATCGTCACAAAGACCTGTGCCTACACGAACCACACCATTCTGGCCGAGGCGCTCGAAAAGTGGCCCCGCGCCTATCTGGACGCCGTCGTGCCGCAGCTCATGCCCATCATTGAAAAGCTCGACACGCTGGCCCGCACCCGCACCACCGACGAGAGTCTGGCCATCATTGACGGTGACGACCGCGTTCACATGGCCCACATGGACATCCACTTCACCCACTCGACGAACGGCGTTGCCTATCTGCACACCGAGATTCTGAAAAACAGCGAGCTGCACGGCTTTTACCAGCTCTACCCCGAAAAATTCAACAATAAGACCAACGGCATCACCTTCCGCCGCTGGCTGCTGGAGTGCGACCCGGCACTGACCGCCGAGATCGAAAAGCTCATCGGTTCCGGCTTCCGCAAGGACGCCACCGAGCTTGAAAAACTGCTGCCCTACACGGAAAATGTCGATATTTTGCAGCAGTTCTCCGCCGTCAAGGCGCAGAACAAGCGCGCACTGGCCGACTGGCTGCACCGCACGCAGAACATCACCGTTGACCCGGATGCCATGTTCGACATCCAGTCCAAGCGCTTGCATGAGTACAAGCGCCAGCAGCTGAACCTGCTCTACCTGATCCACCAGTATCATGAGATCAAGGCCGGGCATCTGCCCGCCACGCCGCTGGTCAGCATCTTCGGTGCCAAGGCCGCCCCGGCGTACACGATTGCCAAGGACATCATCCACGCCCTGCTGACCCTCTCTAAGGTCATTGCGGCGGACCCGGTTGTGTCGAAGTATCTACAGGTTGTCTTTGTGGAAAACTACAACGTCACCGCCGCTGAGAAGCTCATCCCCGCCTGCGACCTGTCGGAGCAGATCTCGCTGGCCTCCAAGGAGGCGTCCGGCACCGGCAACATGAAGTTCATGCTCAACGGTGCGCTGACGCTTGGCACGATGGACGGTGCGAACGTCGAGATCTGTCAGCAGGTCGGCGATGAGAACATCTATATCTTCGGCCAGACGTCCGATCAGGTCATCCACCGCTATGAGATGGGCGACTATCAGGCCAGCCAGTGGGTGGAGGGCGACCCCAACATCCGCCGCGCCGTCGATTTCCTCGTCGGGCCGGAGATGCTGGCCGCCGGGCATGAGGAAAACCTGCGCCGCCTGCACGACGAGCTGGTCTGGAAGGACTGGTTCCAGACGCTGCCCGACTTCAACGCCTATGTGGTGCGCAAGGGTCAGGCCCTGAGCGACTACGCCTGCGACCCGCTGGGCTGGCGCAAGAAGTGCGTCATCAACATCGCCAAGGCCGGCCTGTTCAGCAGTGACCGCACGATTGCCGAGTACAACAAGGACATCTGGCATCTGGGCGAGTAATCCACCTCTATAAGCAACCGCATCCCCTGTCCGCACGGGCAGGGGATTTTTGCTTGTGTATGGCTTCTTTACATGGGATACCGGATGCAAAGGTTTCCGCTGGGCGTTGAAACGTTTCCCTTGCAAACTGTCGCTCTACCTGCTACAATAAATGCAGATTATTTGTAAGGAGCGATCACCCATGAACTGGCATCAGGCCTGTGAGCTGCCCTATTACCACGGCAGCGACCTCGGCGCAAATCCAACGGCGGAGGAAACCACCTTCAAGCTGTGGGCTCCCACTGCCTGCGGAGTCGTGGTCTGCCTGTATGCCACCGGCACCGACGCCGAGCCGGGCGCGAAAGAGCTGGGCGTACACGAAATGCGCCGCGGCGATAGCGGCGTCTGGGCCATTGCGCTGCCCGGCAACCTGCACGGGACGTATTACATCTACCGCATCTACTTCCCAGATGGCCGCGTGCATGAGGTCGTGGACCCCTACGCCCGCAGTGCCGGGGCCAACGGTATCCGCGGCATGGTGGTGGACCTGACACAGGCCGCCCCCGACGGCTGGGAGCAGGACCGGCGCCCCGACATCCCGGCCCACGCCCGCAGCGTGTGGGAGGTGCATGTGGCGGACTTTTCCGCTGACGGGCACAGCGGTGTAAAACCGGAGTGGCGCGGCAAGTTCATGGGCTTCACGCCCGATGACACCACGCTGGACAACGACGGCGAACACCCGACCTGCCTGAATTATCTGAAAAATCTGGGCATCAGCCATGTACAATTACAGCCCATCTACGACTACGCCACGGTGGACGAGTCCCGCCCCGACGGCGGCTACAACTGGGGCTACGACCCGCAGAACTACAACGTGCCCGAGGGCAGCTTTGCCACCGACCCGTTCCACGGCGAGGTGCGCGTCAAGGAGTGCCGCGCCATGGTCGCCGCGCTGCACCGCGTGGGGCTGGGCGTCGTGATGGATGTCGTCTACAACCACACCTACCACGGCGAGAGCAATCTGGAGCGCACCGTGCCCGGCTACTGGAACCGCCGCTGGCCCAACGGCATGATGACCAACGACTCCGGCTGCGGCTGTGACTTGGCCAGCGAGCGCCCGATGGTGCGCAAATACGTGGTCGAGTCGGTGCTGTACTGGGCCACAGCCTACCACATCGACGGTTTCCGCTTTGACCTGATGGCGCTGGAGGATGTGGACACGATGAACGCCATCCGCGCCGCGCTGGACAGTCTGCCCGGCGGCGAGAGCATTTTACTGTACGGTGAGCCCTGGATGGGCGGCGGCACGAACCTTGAAGGCGGCGCACGCCCCGCCGACAAGCGCGCCCTCGACGCGCTGCATGAACGCATCGGTTTTTTCTGCGATGACACGCGGGACTGCATCAAAGGCAACGTCTTTGACGCGGCCAACGCGGGCTATGTCAACGGCGCACCGCAGCATGGCTACGATGTGCTGCACTCGATCAGCGCGTGGCGCAGCGGCGCACACGGCTTCTGGCCCAAGCGCGCCGGGCAGGTCGTGCAGTACGTCTCCGCCCATGACAACTACACGCTCTGGGACAAGCTGGCCGCCGTGGGCCGCCGCGGCGATTACGACTGCCCCGACGCCGATTTGCTGGCACAGAACCGCATGACGGCGGGCATCTACCTGACCTGCCAGGGTCTGCCCTTTATGCAGGCGGGCGAGGAGTGGGGCCGCACCAAGCACGGCGACCACAACAGCTACAAGGGGCCGCTGGCCACGAACCGGCTGGACTGGACCCGCGCCCACCGCCCGGAGTTTGCCGCGCTGACGGCGTTTTACCGCGGCATGCTGGCCATCCGCCGCGCCTATCCGCGGCTGAGCGGTGCGGCAGGGGAGCCGGAGCCGTTTATTCTGGCGCTGCCGGGCTGGCTCATCGGCTTTGTGCCTGAGAACGACGGCACCGCCACGGCGGGTCAGCTGGCTGTCTACTACAACCCCGAGCGCACCCGCCAGTGGGCCAGCCTGCCCGCCGGTACCTGGCGCAAACTAAGCGACGGCGTCCACGCCGGTGTGACCCCCTTCGGCCCCTGTTTCCGGGATGCGTTGGAGCTGGCCCCGACGAGCGTGACGGTGCTGGTGGCGGAGTAAAAGTATAATCACGTTTCATGGGAGAGGGAGAGCCTCTCCCTTTTTGTTTGTCGCCCCTTTTTTATTGTGGCCTTGTAGGGAGGGGTCTTGACCCCTCCGCGGGGCGTCGAGGACGCCGCCCCCTACAG
>ERZ827492.1888-NODE-1888-length-15737-cov-2.631297_pt1 | contig 15737 bp, 15 predicted proteins | sample MGYA00519704_ERZ827492 | MGnify/ENA primary metagenome ERZ827492 (study PRJEB31778, sample SAMEA3449325) | human gut metagenome | biome: human gut; feature: human-associated habitat; material: faeces | place: United Kingdom | collected 2010/2012 ...
AAGGCCATGCGAATCGCCCGAGGGGCGAGCCTTGCGTATTTCCATCCCCAGCATTTTGCTGAACGCTACCGTCGGAAAAGGCGGCTTTCTGCGCCCCGGACGCTACCCAACAGGCGGCTGCTCTGCAGCACGCATATCTGAACTCTGATAGTCTCAGTCCATAACCAGAACGTCGTGTCCCATGTTATAGTGCAGATAGCTTGCGAGCAATACCGTGAATGTGGATTTTCCGATGCCGCCTTTCTGATTGCAGATTGAAATGTTTACAGATTCCATCATTTGAATATGTTAAGAATTATTTGTATGGGTAATGTTTTCTATTGATGTCTGCTTCGATAAATTATCGTACATATATGGATTTATTTATACTTATTTTTTTAATTCTGCTCTTCTCCGCTTCCTCATCGAATCGTTTGTTTGATTGGGTAACGAACCCGATAAATATCGCCTTAATCATTCGTTTGTTTATCCGAATAATTATTTCTGCCGCAATATACACCTTCATTTTCCATCCCGGTTCCGATGTCCGCTCACGACCGCTCCAGTCTGCACCGCTGCTTTTTTTCGTCCCGAAACGGTTGTAATATTGCACCGGGAACCGCCCCGGTCCCGGAAGCCGCAGCGGAGGATTTTCAAAGTTTTCACAAAAAATTTTTCGCCGCGTTTCCGGCATTCACCCCGTAAAACTCCGCCGTAGGTCTATCTTTGGGGCTTCATTCACGGAGTTTTAACAAACAAATCCTGCTTATGCCGAAAACGACTATCAAACCCATGCTCAACATCCGCAAGGATACCCCCAACGACCGCTATACGCTGATCATCCAGATCCTTTGCCGCCGTCGTCGCGGCGTTGTCTTCACGCCCTTCAAGCTTCTTCGCGCCGAGTTCGACGCCTCGCGGTGCCAGGCCGTTCCGAGTCTGAAAATCCGCGAACACCTCCGTTTCATCGACAACGTCAACGTCAACAATTACCTTCGCCATCAGGTACATGAGCTGCACCGCATCGCCTCGGAGTTGGAGCGCAGCTCCCGATCCTTCGATGGGCGGGATGTCGCGCGTCTGTTCCGTGCCCGTTCCGACAACCGCTTCGTGCATACGGTTTTCTGTTCCCAGATCGAGGAGCTGCTGCGCGAGGGTCGCCACGGCACGGCCTTCACCTACCGTTCCACGCTGAAGGCCTTCGAACGTTTTTCGGGAAAGCGGCACTACCAACTCTGCGAACTGGACGAACCCACGATCCTGGAGTTCCGGAAGTTCCTGCTGCGCGAAGGTCTGCGTACCAATACGGTTACGTTCTACCTGAATAAGCTGCGGGCGGTCTATAACCGTGCCGTCCGCGAAGGAGCCGCCCCCAAAGGCACCGATCCTTTCGGGAGCGTTTCGTTCCGTGTCGAGAAGACCCGTAAACTTGCCGTCGACGATACGGTGCTGCGACGCGTTGCAGGCGCCGAGCTTCCGCCCGGCTCCCTGTCCGTCGCCCGCGACCTTTTCCTGTTCAGCTTCTATTGCCGTGGTATGTCGTTCGTGGACATGGCCTACCTTCGACAGCGCGATATCGACGGGGAGGTTATCCGCTACCGCCGCCGTAAGACGGGCCAGCTGTTCACGGTCCGGATCGTCCCGGCGCTTCGTACGATCATCGAACGTTACCGTAACCACTGCCCGCCCCTGGTTCTTCCGATCCTTGCGGTCAAAGACGGTGCGGGCGGTTTCCGGCCCCTCGAATTTACCGGTACGGATTCCACCGCCCGTCGGGAGTACGAAGAGCTTCTGTACCGTCGTTTTCTGTATAACCGTTCGGAGTACCTGCACCACCTTCGCCGCCTCTCGCGGCAGCTGGGGCTGGAGCGTAACCTAACGTTCAACATGGCGCGGCATACGTGGGCGAGCCGTGCCCGTCGCAAAGGCATCCCCATGTCCGTCATCAGCGAGGGACTGGGCCATACCTCCGAACAGACGACACGCATCTACCTGGACGAGCTCGAAGCCCGCCGTATCGACGAAGCCAACAGCATCGTCACATCGTTCTGAGACCCCGCCGCGAAGCGGCGCTCCGGAATGCTGTCGTGCGATGAAATTGTTTGGAATATTTCGAAGGATTTTTCTATTTTTGCGCCGCGATACGGTCGTAACGGACGACGCAAAAATCCGAGCTGTTTTCTCTATCTTATCCTAAGAGAATGGGTGCCCCTTTTTTAGCTCAAAAATGTGACTGTTCAGTGTCGTAATCCGGTGCAAAGGTAGAGCTTCCAGCCTCACGAGTCAAGACCGCCGCGGGTATTGAAATTATCCTTTTGTCTATAATAATTATCCTTTGCCGCTTTATCCCCACCCATTGACCCTTCGACCTTTAGAGTCTCTTTGAGTCGGGTCATCGAGCAGCCGAATCTCTGCCGGCAAAACTGGTATAATCCCTTCTTGCTTTTAAGTCCCAACTGCCGTGCCATCTCCCCGGCATCGTACCTTTCAGCCATAAGCATCCTTTTGAGCTGTTCTTCCTTTTGTTTCACCAGCCAGCGATGCACGCTGACGCCGAAAACTTCCTTGAAGCGTTTGATGAAATAACTGGTGCTCAGATTGGCTTTACGGGCTATGTCTTCGAGCGTGTCGGCATTGGTGTAGTTGCTCTCTACGAATGCCCGGAAGTCGTGGCTCGGACGCAGGATGGCGTTGAAGAAACAAGCCAGCTCCTCGTCGCTGTAAAAGCTCTTCATCAGGAAAAACAATTCGTACTGCTTCAGCATATGGTAACAGGGGATCCGCATCTCTTTCTGTATGTTTATGAGCATACTTTCCATCAGTGGAACGATTGGCAGGACAGGTGTTTTTTCAGGTGATTTACAGCCTTTTGCCGCTGCCGACGCCAAGGCGTCCTGGCCTCCGAGCACGAGCCTGTTCGAGAAATCGAGCCATACGATCCGCGCGGGTGCGAGGGCCCGGATGTCGGGCATGCTCGTCCGTGGAAAGAACATGCACTGCCCGGAATCGAGGTGATAATGGTTGTCTGTTTGGGTACGGATATGCAGCATCCCTTCGAGCAGGAATAGGATGTGATTTGCCTTGCGTTCCATGCCAGACAAATCGGCTCCTTCGACCAGATCACGGGTGTGAAACCGGGCGGGATATACGTTGTTTTCATAACGGCAGACGGGGCATTCGACGGGACAAAACGCGTGGGTTTCCTCTCCGGGCCGCATCGAGACAAGTGCATCTTGTTTCATCATTTTTCAGGTTTGTTTTTTACTTCATTTTTCAGGTTGTCAGTGTTTTACTAAAAAATGTTTAACCGTATCCGGGGTCTTCGGATACGGTTAAACACCGATAAACGAACGGGCTGTGCATCGTCCTGTATTCTAATAGATTGCAGATGCATTTGAAAAATCGCCATTCTCTTAGGATAAGAAAATTTCGAACTGGTCGCTGAGATTATCGCTTACAATGCCGTATGCCGGCTTTTTCGTGCGCCGATCGTTTCAGTCTGCAGTTTATCGCCCTTTTGTTTTCGGGAAAACGGGGGGGGCGGGAAGTGCTCTGAAAACTGAGATATAAAATAAAAAGAGTAAATGAAGAAGATACCGGGTATATACTTTCGCCTTGCGGTCCTCATGCTGTTATACGTGAGTTCTATGGACGGAGCTCGGGCGCAGCACGCGGGAGTGAAGACGAACTTGCTGTACTGGGCGACGACGACGCCCAACGTCGGTCTGGAATGGCAGTTGTCCCCGCGTTATACCTTTTCGGCCACCGTGGGCTATAACGCCTTCAATTTCCCTAACCGCACCACTTCCGACGGCGTGTCTGCCAATCCTAAACTGCACCATTGGCTCGTCATGCCGGAGGCGAAGTATTGGTTCTGCCGCGCCTTCGAGCGCGGCTACCTCGGGCTTCATGCCCTCTACGGGCAGTATAACGCCGGCGGCATGCGTTTCCCGGCATTTCTCCAGGACGACCGCTACGAGGGCTGGGCCGCAGGCGCGGGCCTGAGCTATGGCTACCAGTGGGCCATCGGCAAACGCTGGGGGCTGGAAGCCTCCGTAGGCGCAGGTTACCTCTATCTTCGCTACGACAAGTACGACTGCGGCGCCTGCGCAGACAAACGGGGCGACTATCGCCGGCACTATTTCGGGCCTACGAAGGCTGCCGTCTCCTTTATCTATTATATCCGGTGAATACGAAGAAACTATACGCCCTGGCCTTCCCTGTTCTGTTCAGCCTCTCCGTTTCCGCCCAGCAAAGCGATTGCAGGACTCCTGTCGTGAGCTATGAGGAGGGCCCCCATGCCGAATGGCATGAGGACAGCCTGCAAGTCCGTTTCACCGTGCGGGTTGCGGGCCGGCTGTGCGGCCCCACGTCGCTGCACATCGTCCCGGCTTACATATCGGGAGGGGACACGATCCGTTACCGCACGCTCAGCTATTTCAAACCTGCGGACTATCGTTATTTCCGCCGGGAGCAGTTCGTCGGGGAGACACGGGACGATCGCCTGGTACATCTGGTGACACGCCGTACGACACCCCTCGTCACGGGTTACAGCCAGGCTCGCCCGATCCCTGCGGCCATGCGGGACGGCGAACTGAGGGTCCTGACTTATCTGCGGAATTGTTGCGGCTGCCGGTTGATCTGTACAGCGAACCTACTCGTCACACCGCCGGATGCCGTTGCGCAGCAGCCGGTCGTGGCAGCGGATAGTGCGGCTGTTCCACGGGAACTGCCGGCCGGAACGCTGCCGTTGCCGGTAACGGTACATCGCCTTCCGCTCTTCGAGCGTAACGTGAGCTTTGTGCAGCCGGCGGCAGAACAGGTCAAGGAACGGTCGGAGAAGCTGACCGTCCGCATCAACTACCCGGTGAACCATTGGAAGGTCTATGCGCACTATCGGACGAACGGCGAGGAGCTCGCCCGCATCGACCGTCTCCTCTCGCCGCTGGCCGGGGACACGGTGACCTACCGCGTACGGAGCGCCCGTATTACGGGTTATGCTTCGCCCGAAGCGAGCTACGAACATAACAAGCGGCTCTCGGAACTGCGGGCCGGGGCCATGCGCGATTACCTGCGGGGCCGCTACGGCCTTGCCGGGGAGATCATCTCCGTATACGGTGCGGGCGAGGACTGGGAGGGACTTCGCAGGGCCATCGACCGCAGCGATATGGAGGACAAATACGCGGCACTGGCGATTATCGACGACTACGATATTTTCGACGGCCGGGAGAGCCGTCTGATGGCGCTCGACGGAGGAACGACCTACCGCTATATGCTTGAGAACCTTTTCCCGCCCCTGCGGCGCATGGAACTGGAACTGGGATATATCGTGCGCTCGTTCGGCGTGGAAGAGGCTGCGCGTCTGCTGGCCAGCCGTCCTCAGGATCTCAGCCATACGGAGATCTTCGACGTGGCGCAGGCCCGCAACGGCGATGCGCGGATCCGCGACGACCGCGACGGCTACGGACGGGAGTACGACGTGGCGCTGCGATATTATCCCGACGATGCGGCCGCCAATATCAATGCGGCTTCGGCGGCCCTGATCCGCGGCGACATGCCCCTGGCGTGGAAATGCCTTCAGCGGGTGCAGGACGACCCCAGAGCCTGCATCGATCTGGGAATATACTGCTGGATGTGCGGCGATACGGCGCGGGCCAGGGCCTATTTTCTCTATGCACTGAATACAGACCCCGAACGGGCATCCTATAACCTCGAACAGCTCGGGCGATGGAGCGCCGACACGCAAAACGGGAAATAGAGACGGAATCAGCGGATGGAGATTCGTGCGAAACATATCCTGTGCGGGGCGATCGGACTGTTGCGGAGCGGCATGGCGGGGATGCTGTGCACCTGCCTGGCGTTGGCGGGCTGCTCGCTCGACGACGAGCGGGATGCGTGCTGCGAGGGTGCGATTATGACCTATAGCTACCGCCCTTACGAAGTGGAAGCGTTCGGCGACTATATCCACAGCCTTCGGCATTACCTGTTTGACGCTGCGGGGGCGTATCTGGGAGAAATTCCGCCGGGTCAGGAGCTGACCCGCCAACCGCTTCGTCTCGATGCCGGGAGCTACACGATGGTGACTCTGGGCAATGCTTCGGAGCAGACTGTGTGCGGGTTTGCCCCGGACGAGGGTCTGGAGAACTTTAAGCTGGCCGTACGACAGCGCTTCGAGCAGCAGCAGGACATTCTGTGCAACGGCGACCAGCTTTACTGGGGCGTCAAGGAGTTTACCGTGGAGAGTGGCCCCGGAGGTTCTATCCGCGAAGGCCACGGAAACGCAGCCCGGGCCTCCGGCACGGGGCGGCTGGTGACTTATATGAATAACATCCACTGCCATCTGGAGGTGAAAGTCGTCTGGCATAACGTTCCTCAGGATTTCGGAGAGTATGTCATGGAGCTGAAAGAGGTGCCCGCAGGCTACTCACTGTGCCCGGAGCATTGCAGTACGGTGGAGGGGTTTATCATCCCCCGGAGTGAGGGCGAACCTCGAAAACACCGCCTGCGGGTACCCATGCTTTCGCAGGAGCTGTATGGGGAGTTCGTCACGCTGCGATACACAAACGACCATATCCCGGTTTTCAGATTGTGGTTCAGGGACGAAGCGGTAACCGGAGATATCGACCTGAGCAGGGCCTTCCGAGAATGGGGCTGGTATCCCTCGCGTACACACGTGCAGAAATACCGTATCCTGCTCAAGCTGTTCGGCGACGGCTCCGTGGAGGTCTCCCCTTGGGTGGAGGCTTCTATAGAGGACTGGGTGAGCGGAGGAACATTCAGCTGACGACCCGGCGATTACGACATAAACGAGATTATGAACACCTTTTATTCACTTTTTTATTTACTAAATGTTTAACGTTATGAAAAAAATCCAAATGATTGCGGGACTGTTTACTGCGGCGGCCCTGCTGCTCTCTTCCTGCGGTAAGGAGGAGACGATCACAGACGGAGGAAGCGGTTCCGGGGCAGACGGCTCTGTCGCCGTTACCTTCAACATGAGCACTCCGGCAGGGGATAAAGTCGTCTATCCCAAGAGCCGGGCTCTTCACGACGAATCGGAGTATGCCATCAAGACGCTGACCATGTACGAGTACAGCGTGGAGAGCGACGGGACGACCAAGTTCATCCGTACGCTGACCAGCGGCGAGGAATCGACGGACACGACATTCAAACTCTCCGATAACGGTAACGGTTCCTATTCGTTCACGGTACGTTATCCTGCGGCGGATCTGCTGAGCTCGAAGAAATTTAAGTATCTGTTCGTGGCCAACAACACGCCCGCAGCGCCGACGGCGGGCGACGCCATCGAAGCCTACAAGGGTACGCTCTCGACCGTTGTGCTGGGCAACGGGCATGCGTCTTCCGTGCTCGCACAGAACGGCATAGCCATGAGCGGCAAGGCCATCAGCGTCAAAGACAAGTCGGATGTCATCACCCTGCAAAAAGGTCTGGAGTGCAAGGTCGATATGAAACGTATCGTAGCCCGTGTGGACATCAAGTACGAAGTGCCGAACCTGTTGGTAACGAAGGTCGAGGCGCGTAACGTTCCCACCAAAGGCTATCTGTTCGAGGACGACAACAACGACCTCTCCGCACTGAATACCTATGTGGACATCGGACTTAACTCCAACATCACGCTGCCTACCGAATACCTGCAGGATCAGGGCAAAGAGTCGGAGACGATCAAGAAGGCGCTTTACCTCTACGAGCGAAACAATACGGCCGAGGGCCAGAGTATCGTCATTCACATCGAATACCAGATGCTCGCCGGAACGTTGCTCTACAGAGGTTCGGTGGACGTACCCTTCTGTACGAAAACCGGGACAGACGAAGCCCCGACCACTACGTGGGTGAATACCGAGCGCAACCACCTTTATACCATTCAGCTGGGCGACAAGGATTCCGGCAGTTCGACGCTCGAATTCAAACTCCTTGTCGAAGATTGGAAAGTCGTGGAATCCGACGAAATGGTAACCGAATAATCAAACGCTAAAAAACAGAAATACGATGAAACTGAAAAATATCTTCGCACTGGCTTTCTCGGCGGCTCTCTTGCTGGGAGGATGCGCCAAAGACAATATGTCGGACGAAGGGAGCGGTGCTGCTGCCGGAAAAGCTTCGATACGCTTCTCGCTGGGAGGCTCGGCAAAGACTCAGGACCCGAAGACCCGGGCTACGGGAGATAACACCCAAGCCGGCACGGAAGCTGCGCTCGACAAGGAAAAGACGGTAAACAGCATAATGGCCCTGCTCTTCAACGAGGACGGCAGCGGGCTGTTTATGATGCCCGAACTCATGCCCGACGAAAATAACCTGTATGAGATTACCGCATCCAAGCCCGGAGTGTACAATATGTATCTGGTGGCCAATGCCGACTACGACCTGAGAAACCTGATACAGACCACCCTCGGCGAGGAATCGACGGTTGCCGACCTGGGAGCGCTGCTGGCGGCACAGGCCCCGGACAAGGATAACGAATTCCTGATGACATCGGCGGAGGCATACCGTTTCGAGGCCACACCGGGTAATACGACCAATGCCGGGGAGATAGCTCTGCGCCGTGCGTCGGTGCGTATCGACCTGATCAATATGATGAACAATGCCACCATCAAGAAGATCGTATTCAACAACCGGACGCTCAAAAGCCATGTGCTGACGCAGAACGCAATGCCTGCGGGCGACGGAGTCTTCGAGACGAAAACCTATGACGGACTCAATATCGAGGGCAATGTCGACGCAGAAAATGCCGGACGCTACGAAGCGAAGATATACACCTATGAAAATTATACGCCCAAGGACGGCGCGACGATTCCCTCGCTGACCATATACTACGATAAAGCGGGTGTCGAGAAACAGCACACCATCGAGTTCAAGGACAGCAAATCCGGAGACCCGACGCAGCCCGAGACGCTCGACCCGCTGGCCCTCAAGCGCAACTATCTGTACCGAATAACTCTGACGAACGACTTCCCCCTCAAGTTCAACCTCAAAGTCCTCGACTGGGAAGAGGCTGAAACGTTCAATGTCGAGAAACTCGAAACTAAACTCGAACCGCTTACTTACACCGATCAGGAAAATCAGGCATGGTTCATCGTAGACCCAAACAACCAGAAAGTTGACGGAAGCGAACTGATGAACTGGTATGTAGCCACCGGAACCCAGCACGGCACCTATAATCCCTCGGGCAAAAAGGCTTGTCCCGATGGATGGAGAGTACCGGATGTGTATCAGGGCAGTTTGTTGTGGGCGTATAATGACAGCAGGCAATTGCCCAATGCAAATTATGGCGTTTTAGTACCTAAAACGAATTCGGATTTACACTTCTCGTCGACGAGCCTGCAAAATACGGGAGTTAGCTTCTGCTTAAAACTGCCCAATGGAATTATGTATCCTTCAAATAATAAAAAGTCCGAAGCCATAGTCCGTTGTATCCGGGAGATAGAGAATACCGGCTCGAAACAGTATCCCTACGAAGCCGAAAACAGGATCATCGTATCGAGGGATGAAAACGGCGGCGTCGACGAAAAAGCATTGCTGAACACGGAACAGATCAAATATTTGAATAACACCGATATATATCAGAACCCGTATGATGAAACAAGCGAGTACAACCATGTTTCCCCGAAACTCCAAGTGGCGAATTCGTATTGTACGGAAGCGAATTCAGGAGTAAAGCCAGTTAAGGGAGTAGTTTATAATTTCGATACTGCTCACGCTGCATGTAAAGGATATTATGAGGGTAGTGCGGACGATCCTAATACAGGAAAAGGAAAGTGGCGCCTGCCGACACAACGGGAGATACATCTGATAGCCGCCATGCTAAGACAAAACGGTTCTAAACTCGGAGGATTGGAAGCAGGCTATCATATGTGGACAGGAACGACTCGGAGCGAAGACTTAAAGACTGCGTGGGTATGCCATAGCGGATCCGGCACTTATGGTTATTACAGCATCACTGGCAGAGCAAAAATCAATGATGGTCAGATGATACATAGGGCCCGTTGTGTCCGCGACGTAATCGACTAATGCTTTTTGCTTTATGGCAGGTATTCTTTCGGGCCGAGCGGCGTACCTCGGGGTACTCCGGTAGGGCCGGAAACGGCTTCCCTCTTCCGCAAACAACGGAGAAAGGCGGGAGCATAAACATAGGCCGGGCGGGCTTGACCGCCCTCCCGGCCCCTAATCCGGAAGTACTTCCTTCCGTTCAAACCGAAGCCCTATGATACGATTATCGAAGTATATACCGATGTTTGTGTTGCCGTTCCTGTTCCTGACAGCCTGCGGTGGCGGCTCCCCGCGCACGACGGGAGGCAATTCTACGATCACCGCCACCGCGGTACATAAAATAACGATGCCCCAGCCCCCTTCGGTGCTTTCGGATGACGACAAGCTGACTTATGTCGTGGAGCGTTACTGGGACTCTTTCGACTTCGCCGACTCGACGTGGCTCTGTGACACTGCGGCCCTTGAGCAGGTGTTCGCCGACTGGGCCTACCTGCTGGGCAATATACCCGCATCGGAGGCCTCCGAATATCCGGGGATGCTGATTCGTAAGTCGGAACAAAGTCCTTCGATGCTACTGCGTCTGGCCGAGCTCGCGGAGAAATACTTTGCCGACCCTAACTCTCCCTACCGCAGCGAGGAGCTGTTCATCCCCGTACTGGAGGCCGTAATCGCTGCGCCCGGCCTCGATACACTCTGCAAGCTGCGTCCCCGGTCGCTGCTCGCCTCGGCCCTGAAGAACCGCCCCGGGGAGACGGCCGCCGACATAACCTATACCACAGCCGGCGGAACGGCAGGGACGCTGCACGGCGTCCGTGCGGACTATACGCTGTTGATGTTCTACAATCCCGGATGCCCGGAGTGCGCCCGCATTGAGACGTATATCCCTCTGTCGGACGTTTTCGCCCCGCTGGTCGCTTCGGGTGCAATGAAAGTACTCGCCGTCTACCCGGACGAGGATCTGGCCGCGTGGCGCGAACACCTTCCGCAGATGCCCTCAGGATGGATCGTCGGGCATCGTGTTACCGGCCGCGATGCCGGGTCGCCCTACGATCTGCCGGCCATTCCGAGCCTGTACCTGTTGGATAAGGGGAAGAGGGTTATTCTGAAGGATGCCCCTGTGGAGCGTATCGAGGCGTGGCTGTCGGAGCATGCGAATCCGCAAATACACTGAATTCGTCCCGAGTCATGAAACGATTGTTTTTAGCCTGCCTCCTTTCGTTGCTTTCCGCTTTTGGGATCTATGCATCGGAACCCGACGTTGCGGGGCTCGTGCCCGATCGTACGGAACACGATTTCGGGGATGTGAAACTGGGCACGACCTCCCGGGTGCGTTTCAACATTAAGGCTCAGTCCGCCGCTGTCGTCATCCTCTCGGCCGCGACAAACTGCGAGTGTACGAAAGCCACGTACCCTAAGAAGCCTCTCCGCCGCGGCGAGGAGGGCGTAATAGAGGTCTCTTTCGAGGCCCGTGAGACGGGATACTTCCGTAAAACCATTACGGTGAGGTACAACGCCGACGGCAGGGAACGGACGTTGCGACTGACAGTCTCGGGACGTACGAAATAACTGCCGGTATACAAAAGGAGCGATGATCCCATAAACCATTTATACGCCGATGCAACGAATTATCACGAATTTTCGATTTTTGGATGATGGCGTCCCCGGGGTGTTGTACGGCGACGATCCTCTGGGGGCGGAACTGGATTTCGCGGGGATACTCCTGTGTGTGTTCCTTGCAGCCTGCCTGCTTGCGGGCATCGTACTGTGGCGTAAACAACGCTTCCGCAATCGCCTGCAGAATCCGCGTAAGGATTATTACCGGCACAAACGATGATGCGGAGCGGAAGATACCTCTTGCAGACGCTCCTGACAGCGGCAATGCCGGCTAACGATTATTATTCCGTACCATGAAACCGATCGATTTTTTTCATGATCTTTTTGCCGCACCCGATGAAGAGAGCGACCTGATCTATGATGACGAGAATCTGGAGCGTTTCGGGAATAAAATGCTCGCGGCGATGCTGCTGACCGTGGCGCTTATTGTTTTGTGCGTCGTCGCTTATCTGGCGGTCATGCTATGGCACCGACTGTGGGTTTTTGGAATTTTCGAAGCTTGTAATGCCTGTTTTTCGGGGAAAAAGTGTAACTTTGCAACATGTTCCATTGGATGCATAAACTGCTGTTCATCGCACTGGCTTTCGCGGCATGCCTGCTTCTTCCCGACAGCCGGGAAGAAGCGTCGGTCGTTGACGCTGTGTCCGTTTCGGTGGAGTTCACCGCCGGAAACGCAGACAGCGGCCAGTGGCATTGCGAACGGATCTACAATTCGGACCTCGGGCAATTCGGACTGCTTCGAAAAGCCGAATCCCGGCCGGTGGTACAGTTGCTCAAACGTGTCGGGTTTGCTGCGACGCGCACCCTGTTCCGGCAGGCGGATTCCTGCAACTGCGGTACAGGTATCGCCAATCTTTCATCTGCGTATCACTCCAATAATCTCTCTGTCGGTGCGTATGCGGTGGACTACTATGTCTACCGGTTGTGCCGGCTCATTATTTAGCGTTTTGTATTTTTTTCATAGGCTGAATGCCTGAAATACATGCGTTTAATAATGATAACAAAGAGAAATGGATAAAATCAAAATCTGCGAGGCGATGTACGCCTTGCCCGGAGGGGTTGTGGTTCGCCGCCGCAAATCCCTCGTAGCGCCTGTCGTGCTGTTGGCGGTTGGCGCGGCACTGTTGGTGTTGAATTCGGTCTACAGCGCTGTCCTGACGAACAACATGCGTTCGGCGCTGGTCTTTATCGGTGCGTGCCTGGCTTTGACGGGCGCCATTCTGTGTGCTGTACGGGGCTTCGGTTCCACGGGGGCACCTTATTATTCCGCGGGACGCTGTTACCTCGGTTACGATGAACTTTATTTCGACCGCTCGGAGATTGCAGCCGTGACGGAGAGTATCGCTGCAGGCAACCTGTCGCGGTTGCTGACGATGCCTCGTGCGCAGGTTCCGGCCGTGACCGTATGTATCTACCGCTCGCCCGACAACAGTTTCGTGGCGATGCAGGCTTTTGAATATGTCGATCTGGAATACCGTCCGCTGACCGGGCTGGAGATTATCGACAGGAATGCGGCCTAAGGGCGCGGCATTGCATGAAACGGTCGGCCCCGGCATATACGCCGGGGCCGACTGCGTTCAAAAAGGGAGCCGTTCAGAGCCACATGCCGATCAGCCAGTAGATACCTGCCGCAAACAGACTGCTTGCAGGTATCGTGATGATCCATGCCCATAGGAGATTGACCGTGATCCCCCATCTTACGGCGGATATGCGTTTGACGGCTCCCACACCGATAATGGCGCCGGTGATGGTATGTGTCGTGCTGACGGGGACATGGAGATATTCCGTCAGGTAGAGCGTGAGGGCCCCTGCTGTCTCTGCGACGAAACCTTCCAGCGGTGTTCCTTTCGTGCTCTTTGCACCCATCGTCTTCACGATCCGCCATCCTCCGGACATGGTTCCGAGAGCGATCATGGTGAAGCACGCCAGCGGAACCCAGGTCGGGATGTCGGTGATACTTTCCTCACGACCGCCGGAAACGAACAGCGCGGCGGCGATGATACCCATGACTTTCTGCGAGTCGTTCAATCCGTGCCCGATGCTGAACAGTCCCGAGGAGAGGAGTTGCAACCGCCGAAACCAGCACTCGGCCCGATGGGGTCTGGCCCGTTTGCAGATGTGCATGATGGTGATGGTGAGGATCGTTGCGACGGCCATGCCGATAAGCGGTGCGAGGAGGATGAATGCCGCAATTTTCAGCACGACGCCCAGATGGACGGCATCGAAGCCTCCGTAGGCGATCGCAGCCCCGGCGAAACCGCCGATAAGGGTGTGCGAAGAGGACGAGGGGATGCCTTTCCACCAGGTGAAAAGGTTCCATCCGATGGCAGCCAGCAATCCGGAGAGAATGACGGGCAGCGTGATGAACTCTTCGAGCACAGTCTTCGACACGGTATTCGCTATGCCGAACTCCCCGATGACGAATTTGGCGATGAAGAAGGCGACGAAGTTGAAGAATGCCGCCCACAGAACAGCCGTAAAGGGAGTGAGCACTTTGGTAGAGACGATCGTGGCGATGGAGTTCGCGGCGTCGTGAAACCCGTTGATGTAGTCGAAAACCAGTGCCAGAACAATGATGACGATCAGCAGTTCCATGCGTCAGGCGTATTTGACCACGATGGTCTTCAAGGTGTCGGAAACCCGGTAGGCCTTGTCGGTGGCGTTTTCCAAAAACTGGATGATCTCGACCTGTTTGAGCAGCTCGATGGCATTCTGCTCCTCGCGGAAGAGCAGCGTGACGTAGTTTTCGTAGATGTCGTCAGCCTGGTTTTCCAACTCGTGGAGTTTGCGGCACTCGGTTTTGACCACGGTCGGGTCGCGCCTTACGGTGGCGAGCTCCCGGATTGCGGAGCTCAGACATTCCGCGCTGCGGGCGATGATCGCTGCAAGCTCTCCGGCGCTCGGGTGCATGTAGCGGGGACGATAAAGAACCGTACGTTTGGCTGCGCCCGTGATGATGTCGAGCACGTCGTCGAGCTGCGAGGCCAGCGTATGGATGTCTTCGCGGTCGAACGGCGTGATGAACGTGTTGTTGAGTTCGTCGAGTATCCGGTTGGTCAGCGTGTCGCAGTGCTGTTCGAGACTCTTGATCCCCGCGTAGATCTCCTGACGGCGTTCGGGTTCCTGGCAGGTCGTGAAAAGCACGAGCTCCGACGATGCCTTTACGATGTCGTTGGCCTGTCCGTTCAACAGCGGGAGAAACTTAGTCTCCCGGGGCAGGAAAAACTGGAAAAAACGGTCTATTTTCATCGTCATTACTCTTTCAGGGCGTCCTGCAACTGGTGCGCTACGTCATTGTCCGGATCTAATTCCAATATCTTGGCGCAATAGCCCAAAGCCGCATCCCGGTCCGCAGTCTGCTTCCCGGCATCATACTTCACGTAATAATAGTAACTCAGGTAACGGTAGGATTCGACCAGCTCGCGGCGCTCCTTGGCTGAATTTTCCTTGCCGAGTACGATCTCCGCGACCTTCTCGTAGTATGGCTTGGCCAGTCCGGCCGTCGCCTCGGGGTCGCGCAGCGAGTTCACGCGCGCCCGGAAGAGGGGGCCGAGATGGCTCTCCGGAATGCGCTCGCTGACCACGGCGAAGGCTTCGTCGGCACTGTCGAGGCACTGTGCGAGCCGAACAGGAGCGTCCGTACTCACTGTATCGCGCGAGAGGAGGGCCGCGGCTTTGTAATAGGATTGCCCCAGCGTGTAGTAATCGCTGGCTTGGGCGTTTTCGCCGAGGGCGTCGATGTATTTCCGGAAGTATTTTGCAGCGGCCTCCGGGTGCTTTTTATTCAGGTTATCGGCGATCTGCCGGATGACGGTCGCAGGCGTTTCGGGGACGGCGAGCGCCTTATCGAACTGTACGACGGCCTCGTCGATCCGGTCGTTGCTGGTCAGCAGTTCGCCGTAGGTTAGGTAGTCGCGGGCGATATATTCGTTCTCCCCGACAGGCATCCGGAAGAACTTGTCGGCAATTTCTAACCCGGCCTTATAGTCCTTGCGCGAAAGTTCGCTGTACATGCAAAGACGGGTCAGGACGAAATTGTCGGGATCGAGGGCCAGTCCCTGCTGCGTCAGCTGCGACGCGCGGTCGTAGCGGTCGGTGAAGAAGAGCGATGCGGCGTAGTAGGTGACGACGTCGATGTC
>ERZ827492.1891-NODE-1891-length-15718-cov-5.112750_pt1 | contig 15718 bp, 19 predicted proteins | sample MGYA00519704_ERZ827492 | MGnify/ENA primary metagenome ERZ827492 (study PRJEB31778, sample SAMEA3449325) | human gut metagenome | biome: human gut; feature: human-associated habitat; material: faeces | place: United Kingdom | collected 2010/2012 ...
AGTATGTGGCTGTTTTATAGGCACATTGAATGAGTTTAAAAGCAGGGTACATGAAACGCACGGAGGAACAGATTACGAGAAGGAATATAATGTCTTAATAGATATAATAAAAATTCATTTCAATATATAATAAACGAGGTACACATTATAACGTGTACCTCACGGCGCCTAAGAAGGAGAATTATATAAAATGGACAACGTTGGTTGCGCCTATTTATATTATATCATAAACTTCATATATGTCAACACTTATATTAGTTTTATAAGTTTTCGTATTGTCTTTTCTCTAACCGTTTTATTTTCATAGTACACATTACTTTTGCGTAGGTATTTAGATAAAAGCAAAATTAATGAAAAATCTTTTGAAGCTAAAAGTGAATTATATGTCATATCATTAGTCGTTAAAGCGTATACTTCGGTTATATAACCATCATATTTATTAGATATGATAATTATATTTTTTGTATAATCAAACCATATTCCATATTTTACTTTATCAATTATAATTATGCCAATACATTTACTACGGTTAGATAATTTTTGAATAAAGTTGTTATGGGTGTCGTAAAATGTGCCTTCATTGGCAAAATCCCCATAATTTGTATTACTTATCATTTTACTAAATTTACTTTTAGATTTTATTTCTTTAACATTTTGTGGAATTAAAGCATTTTGGAATAATACATTTTCGCTACACCATATTTTACCTTTTGGTACAAACGGTATATTAAATGCCGGATGTAAATGATATGGATTATAGAATGATGTATTATTTCCTAATAAAAAGCATTTTACTCTATCTTCATCTCTGTCTATAGTATGATAAATAGATAGAAATAATTCAGGTTCATCCCAACCATTTATATATTGAAAACTATATTTTTCTTCTAATGTATATTCGTCAAAAATTATATTATATATATTTGGGAAGCCTTCTTTTTTTATTTTTACTGCTTCAGATAGTGCAATACAAAGCCCAATTATTGTATCATTTATTAAAATCTTATCATGAGTAAATTTAAAATCATAGGACGAAAATTCATTATGTATTACTTTATCGCAAGCTTTTTTTAAAATATAATTCTTTTTTTCATCCTGAGTTCTAACAATATATGCAAATTCTTTATTACGCTTTATACTATTATCTATAATATGTTTTAAAGTGGTATATGTTTTTCCTATTGAACGAGGGCCATTTATAAAATTAAAATTTCTTTGATAGCTTAATATTTCATTTATATTCCAGTACAACATTATTTTCTCCTTATCTTATATAGAGAAAGACTATTAAATACGAACCAATAGGTAACCACCCCATACATATGTAGCAGTGTTTAAACTGTGGTTTTCTACATAATGATTGGTACATTTAGATAATAGCCTTTAAATATATTATAACACATTAATCTTTTATTGTAAATAATGTTTCTTCTAATATTACCCCGTTTTTTACTCTTTTAGGTATTAATTTCCCACTATATTTAGCAGAAGGCGAAAAATTTTCCCAACTAACATTTTTATAACAATTCTTAGGAAGCCCAGCACAAGTTATTTTCAGTTGGGTTTCTTCTTCTTCAATATAGCATTTGGCACGTAGGAATTTAGCTCTTTTAAAACTGCTTTCATGTTTCCACGCTCCAATTTTTACATTATCAATATCGAGATTATTAGGTAATTCATCACCAATTAAATGTAAACTATCAGTATCACTATATATAAATCTTTCATAATTTAATTGAGCAGATGAAATTGTTTTATGCCTAGCATAAGAGGTTATAAATACAGCAACCGGGATATAGATAGGATTTCTAAATTCCTCAGGATATGGCCTATATTTAACAACATCTTCCTCGTCAAGATACGGTTCTTTAGTTTGGATATGAGGATTTAACCCGAATTTTCCATATAAAGAATTAAGCATTAATTTAGAAATTGTTCGCATAGGTTTATTATTATTTATTGTACTTTCTCTTTTTATTTTATACCATTTATTAATATAATCTTTGAACAATTCTGTACTCCCCCTAAATTTCCACCCACTAATAAATTTTATATAGGTGATATTATAATGGCTGTAAAAAAGGTCTAGATCTATGTTTGTTAGGCATAATGTGATTATATCGTCATCACTATCTTCTAGATATTCTAGATTTCCATATATTGATGTTTTGCTTTGTAAAGTAGGGAGATGGTTTTCTTTTAATTCAAATTGAGCTTCCAGCATTTGAACATAAAGAGGATAATCTTTATCTTCATCATATTTTCCTTTAAAAAAAATGCCCTCTCCATATGGGAGTAATTCCGTCATCATTGCAGGGTATAGACTGTTCACATCTAGAACAATTCCTTCCCCTAACTCTTTATTTTTAAATTTCGGGTTTAAATATGTGTATCCTCCACGATAAGCTTCTCTAATTTCTTTGTCATAATAAGGAATAGGGAACCAATATTTAAAATTTTTAGCCCCTATAATTTGTTTATATTCGTGTAGAGCATTACTACCAGTTGTTATTTTAGTTAATCCGTTATCAAATAAATATTTTAACCCTTGTGCAACAATGGCGCAGTCTCGGTATAAATAACTTAATTCATTTTTATCGAGTTTATAACCCACAGGTCTTACTTTATTGTAATCAATTTCTCCTTTAATCATGGGTAGATTAAATGCATATGCTATTTCTTCCACTTTAAAAGGTAACACCTTTAAACTATCATAAATTCGTACACCTTTTTTATGTTTATTTCGCCCTTTAAAATTAATGTTGAGGCTATAAAATTGCCCTTTATCATTAACTAATACACTAAAGCTTTTCCCATCTAATTCGTTTGTATTTTTTATACATTTATAATTATTACGAAGGAGCCATGATATTATAAATTCACCATCGAATTTTAAATTATGAAAATAAAGTTTTGTAGTTGCATCTGGTAATAATTTGCACCATTCAATAAAATCTTCAATAGATAGCCCATAATAAAAATCGTTTAGATTATATATATTACATGCGCCAAATGCCCAAACACGACAATCAGATTTATTTGTGGTTGTTTCAAAATCGCATGAATAATATGTCATAAACTAAATCTATCTAATTGGGCATTAATTGTATTTATTTTTTCGTCCTTTTCAACTAAACTATAGATATAGTGTATATCCATTGAAGGATTTTCATAATAGAATTTTATTAATTCATCGGCGCTCATATTTTTTATTCGGTTATATGTTTCTTTATAGTTATCTCCACCGCGTAGCTTATTTTGCATTGCCTTTAAATAATTTTTTTTAAATTGCTCGTTTCTATCGCTATAATAATTGGTCCTACTCCTTTTAATGATAGCTCTCCGTAATTTATTAAATCCCTTTTGTGTAAAATATTCTGGATGAAATTCGCGTTCAATTAAGTTATTTTCTTGTATAGTCCCCATAGTACCTGTTTCAGGCGAAATATTATATTTACTTCTTTCTTTACGCGTGATTAAATTTGCGCGTCTATTGAGGATTGAAAGTTCGCGTAATTCATAATCAGTAGTCTTTACACCGCCACTAGTTGTTACATATTTTAAATCTTTTTTATTTAAAAATCTATTAATTCTATTCATTAATAAATTATATTCCCGTCTCGTAGTAATATTTTTTCTTTCTATTTTTGTGTTAAGTGCAGGCGGTAAAAATTCTTTAAATTCAGGGTTCTTTTTAGCAATTCGCTGGCGTTTACGATTATATCTATTAATTTGCTTTTTTAAATTAGCAATATCCTTTTCACGCCATTTAATATTAGCCATAATAAATACCTCCTAGAATAAAAAAGGGAGGTAATACCTCCCCCTTATCTTAATTAAAATGGGAGTGAAAACTGTACTTCATCGTTAGGCTTAGTGCTTTCTTTTTGTGTGTTATTAGAAGCTTTATGTAGTAAATCAATGGTGTCCGCTCTTACACTTATTCGTGTCACGTTATTTTTTGTATAGGTATGCAATTCTCCACTTACTAGAATGTAGTCGCCTTTAGTTAAGTATTTAGAGTAATTAAGCAACCCTTGTTTAGATGAAATGCAGTCAAAAAATTCTGCCGACCGTGTACCGTCACTATCATTATAATTATTTTGAACAGCAACGCTAAATAATAAAATATCTTTATTCGTATTTGTTTTTCTTATCTCGGGGGCTTTTGTTAATCTACCGCAAAAAGTAAAATTATTGTACATTTTTATTCTCCTTTATTTTTATTAAATTTGTTATGTCACTATCTGATAAAGTTAATGTATATCTTAAATACTCATAACCCATATATCCAGTATGGCGCTTTAATTCCCTTATTTTTGGGGGATTAAGTGAATAAATTATATTATTTTTGATTTCATCATTTTCTTTATAGATAATTGTTATTTTATATACTTTTATATTTTTCATTTTTTGCACCTCCTTTCTTATAAAAATTATACAATTTTTCAAACTGAATGTCAATAACTTTTATATTGACACAATCATTAAATAATGCTATGATTATTATATAATAATAAAGGAGGGCTATTAAGTTGACTGTCAATGACATAATTACACTTATTTCATCTGTAGGTTTTCCGATTGTATGTTGCGGGGTTCTATTTTGGTTCATGTACAAAGTAAATAAGCAACATTTTGAGGATATGCAAAGAATAACTGAAACGATTAACGAAAATACGCAGGTATTAATCAAATTAACTGAAAGATTGGGCGAGGATATCGATGTACAACGGTATTGATGTTTCAAAGTGGCAAGGTAAAATAAATTGGAGTAAAGCAAAAAAGTATATAGATTTTGCTATTATTCGCGCAGGGTATGGAAAGGGAAACGTAGATGAATACGCTAATTACAATATAGAACAATGTGAAAAATATAAAATCCCTTACGGGCTCTATTGGTTCTCCTATGCATATAATAAGGATATGGCGGAACGTGAAGCAGACTACTTATTACGAGTGATAGGATACCATAAACCGGAATATCCTTTGTATTTTGATTTTGAATATGATAGTGTTGATTATGCTAAAAAAAATGGCGTGAATATAACTAAAACATTATTAAAATCTATGGCTACAAGTTTTTGTGAACATTTAGAAAAAAATGGATTTTATGCGGGTATATACACAAATGAAGATTATATAAAAAATAAATACCCCTCGGAGATATTTGATAGGTTCGACTTATGGTATGCGAGATATAACACAGAACCTAATAGAGATGTTAATTTATGGCAAAAATCATCGACCGGTAAAATTTCCGGTATTAATGGAAATGTAGATTTAGATGTTGCGTACATAGATTTCCCGTCACTTATGAAAGAAAAACATTTAAACGGTTGGTAAAAAATATGGCTGATTGGATAGGTGGAAATTTTTATCTTACAAGAGAACAAATGGAAATGAATGCCACTTACTGTTATGGATGGCTTAATGCAAACGGGTGGAGTTTAAACGCTATCTCTGGAATGTTTGGAAATATGCAAACTGAAAGCGGAATTAATCCGGGGATATGGGAAGATTTAAATGAGGGCAATTTAAAGGGAGGATTTGGTCTTACGCAATGGACCCCTGCATCTAAATATCTGGATTGGGCGAATGAACGAGGGTTGGATTATACCCAAATGGATAGTAATTTAATGCGGATAGAATGGGAAGTTGCAGAGCATGAACAGTGGATATCAACATCAGCTTATCCAATGAGTTTTGAAGAATTTAAAACGAGTGAGGCTGACCCCTATACTTTAGGGATGACTTTTTTATATAATTATGAGCGGCCTACTGATTTAAACCAACCGTTTAGAGGTACTCAAGCTCAAGAATGGTATAAATATTTGAGCGGGGTTGACCCGCCTGACCCACCCGGGCAGTTGCATAAAATGCCATTTTATTTTTATTTGAAAAGGAGGTATATTTAATTGGTAAAGAAAAGTGAGGACATTATTTTAAAGCTAAAAGAAATTTTAGGCGATAGAAATGATGATGATGTATTAAGTGTGTATGAGGATATACAGGATAGTATTTCGACTACCGACAACACTTCAACTTATGAGGAACGCATAAGACAAATTAGTGAAGATTGGGAGACAAAATATAATGACTTAGACGATTATTGGCGCACTAAATACACAAGTAGATTTTTTACTACTCCGGACGAAGTAGTAGATAGGCATGAAGAAGATACAAAATCCGAAGAGGAATTCGTATCATTTGATGAATTATTCGATGAAAAGGAGGGTGTATAAATGCCAAAAGCACCAACAAAAACTAATTTAACAGCAAACTCGGCACAGATATTAAATGCTATTCATGACAGTGCTACAGAGACATACAGAAGTATGGTCCCAAGAGCAAACAGCGAAGATATTGCTTCTATTAAAGAGATTGGCAATATCGTAATGAATTATACAGCACTAACAAATGAATTTTTAACAGCGCTTTATAACCGCATTGCAAGGGTTATTATAACATCAAAAACATATTATAACCCGTGGGAGATATTTAAAAAGGGCCTTGTGGAATATGGTGAAAGCATAGAGGAAATTTTTGTAAATATTGCAACTCCTCATCAGTTTGACCCGTCTGTAGCTGAAACTAATTTTATGAAACGGGAAATTCCTGATGTTAGAAGTGCCTTCCACACACTTAACTATCAGAAATTCTATAAAGACACAATAAGTGACGACCAGTTAAGACAGGCATTTTTATCATGGGAAGGAATTACTGACTTAATTGCAAAGATAGTTGATAGCATGTATACCGCGGCAAATTATGATGAATACCAGACTATGAAATATTTGCTTGCAAGGTCGATTTCAAATGGATACTTTAAGCCTTATACTCTACCAGAGGATAGTGCTACAAATATTCAAGGTGTTGTATCCACAATTAAAGGCGTTTCTAATATGCTAGAGTTTTTAGGAACAGATAACAATATGGCGGGTGTTTATACGAACACTTTAAAGGACGACCAGTTTGTTATAATAGATGCTAAATTCGAGGCACGTATGGGCGTAGAAGTGCTTGCAACTTCTTTTAATATGGATAAGGCTGAATTTATGGGCCATAGAATTCTTATTGACGGATTTTCAACTTTAGATGATAATAGGCTACAAAAGTTATTTGCAGACGACCCATACACCACATATACGCCTCTTACTGAGGGTGAAAAAACTGCATTGTCTAAAGTACCGGCTGTAATCGTGGATAGGAATTTCTTTATGATATTTGATAATTTCTATAAGTTTACAGAAGATTATAACGGTGAAGGGTTATATTGGCAGTATTGGTATCAAGTATGGAAAACATTCTCTGTATCACCTTTTGCAAACGCTGTATTGTTTGTAGATGCTGACCCGACGGTAACGGCTGTAACTGTTTCACCCTCTGCCGCAACTGTAACACAGGGACAGGGTATTCAGTTATCCGCTACTGTAACAGGTACGAATTTCCCGCCTAAAGGCGTGACATGGAAAAGCAATGTAGCAACTACAACCGTTGATGCTAACGGCTATGTAAGTGTTTCTACAGGGGGAACAGCGGGGCAAGTAACCATAACAGCAACATCTGTTTATGACCCTGAAAAGAGTGGAACCGCTACAATTACAACCGTTGCACCTACCAAGTAAAATGTCTAGGAGGTAATAAAATGGTTATTGAACCAAACACAACTATAAGAGTGTTGCATGATGTACCATTAGATAATACATACAATGATACAATATATTTTTCAAGTTTAAGTGCACAACTTTCGTTTTTCAATTCTAAAACAAAGTTTAGCTTAAACGATTATACATACCAGCGGAATGACGAAGCTTTAATGATTGGCATTAATTCCGAAAAACTTTATGATTGTAACTATATAATGTATCAAAATACTGCTTTTGGGAATAAATGGTTTTATGCTTTTATTACCTCCGTTACATATGTAAATAACGATACTTCACGAATTACTTTCGAAATAGATGATATTCAGACATGGTTTTTTGATTTCACTTTAAAAGAATGTTTTGTCGAACGGGAACACAGCGCTACAGACGTAAGAGGCGAAAACCTTGTTCTTGAGAATATCGATTTTGGTCCGATTATTTGTTATGATAGCGTAAGGACATCATGGTTTAATAGTTGGTCTTTAATTATTGCATATGCTAGTGAAATTGCTGATATTACAAATCCAATTATTACAGGGCTATTTTCTCCTATTAAATATTTCTCTGCTCCTCTTAATTCTAGCACTGATGTTAATAATGCACTAGAATTATTAGAAGGTTTGAAAACAGATAGTATTATTTCGATATTTTTAATGCCAACTGAATTTGCAACTTTACCTGATAAAAACGTCAGAGAAAAGGCTTTTATTTTAAGCGGTCAAAATAATATTGGGGGTAATTATACCCCTAGAAATAAAAAACTTTTATGCTATCCATATAATTTTATAGGCGTAACAGTAGATGGTAGAAGTGCAACTTATCGATATGAATGGTTTGAAGATTATAATAATTGTACATTTGATATTGACGGAATTATTAACTGTAATGCTGAGATTGCCGCAATCCCCTTAAATTACAATGGGTTTGATAAAAATATTGTCGAAAAAATTTCAATGAAGGCGTTTCCTCAAGTCCCTTATACCTTAGACTACTATAGGGCATGGTTAGCACAAAACGGCGCTTCATCATTTGTTGGATATATCGGGAGTGTCGGAAGTATTGCATTAGGTCTATTAAGTGAAAATCCAACTGCGGTTATTGGTGGAGCTCTCGGTTTAGGTTCATCTATCGCGAATGAATTAGAAGCATATAACGCCCCCAATCAAGGACGGGGCAGCTCTAGCGGTTCAGATGTAGACGTTGCCCTAAATTTAAAAGATTTTTATTTTAAGCGTATGCAAATTACAGTTGAATATGCTAAAATATTAGATGATTATTTTGATAAATACGGCTACCAAACAGACCGTGTAAAAGTCCCGAACACACATTCAAGACCCCAATGGAATTATGTAAAAACAAGAGATTGTTCAATTACCGGTTCTATCCCAGTTGATGCAATGGCTCATATTAAGTCTATACATAATAATGGGGTAACTTATTGGAAAAATGGAAATAATGTCGGGAATTATTCATTAAATAACCAACCGTAAAAAGGAGGGTAATATGAAAAGAAAATATGATAGGTGGGACAGCGCCATAAAAAATAATAGAACATATGACTATTATTTTTATCGATTAAGAGATTTGGCGATTAGCCGATATAAATGGCATAATTTGCCGGATAGTGTGGATGAAAGATTTTTAGAATTATGTCTATTTGACAAAGGAATGTGCGTATTTTTTAAAGATGAAGTTTTAAATTATCTATGTTTAAATGTTGCTATTTCCGGACAGTTAAATGTATATAATTTGCCTACTAAACGGCGGGCCTATGCAACTACAGGTTATAATAAAAACCTAAATTATGATGATAGTGTCATTATCTTTAATAACTTTTCACACACTCCTAGTATTGCAGATATTCATTATTTTTGTGATAAGCTATATTTAATAGATAGGACAATAGATATTAATACTAATGCACAAAAAACGCCTATTCTATTATTATGTAATGAAAAACAAAGACTTTCATTAAAAAACTTTTATATGAAATATGACGGGAACGAACCGTTTATTTTTGGTGATAAAGCATTTAGCGATTTTAATGAAATTAAGGCTTTAAATACAGAAGCAAAATTCAACGCATTAGATTTGTATGAATTGAAAAAAAGATATTGGAACGAAGCTTTAACATATTGCGGAATAGATAATCTAACGGTAGATAAACAAGAACGTGTAATCAGTGATGAAGTACAATCTTCAATGGGTGATGTAGTTGCCCAAAGATATGTGGGCTTAAGCGCAAGACAACAGGCGGCTGAACAAATAAATAGAATGTTTGATTTAGATATATCTGTCACAATGCGTTCTTCAAATTCATATCAAAATGACACGGAGGTTATTGAAGATGAGCAAGTATACGTCTGAGATAAGATTTATCTGTGAAAGTAAAATAGGCCTTTCATCATCATTAGGATATAATTCTGTAAATGATATTGTGAAACAAGCAGCGCCAATTATTTTTAATTTTGACTTTCCTATATTTGATGAAACATACCGCACGCCTTTAGAAATAAAAATATTAAAGCATTTTTATACTAGGGAAATAGGGTTCGAAACTTTTGGATTGTTTCAATTAAATTTAGACACTCTTTTAAATGAATTAATGCCGTATTATAACGAATTATATAAAAGCGCTTTATATGAATTTAACCCCCTTTATAACGTAGATATAATCACTGAACATGTTCTTGAATATAAAGGAAAACAAAATAGTGACAGCTCTACGTCTGAAAATTTAAAAAACACTGAAACAAATGGGGGCAAAATAACAAATACTACTAATGGAAATAGTAACCAAAAACGTAATGAAAATAGTGTAAATACACTGGGTACTAATTCTACAGATTTATATAGTGACACGCCTCAAGGCAGTATCACTAATTTAGAAAGTAATCGTTATTTAACTAACGCTAGAAAAATAACAAATGGTGGTAGTAACGAAAACGATGTTAATATAACAGATGATATAACTACCAATAACCAAAATGTTGAAAATAGAGACACTATATCAACAAGCGTGGGGAATAATAACACACAAACAATTGGCCTAAATTCTATTGATAATATAGAAAAATATATAGAACACGTCAAAGGAAAACAGGGTGAAAGCTCTTTTGCTACATTAATTAATGAATTTAGAAGTACGCTTATAAATGTTGATAAACTTCTAATTGATGAACTTGAACCACTATTTTTCACACTTTGGTAAAGGAGGCAACTATGAATACTTTTAAACCGGTTGAATATGTAAAAGGATGGTGCTATCATGTGCTACCTCTTGTATATGATGATAGTCTTTCATATGAAGAACAGATATGTAAATTAACAAATGCAGTTAATCAATGTATTACAAATATAAACAATCTGCCTGAAATTGTGGAAGAAGCTGTAAGAGAATTTGTTGAAACTCAAGGATTAGAAAACATTGTACGAGATGTATTTGCTGAGCTTGTTTTTATTAATGTAAAAAATCCTCCTGAGGATATGACACCTGCAAAAGGTGACAGTTTAACAGACGATACGGAAGCATTACAAACATTAATAAATTATGCAGGAAAGAATAACGGAATACTATTTTTCCCAGCGGGGAATTATATGGTAAAGTCGTTAACACTTCCGAATAATGCTACATTAATGGGGTATGATAGATATAAAACTACCCTTGTTTTAATTGGCGGAACAAATGCATCAATGTTCACAGGCAATATTTTTAATTGCACTATATCTAATATTGGATTTAATGGAAATAGAACCGTTCAAACTTTGCATGAGCCACTTTTTAATTGTACATTAAATAACGCGCTTATTTCAAATGTATTACTGTCAAACGCGAATACATTGGCTAACTTTACTAAGGCAGATAATTCCCATTCACAATTTAGTGATATTGTTTGTAATAATTTTAATGACGCTATTTTTATAAAGGGTAAATCACCTTGTACTATTACAGATATATTATTTACTATGGACACAGGCTCCGCTAACACTCTTATTAATATTGAAACTAATAATTCAGTTTATGGGATTTTTTCAAATGTTACTACAAATTACGGTTTAGTATGTACAGGTGTAGGAAACACAGGTACAGGTACTATATTAAACGCTAGTACTGCATTACAAAATAGCCTGTTCCCAAATAATTTTAATATTATGGGCACAACACAATCTTTCAATCTTAGTAATGATTTGTATAACGAAATTAGTGGTACACGCGAAGAAATAACAAAAAATAATAAAATTAATAATGTTGGTGGAAACGAAACTAGCTCAATAACAGGAGACTATCAGCTAACCGCAAATAATATTTTCTTAAATCCTGCTAATCCCCTAAAATACGGAACAGTCCAAAAATTAAACGAAAATTTTAATTATGTAGAGGCTCAGGACAAAAATAATAATCCGTATAAAATTTTAGTTGAAGGAGAAAACATAGAGCCAATACAATCAAAATCTTCTATGAGTGGAGAGCTTGTAACATCGCGTGTCGGAAGATTTCTATTAAAAAATAATAATTACACTAATGATGAAGGTAATACTTTAAATTTTGCTTATGCTCAGGGTTCTGTTATAATAGAAAGCACTAATAGAATAATTATTGCATATTTTCCTTATAATACTGCTAACTTTCAATTATCTAATGACCTTATGCTAAGAGAATATTCTCTTTCTAATGGTAACTTAATTAGAGAAGCTATAATATCAAACGGTGGTCATGGAAACGGAATAGGATATAACCCAAATAATAACACATTATATATTGCTCAATGCTTTATGTATACATCAAAAGGCGTTAGAAACAAATCTAATGTAATCGTTACAGTGGATTATAACACCTTTACAAAAACAGGGGAATTTGCAGTTAATAACCCGAGTGGTAGTGGCTGGGGTTATGCTACATATGATTTAGAAACAGAAAAATTATATGTTGGGGGGACCCGTGCTGTGTATGAGATTAATCCTGCTAACGGGAGTATCATATCATCATATACTATAGATTCCCCGATAGAAAGTGGATCATTTACAGGACAATCTGCTTATATGCGAAATAATATATTATATCAAGTAATTAGTAATCCTGAAATGTTAATTGTAAATGACATTAACAATGGATTTATAAATACATATAATATGCCGTATTTTGGGCAACGCATATACCCATGGGGTGAAAATGAAAGTTTATCTGTATTATCAGACGGCACAATATATATCACGACTTGTATGGATGGCGGACCAAATCCGGACAATGAAATTGTTCAAATATTCAAAACTAATTTGAGTTATTCTGTCCCTCAAGAACAGCCTTACTACGGCACTCCTCTATTCTATAGCGATATTTATATTAATAATAATGTGAATAGTTTTAACCCCGACGGTTCTGAGGATAACCCATTTAACAGCACCGAAGAAATGTTGCAAGTACTTAGAAGTAATCTATATTACAAAGATATAGTTAATATAAGATTTACACAGGGTACTTATGGGCAACTTCGAATATATAAGATGAATAACTTAGATATTCAATGTGCTAATTCGACTTTCTCAATTATACAAGTAAGTAGAAGCTCAAATATATATATTCGAGGGGCATTGTTAGATAAATCTTTAACCACATATGCGGAAAGTTGTTGTTCTATATATCATTCTATAGTTTCACTAATAGATTGTTATGTAAAAGAAAATTCTGTCATAAATTCTTTAACTGACGGACTATTCTATTTTGAAACATCAACTATAACATGGCAGGGTGGAATATCCCCCAAAAGCGGATATATTGATGCAGCAAACTATGACGGGAATGTGTTCATTACGTTAAAAGAAACAATCTTTAATAATACCTATAGATTAAGAAATATTAAATTGCTTAATTCGGTTAATATGTATGGCGGAGTATATCCTCTATTTGTGGGAACGGTTAAGCCTACTGGAAGCGGTAAATATAATAGCTTTGTAGGTAAAACAATAAAATTATCGTCGTTAACCAATAACTTCTTTTTCATTACATTCGGAATAGAAACAAGCACAGGACGTGAAACTGCTTATAAGTTTTTCATTGATGACTTTTCAAGTTCATCAGCAACATACTTTATTAGAGACTTTAATATGGCCGATAGCATTTCATCATCGTCTGGCGGTTTACAAATGTATGAATTAAGTATACAAATGACCCCCACAGGTTTTAATTATAATTGGATACATAATATAAACTTAACAATTAGCGGAAGTACAGTAAATGCACAGATACCAAACCCACAGCCAACGAATACATTGGTATTAAAATATATTTATTTATCTAACTTCTAAAAATAAGGGGGCCTAAGCCCTCTTATTTTTATCCAGCAAACCTATAATAAGAAACAATGCAACTATAATTAAAGCTTCCATAATTACTCAATAGATTTTATTTCAATCACTATACTATTTTTATGATTGCGTAAATTAATAGTAAAATCATGTTTCATATAAAATAATTCTACTAATTTCGCACTATCAATACTAATAACTGCCCTTTCTAACGAAATATCTAGTAAATTATATGGAATATCAAAATTAGCCAAAGTATTCGTTACAGAAGTTAATGCTTTATCAATTCCCATTATATTCACCTCACTTTTATCCCTATTGTAATTTTATCACGACAAATATACAATTTTAAACCACAATTAATTTTAAGTGTATATAAGTCTTGTATATTTCCATCTAAAATAGTAAAATATACGGTATCCATTTGTACACCCCCTAATTCGTATTGAATGTGTAACAAGTTCATATTATTCATTAAATCATTTAATATTCTCGCGACGGTCATTATTCTCTATTTCCTCCATAATATATAAGTCCATTAATTTTAAATCTAATCCACTCTTTAATTCTCTGTATAATTCAATAATTTGTTGTAGTTTTTTACTTATCGCCTCCATTTCACCAATACATAATTTTGAAGTTTTTATGCAACAATAAATGTGCGTTATATCCCATATCATCATTTCTAAGTTTTCATCAATTTTATCGAAATTCATATAATTAATCCCCCTTATATTTCTTTAATCCTTTTCTCCCTAAACATCTTTTGATTTTAACCTTTCTTTCCATCGTTTCATTTTTCTTTTTGCAATATCTCTTACTTTGATAAATTCGTAGTCATCTAATACAACATACAATGCATTAAACACGTCGGCAGCTTCTTCATGTAATGCATCAATAGACTCAATAATTGTATTAGGTGTTGGATTTGTATTATTGACTGCTCGTAATACTTTTAATGCAGCATGGGCCAGTTCTGCTGCTTCCTCCGCGAGCTGACAGTATGCATCATTTGTTGATAGATTTTCTTTTATGTATTTTAAGTACTCTTTATTAACCATTTCCCTTACCACAATACCGCTTTCGCAAGCTCGACCGCCTTTATATATTCCGTTTCATGCTTTGTGCCTGCATGTACTTCATGAACTCGTTCTATAAACTCATCAAATGTGCCGAAAAAACACCCCGCCCGTACAAAATAGCCGTTGTCGCCTTTAAAGAAATATGTTTTTCTCTTCTCGCTTCCTATTCTGTCACAGGCAAAATATTTCCCGTTGATAACTCTGCCATTCTCAAAATTGCAATCCGGGCCAAAGATGCTATACGCGCCAAAGTCGCTATTCGCACCAAAGTCGCACCGCTCGCCAAAGATGCTATACGCGCCAAAGTCGCTATTCGCGCCAAAGTTGCTATTCGCACCAAAGTCGCACCACTCGCCAAAGATGCTATACGCGCCAAAGTCGCTATGCTCGCCAAAACTGATATACGGGCCAAAGTTTTTTATTTCCACATAATTTCCGCTAGGACATATCTTGTAGTCGTATTTACTTATTGTGAAATTATCAAATTCCTCTTGTGTGTATTTTTTCATAACCTTTAACTCCTTTCTTAAGTATACTCAGTATAACACAAGGTGCAGAAAAAGTCAATATATTTTTTAAAAAATTTTTTATAATTATTTTGTTTTATTTGTGTAGCATAATATAATTTTGATTATTATATTTTTGGGGAAATGGATTATATTTGATTTTCGGGACCCTATTCCC
>ERZ827492.1892-NODE-1892-length-15715-cov-4.096041_pt1 | contig 15715 bp, 15 predicted proteins | sample MGYA00519704_ERZ827492 | MGnify/ENA primary metagenome ERZ827492 (study PRJEB31778, sample SAMEA3449325) | human gut metagenome | biome: human gut; feature: human-associated habitat; material: faeces | place: United Kingdom | collected 2010/2012 ...
CCTATCATCTTCATATGCCATCTTATTTTTTAGAGACATTTACTGAATATCCCTAACTTGCAAAATAGCAGTATGATCAAAGAGTTGAAAGATAGATACTTTTTTATTCTTTCATGCGGATTAATACATTGGATACGATGGCCGTCACTCCGCCTGTAGTAATCCCGGAAGAGAAAATATTTTTTATTGTTTCGGGAAAGTGGCACAGGATGTCGGGAACCATCTCCACACTTAGTCCCAAAGAAAAACTGAGTGCCATCACTAATGTGGCTTTGCGATTGATTTTCTGTGCGGCAATAATGCGGATACCTGCCGAGGCAACTGTACCGAACATTAGCAAGGTAGCGCCTCCCAATACCGGTTCAGGCATCAAAGAGAAAATCAATCCTACACCGGGGAATAACCCCAATAGAATCAGACAACCGGCAATGTAATAACCTACATAACGACTGGCAACTCCTGTCAATTGTATCATTCCATTATTTTGGGCAAATACGGAATTGGGAAAAGAATTAAGAACCCCCGCCAGCATAGAATTAAATCCATCGGCAAGAATACCTCCCGAGGCACGTTTGATAAATGTTTTTCCTTCTACCGGTTCTCCCGAAATCAGTGAATTGGCTGTGATGTCTCCATAAGCTTCAATTGCTGTGATGAGGAATACCAATCCCAAGGCAATGAATGCAGAGAAGTCAAAATCCAATCCATACTTGAAAGGTAGGGGGATATTGACCCCTCCGAAGCTTTGTACGGCAGAGAAATCGACTTTTCCAATGCACCAGGCAACTGCATAACCTATCATCAAGCCGATGACAATGGAACTCATGCGTAAGTAGCGATTGGAACTTCGATTGAAGAATATGATAAGAACAAGTACCAGCAGTGCCAGCCCTAAATTCTCAAAACTGCCGAACGTACCGTTACCTTGGGCAGCAACACCTCCTCCGCATGCGGTTATACCTACTTTAATCAGACTCATTCCAATCAGGGTCACTACGATTCCCGATACCAAAGGGGTGATTACTTTACGGGTATATTTCAAGATACGGCTGATGACCATTTCTACAGAAGAAGCAGCAATGCAAGTTCCAAAAATCAATGGGAGCCCTCCCAGCATACCGGCTGAAATAATGGGACCGATAAAAGAAAAGCTGGTTCCTTGAATGCATAACAATCCTGTTCCGATACCCCCAATGCGTTTGCATTGGATGAAGGTAGAAATGCCTGAGGCAAACAATGCCATGGATACCAGGAAACTTGTGGTTTCCAAATCCAGTTTCAATGCTCCTGCAATAATAAGAGGCGGAGTGATGATGGCTACAAAAATGGCTAATAAATGTTGTATGGCTGCAAAGATAGCTTCTCGTACAGGAGGACGGTCATTCAGTCCGTAAATCAGCCCTGTCGTATGAGTTGAGGTTGCTTTTTCCTCCATACGATTATCTTATTTTGATTTCACAATTGTCCAGACTGTCAATGATAGCCAGCGATTCAATGCGTATGCCTGCGTTGCGTAAGTAATCACCACCGTGTTGGAATGACTTCTCGATGATAAAGCCCATACCGGCAAGTTCGGCTCCTGCTTTCTCTACCAGGTCGATAATACCTTTGGCGGCATTGCCATTGGCAAGAAAGTCATCAATGAAAAGAACCCGGTCTCCTTTTTGGAGAAAGTCCTTACTTACACAAACGTCGTAAGAACGGTCTTTGGTAAAAGAATATACACTGGTGGTGAGCATGTTTTCCATGGTAACGGGTTTTTTCTTCTTTGCGAAGACCACAGGAAGCTCAAGCAGGTATCCCACCATGATGGCGGGTGCGATTCCGCTGGCCTCGATTGTCATTACTTTATTGATATTGGTCGAGGCAAAACGACGTACAAATTCCACGGCTATGGATTTCATTAAAATGGGGTCCATCTGGTGGTTGATAAAGTTATCTACTTTTAGGATGCCTCCTTCAAAACATTTGCCATCTCGTAAGATTCGTTCTTTTAATGCTTTCATTGGTTGTGTGATTTTTGATAATGGCGGCAAAATTACAAATTTTATTGGGAAGAGGAAGGGAGAAGGCGGTTAATGTTTATGATATATCGAGAATATGAAATATGAGCGGGAGGCAGTCGGTATCCGATGTAACTGCCGGTGCCTGAGAGGAGGAGTGTTTCCGCCCAAGTACTAAAGCAAGTTACTTTGGGCGGATTCGGTTTATTTCTACAGCGAAACGATAACAAGAGTTGTTTTTGATATACTCTCTTGTGTTACCATTGGTTGTAATGTATATTTTCCTGTTTGAATTTATCTTTGGCTTCCTCATTGCGTTGAGGATAACCGATGGGAATTAAGTTGAAAGGTACGATATGTTCGGGCAATGACAGAACCTTGCGTACGTTCTCTATACGTTGTTCTTCAGGATAGATGGCTGTCCATACAGCCCCTAGCTCCAAAGCTTCGGCTGCCAGCAACAGATTTTCGGAGGCTGCAGAACAGTCCAGCATCCAGTACTTGCCGAATTCTCCATTCAATGATTTGGCTAAATCACCACAAACCACGATGGCCATGGGTGCTGCCGCGGTCATTTTGGCATAGGGCAATACTTCTGCCAGCTTATTTAATACATCTCTGTCATCTATCACGATAAAAGCCCAGGGTTGTTTGTTTACAGCCGAGGGAGCCGCCATAGCAGCTTTCAGCATGATGTCTACTTTCTCCTTTTCCACGGGGCGGGATGTATAAGAGCGGACACTTTTGCGTGCCATAATTATTTCGATGGCGTTTTTTTCTTCTTTAGTATTTTCGTTTTTATCCATATTCTGACAATTTTCCATCGTTATTACCGATAAAACAACAGCAGGTAATAACTTGAATATTGTATTTACATTCATCGTTTTAATAAATGATTAGTAATTCAAGTGGAATTCGACCACTGCTTCAATTCCTTTACGAAAGATATCAAGAGGAATATTCTCATTGGGAGAGTGGATAGCGTTGCTTTCCAGTCCGAATCCCATCAATACGGTTTTTATACCCAGAATTTGTTCAAAGTCGCTGATGATGGGAATACTTCCTCCACGGCGAACGGCAAGCGGCTTCTTCCCGAATGCTTTGGCGAATCCTTTTTCGGCAGCCTGATAAGCCGGAAGGGTAATGGGGCAGACATAACCTTCGCCACCGTGCATGGGGGTTACTTTTACTTTTACATAATCGGGAGCGACAGCATTGATGTAATCGACAAACAATTTGGAAATCTTCTCATGATTTTGATGTGGAACAAGACGGCAGGATACTTTGGCGTAAGCTTTTGATGGCAACACGGTTTTAGAACCTTCGCCCGTATATCCTCCCCAAATACCGCAAATATCGAATGATGGGCGGCAACTGTTACGTTCCAGGGTAGAATATCCTTTTTCACCTTTCAATGCCTTTACATTGATGGCAGCCATATATTTTTGTTCGTCGAAAGGTATTTGGGCTATCATCTCGCGTTCTGCGGCAGGCACTTCTTCCACATCATCGTAGAAATGAGGAACAGTGATGCGACCGTCTTCATCAATGACTTTTGCCAATATGCTGCATAAGGTATTGATGGGGTTGGCTACGGCTCCGCCGAAATGACCCGAGTGAAGGTCGCGGTTAGGCCCCGTCACTTCAATTTCCCAATATGCCAGTCCGCGCAGTCCGGTAGTCAGTGAGGGAAGGTCGGCTCCCAGCATACTTGTATCCGAAACAAGGATAACATCGGCTTTCAGCAGCTCTTTATGTTCTTTGATAAAGGCATTCAGACTGGGTGAACCGATTTCTTCTTCTCCTTCGAAGATAAATTTCACATTGTGCTTCAGCAATCCGTGTTTCACTACGTATTCGAAAGCTTTTACCTGAATCATCGCTTGACCCTTGTCGTCATCCGCACCGCGTGCCCAGATATGTCCGTCACGTATTTCGGGCTCGAACGGTTGGCTTTTCCAAAGCTCCAATGGTTCTGCGGGCATTACGTCATAATGCGCATATATTAATATGGTGGGGGCTTCATCGCTGATATGTTTCTGTGCGAACACCAATGGATTACCTTGAGACGGCATAATCATGGCTTCGTCTGCTCCGGCCTCCAGCAGCAGTTCTTTCCAGCGCAGGGCACAGGCAAGCATATCGTCTTTATGTTCGGGTAATGCACTGATACTGGGTATGCGGATGAGACTGAAAAGTTCTTCCATGAAGCGGGCTTCATTTTCTTTAATGTATTGTTTAATTTCCATAGCTGAATGATTTTTGTCGGGTTAAAGTTAACTTTCCCGGAGGAAAGAAAAAAATTATAAAACTTAAATAAAGGAAAATGCATATATAGAAAGTCCAAAGAGAAGCAGACAGGCTGTTTGGCTCTTTGGGCTTTTTGATAAAGACACTTTTTATAGTTGAGTGGTTCTGTCTATCAAATAGTAGTCTAAAACAGTGATGGCTGCCATCGCTTCTACAATGGGAACAGCGCGGGGCAATACGCAGGGGTCATGGCGTCCCTTCGCTTTCATGGTGGTGTCGATACCATTGATATTCACCGTGTGTTGCTCCATTAATACGGTGGCGACAGGCTTGAATGCAACACGGAAATAGATATCCTGTCCGTTGCTGATGCCGCCTTGGATGCCGCCCGAGTAATTGGTTTTTGTTTCTATTCGTCCGCCGTTGTTGTAGAATACATCATTTTGTTCGCTGCCTCTCAGTTCCATGGAGTCGAAACCTTGTCCATAGGCAAAGCCTTTCACGGCATTGATGCTCAGCATGGCATTTCCCAGTGCGGCGTGCAGTTTGCCAAATACAGGTTGTCCCAATCCGATGGGGCATCCTTTGATGACACAACTAATCACACCTCCGATGGTATCGCCTTCACCTTTGACTTTCCAGATGAGTTCTGCCATTTCTTTTGCTTTTTCAAGGTCGGGACAACGGACATCGTTGCTTTCTATCAGGTCGAGGTCATAGCTCTTGTAGTCATGGTCCAGCTTGATAGGTCCCACTTGTGAGGTGTAGGCTGTTACGCTGATGCCCAATTGCTTTAAGGCAAGTTTGGCAAGTGAACCGGCCACAACGCGCGAAATTGTTTCGCGTGCTGATGAACGTCCTCCGCCGCGATAGTCGCGGATGCCGTATTTTTCCATATAAGTATAGTCCGCATGCGAAGGGCGGAAGAGATTCTTTATATTCTCGTAGTCGTTAGAATGTTGGTTCTTGTTCCATACCACGAAACCAATGGGACAGCCGGTGGATTTTCCATCGAAGATGCCTGAAAGGAATTCCACTGTGTCAGGTTCCTTTCGGCTGGTGGTAAGGAGCGATTGTCCGGGGCGGCGGCGATTCAGTTCCTTCTGCACAAAATCCATATCGATGTCGATACCTGCCGGAAAACCGTCAATTACACCACCGACACCGGGACCGTGAGACTCGCCGAAACTCGTTAATCGGAAAATATTACCAAATGAATTGAACATGTTGTTTGTAGTTTTAAAAGTTTCTATTCGTAAAGATAACGATTTTCTTGAAACAATGGCTATGTTTCAGGTAAAATTTTACTTTTCCGGTTTTAAGCTTTTGTATATTCTTTGCGGTTTTCTTAAATCACTTTTTCAGGCGGGCTAAGGTTTTTCTTCCTTTAGGCTAAGTCTTTTCCTACGTCCGGCTATTACGTCCCACCATAGCAGAACGTACGTCCCACTGTAATGGGACGTATGTCCCACCGTGGCAGGACGTACGTTCCATTGCAATGGGACGTAATAATCTGCCGTTCAAAAAACCTTGGTCTTCTGTATGAAACGGCTTAATATTCCTTATGGGTTTAGATATATCGGTTTGTGAATTCTCTTACTCTTTCCGTATATTCCTTGGTGTGGATGAGGTAGGAATGGGCATGGTTGGCTCCCGGAACTATCCATAGTTCCTTGGGTTCGGGCTTTGCCTCATATAATTTATATACCATCCGGGTTGGCACGTAGTCATCTTTGTCTCCGTGGATGAAGAACATGGGGAGGTGGCATCGGGCCACTTGCTTTAAGGCGGATGCTTCTTTGAATCCCCATCCGTATTCCAACCGGCATAACCGGTCGGCAATGTACATTAGCGGAAATCGGGGTAGGCCGAACTGGGCTTTCAGTTCTTTGGAGAACTGCTCCCACACATTGGTATATCCGCAGTCTTCGACGAAACATTTTACATAGCCGGGTTGAGGCTCTCCCGATACCATCATGGTTGTTGCCGCCCCCATTGAGATACCATGTACCACCATACGGGTGCTGTCCCCATATATTTCATTGGCTGTGTTCATCCATTGTATGACGTCTTTGCGGTCGAGCCACCCCATCTGAATGGCATCTCCTCCGCTCAGTCCTGTGTCTCTAAGATCGGGCAGGAGAATGTTAAAGCCTAACTCTTTATTGTACATGTAGCCAATCATCATCATGCGGATAGCGTTGTCGGTATATCCGTGAACAATGACGGCGGTTTTTGCCGTCGGCTGTGCAGCAGCTACATAATAGGCATGCATTTTGATATCGTCCGGGGCATAGATGAATGTATCTTTAAGAGCACCTGCATTTTGCAAACTGTCTTTCCATGACTTCAAATAAGGATACGTGTCGAACATATACTGCCATGAGCCGGCCAAATCCCTTCCCCGGTTATCGGGACGAAGAGAGTAGTTGAGCATATATTGACCGGCTCCCAGCAGAATGGCAGCGAGAAGAACGAGTACAATACCCGTTCCGATGAGATATTTCTTTTTCATACTTTATTTATTCCATATATCCCAAGCACCGAAAGCCTGCAATAACAGCATCTCCAAACCGTTTTTGGTGATAGCTCCCTTGTCGGCTCCTTTCTTCATGAATAGGGTGGTGTCGGGATTATACAACAAATCATAAAGCAAATGGTTGGGGGTAAGGCACTCGTATGGAATATTGGGATATTCATTGGCACGAGGATACATACCCACCGGTGTACAGTTGATGATTACTTTGTATTCGTCCATCACTGCTGGGGTTAAATCTTCGTATGTGAACATTCCTTCGCGAGGAGTGCGTGATACGAATCTGGCTTCCATTCCTAACTTCTTAAGTCCATGATAAATAGCTTTGGAAGCACCTCCTGTACCCAGTATCAACGCTTTCTTGTGTTGCGGTTCCAACAGTGGCTCAATAGATTGGGTAAATCCCATAATATCAGAGTTATATCCGACCAGTTTGATTTTCCCTTTAGCGGGGCGGATGATTTTAATCACGTTTACGGCACCGATGGCGGCTGCATCAGAATCTAATTCATCTAAATAGGGAATGACTTGTTCCTTATAGGGGATGGTGACGTTCAGACCTGCCAAATCATGATTCTCCAGCAAAACGCCCGGCAGTTCCTTGATGGAAGGAATCTCGAAGTTTACATATTCGGCGTCGATACTCTCGGAGTGGAACTTCTCATTGAAGAAGTTCTTTGAGAAAGAATGTCCGAGTGGATAACCTATCAAACCATATTTTTTCATAAAACTCTTGCTTTTAGTTATTTTGTTGCTAAATAAAGTGTACAGATACCCAATGTCAATCGTTTAAAGTTTACTTGGCTGAATCCGGCTTTGCGGATGATATCAGTCATTATTTCTCCTTGTGGAAAAGCCTTGATGGATTGGGGCAGGTAAGTGTATGCACTTTGGTCTTTGGAAAGAAGTTTTCCGAGGGTGGGGATAACTACTTTGGAATAGATGGCATATAATTGTTTCATGGGGAACCAATCCGGTTCCGAAAGTTCCAGAATGACTAATTTTCCATTGTCGTCAAGTACGCGGTGTATTTCACGCAAACCTTTATCCAGGTCTTCGAAATTGCGCACTCCGAAAGCTACGGTTATGGCATCAAAGCGTTTGTCGGGGAAGGTTAGTGCCGTACAATCTTCTTTGGCAAAAGAAATACGGCTTTCCAGTCCGGCAGCCTTTACTTTTTCACGACCCACATTCATCATGCCTTCCGATATATCTGTGCCTATCAGTTCTTCGGGTTGAAGGATGCGGCAGGCTTGAATGGCAAAGTCACCGGTGCCGGTGGCTACATCCATCATGCGTTGCGGATGAAAAGGTTTTAGCCAGTTGATGGCTTTACGGCGCCAACTTTTATCTATGTTCCATGACAGAGCATGATTCAGTTGGTCGTAGGCAGGAGCAATGTTGTCGAACATTTTCTCTACCTGCACACTTTTCTTTTCGTCATCGTTATAGGGCTTGATATTTTCTTGTGGATAGTTAGTCATACGCTTCTTTTATATATAGGGGGAAATCCGGGGCAGACTGCATCTGTCCCGGATGCATGGGAGTGTGTCAAAACTAAACCGGTCTATCCCATCGTCAGCTGTAGGGGCAGGGTTTGCCTGCCCGAAGACACAAAGCAAACTGTTTTCGGGCGAGCGAACCTCGCCCCTACGAACGAAACGACAGCATTATCCACGTTTTGACACACCCACGTTATTTATTTCAAGTACTCGGTAACGTTCTTTTCAATACGTTCGGCGATATTGTCAGTATCAGCTTTTACAAACTTCTCACCGGTAATGTGCTCGAACAGTTCCATATAACGTTCGCTGATAGAGTTTACGATTTCTGGAGTCATTTCGGGAACCTTTTGTCCTTCTTTACCTTGGAAGCCGTTTTCCATCAACCATTCGCGTACAAACTCTTTGGAAAGTTGTTTCTGAGGCTCACCTTTTGCAAAGCGTTCTTCGTAACCTTCCGAGTAGAAATAGCGGCTTGAGTCGGGAGTGTGGATTTCGTCCATCAGGTAGATAGTGCCGTTGTGCTTACCGAATTCGTATTTGGTATCTACCAGAATCAATCCGCGTTCGGCAGCGATTTCTGTACCGCGTTTGAACAAAGCCAATGTATATTTCTCCAAAGTTTCATATTCTTCAGGAGTAGCCAATCCTTGTTTCAGGATTTCTTCCTTGGAAATATCTTCATCGTGCAGACCCATCTCAGCCTTGGTAGTCGGAGTTACAATCGGTTCCGGGAACTTTTGGTTTTCTTTCATCCCTTCGGGAAGTTTCACACCGCAGATTTCGCGGACACCGTTTTTATAAGCACGCCATGCGCTACCGCAAAGGTAACCGCGGACGATCATTTCTACAGGGAAGCCCTGGCACATAACACCTACAGTTACCATAGGGTCGGGAGTAGCCATTTTCCAGTTGGGGCAGATGTCGGTGGTTGCATCCAAAAACTTGGCTGCAATCTGATTCAGCATTTGTCCTTTGTAAGGGATACCTTCGGGCAGAACTACATCGAATGCAGAGATACGGTCTGTAGCTACCATTACTAACTTTTCGTCATTGATGTTGTACACATCACGCACTTTACCGTGGTACACGTTTTTTTGTCCCGGAAAGTTAAAGTCTGTTCTTGTTAATGCTTTACTCATGTCTTTTTTTATATTAAATGAATTGTTTTTCTTCTTGCAGGGTCAGATAGTCTTTTGTGATTTGTCGGCCGCAGCTTTTTCCATCCGCTCGGTTTTCTGCTTATCCTCAAACTTTTCGTAAGCTTCCACTATTCTTGTCACCAGCTTATGCCGCACGATATCTTTTTTATTCAGTTCGATAAAACTGATGCCTTTTACCCCTTTCAGAATCTTCAAGGCCTGCACCAGTCCCGAAGTTTGCGATGACGGCAAATCGATTTGCGTCATATCTCCCGTAACAATCATTTTGGTGTTCATCCCCATGCGGGTGAGGAACATTTTGATTTGCTGTGTCGTGGTATTCTGAGCTTCGTCCAATATCACCACGGCATCGTTCAGTGTACGTCCGCGCATAAATGCCAGCGGAGCAATCTGAATCACATTCAGTTCCATATATTCTTTCAGTTTGGCAGCCGGAATCATATCCTGCAGAGCATCATACAGCGGTTGCAGATAAGGATCAATCTTATCTTTCATATCACCGGGAAGGAATCCGAGCTTTTCACCGGCTTCCACTGCCGGGCGGCTTAGAATAATTTTCTTGATTTCTTTGTTCTTCAGAGAGCGCACAGCAAGTGCAATGGCGGTATAAGTCTTGCCGGAACCGGCCGGACCGATGGCAAACAGCATATCGTTCTTTTCGTACTCCTGCACCAGTTTCAACTGATTGGGGCTGCGAGGCACGATAGGCTTTCCCGTCACACTGAATACAATCGTGTCGCCGGTCTTTTCCACTTGGGGTTTGCGTCCTTTGACAATATCCAGAATGACTTCTTCCTTCAATGAGTTATACTGTGCACAGTGTTTCTCCAGTGCCAGGATGCTCTCTTCGAAAGCACACATTTCTTCCTCGTCCCCCATTACTTTAATGACATTTCCACGTGCCACTATTCTCAGTTTGGGATACAAGGCTTTAATCATTTGCATATTGGCGTTGTTTACGCCATAAAAAATAACAGGATCAATATCCTCTAAAACAATATGTTTTTCTATCATTTAACTAGTTTAGGTACAGATGTACTATTTTATAGGGTGCAAATTTAATGAAAGGTTTTCATTGTTTTCATTTTCCGGGGCAATTTATTTGCATAAGCTTTCCCTGAAAAAAGATTTTAGGTTATCTTTGCCCGGCAATAATGAAAAAGACAATTAAAGTTATGAATTATATCAAATGTGCATGTTGCACTCTGTTTTCTCTTCTTTTTACTTTGACAGTATCTTCGGGGTGTAAGGAAAAGGATATGTCGATGAAGATGAATGAGCCTCGTAATATAAAAGGTGTAATCAGTTATAAGCGCAGTTTCGGTGACTTGAATGATACTCATCTGAGTGCGGCAAAGCGGATTGGTATCCGTCCCCTGGCTTCTCGTACAGAGGCGGAGGGGTTGGGTGGTAAATTGGTGGAGGTTGCTCCATGCGAGCGGTATGCCATGGACTCGCTCACACACTCCATTCCTTTTTTGGTGCCGAAAGCCGGTGCATTACTGGATACTATCGGAGCCAATTTTCTTGATTCGCTGACTTGCAAAGGGTTGAACCCGAATCAAATTATCGTTACTTCTGTACTTCGTACTTCCGATGATGTCAAGCGTTTGCGTCGCCGTAATGGAAATGCTTCCGCAAACTCTGCCCATGCATTCGGAACTACATTTGATGTGAGTTACCGTCGTTTTAAGAAGGTGGAAGACCCTGACGGGCGTCCTATGCAGGCTGTGAGTGCCGATACGTTGAAGCTTGTTTTGGCTGAAGTGTTGCGTGACCTTCGGAAAGCGGACAAATGTTACATTAAGTATGAGTTAAAGCAAGGATGTTTTCACATCACTGCCCGTTAACCCAACCTGTTGTTCTTAAATTTTTTATTCAGATTTCAAAATGCGATACTTTATATATCTGGCTTACGACGGAACAAATTATCATGGCTGGCAAATCCAGCCCAACGGTATGAGTGTGCAGGAAGCGTTGATGCGTGCGCTTTCTACTTTCTTGAGAAAAAAGATAGAGGTGGTGGGAGCAGGACGTACGGATGCCGGTGTGCATGCCCGGCTTATGGTGGCGCATTTTGACTTTGAAAAAGAATTGGATGGGGAGCAGATAACCGATAAGCTGAACCGTCTGCTTCCTCCCGATATTGCCGTGTATGGAGTAAAACGGGTGAGGGATGATGCGCACGCTCGCTTTGATGCTACTTATCGTACTTATAAATATTATGTAACTACTCGGAAAGAACCTTTCAATCGTCAATATGCATGGAGGCTTTTCAGTGAGCCGGATTTCGGGAAGATGAATGAGGCGGCCCATACTTTGTTTGATTATACCGATTTCACCAGTTTCAGCAAGTTGCATACCGATGTGAAGACGAATAATTGCAAGATAATGCATGCCGAGTGGACACAGGTCAGTGAAACAGAATGGGTATTTACCATTCAGGCAGACCGTTTTTTAAGAAATATGGTCAGGGCTGTGGTAGGTACATTGATAGAAGTGGGCCGTGGTAAACTCTCGATAGACGGTTTCAGGCAGGTTATAGAAAAAAAGGATAGATGCAGTGCCGGAAGCTCAGTGCCGGGACACGCCCTGTTTTTGGTTGATGTGGGATATCCTGAAGAATTGTTTGTCTTGTAAGGAAAAGATTATTGTTTTTCGGTGAGGTATTTCCAATAGCGCACAGGCATGTCTTGCCGATGCTTTCTCGGATTCCATCGCTCTTTGATGCAGATGGCCTTGAAATAAGTTTTCCATAATTGCCGGAACAGTTTCTCGTCGTTAGCCATCAGGCTTTCGTTCAACATACCTGTGACAAGATGGGCTTGTTGAGGATTCTCGAAAGTAACTTCCTTCATTTCCTTCAAGTCATAATAATATCCGTATTGCCGTTTCACGTCGTAGATAAGCCACGGTTGGTCGGCAAAACGGTCTTTGAAATGCTCTACTGCAAGAGGGAGGGCATTGAACTGTGGCTCGACAGCAGCAAAAAATGTTCCGTCCGCAGCTTTCTGAAAGCGGACAAACTGCATCAGATGTACCCGTTCTCCGTCCACTTTCTTGTAGATTTTCGATAATTCGAGTACGTCGGCATCTGCAAAGTTCGTCTCGATGGAACGGGGTGAGTCGATAGCCTTTCGTATATAGCGGAACAACCTCTTGTCTACTTCCGGCAGCTCCGACAGCCAGCAATAGGTGAGGGCGGACAGGGCATGGTGGGATATTTTCTTTTCCAACCCGCGCCACACGCGCATTGCTTTTCTTTCATCAGTACTGACGTGGAAGGTTTCATCGTAAAAGAGCGGTAACGGCTCGCCTTCCTTTAAAAGCAAGTCGGGGAAGGTTTTGCGGAAGTAGGCGTCAAAGATGCAGGTCAGCAGGCCTTCGAAGGTATAGTCGTAGATAAAGATGTTCATTCGTTTTCTGGTTCTTTAAATTCCAATATCAGTTGTCGTTCATCTGTCTTTTTCTTGGGCTTGGGTACCAATAGTTTCCTCACTCCTAAAGGAGTGAGCTCGTTTACTGTCCGGGTGGGTAGCTCATTGCAAGTGATAAAATATTGCGCTTTCTTCATTACTACTCCTATTTTCTTCAACTCATAGAATCCTAGTTTCGAAAAGCGGCGCGAAGCAACGATAAATCTTGCTGATTTCACCCCGATGCCCGGCACGCGGAGTATCATCTCGTAGTCGGCCCGATTGATGTCTACCGGAAATTGCTCGGGATGCCGGAGTGCCCAGCCTAGTTTGGGGTCAATCTCCAAATCGAGGTCAGGGTAGGAGTCATCTACTATCTCTTCCACCTTAAACTGATAAAACCGTAACAGCCAGTCCGCCTGATACAATCTGTGCTCACGGAGCAATGGAACCGCCGTATCCAACGCAGGGAGTGCCGAGTCCTCGTTGATCGGTATATACGCGGAGTAGAACACACGCTTCAGATCGTATCGCTGATACAGTCTCTGGGCTGTGTGTATGAGCGTGTAATCTGACTCTCCGCTGGCTCCAACTATCATCTGTGTGCTCTGTCCCGCCGGGGCAAATGCCTGTCTCCTGTCTGTATCTCCAAACATGACAGGGAGGGGCGAAGAGGCAGCACCGATGTCTCTTTTATCAGAGGTCATTCCATCTGTGAGTGCCTCTGCTGCTGACATCTGCAGAGCACCATGTCTTTCCTGCCCTGCCAGCTCTGCTTTGTATGCGGTCAGATCCTTCTGCAGATTCTTCTCGTTGAATATGCTTCCAGTAAGGTATCTGTTGATACCGCTCCTCTCCATACGCGCAGTCTTGCCCACCGCCAGTCTGTGGGATTCTATAGTGCTGGTCAGCTTGCCCATGGGATCAAGTATGGTGCCAAAACTCTTGTTCGGGGCAAGCTTCTTCAAACCCTCCTCAGTCGGCAGCTCCATATTAACACTTATCCTGTCCGCTAAATATCCCACCATGCTTATAAGCTCATCCGATGCCCCCGGAATGGTCTTCACATGGATATATCCATTGAACCTGTACTTCGTCCTGAGAAGATACAGAGTCTCACACATCCTCTGCATGGTGTATGTCGGATCCCTGAGCACACCAGAGCTCAGGAACAACCCTTCTATATAATTCCTCTTGTAGAACTCTATGACCAGATCGCACAGCTCCTCCGGTTCAAATGTCGCTCTTGGCACATCATTGCTTCTGCGGTTCAGACAGTACTTGCAGTCATATACACAGTGGTTCGTCATAAGGACCTTAAGCAGCGATATACATCTTCCATCCGCTGCAAAGCTGTGACATATACCACATGATACACTGTTGCCCAGGGCTCCCTTCTGTCCCTTCCTGTCCACTCCACTGGATGTACACGCCACATCATACTTCGCCGCATCCGCCAGTATATTCAGTTTTTCCTTCGTTGTAAGTCCTGTAATTATCTCGTTCATGCATAATATTATACGAACATTTGTTCGGTATTGCAAGAGGTAATTTCTGGTTGCCGGTTAAAGCATAATATTACTTATGGATGGCGCAGACAAAAAAAGACCAGACACACTCTGAACGAATGTATCCGGTCTTCTCTATGCGAAAGGCTCTGGACTATGACAGTTCCTTTCTTCTATATGATCCTAAGCTATATCTTAGAGCTGTGGGCCTGCTGCAACTAATGCCTTACCTGCTGCATTACCCTCGTACTTAGCAAAGTTCTTCTGGAATCTTGCTGCAAGATCCTTAGCCTTTGTCTCCCACTCTGAAGCATCAGCGTATGTGTCACGTGGGTCAAGGATTGCTGGATCTACGCCAGGAAGCTCTGTTGGAACCTCGAAGTCGAACATAGGGATCTTCTTTGTAGGAGCCTCATTGATAGCACCACTGAGGATTGCATCGATGATTCCTCTTGTATCCTTGATTGAAATTCTCTTGCCTGTTCCATTCCATCCTGTGTTAACAAGGTATGCCTTAGCACCGCTCTTCTCCATCTTCTTAACAAGCTCCTCTGCATACTTTGTAGGATGCAGCTCGAGGAATGCCTGACCGAAGCAAGCTGAGAATGTAGGTGTTGGCTCTGTGATACCTCTCTCTGTACCAGCAAGCTTTGCTGTGAATCCTGACAGGAAGTAGTACTGTGTCTGCTCTGGTGTAAGGATTGATACTGGAGGAAGTACTCCAAACGCATCTGCTGAAAGGAAGATTACGTTCTTTGCAGCTGGTGCTGATGATATAGGTCTTACAATGTTCTTGATATGATTTATTGGGTAAGATACACGAGTATTCTCTGTTACGCTCTTATCAGTGAAATCGATCTTGCCGTTTGCATCAAGTGTAACGTTCTCAAGAAGAGCGTTTCTCTTGATAGCGTTGTAGATGTCTGGCTCTGAATCCTTGTCAAGGTCGATAACCTTAGCATAGCATCCACCCTCGAAGTTGAATACGCCGTTGTCATCCCAGCCGTGCTCGTCATCACCAATTAAGAGACGTTTCGGATCTGTAGACAATGTTGTTTTACCAGTACCGGAAAGACCAAAGAAGATCGCTGTGTTCTTTCCATCCATATCTGTGTTTGCGGAGCAGTGCATGGAAGCAATTCCGTTCAATGGAAGGTAGTAGTTCATCATGGAGAACATACCTTTCTTCATCTCACCGCCGTACCATGTATTAATAATAACCTGCTCACGGCTTGTAATGTTGAATGCTACACAAGTCTCGGAATTCAATCCAAGTTCTTTGTAGTTTTCTACTTTTGCTTTCGAAGCGTTGTATACAATAAAGGTCGGCTCAAAAG